>Ga0189274_100119_pt1 | contig 71246 bp, 49 predicted proteins | sample N5B1minimetaG_FD_130323 | JGI IMG/M metagenome (GOLD analysis project Ga0189274, IMG submission 130323) | Marine microbial communities from the Costa Rica Dome - N5 B1 mini metaG | ecosystem: Environmental > Aquatic > Marine > Oceanic > Photic zone | place: Costa Rica: the Eastern Pacific...
AATCACCCATTCGTTACCTCTCATCTCAGTAATTTGCATGTTAGGAATATTCAAGGCTAAAGACCTATCGCGCTTGTATTCGAAGCTCGTAATCAATCCGTTTTTACCTATAATCCAAGTGGCATCCATACCCAAGAAAGGTGCAAACTGCTCAGTAATGGTCACGTTTGAGATTTGCGTTTCTTCAATGACGTTGTTAGATGCATCTCTAATTTGGACTCCATTTTCATCAAACGCACCCAAGTTAGTTTGGAAGTTGGACACAGAAGTGGTAGATCGATAAGTGTGCTTAAGGGTGAAGTTTCGCACGTACTTTTTCATGAACTTCATTTTAGAAAGTCCGTCATATCTAATGTCCCAGTTTGGTAATGGAACCGCCTCAAATACATTAAAGAATTTATTTGAACCTCTACCCGTGTAGGCGGCCATGAACGAACCAATCAAGACATTTTGTTGGTTTTCACCATAGCCGTCATAATAACCGTCAGAACCTAAAGTCGTCTGATTTTCTTCTCCTAACTGCTTTGAAACGTCCTGTCGCATGGCACGCATATTCGCAAAGGCCGGATCAATGGTGTCAAATTTAGCGAAGGCCGTCTTCCAAGTAATAGTGGTGAAATTGATTGAACCAGATTGCACTTGGTTAAAGTTCCCCCAGTAACCCCAATCTTCACCACTTAGAGGGTTAGGATTTTCAATGCCTGGCTTTGGTATACTGTCAGAATATCTATAAAATCCGTTTTCATTCTCTGTATATTTTCTATCCACTGTTAAAGAGATAGAAAGATCTTTAATTGGCTCTAATTGCAGCCTTCCATTAATCGATTGGTTGTGTGAGACAGTGTGCTGAATATTCAATCCTGAATACTGAACCAACCAACCATTGCCCGCAGCCCAAGCTGCGTAATCACTTTCGCCTCCCCACATAGACGTTGGACGCCCTAATAAATCTCTGTTCTGCGAACCTGAAACAAAAGCCAATGATGGTGCGCCAAATGCTCCAAAAGTATTCCCCATTCCCATGACGTTCGTTTCTCCTGCAAATCCTGGTAGCATCATTCCGTCCACTTCACTGTAATTAAACGATACGTTTCTGACAGACATCACCATTTGACCTAAGATTTTTTCAGGTACGGTAATTTCACGTTTCTCTTTCTTGTCTTTCTCTTTCTTCGCTTGTTCTTTGAAATATTTCTTGCGCGCTTTATCGTATTCTTTACGCGTCATTTTCTTTTTCTTTAAGAATTCTTCAGATGGATTCTCAGGCCACTTTTTCTTGTCCATCTCTGCTTTTTTCTTCTTGCGTTCTTCTTCCTTCTTCTTGTCTTCTTTTGAATTGTTACCGCGACTTACTGTATTTCGACCTCCACGTCCTCCTCTACCAGACTTGCCATTGTTGTTGATGCGCTTCAAATAATCTACTTTGTTGTATAAGTTGACAAAGTTTAACTGACCGTTGATGCTAAAGTTTCTTGAGTTTTGAATGGTGTTACCATAGTTGGGTTGAGCAAGAGGAGCTCTTTGCCAATCGTAACTTCCTCTCATCTTCAAATTGGCCGAAATCCAGTCTGTCAATGGAATCTTGTTAAATGGCAGTTTGTACGTTAAGTTGTAAGCATGACCGTAATTCATATTGAATCCACCAAAACCAATTGAATCTCCAGCATTTCTACCATTGAAAGCTGATTTGAAACTATCCATGAAATCTTGATAATTCTGTGCCAATAATGGGTCATTGGCCTTTCTATCTATGATTCCTTCAGGCTCTGTTATAATTGAATTGTTGTTGGCAGTAAATGTAAATTTCAACTGTTTTGTGAAATCATATTTCAAGTCATATCTTCTCGTCCAAGCAAAGTTCTTTAATACGGTTGGATCAAATTGAGGTGCTAAAGAGTCTGCCAAATTTCTGTTTTGACGTTGGTTGTACATTCTTGTCATATCATTGACAAAGGAGAATGATTTAGGACCTAGGTTGACATTAATATCCTTTATAATTCTGAACCATTTAGACTTCTTCAACGCTTTTACATTCTTGAATGGCTCCCAAACAATTGGTTTTTTCGAATAGGTATAATTCAGTCCACCTCTCCATGTTTTTGTACGATCATATTCAGTATTGATATCTCGGCGATACAATTCATTGTAGGAATAGGTTGCTGTCCAGTTTTCGATATCCCAGAAGTGCACATCTTTACCGGCAGGTCTTTCCCTTCTCACATTCGTGAAGTTGTATGATTTTCGGATGGTAATATCTCTGGATATTCGCGCACGCTCCTGCCGTTCTTGCAAATCTTCTATTTCAGACAATCTAATATCCGGAGCTAGTAAATCAAATTCAGGATCGATCGCCGAAGCTGAATAACCAAAGTAGAATGGCAATTGAATTTGTGCCTTTCTTCCAAAGAATTGGCCAAGCTCAACATTCGAGTTCAGGTCAAATGATTTTTGGGTGTCTCTTTGTCTTTCAGAAACTTTCTTTTCTATCGATCCCCAGTTTGGTGTTGAATAGTTTCCGGCCAAATTTAAGCTCGCAAAATCTGCCATCTGCACATTCACTCTTGCCGTAGATGCCCATCCACCTCTTTGATCAAAATCAGTTAATCTCAACTCGTTCACCCACACCTCAGCACATTTGTCTAATCCATCTTCAGCATACATCCACGGGTGATTCGAATCTTTACTTGGGTTTCTTACCCCAACCATTACTGTTTTCAACCCTTGTAGGTTTGGATTTCCTTTTACTTTCAACTGAACGACTACACCATTTCCAGCCTCATGCATAGCCGTGTCTGAATATTCAATTCCGTTCGGAATGTTCAATGCATCACGCTCTAATTTCAACTTCGTCAACTCAGCAAAAACGATTTCCATATTGTTCATTTCTGGCCAAATCAACTGTGCATTTCCATCATTTCCTGGAGTAGTTCCCCAAGCAGTCAACTTCAACGGAATCTCATACTCGTAATAGTTTTCTTCAAAGTCAGTTCCTAATCGAATGAAGCAAGTTAATTGATCATCTTGCAAATCTGATTCAACCCAACCTTCTCTGGCCATTTGCTCTGCGTGAACAAACATTTTTAACTTGTTGTATGAACGAATATCAAAGTTTACATTCTTGTAGGCCGCTCTTGCCTCACCATCTTTTAATCCACATACTTCTAACGATAAAGCCTGCTCATTTAACTGACGTAGATTAATTGAACCTTGGTCTTGCTCACGAATAATTCCTGGTGGCGTCCAATATCCAACTGGGTCTTTTGATTCGTTTTCTTCTAAGTTTACCGCTGCAATGTTGAATTCGGTCGAATTAGGATCATCTTGAATCACCTCTCCAGGTTGGTTAATGTCATCTAAGTACTTTCTCCATTCACCTCTGATTAATTCTAATTTTGCGAATCTCAATACCACTGGGTGATCAAAATTATTCATGAACATTCTGATGAATCGAATTGATCTAAAATCTGAAATTCCATTAATGCGGTCTTCAAATTCTTCAATTGGAATTTTAAACTGGTACCAAGTTTCCTCTGTGCCAAGTGTACTGTCGCAAACTACAACCTGTGAGTTGGTAATAAAGTTATTCCCCACCTGCATATCTTGCGGTCTCAAACTCACATGATACTGGAAATAGCTTTCAGTTTCACTCAGGTTGTTGTCTTGATTTAAGTCTTCAATATCCGGAACAGTAGTTGATTGAATGGTGTATCCTGCTCCGCCTGAAATAGAATCTGACATTTCTGAAGTTGGAGAGTTCCCCTCAAGACCGTTAAAGTTTTTGTAACGTCTAACAATGTTGTGCAAACTGTCATCATGCTCTTGATCTAGGTAATACTGGTAGTTATCTGATGATGGGTCACTCAACAACTGATTCTTTGCTGACGGATCAAGTCCTGAATTGTTCACCCAATTAATGAACGAAGAGAAGTGTTGCACCTCATCAGCATCACCAAATCCATCTAATCCAACATCCTGGAATTTTCTTGAATTTCCATCATTGTCAAATGCATTAACAATAACCTGCTGGTTGTAAACTACTGCCCAGTCTGTTGTATCGTAATCATTTCCATCAAAGTTTGAACTTGCAGGTAGTCCGTTCTCAAAACTCTTTCTTGAATCTGGTAAAATATCTTCTGAAATGTTTCCTAAGTTAAAATACAGGTCACCACCTCCCATGTTCACAGTACCTGAATCGGTTGCATAAATATTGAACGGATCTAATAACCAGAACTGGATGAACTGAATGTTTGCTGTTTCAAAGTTCGTAGTTGTCAATGAACGCATCACCCCTGCCCAACGATCTTCTGGGTTGCTAAAGGTTCCGTCATTGTTGATATTAACAGAAGTGGTATCATAGTTATACGGACCTCTTTCATTTGGATAATATGCAAAATCTAATACCGGAATGTTGTTCAATGTTCCGACAGGTGGTTGTTGCTGTGGGAATAAAGCAGTTTGAGAAAGGATGTGCCATCTTGAATCACAACGTTCAGCAAGCGGAGCATTTTGAATGTGCTCTGGTGTGATTGAGTTATTTTGGTAAAAAGTGGTTGGATCGACCACATACCATGAAAGTTTCGCTCTGTTTTTCCCTGCCTCTAAACCTGTTTTAATAGATGCTTCTGGAAAATCCAACGATTGTCCTTGCGGAACAGATGCCAACTTCCAAGTACCAAAATTCTTAATGTCAATCGCAGATTGTGAACCTTCGAATCCATCAATGTATGAAATCCCTTCTTTTGAAATTGCTCGTTGTGTTCCTGGTATCAAGTATGCAAATTCACCATAGGCATTAATGCTTGATTTTGCTTTCGTTGAAATGATAGGTAAAAAGTCAACTGCTTTTGTTAACCAAGGTAATTCCCTTTTGATAGAAACGTCTGTTCCTAAAACTGTATTACTGATTGGCTCATCTCCTACGTTCACCTTTTGCGTCAAAGGCTTCTCTGTTAGGTTCATGACTGTAGCGCCCCAGTTAAAATCTTTATCAAATTCGTAATTAAAGTGTGCTCCAACTAGTGATTTTTGTTGGAATCCGAACAAAGAGTTACTTTCTAGCTGAACCTTGATAGGTGTTCCAGCTTCTAAAATACCTTGGTTCAGGATTTTTACTCTTCCTAGGTTGTAGTCAACTGTATAATCGACACCTTCCATCAATTTCACACCTCCCGCCGTCACAGTAACTGAACCTTCAGGAACATTTAGTGAATTCAAGGAGATATCTGAACTAACAGATGATTTGTAGGACCCCTTTAATTTGAAGCGGTTTTTGCTTGGAATCTGTTGTGCAGCTGTTTTGGTGGAATCATACAGTTCTTCATACACGATACCATCAATTTGAACAGGAGCCAATGAACCAGCTGCTTCTAATTTATCTCGAATGGTTTTACCAAAAGGTTCAATGGTGGTAAAATAGATTCTTCCTGTTTTCGGATCAATGGTTCCGGCGTTGGAGGCTCGATTTCCTTCATAAAGGATAGGCACATAATCAAATCGACCATCAGGTTGAAGGTTCTGTTGTAGGTTCAAACGGTCCAAATCCATTTGCTGCATCAATAACTTATCATCAACCCCTGTATAAGGAAGGTAATTGATATCAACTGAAGTTTTTGGATTGTTATAGTACAAATCCATGATGAAATCATTTTGAGAAACTTGATATGCACCAATAGCATAAACGTTTTTCATCATCAAATCCCACGTCTTGTTTTGCACATTTACAATGGTAGGTTTCAATAACTTCAAGATTAAAGCACTTTTTGAACCTTCTTCGACTGGAACATCATTGGAGAATTCACCCACCTGATAAGTTCTACCATCTACGGTATACTGGTAAGCGACTCCCAATACCTCATCTTGATTTAAAGGTGACTTTAAAGAGATAAACCCTAATTGTGCATTGTACGTAAATTCTTGCTCAGATAATTGTCTTGCGTTTTCAACTTTCTCATAGTGTATTGATTGCTCGTAAGGCCCAGGTTGAGTACCAATTGCACTTAATTCAGCCACAGCAGATGAGAAACTTCTGATGTTCGTGTTGGTGGTCAGATAATCATACATGTTGTTAGCTTGATTATCAGGGTATGTTCCGGTAAAGTCTTGAGGATTACCCTCACAGTAAGAAGCTCTCTCTTCTCCTAAATCTGTAAAAGCAATTATGTTACGTGTATTTTCTACTTTGTTGATTCGGTTAGTTACCCAAACCTCAATCTTTGTTATGTTGACAGGTGATTGCACAAACGGCATAGTTTGCATAGATGAATCATAATGCTCTCTGTGGTAATAGTTCAAGAAGTAATGTTTGTTTGCTTCATAATTATCTGCCTTTACCTCATAATCCTGAACCTGGGCACCACCCGTTACATTAATTTCTTGACGCTTTCCTTTTTCTTGAGCTAAAATGGTGTTCACCGTTAATCTTCCCCAACGCAAATCTGAACGGATTCCGAACAAGGACTGCGAACCTTGAATAAGGGTAGTATTGAGCGGTAAACTCACGTTCCCTGCTTCTATTTTTTGAATGATTTCATCTTCATACCCCGTGTATTCAATCTTCACTTGGTTCTGGAAGTTGAAGGTTGCTTCAGTGTTTTGGGCGATTGTTAGTTTTAACTTATCACCAATTTGACCTACAAGGTTTAGATTAATTCGTTGTTGAAAATCAAAAGTGGTTACCCTTCTTTGTTTAATTGGTAAGACAGGATTGTCGTATTTTGAAATATTCACCCCAAACGAAAGCTCTGCAGATCCCTGTGGACGAATATTAATCTCATCTCCTCCAAAAATGATATCGAAAGCCTCTCCTTTCATCTTCAACGGTGGAATTGGATTACTTCCGTGTTGCTGATCATTCTCTTCATTCACCTTCTCAATCCAAGCATCTTGCAATGCAGTTCTTCTTTTGTACTCCATGTACTCTTCTAAAGTCATGGCAGTTGGGTGCCTGAACTTTACTCCTCCAATAGTTTGGAAGATCTCATACATTCCAGTTTCAGGATTGTAAACAATCTCTGTATTTAAATTGTCTGGATTGGGAAGGTTGAAAGGCGAATTTTTCTTGTCAGTGTAATCGTAATAATCATGCAACGGAAACTGTAGCTTAGAAGTGTCCTTCTGAGCCAGAGATGATCCATAGCAAACCAATCCAACGAGTATGAGAAGTAGTTTATTCACGAAGGGTTTATTACAATACTTTCAGTGCTTCTTTTATAATTTCTTCAACTGATTGGTCATCTGTAACAACTTTTGAAACGGCTTTTTGAGCCTTTTTCTTGTCGAAACCGAGAGCCAACAGAGCAGTTAACGCATCATTTTGGTTCGTATTGTTCGCTGTAAAAATATTTTCAGTTGCAAAATCAGATTTAGCAACCTTATCTTTCAAATCAATAATTACACGCTGAGCAGTTTTGGCTCCAATTCCTTTGATGCTTTGAATTATCCCAACCTCTTCATTAACTATAGCTGCTGCAATTTCATCTGATGTCATTGCTGATAGCATTAAAATGGCAGTTGAAGCCCCTATACCTGATACCGAGATTAAGTGATTGAACATTTCTCGTTCAGCAATTGAGTAAAAACCATACAAGGTATGAGCATCCTCCCTTACTTGAAGTTGCGTATAAATCTTGAGATTTTCATCATCACCCAGCTTTGAGAAGGTATTCAATGATATCTTCACCAAATAACCAACTCCTCCACACTCTACAATTACATGCGTTGGCGTTTTCTCCACCAATCTTCCATTTAAATGTGCAATCATTCTTTACTTAATTTGAGCGTCAACTACTGCTACTTTCACCATATTCAAAATTTCTCTAATGGTGCTTCCTAACTGCAATACGTGAATTGATTTATTCATTCCAACCAAAATTGGCCCAATGGCATCAATATCATCATCCATTTCTTGCATCAATTTGTAAGCAATGTTACCTGCTGCAAGATTCGGGAAAATTAAGGTGTTCACATTTTTATTTACCAAATCTGAGAACGGGAATTTTTCTTCAAGTAGCTCATTGTTCAAAGCAAAATTAGCTTGTATTTCACCGTCAGCTATTAAGGTAGGATAACGTTCTTTGATGATTTTAACGGCTTCTGCCATCTTTGAGGCATCTTTCCCTTTGGCAGAACCAAAGTTGGAATAAGAGAGTAATGCAATTCTTGGGTGAATATTTAATCTCCTAACTTTTTTAGCCACCAGGTTGGTAATATCTGCAAGCTCTTCAGCAGTTGGGTCAATGTTTACTGTAGTATCGGCTAATACTAATGGTCCGCGCTTTGTGTTCATGATATACATTCCGGCCACTTTATCAACATTTTCTTGGGTACCAACAACATGTAAGGCTGGTCTGATAACATCTGTATAATTTCTAGTAATACCCGAAATCATACAATCTGCCTCTCCGTTTTCAACCATCATTGAACCAAAGTAGTTACGCTCTCTCATAATTTTTTGAGACTCGTATAGGGTATACCCCTTTCGTTGTCTCTTTTGAAAGAATAACTCTGCGTATTCATTGCGCTTTGCACGCATTGACTCATCCTTAGGGTCAATAATTTCTACATCCTCCAATTCAATTTCATTCTCTTCAATTAACTGGATGATTTTATCTTTTCTACCTAAAAGGATAGGAATTGCATACCCTTCGTCTTTTGATAGCTGTGCTGCTTTTAAAATTTTGTAGTTATCCGCTTCTGCAAACACTACTCTTTGTGGATTATTGATAGCCTTAGTCGTTAACGTATCAACCACTTTATTATCTAGTCCAAGACGTTTTTTCAATTCAAAATCATAGGCGTCCCAATCTTCAATGTTAAACCTAGCAACACCGCTATCCATAGCCGCTTTAGCTACTGCAGGTGATACAGCAGTGATGAGCCTTGGATCCATTGGTTTTGGAATGATTTGCTCGCGTCCAAAAGAAATATTTTTCTCATTATAAGCTTCGTTCACTTCTTCTGGAACTGCTTCTTTAGCAAGATCAGCAATTGCATGAACAGCTGCTAACTTCATTTCTTCATTAATTGAAGTTGCTCTAACATCCAAAGCACCTCTAAAAATAAAAGGGAAACCGAGTACATTATTCACTTGGTTAGGATTATCAGAACGGCCAGTTGCCATGATAATATCTTCTCTTACAGAAGTAGCGTCATCATAAGAAATCTCTGGCTCTGGATTGGCAAGCGCGAACACAATTGGATTCTTTGCCATTGACTTCACCATGTCTTTTGACACTAGACCACCTTTAGACAATCCTAAAAAGACATCTGCTGACTTCATGACATCTTCTAAACTAATGCCCTCATTATGTACCGCAAAGAATTGTTTGTGCTCATCAATGTCTTTTCTTTTTTTTGAGAGCAGACCTTTTGAATCATACATGAAGATGTTATTCTTTTTTGCACCAAGAGCAAGGTATAACTTACAGCATGAAAAAGCTGCAGCACCTGCTCCAACAACCACAATCTTAACTTTCTTAATATCTTTTTCAGCTAATTCTAGCGCATTGATCAATGCCGCCGAAGAAATGATTGCCGTACCATGCTGATCATCATGCATGATTGGAATATCTAATTCTTCTTTTAGTCTGCGTTCAATTTCAAAAGCCTCAGGCGCTTTAATATCTTCTAAATTAATTCCGCCAAAAGTAGGTGCAATCGCTTTTACAGTTTGAATAAACAACTCGGGGTCTGATGCATCAACTTCTATATCGAATACATCAATATCAGCAAATATCTTAAAGAGGAGTCCTTTTCCTTCCATTACTGGTTTGGACGCTTCAGGTCCAATATCTCCCAAACCAAGAACTGCTGTTCCGTTTGAAATTACGGCTACTAAATTGCCTTTTGAAGTATATTTATAAACGTTCGATTTATCATTTGCGATTTCTAAACAAGGCTCTGCCACACCAGGTGAATAGGCCAAAGTAAGATCTCTTTGTGTGCTGTATGGTTTTGTTGGGAGTACTTCAATTTTTCCCGGTCTTCCGTTTGCGTGATAATCTAAAGCGTATTGTTTGCGGATTTTACCCATGGGGTTGTCGTTAAATTAAGCCGATAAAGATAAAAATTTAAAAGGAATTAAGGATTTTGATTACTTTTAAAGAGGATTGTATGACCTCGAATAAACTCAATATTGTTGTCTTGTCTGGCGCAGGTATCTCAGCCGAAAGTGGTTTGGGGACGTTTAGAGACAAGGGAGGACTGTGGGATCAGTATGATATTAATGAGGTGGCAACCCCTGAAGCATGGGAAAAAAATCCGGAACTGGTACTCGAATTTTACAACTTGAGAAGAAAGCTAGTTTTAGAAGCAAAGCCTAACAAAGCACATTTAGCATTGGCAGAGCTTGAAAAACATTTTAATGTTCACATTATCACTCAAAACATTGATGATTTGCATGAGCGCGCAGGCTCAAGCAACATTTTACACCTTCATGGAGAGATCCTGAAAGCACAATGCTCGGTTGAAGAAAATGAAGTGGTTACTTTAGATGGACCCGACATTAAACTAGGTCAGCATTCTAAGAATGGTCATCAATTGCGTCCACATGTTGTTTGGTTTGGAGAAGCGGTTCCAAAGATGTTTGAAGCCGAACAAATTGTAAATGAAGCTGACATTTTCATTGTGATCGGCACCTCATTAAACGTGTATCCGGCAGCAAACCTAATCTATAACTGTAAAAAAAGCTGCGAAAAATATATCGTTGACCTCAATGATTTATCGAATGTGAAATTCAAAAATCTTACCCATTACAAAGGAGCAGCTAGTCAGCAAGTTCCTCTCTTGGTAAAAGACATCATCCGCAAACACAAATAAAAAAACCCAACTCTTTACGAATTGGGTTTTCAATAATGGAAATGAGATTCTTATCTCACAATAAGCTTTTTAGTTTCAATTGCTTTACCGTTTTTACGGATTGAATAGAAGTAAACACCGCTTGTCAATTCTGATACATCAACTTGGTTTTTACCGTCAGTCAATTTCTGAGTAGCCACTGATTCACCAAGAATGTTGTACAATGACATTTCAACATCATTATTATTTGTGGTTACATTCACAAAAAACAAATCATCTGCTGGGTTAGGATAAACAGAGTACTCAATTTCTGTTTCCATATCAGAAGCAAAACAATTCGCTCCATCAAATCTCCACTTGATTTGTACTGAATCTTCTAAAGCTCCTAGACCACTTGTTATTTTGTAGGTATAAATCATACAAGCAGCAACGTCACCAGGATATACCTTAGGCTGAAATACAGATGAATCACCAGGTGCTATTGTCATGGTTCCTGGGCGATTGTAAATAGTTTGATCATCACAAGTGAAGCACAACACTTTGTCGCACACTTGATCTTCAACGATACTGTTGTCATGCGCCACTCTGGTACGTGACCATGAAACACTTTGATCTGTGCCAGATACGTTAACTAAGTAAAAGTACATGTCTGCATATTCTACTGTTGAAGCGCTATCTACTTCAAATGAATTTCCTGTAATTGGTGCGCCATTTTGATGGATTACAATGTTTTGACCGAAAGCAAAACCTGCCGTTAAAAGCGCTACTAAAGTGTAAATGTGTTTCATTATATAATTGTGTTTATGTCTTAATTCGAAATTAAATATACAAAAGGAAGGCCAAACTTTCAATCGATTTTTAAAATTCAATGAAAAAGGTAGATTTTAGGAAACCAAGAATGATTCTTCTTTGATTTAATGATTCGTTAAAAAATAAACTACATTTGGTCAAATCATATTTTTAAAATATTTCAACTATGAAAAAAGTTTTACAATCGATTGGGGTGGCGGCAGCAATTTTTGCTGGAATGAACGCCTCAGCGCAAACTCCTGACTATGGAGTTTACCCAGGTGGTTTGACAATCACTGATTACCCGGGTGGTACAACACATGACATTGATGCGATTTTGGACTCAGGAAAACCTGTTATCCTTGATTTATTCGCTGTTTGGTGTGGACCATGTTGGGACTATCACCAAGCTGGAACTTTAGAGGATGTATACAACTCTATCGGAGATGGCGGAACTGGTGAGGTATTTATTATTGCGGTTGACGCGGATCCTTCTACACCTGAAGCTACTTTAAGTGGTGGAGGTAACTCTTTAGGAGACTGGGTTACTGGTACTGCTTATCCAATGGCTAATGATGATAACGTTGCCGGAATCATGAACTTAGCCTACTATCCAACATTATTATTGATTTGTCCGGATAGAACAGTTACTGAAGTAGGTCAAGCATCTGCTGCTCAGTGGGAAGCTGCAGTACAAGGGTGCGGTGGATTAGCTACAAACGCTAATGACCCTAGAATTTTGACTAACGAGTCTGCTTCTAACGTAACGTTATGTGGTGGTGGTTCAGCTTCTGCTGAAATTATCGTTTCAGTACAGAATTACTCAAATGCAGCTATCAACGGAAACTATGACATTGAAGCTACTTTAGGTGGAAATGTTGTTGCTTCTACTACAGCTACTTTAAACTTAGCTCCTTATGAAGCTACTGCTGTTTCAGTAGGAACAGCTGCGTTAGCTTTAGGAAACAATAACGTTACAGTTACTATTACAACTGCAAATGATGACACAGGAAATGACGCAATCGCTGCTCCAGTTATGGTTGAAGCTGCTGCTGATTTAGGAATTGGTGACATTGTTTTAGACGTTGTTTTAGATGGATACGGATCTGAAGTAGGATACGGATTAGCTTCTGGAACAGTTCAAGAAACTGACCCATTCGCTGCTTACCCTGATTTCTCAGGAGGATCTTACCCAGGACAAATCGATTTCCAAGCTATCGGAACTTGGGCAGATGGTGACGCAGGATTCACTGAGTACTATCCTTCATTAACTGCAGGATGCTACCACCTATACATGTTCGATAACTACGGTGACGGATTAACTTACCCTTCTAACGGTACTGTTACTTTGTCTTCACCTAACTCTTCTGCTTCAACTAACATGGATGTTGATTACGGATCAGGTGGATGGACTACTTTCGAAGTAACTACTGACGGAACTGGTGGATTTTCTGGTATCGAAGAAACTAATGAAGTTGAATTCGCTACAGTATTCCCTAACCCAGCTGTTGACATGACTAACGTTCAGTTCAACTTAACTGAAGCTGCAAACGTAACTGTTGAAGTATTCAACGTTTACGGACAAATCGTATTCTCTGACAACATGGGAGAAGTTAACGGATTGCAGAATGTTGAAGTTTCAACTGCTGATTTAGAATCAGGAATGTATATCGTAAACATCAACGTTAACGGTAACGTTTTATCAAAAAGAGTTTCTGTTGTAAAATAATACAACACAACTAATATTGAGAACCCTCAGCGTTTACGCTGGGGGTTTTTTATTGCATTCACATAATATAATCTTTAAACCCAATAATAGGAGCTACTTCAAAGAATACCTGTCAATTTAGGATTCCAATTATAAAACCTATAATAGGGTGTTTTGAGCACTAAAAAAAACCTATCTTTACTCTTGTAGATTTTTGGTCTAATTTTTGAAAACACCATCAGTAAAAAACATAACATGAAAAAATTATTATTCTTTATCCCAGTAGCAGCATTAGCCATCTTATCGCTTCAAGCGAATGAGGATGACAAAAAAGGTAAAAAGCTTCCAGCAGTAACAATCAAAGATATGGCTGGTAACACAATCAACACAGCTGAAGCAAGCAATGATGGTAACCCAATTGTGATTTCATTCTGGGCAACTTGGTGTAAGCCGTGTAAACAAGAATTGAACACTATCGCTGAAGAGTATGAAGATTGGCAAGATGAAACAGGTGTCAAATTAATTGCTGTTTCTGTTGATGATCAAAAAACAACTAAAATGGTGGAGCCATACGTAAACGCAACCGGATGGGAATATGATATCTGGATGGACGTAAACGGTGATTTCAAGAGAGCATTAGGAGTTAATTACGTACCTCATACATTTTTGTTAAATGGTGAAGGAACTATTGTTTATTCTCACAATAACTTTGTGCCAGGTGACGAAGAAGAACTGTATGACCATATTTTAGAAGCAGCAGAAAAATAGACTGCTTCCCCTCCCAAAATCCATTAATTATTTATGAAGAAATTAATTCTTCCTATACTCCTTTTGACAGGTTCTGTGCAAGGAGTAGCGCAACAAGTATTGTTACCTGCCGTTTCGGGAAATGTTGAAACTACTTTTCAGTATCTGAATGAGGATACCTTGATTGGTGCGCAACAACCAGCTGAGAAAACAGTAATGAATTCATATGCTTTAGTTAATTATGAATACAAAGGTTTTAAAGCTGGTATGCGAATTGAATCCTATTTGCCGCATATTCTAGGATATCCCGACCGATTCAACGGAACAGGACTGGGCTATAGATATGCCGGATACAATCACGAAAAAATAGAATTTACCGTAGGGAATTTTTATGACCAATTTGGTTCTGGATTGATCTTTCGTTCTTATGAGCAAAGACAGCTCGGAATTGATAATGCTATGGATGGCCTTCATGTTAAATTCAAACCCATGAAAGGTTTGATTATCAAAGGTATTTACGGAAAGATGCGGTACAACTTCAACAGCCGTCTTGAGAATGCAGATGGATTAGTTAGAGGTTTTGATGGTGAGATTGATTTTAGCGAGTTTCTTGGTCTTTTAGATTCTTCAAAGTTCAAAATGACCATTGGAGGTAGTTTTGTTTCTAAATATCAAAACGTAACCCACCCAGACTATAATATGCCGCGTAATGTTGGTTCTTACGGTGGACGTGTCGATATGAAATACGGCAGGTTCTTTCTAAGTGCAGAGCACATCATCAAAGAAAATGACCCTTCATTTGATAACGGCTATATCTTTAACAAGGGGCATGGTACCTTCATCAACTTTGGATACTCACAAAAAGGACTAGGAATTGTATTACAAGCCAAGTCGATTGATAATATGAGTTACCGGGTTGACCCTGGAGCTACTTTGACAGATTTACAAATCAACTTTATGCCAGCTTTGACCAGAACACACACTTATAACTTGGCTGCTACACTCTACCCATATGCTACACAACCTGTGGGAGAAGTTGCATTTCAAGCTGATGTTCTTTATAAAATTCCGAAGAAAACAAAATTGGGAGGAAAATATGGTACTTCAATTAGTATGAATTTCGCAACTGCTTACAGACCTGTGAGACATACTTCGTCAGAATCAGGAATTGACCTGCAAGATTCTTCAAGAGTAACTTATAAAACAGGTCTCTTTGAGAAAAGTGATAGTTTATACTACCGTGATTTCAACATAGAAATCAAGCGAAAATTCAATAAGCACTGGAAAGGAACCATCAAGTATTTCCATTTTGACTTTAATAACGCAGTAAACGTTGTAACCAAAGATGCAAACGGTATCATCTCATCTCATATTGGTGTGATTGACGTGCAATACAAAATCAACCGTAAACATGCTGTGAGAATGGAATTGCAAGGGTTGTGGACGCATAAAAATGCAGACGGAACCAAACAAGACAAAGGAGATTGGGCAACTGCTTTAATCGAGTATACAATTTCTCCTAGTTTCTTTTTTGCGGTAATGGACCAATGGAATTATGGACATCCGCAAGAAAGCCAACGCATCCATTACCTTTTAGGATCAGCTGGGTATATCATGGGAGCTAGTCGAATCATGGTTAACTACGGTAGACAAAGAGAAGGAATTTTCTGTATAGGTGGAGTTTGTAGACCTGTGCCAGCAACAAATGGACTGACAATAACGTTTACTTCAAGTTTCTAAAATTGATTGTATGAAAAAGATTATAGTTTTTGGCGCAGTAGCAGTTTTCGGATTGTTCATGATGGTAACACCATCATGCGATAAGGTAGAGAATCCCATCAAGCCTGCTATTTTATTAGACACAACATTGTATCCTGGAAATTGGGCTGATTATGTGTTTCCCACATTTTCTGCTAATACCAACACGGATAGAAATATAATGTTGGAGGATTACACAGGGCATAGATGTCCAAATTGTCCAGATGCCGGATGGGAAGCATATGATATTGAAATGGCGAACCCAGGACGCGTATTTGTATCTTCAGTACATGCAGCTCCAGGTGGATTATCGAGCTTTCAAACAACAGCTTCTGATTGTGGTACTTCTTCGAATCCTAATAACGAATTTTGCACTATTTTTTATTGTGATGAGGGAATCAATTACGGGCAAACTTTTGGTGGCGGTGGCCTAGGATTTTTTGGTAATCCTCAAGGAAATATAAGCCGAATTAATTTTACAGGTTCAGACATGTTTCAGTTTTATACTGACTGGGATTCAAAAGTAAATGAAGTCCTGACTGCTAACGTGTTGGATGTCAATATTCAAGCTGAGAGCAATTATTACACTGAGACAAACGGTTTCTATTTACACACAGAAACAGAGTTTTTATCTGACTTATCTGGAGGACAATATAATATTGTTGTTGGTCTCATGGAAAATGAAATCAAAGACTACCAAGATAGCCTGGGTGTTAAGCTTCCTTACTACAAACACCATAACGTATTTAGGGGCTGTATTGACGGACTAGCTTGGGGACAAGATTTGGGAGGAAACTACGCAGCAGGAACAAAAGTTTACAAAGACTACTCTTATCAGTTACCTACAGGACAAGACAACACAGATTATCATTTGTTGATCTACGTATATGATGTCAGCAATTATGAAGTACTGCAAGTAATAAAACAAGTGCTTTAAATGATAAGCACACAGATATATTTGTTAATTTAACCTGAAGATGAAACAATCTTGGCCAAATAGAATTGCTGCACTTTTGATTTTAATGGTTTTTGCCGTTGAGTCATTTGGCATGTCTGTCAATTTTCATTACTGTCAAGGCGAGTTGTTCTCAATGAATTTATTTGGCGAAGCAGAGAAATGTCAAATGGCAGATTCTCAAAGTGATGAACCTGTTCACCCTTGTTGTCAAAAGCGCAAAGAAAAGTTGAATAACATTAAAGGGCCTAAATTCGAATCTTCTTGTTGTTCAGATAAGACTGTAGAATTTAATACAGGTGATATAGATGCCAATGAAACAAGTATCAACATTTCACAAATTGACGAGTTAGTCTTGTGTTCTGAATTTTTTCAGTTCAAATCACCAGTTAAATTTATCTATCTCCAGGTAACATTGCATAATGGTGATCCACCATTTAATGAGCAAAGCAGGCTCATTTTATACCAAGTATTTAGAATCTAGAATTGTTTCGTTAGGGCGTAATTTTAAGGTTGCGCAAGGATATTTATTGTCCAATCTAATCCAATGAAACAATGTTAAATAAAACCATAAAATTCTTTCTTGACAACAAATTGGTAGCGTGGTTAATGCTAGTATTGTTTGTTGGTTGGGGCTTAGTTACTGCACCTTTTGAATGGGAATCAGAGATCTTACCAAGAGATCCCGTTCCGGTAGACGCAATCCCAGACATAGGCGAAAACCAGCAGATTGTATTCACCAAATGGATGGGACGTTCTCCACAAGATGTTGAAGATCAGATTACCTATCCTTTGACTTCATCTTTACTTGGAATCCCAGGCGTAAAGAGCATAAGGTCAAATTCTATGTTCGGGTTTTCAAGTATCTACATCATTTTTGATGAAGACGTTGAATTCTACTGGAGTAGAAGTCGAATACTTGAAAAACTCAATTCTTTACCACCTAATTTACTTCCTCCAGGTGTTCAACCAACATTAGGACCGGATGCTACAGCATTGGGTCAGATTTATTGGTACACACTTGAAGGTCAAGATGAAAATGGAAAACCCACTGGGGGATGGGATCAGCATGAATTAAGATCGATCCAGGATTTCTATGTAAAGTATGCCTTACAATCAGCTGAAGGGGTATCTGAAGTGGCTTCTATTGGTGGGTTTGTACAAGAATATCAAATTGATGTAGACCCTGATAAAATGCGCGTTTATGATGTCTCTTTGAAGGAGGTAATGACTGCTGCAAAAAACAGTAACCTGGATATTGGAGCACAAACCATGGAAATCAACATGGCAGAGTATTTTGTTCGCGGTTTAGGTTATGTAAAGGAGATCGAAGACATTGAGTCTGCCGTTGTTAAAGTAAGCAACAATGTGCCGATTCGAATTAAAGATGTTGCCAATGTTCATTTAGGTCCGGCAACTAGAAGGGGTGTTTTAGATAAATCTGGGGCACCTGCAGTAGGTGGAGTTGTTGTTGCGAGATACGGAGCAAACCCAATAGAGGTAATCAATAATGTTAAAGAAAAGGTGTTGCAAATTGAGGGAGGGTTACCAACCAAGAAGTTGGCAAATGGCACTATTTCTCAAGTCAATATAGTTCCTTTTTATGATCGTACAGAATTGATTCATGAAACGATCGGTACATTGGAAGAAGCCCTAACGCTAGAAATTCTGATAACAATAATCGTAGTGATCCTGCTCTTATTGCACTTGAAGTCATCTTTACTTATTTCTGCTTCATTACCAGTGGCAGTTTTGATATGCTTCATTGCTATGCGATATTTTGGAGTTGATGCTAACATTGTTGCACTATCAGGTATTGCAATTGCCGTTGGTACTATGGTAGATATGGGTATTGTTCTTACTGAAAGCATGGTAGCTGAAAGAGAAAAAGCGCCACCTGGTCAATCTTTAAAACAAACTATTTATTTAGCTACAACTGAAGTAGCTTCGGCCGTTGTTACTGCCGTAGCGACAACGATTGTGAGTTTCTTACCCGTGTTTACAATGCAAGCAGCAGAAGGTAAATTATTCCGTCCACTTGCATTTACAAAATCATTCGCATTATTAGCGTCTATTTTGTTGGCGCTTACTATTATTCCTCCTCTTGCTCAAAAGATATTCGAGTTCAAAGAAAAGGGCAAGCTTGTTTCGTTCATTACGCATGGCGTTTTGGGTGCGCTTTCAGTGGTGTTGCTATTTACTGGCTTTGGTCAGATTGGATTTTTTGGCCTTGCTGTTGCTGTTTTGGGTGCTGTTACTATTGAGTTTGAATCTAAAAGATCCGCAAGTTGGATGCAAAGATTCAACTATGCAAAGAATATTATTTATGCGCTTATTGTAGCTTGGATATTGGCCGTTATTTGGATGCCGTTAGGCGTTGTTAAAAGTGAATTTACCAACTTCATCTTTGTAATCTTGATCATTGGATTATTGATTGGCGCGTTTTACGTTGTCATCCATTATTACGAGAAAATTTTACGGTTTTTATTGAGAGTGAAGTATCTCTTTATTGGTTTAATTGTTTTAATTCTCTTTTCCGGATATCGAATTTTTGTGACAACAGGTCAGGAGTTCATGCCGGCCTTGAATGAAGGATCTTTCTTACTCATGCCTACCTCCATGCCTCATTCGGGAATGGAGATGAATGAAGCTAATTTAAAAATGCTGGACATGTCCGTGACCTCTATTCCTGAAGTTGATATGGTTGTGGGAAAAGCTGGTAGAGTTGAGAGTTCATTAGATCCGGCTCCAATGTCAATGTATGAGAATATCATCATGTATAAATCTGAATATAAAACAGATGAAAATGGCAGGAGAATAAGGTTTGCTGTTGATGATGATGGTGAGTATTTGCGTGATGAGAATGGTGAACTAGTACCTGATGAAAATGGTCAGTATTTCAGGCAATGGCGAGATCATATAAAGTCACCTGACGACATTTGGAATGAAATTGTCAATGCGAGCAAAATACCAGGTCTTACTTCAGCTCCAAAATTACAACCTATTGAAACCAGGTTGGTCATGCTACAAACTGGTATGCGTGCACCAATGGGGATTAAGGTTCAAGGACCTGATCTTGCCACAATAGAAGCTTTTGGTTTGAAGTTGGAAACACTATTAAAGGAGGTAGATGGTGTAAAAGCTGAGGCAGTTTTTGCAGATAGAATTGTCGGGAAGCCATATCTGATACTCGATATTAAAAGAGATGAAATAGCACGTCATGGCTTGAACATTATTGATGTTCAGAATCAAATTCAAACTGCAGTTGGGGGTATGATCATGACAACAACTGTGGAGGGTAGAGAGCGATATAATATTCGCATCAGATACCCTCTTGAATTACGAAATGATCCTGAGAAATTGAAAAACATTTTGATAAGCACACCTGCTATGAATCAAATTCCGCTGGGTGATTTGGTTGATGTCAAGTATGAGCAAGGTCCTCAATCAATAAAAAGTGAAGATGGATTCTTGCAGGGCTACGTGTTGTTTGATAAAGAGGATGGATATTCAGAAGTAGAGGTAGTCAATAACGCACAAGACTACATTGACAAGAAAATTGAATCAGGTGAATTAATTGTTCCAGCCGGGATCAATTTTAGATTTGCAGGGAACTACGAACAACAACTTAGAGCGAACAAAAGACTGAGCTTAGTGATTCCGATTGCTTTGGTGATGATCTTCTTGATTCTTTATTTCCAATTTAAATCTGTCTTGACATCATTATTCGTATTCTCAGGTGTTTTCATAGCTTTTTCAGGAGGATTTATAATGATTTGGTTGTATGGTCAAGACTGGTTCATGAACTTCAACATGTTTGGTGTGAATTTGAGAGAACTATTTCAAATGGGCACAATCAATTTAAGTGTTGCTGTTTGGGTCGGTTTCATAGCCCTATTTGGTATAGCAACAGATGACGGAGTATTGGTTGCAACCTTTTTAAAAGACAGTTTCAAAAAGAACGAACCTACAACAGTAAAAGGCATTCATGATGCTATAGTTCAAGGTGGTCTAAGAAGAGTAAAACCTGCCATGATGACAACGGCAACAACTATTCTGGCTCTGTTACCGGTGTTAACTTCAACGGGGAGAGGGTCCGATATCATGCTCCCTATGGCAATCCCATCTTTTGGAGGAATGGTATTGAATGTTTTTACCATGTTTACAGTTCCTGTATTGTATTGCATTTGGAAAGAAGCGGCATTAAAATTTAAAAAAATTGAACAATGAAAACAATAACAACAGTATTTCTAATTTTTCTGGCATCTTCCTCTTTTGCACAGGTGGGCACCAATGGCGACAAAAGAACAGAAAAGGATAGACCAATTAAAGAGTATACGCTAACTATTTCTGAAGATAAGATGACTTTAGGAGGTACAACTGCCAAAGCCATGACAATTAACGGCAACATACCTGGTCCTACTTTACAGTTCAATGAAGGGGATCTAGCAATTATTAATGTAATAAATGAAATGAATGTAGAGACATCAATTCACTGGCATGGATTAATTCTGCCTAATTTTTATGATGGAGTACCGTATTTGAATACCCCTCCTATTGAGCCATCTGATACATTTCAATACAGAATTCCTATAAATCAATCTGGAACTTACTGGTACCATTCTCATACTATGCTTCAAGAACAAAAAGGGGTATATGGTTCAATAGTTATAAACCCAAAAATTAACAATTTGGAATATGATGATGAACTTGTTGTTATGCTGTCTGACTGGACTAATGAAAAACCAAAAAATGTTCTTCGTAACCTTAAAAGAGGTAATGAATGGTATCAGGTTAAAAAACAGACCGCAGTTCCACTAAGCAGAGTTATCAAAGAAAAGGCATTAGGCGCTCAATTTAAATTTTGGAAAGATCGAATGGAAGGAGCTGATATAGCGGACATCTACTATCCCACTTTTCTTTCTAACGGAAAAGTAATGGCAGAATATCCAAATCTTAAACCAGGGAAAAAAGTACGATTAAGATTGATAAACGCATCAGCATCAACCTATTTTTGGTTAGATTTTGGAGGTGGAAACCCTGTAATAGTATCGAGTGATGGTATTGATGTAGAACCAGTTCCAAAGAGTCGGCTTCTCTTTGGTATAGCCGAAACCTATGACATCATTGTTACAATACCTGAAGGGACTTTAGAAGTTACGGCTACTTCCCTAGATGGATCTGGTAGTACTTCTATACGATTAGGACAGGGCACTTTATTTCCTGCAAAAATAATAGATAGACCAGACAAGGTTGCAATGATGAAGGAAATGGCTAAAATGGATATGAAAATGGGGGCTCCTGCAATGACTGGTAACAAAAATAAGAATACGCCTGATTATCTGAACCAGAAATACGGAATGAAGATGCACATGATGGATGGTCAGATGCCTATACATGATGGAGAAATAATGGATTCCACTGAAATGGATAATATGATGCAAGGCAGCATGGAGAAAAACATGTCAATGATCCAGAATGATACAATACCGTTCGACTATGGCCAACGTAAAACATATTTTAATTATGATTTTCTGAAAGCGAAGGAAAATACTTCCTATGATGATAGTATACCAGTCAATGAGATATTATTAAATCTAACAGGGAATATGCAACGATATATTTGGAGTATGAATGGTTTACCCCTTTCCGAGACTGATAATATAGAAATAAGAGGGGAAGAGGTTACTAGAATAACATTGAATAATTTAACTATGATGCATCACCCTATGCACTTACATGGTCATTTCTTCAGAGTCATCAACAAAAATGGAGAAAAATCACCTTTAAAACATACTGTTAATGTTCCGCCTATGGAAAAGGTGGTCATAGAATTTTATAATGAAGAGTATGGTGACTGGATTTTTCATTGCCATGTACTTTATCACATGATGGGCGGAATGGCTAGGGTGTTTGACTATGACTCTCCAAGAGATCCTAGAATGCAAGGATATCCTGTTAAGAAACTCATTAATGAAACCAATCATTATTATTCATGGGTACAAATTCGTGCAGGTTCAAATTTTACAGAATTCAATCTTTTATCTAGTAATATCCGTAATGAGTTCAGTTTAAGGGGTGAATTTGATTACAGAAAGAATCTTGAGGCTGAACTAAATTACAATTGGTACGTCAACGATTGGTTAAGAATTTATGGTGGTGTAAATACAGAAACCTCAACACCAGACTCTTATGACACTCTTAATACCGTAGCTCTCGTTGGGCTGAAATATTTCACCCCTTATCGATTTAACATTGATTTTAGTTTGGACCATCAACTCAGACCTAGAGTTAGGATAGATAGGGAACTAATGTTATTTCCAAGGTTCTTTATTGAAGGAGAATATGAGTTTCGATCTGACTTAGGGTGGGTGAATGATGTTGGGCCTAAAAATTTTGAATGGGAATCACAATGGTTAGTAGGCTTGTCGTATATGGTTTCGAGAAACTTCTCTCTTCAGGGGAATTATAATAATCGTTATGGCTGGGGAGGAGGATTATTAATAAGGCTTTAATCAATGAATAAACTGAAATTATACATATTGTCGTTATCTCTGTTGTTTGGCGCGGATAGCTTTTCGCAAAGCGTTGAAGAATTGCTGAAAGAGGTGGTAGAAAACAATCCTGATTTGAAATCACTCAATGCAGATTTTGAAGCTGAACGTTCAAAAGTAGATCAAGTTAGCCAATTACCTAACCCAACAATAGGTTCAGGTATTCCAGTACTTCGTCCAGAAACAAGATTAGGTCCTCAAATTGTTATGGTTAGTGCCAGTCAAATGTTTCCTTGGTTTGGAACCCTTGGAGCCAAAGAAGATGTCGTGATCAGCATGTCAAAAGCAAAATTTGAAAAAATAGCTTTGAAAAAGTTAGAGCTGTTTTACTTGCTAAAGGCGTCATACTTCAGAATCAACTATTATACGTTGAGATTATCAATTATTCAAAAGAGCTTGGAGATCTACAAATCTCTTGAAAACATTGCCCTTGCAAAAGTGGAGAGTGGTCAAACCTTAACTTCTGATGTACTTCGTATCCAATTGAAAATTCAAGAATTGGAAAATGAGATCCCATTAATCAATAATGAAGTTACATCACTTCAATACCTGATTAATCAGCTGACTAATTCAGACCTATCCAGAAAAATAACAGTTGAAGATGAAATTACAGAGATAGATTCTCTGAATTTTGATACTACAATATTCATGAAGAAGATCAGAATGCACCATCCAATGATTGCAACACTAGATTATAAGATAGAGGCGTCTGAGAATATGCAAATTGCTAATCGTAAAATGAACGCTCCTACTTTGGGAGTTGGTGTTGATTATAGTCTAGTCGGAGAAAGAACAGATGCAAATCCAGTAGATAACGGTAGAGATATTTTGATTCCAAAAGTGATGCTCACAATTCCGTTATTTCGCAAATCCTATCAATCCAAAATCCAAGAAGAAGAGTTTGCTCAAGAGTCACTGCAGTATCAAAAGGAATCTTTTCTGAATGATGTTTTAACCAAGTTGATGCAGTATAAGTTGGAATACGATAATGCATTATTGAACATTGGTCTTCATGAAAATCAATTCAATACAACTCAAAAGGCATTGGAAATTCTTCTGGTTAATTACAGTTCAACCGGGAAAGGATTTGACGAAGTTCTACAACTTGAAAATCAACTATTGAATCATGAGGTAGCAGTCATCAAGTACAAGCTACAACTGAAATTGGCGAAAGCAAAAATTGAACGGTTTACTGAGTTTTGATATGCAGATAAATATTAAAAATATGGTTTGCGACCGTTGCATCAAAACGGTAAAAGAAGTGTTAAATCAACATGGAGTTGATAATGCAATAGTTTCTTTAGGCTTGGTGATTATAGATGACGGTACTAATGTGAATATGGAGTCATTACGCACTGGTCTGATTAAGGAGGGGTTTGAGATTGTAAGTGATCAAGATCAAAAATTGGTAAATCAAATCAAGTCAATCATTGTAGATGCTATTCATTATCAGGATCAAAAATCGTTTAAAATGTCAGATTATTTAGCTTCAAAGTTGAATCGCTCTTACTCTAATTTAAGTCATCTCTTTTCTCAAATTGAACAGAAAACAATTGAGCAGTTCACCATTGAACACAAAATAGAGAAAGCAAAAGAGTTGCTGACATATGGTGAAATGACAATAAGTGAGATTAGCTATTTATTGGATTATAGTAGTCCGCAACATTTTGCAAGGCAATTCAAGAAAACAACTGGCATAACGCCAACAGAATATTTAAAAGATACAAGAAGAAAAAAATTAGATACGATATAAATCAAATTGTGCACGAGCTCCTCGATTTAACACAGGATCTTTGTCATAAAAAGAGATTATGAAACATACATATCACATAGCAGGAATGACTTGCGGTGGATGCGCAAATACTGTCAAAAAGAAACTGGCAGCAGTTAAGAACATTACTGAAGTTGAAGTGAATTTGGATGAGCATACGGCAATTATTGAAATGTCCAAACATGTTTCACTTGAAATCTTGAAGGATGCACTGAAAGGAACACGCTATGATATAGATGTAGAAAAACATGAGCATATCAAGGAGAAACCACAACATAAACATAAAGCAGGAGATCAATATTACTGTCCAATGCTTTGTGAAGGTGATAAGGTGTATGATAAACCTGGAGATTGTCCGGTTTGTGGTATGGATCTAGTGCCAAAGGCAAATTTAAAAGTTGGTGGATCAAAATATACTTGTCCAATGCATCCTGAGGTGGTTAAAGATGAGCCAGGTTCTTGTCCAAAGTGTGGAATGGAATTGGTGCCAATGGAGGCAGATCAATCAGAAGAGGAGAAAACGTATAAACGATTGCTCAAAAAGTTTTGGATTGCATTGGCCTTTACTGCACCTATCTTCATTATTGCCATGTCAGAAATGATAGACAACAATCCACTTATGAAAATAATGGATGGATATGCATGGAGTTGGGTTCAACTAGTGCTTTCAATTCCAGTGGTTTTCTATGCTACATGGATGTTTTTTAAACGGGCTTGGTCTTCCATCATTAGAAGGTCATTGAACATGTTTACATTAATTGGTATAGGAGCTGGTGTGGCATGGATTTTTAGCTTGTTCGCTCTTTTAGTTCCAGATATCTTTCCGGATCAATTTAAAACAGAAGCAGGACATGTTCATGTGTATTTTGAAGCCGCTACGGTCATATTGACGCTTGTATTATTGGGACAAGTTTTGGAGGCAAAAGCACATTCCAAAACGAATTCGGCAGTTAAGGAGTTATTGAAATTAGCGCCAAACAAGGCATATCGTGTCGAAAATGGAGAAGAAAAGGAAATTTCAATTGATCAGATAAAGGAGGGTGATTTATTGAGAGTAAAACCAGGAGATAAAATCCCTGTTGATGGTGTAATAACTGAAGGGGAAACTTCGGTTGATGAATCCATGATAACAGGTGAACCGGTGCCAGTAGATAAAACTAAAGGGGATGATGTGAGTTCTGGAACTATTAATGGCAATCAATCATTTTTGATGAAAGCTGAAAAAGTAGGTTCTGACACACTATTATCACAGATCATTCACATGGTTAACGAAGCGAGTAGAAGTAGAGCGCCAATTCAAAAGTTAGCAGATAAGATTTCAGCCTATTTTGTACCTATTGTAATCGTCATTTCAGCCTTAACTTTTGTTGCATGGTCTGTTTGGGGACCTGATCCAAAGTTTGTTTTTGCTCTTGTCAATGCAATAGCCGTTTTAATCATAGCCTGCCCATGTGCTTTAGGTCTTGCAACCCCTATGTCGGTGATGGTAGGTGTTGGTAAAGGCGCTCAGCTGGGAGTTTTAATCAAGGATGCTGAGTCGCTAGAGAAAATGAATAAAATAGATACCCTAATCATTGACAAGACAGGTACAGTGACTGAAGGAAAACCTTCAGTAGAAAAAATGCTCGCAGATGGACTCCCTGAATCTGAATTGATTGCTTTGGTAGCCTCAGTGAACCAATCAAGTGAACATCCATTGGCTGAAGCAATGGTGAAGTATGCTAAAGATAATGGTGCAAAACTGAGTTCGGTTAGTCAATTTGAATCAATTACTGGTAAGGGTGTTAAAGCAATTTATAACGATAAACAAGTACTGATAGGTAATCAAAAATTGATGGATGATCATAAGGTTGAAGCCAAATCTTCAATTGAAGAAGGCAGTAAAAAAGCTCAATCTGATGGTAAGACGGTTCCTTTGGTTGCTGTTGACGGCGTAATGGCTGGATGCGTAATCATTTCAGACGCCATTAAATCCAGCAGTAAGAAAGCCATTAAAGAATTGCAAGATGCAGGGGTTCATGTTATTATGATGACAGGAGATAACGCTCAAACAGCCAAGGCAGTATCAGCAGAGGTAGGGATCAAGGAATTTTATGCAGATTGTCTACCTGAAGACAAATTGAACAAGGTAAAAGAGTTGAAAGAAAAAGAACATGCTGTAGCCATGGCCGGTGATGGAATAAATGATGCTCCCGCATTAGCAATGGCAGATATTGGAATTGCTATGGGTACCGGAACTGATGTGGCTATTGAAAGCGCATCATTAACATTGGTCAAAGGTGACTTGGATGGAATTGTTAAGGCCAGAAAGCTTAGTCATAAAGTAATGCGGAATATTAAACAAAACTTATTTTTTGCATTAAGCTACAATGCTGCAGGTATTCCTATTGCAGCTGGCGTATTATACATTCCAATGGACTTGCTTTTATCACCAATGATTGCAGCATTAGCTATGAGCTTTAGCTCAGTTTCTGTCATAGCCAATGCTTTAAGACTTAGAACAACATCTATTTGATATGAAAACGAATAAAAAGAACATTGTCATACCCATTCTTACAGCAGTTATAGGAATTGTGATAGGATTTGGAATATTTAAATTTTCGCAAGATGATATTCAATCATCTGTTGCTGCTGAAGAAACTGCAAGCGAAGAAATTTGGACATGTTCTATGCATCCTCAAATTAGAAAAAATGAACCTGGGGATTGCCCTATATGTGGTATGGATCTTATTCCATTGGATCAATCTGGTGGTTCTTCAATTGTTCTTGAAATGTCTGAAGATGCAGTTAAATTGGCTCAAATTCAAACAACAATTGTTGGTTCAAGTTCAAATGATATCACCTCTTTGAAGATGTCTGGTAAAATTGAAGCAAATGAAACGGCATCAGCAAGTTTGGTGACTCATATTCCTGGTAGAATTGAAAAATTATATGTCAGTTTTACAGGTGAAAAGGTACGTGCAGGTCAAAAAATTGCTACAATATATTCTCCTTCGTTGATCACTGCTCAAAAAGAACTGATTGAGGCTGAGAAGATGAAAGACATACAACCAAAGTTATATGAGGCAGCAGTGAATAAATTGAAGTATTGGAAAATAACGGATGACCAAATCAATGATATTTTAACCTCAGGGGAGGTAAAAGAAACGTTTAATATTTATGCTGAATATGGTGGCGTAGTTCAAAAGAAACATGTTTCTGTAGGCGATCATTTGGGTCAGGGAGGCGTTTTATTTAGTGTTCAAAATTTAAATACGCTATGGGTGGTCTTTGATGTCTATGAGAAAGATTTGCCTAAAGTTAGGGTTGGTGACCAGATTACCTTTAGCACACCGTCATTACCGGGTCAAAAATTTACAGCTAAAGTATCTTTTATTGATCCTATCATTAATCCAAATTCAAGAACAGCCAAAGTGCGCGTTGAGGTTTTCAATAAGGGGAATGCATTGAAACCTGAAATGTTCGTGTCAGGTGAATTGGTTGGCGACTTTGAAACTGATATGGATTTGACAGTACCAAAATCAGCAGTGCTTTGGACCGGTCAAAGATCAGTTGTTTATATAAAGGTTCCGGATACTGACCTTCCATCATATGAGTATCGAGAAGTCCTTTTAGGGGAATCATTAGGGGCAGATTATCAAGTGATTGATGGCTTAAAACCTGGAGATGAAGTTGTGACCAATGGTGCATTTGTGATAGACGCATCTGCGCAACTTAACAATCAATCTTCTATGATCAATGGTCTTGTTGATGATCAAAAAGAAGAAAATTTGCCTGATTATACTTCATCAACACCTGATGCATTCAAAACTCAACTAGAAAAACTGAATCGAACTTACATGGTTTTAAAAGATGCTTTGGTAGCAACTAATTCAAAAGCAGCCCAACAGTCAATTGCTGAATTGATTACCTCCCTTGAAGAAATTGATATGAGTTTGGTTAAAGGGGACGCGCATAAGTATTGGATGGGTCAAATGAAAACGATAAAGGATAATTCACAAATGATTCAAGCAACTGAAAACATAAGATCGCAAAGAGAATATTTTGTTGAATTGTCAAAGGCGGTAGTTAATTCGAATAAAGTTTTTGGGGTTAAATCAGGCACCTACTATGAGCAATATTGCCCAATGGCAAATAAAAAGGAAGGCGCTTATTGGTTAAGTAATGAATCCGGAATTCGAAATCCTTATTTTGGTGATAAGATGTTGGGGTGTGGAGAGGTTAAAACACAAATTACAAATGATGAAAACGAATAATATGACTTCTAAAATAAAATATGTTTTCTCGATTTTTAGTCTGAGTTGTTCAATCTTGATTTCATGTCAAAAAGAACCCACTTCAAAATTTGATAAATTCACTCCCGATCCATGCAGTGATTCGGTTTTCTTTAACTCCGAAATAATGCCGCAAATAATCAATAAATCATGCAGTAATTCTTCATGTCACAATAGCACTTGGGAAGTAGATGGTCTAGATTTTACATCTCATGATAAAATTGTTCCAATTACACATTCAATGTATAAAGCTATGGCTCATGATAGCGGTTATATTCCCATGCCTTCAGCAGAAGTGAGAATAGCGGACTCTTTAATTCAAAAGTTTTATTGTTGGATACAGCAAGGAAAGCTCAATAACTAAACTTAAATAAGCGTTTTTTATAATCACATATATTTTATGAAACCACTAAATCACCTTAAACTCATTTCAATTCTAGTAACTTCTATCGTATTCTGTTCAGTTCTTATTAGCTGGGCTTCAGTATCTGAATTAGAAGAATATGAAGAAACAGATATTTCAGCTTATAGTGTGAATCCACCTCCCCAGCGAACTGGAGCTCCCGGCGAAAATGATTGTACTCAATGTCATTCAGGTAATACATATGATGGTAACAATCAGATTGACGTCACATTTTCAGGGGGTCAAGATGAATATCTTCCTGATAGCACTTACACCATTACCATTGGTGTGCCAAATAATCAAGTGAATGGCTTTCAAATGACAATTTTGGATGATAATGCTTTAAAAGCAGGCGAGTTCATTTCTGGAACAGGTTCTTCAGTTGTTAATTCTGGTCTCAGGCAATACGTCAATCAAACAAACGATAATAACAACTCGTGGTCTTTTGAGTGGACAGCTCCGAGTACCAGTCTAGGCAATTTAACAGCATATTATTCATTTAATAAATCAGATAATTCAGGTAACGTTTTGGGTGATTCCATTTTCTTAGGACAAAAATCCATATTTGAATCAAGTTCTCTACAAATTAAAGATCACCCTGAATATCAGACAGATTTTAAGATCTGGCAAAATGTCAATTCTAATGAACTTCAAGGTTCAATTTATTTAGATAAAACTTCTCAGTTGAAAATAGATATTTATGATATTACTGGTAAGACACTATACGCTTCTCAAGTTCAATCTGAAAAAGGACTAAATGATTTTAAAATTGAATTGGACAATAATCTACCAACTCAAATAATTATTCTGGGGGTGCACGTAAATGGTGAGTTTGTTGGTCAGAAAAAGATAATGTTTCAAAACAACTAATTAACTCAAAACAAGTGAAATTAGGAGTTCAAGAGTCGTTCTTGTTTTTTCTCAGCTTAACAGACGAAAATGTCTACTTTCAACCAAACTAAAAGTCGTACTATGGAAAATAAACTATTCTTAATATTATTTGTATTCGTTTGTGAAATTGGATTTGCTCAATGTAACTTGGGTGAAGTAGAAGTAACAATAGATGTGTTAACAGATGATTATGGATATGAAGGTTATTGGCAGCTTGTCCCTAATGGTAATTCTTGTGGTACCGCAACTATCGCTGAAGGCGGTAATACAACGGTTGGTTGTAATGGAGCAGGCTTACAAAATCAAACTCCCGGCGGATATGGTAATAATTTGACTATTAATGAAGGGCCTTGGTGTCTGATTGATGGTAATCAGTACGATCTAATATATGTTGATGATTGGGGAGATGGAGGATTTAATTTTAATGTCAATGTGAACGGTTATCAAACAGAATCATTTGACGGAATTGGATTAGGTGCAACTTTTACTTTCACGGCAGAAGAACCGCCTCAATATGATTTAGCGGTTACTGGTTCAAACATCTATAGTTATTTAACAATTGGTTCGTATGATTTACATGCCCATGTTTTTAATAATGGAACAGCAAATATCACATCCTATGATTTAAATTATAAAGTGAATGGCGGTGCAGCACAAACGCATGCTGTCACAGCTACTAGCCTTGCGAATTTTAGTGACGAAGAAGTACAACATAACATTCCAATTTCTATCAGTTCAAATGGTGTTTACTCAATAAAAATTTGGGCAGATAATATCAACGGATCAAATGTTGACGAAAATAACACAAACGATACGCTTGTTAAAGTGACTGAGGCCGGCCCTGGCATACCGAATTATATAGATGAATATGTTGGTAACGACTGGACTAATGTGGTTCAAATTGCAGGTCCTGGTGAACAAATAAATACACCTACAGATCTTGACTTTCATCCTGTATTGTCAAACTATGAACTCTGGGTATGTAATAAAAGAACAGAAAATCAAGGGGGAAGTACCGTCACGATTTACAATGCGGGTTTAACTTCTCAAACCTCAATACACAAAGTGGATGGTAATGCTTGGCATTTTATGTCCTTACCTACTGGGATTGCTTTCAGTGAAAATGGCAACTGGGCTAATTCTCCCGGTGTATATGATGCAAATCATAATGGTGGTGATGCATTTACTGGCCCGGCTTTATGGTCAAGTGATATGGCAATATACGCAGAACCATCTGGGGGGAACGGAAGCCATTTGGATATGCTTCATTTGAGTCCTTATTCTCAAGGTATTGCTGCGGAAGTTGATAATGTGTTTTGGATTTTTGACGGATACACAAATGATATTGTTCGTTACGACTTTGCAGAAGATCATGGTCCAGGAAACTCTTTTCATGGGGATGCAATAGTTCGGAGATATTCAGATGATGCAGTTGCAAAAGATCCGAATGACCAAATTGTTTCACACTTGGTCTTAGATGAAGATAAAAAATGGCTCTATGTCGTTGATCATGGTAACAACAGAGTTATCAGAATTGATATTACCACTGGTTCTGATCAGGGGGGTACTGTAGATTACCCACAAAATGAAACGTTGGTTGAATATTCTGAATTTACAGGTTACACTCAAGAGACTGTAGTAGCCTCTGGCGATTTATCAAAACCTGCTGGTATAGACGTGATAGATGATCGAATGATTGTGAGCGAATATGAATCAGGTGATATTGTTATTTACGACATTTCTGTGATACCTGCAATAGAGCTACATAGAATTAACACTAATCTAAACAGTTTGCAAGGCATAAAAATTGGACCTGATGGTAGAATTTGGTTTGTTGACTATAACTCTAATGGAGTTTATCGGATTGATGCACCATTTGTGGGAGTTGAGGAAAATGAAATTGAATTAACCGTTTATCCAAACCCATCAAGCGGTACTTTTGAAATCACCGCAAGTCAAGAATTAAATGGTCAAATAGAAATTTTTGATGTTCAGGGCAGAGTGGTGTTTTCTTCAAATGTAAATGCAAATTCACATCAAGTTTCTTTTAATGGTGAAAGTGGAGTTTACAGTATGAGGTACACCTCTATGGAGGGCAAAGTTTTGTTGAGTAAAATAGTTTTAAACTAAAATCCTTACCTTTAAGGAAATAAATTAAAGAAGTCATGAAGAAGAAAACATTTTTAAGCATCTTGGTAATATTGATCAGCTATTCTTCGTCATGGTCACAAAGTTTTTCAGTTTCGAATACTGATACTACTTTTTATGGCAATATAACTGACACTGATTTTGATGCAAAGTTCGTTTTATCTAACGACAGCACAACAAGCTTTCCAATGACTTGGCAGGTAGAGTCTGCTACCATAGAACCGGGTTGGCAATATTCTGTCTGTGATCCATCAGCATGTCATGGTATCGGCACGACAACTTTTGATTTTAATATGCCGACTTCGTCAATAAACAGGATCATGAATCTTCATTACTATCCAAACGGTAATGCAGGACAAAGCTCCGTTACAGTTAGACTTTTCCAACAAGATATGCCTAACGATTATGTGCTATTGACATGGACAGGTATTATAAGTACAGCCGGGATGAATGAGCAAACTGACTTTGTTAATTTGATGATATATCCAAACCCGAGTACCAATGGGCAAATCAGCGTTAATTATAGTGCCAACACCGCCGCAGATTTTATCCTATTCAATGAATTGGGGCAAGAAATTAATCGCTTTAAAATCTCAGAGAATGAAACTGATTTTGATATCAATATAGATTCAGGTTCTGGGGTATATTTTTATAAAGTGATCTCTAGAGATAAAATATTAACAGAGAACAAAATAATTATCCTTTGATTAATTATCAATGTATAAGAACGATTCAATAGGAAATCCTAGAAAGGAAGGTGTGGATCGATTCTTTGTATTTTAGTGTAAAAAGACTGTTGAGGTTTTACAGTAAGGTCTTTTCTAAGTTTAAAGTTTGATAATTTTGATATCGTGTATCTTTTTTAGAAAGTTGGAAGCGAGAAAAAGGGCCAACAACAGAATTTAAACAAAAGTAGTTTGATCAAAAAGTAATGAGCCTTAAATCAAGGCGAGTAAGGTAATCTAAAATATCACAAACAACGAACCAAATTAGTTTTATTATCGGTTGGACATGCTCTCCCGACTGCACGTCATAACGAGTCAAACAAAATGTGGCTTTCGAAATGATTGTTGCATTTCGTTTGCAAACGAATTCGACTGTACCTTGAGTTTTTTGATCAAATTCTTAAATATTTAAATAACAATAAATAAAATCGCTAACAAATTACCGAATAACAATCTTTGCAGTCAAATTGTCTACTTTCAACAGATACGACCCAGAAGTTAGATTCGAGAGATTTATCAAATTAGAGTCAATATTTCCATTATAAATTAACCTGCCGTCTAAACTGTATATCATGTATTCATCCGAAGAAATGTCCAATGGAATTTCGAATATTCCCTGTGAAGGATTCGGAAAAACTATGAGCTCCTCCTTTTTATCCTCTAATCCCAAATCTGTATTCAATCTAATCAAATTGGTGTGTTGCTGGATATTATTTCTATTCTCGGTTGATATAACTTGAATGTCTGTATCAACACTTTCGTAAGGTGTCAAAAGAACTTGATAACGTTCACCTGAATGAACGACCAAGGTGTCGCATTCAAAAGAGTTAGGCAAAACCCTTCCGTCACTGGTGTATGCAATAGCATTTAACTCTGGTGGAAAAATCCAAGTAGTTTTTGTATAGGCCATACTTCCTATTCTCAGTAGAACCGAATCTCCAGGGTGTGCAAATACATGATGATTAGTATTGTTATACAACTGATCTCCTGACAATCCGTTCACCATAAAATAATCCATCTGAAACTCATTAAATGGACCTGGAGAAAGTGGGTTTGTATTTACGCTTTCATCCATATCTGAGTTCAGAAAATTGTAGGCATCTGTATAGGATGGCCCTCCTTGAAAAACAAATTGACCTGGTCCGTCATGCACCACAATCATTCCGTACATCCCCATAGTTAAATGCAATGTGGTTAGGACATGGCAATGGTAAAGGAAAATACCAGCATGGTCTGCAACGAACTCATAATGGGCCGTATCATCTGGGTCAACAGCGAAAGACGTAGTTGGCACTCCATCCATATCTGTCGGAACATCTAATCCATGTAAATGAATAGTATGGTCCTCAGGCGAATCATTGATAAAGTGAATCGCAACTGAATCATCCTTTTGATACTCAAGTAAAGGAGCTGGTAAGGTGATTCCCCATAAACCAGGACTGTATTCTCCATACCCCCAGAACTCTACGACATTATTGTTATCCAATAATTTCGAACCGTCCATTCTAGAACCAAGCCAGGTGTCTATTACTTGAGTGTAGCCACTGCTAAAAACCATTAAAACAAAAAGAAGCACTATTTTTCTCATGGATCTATGCTTAAAATTTCAATCATACCTCCCGGATATACTCCGCTGGAAGTTACGTTCAACAAATTGTGTTCATGTACTGGGTAATCTCCAGATTGATGCGGTATCAATTGCACCACTATGACTTCATTCACCTCTAGTGGATAAGTGTCTTTTGACCATCCCAGCATTTTTGAATTTTGAGAAACTTGCATAATTTCAACATGATAACCATGAAAGTGCAGGGTGTGTTCCATTTTTCCAGCATTCACAGTTGCGATAATTATGGTATCTCCAACATTTCCAACCACTTTTCCAAGCGTATCAAGGTTGGTTTGTGGGTATACCTTTTGGTTGATGGTAAAGACATCTGGCAAATATGTTACAGGAACCTGTGTCTCGGTTAATGCTGCTAAATCATAAGATAAACTTGACGATTGCTCAAACATGTTCCAGTAGAATTTACTGTACATTTCATAGCCTTTCATAATGATCCCTGAAGCACCAAGCAAATGACCGTAGGATTCTTTGGAATAATAACGATAAGCCATATTCGTGCCGAGCTCGAGAGAAACATCTGCTACTCCTAACTGAGGAACAGCTTCATCAATGATGCCGTCAATTGTAAAGCTGTGATCTAACGAATCATTATTGACTATGTGAAGGTGCAAAGTGTCAGCATTGTTTAGTTCGAATAAATGATTGAACGGTTTAAAGTCGCTACTATCATTAAAGACGCACAATTGAATGTTTTGAGCACCAATGGTTACTGTATCTTTATTGATATAGAGCGTATCATAGACGTTGTTTCCGAACACAGAAAAACAGGATATGATTGAAAGTGCAAGTATTAATTTTCGCATAGTCACAAAATTAAGTGGTTCTATTCTTTTTTCCTATCAGGAAAAACGACATTCTTGCAATCTAAACTTCGCTTGACTTTAATTGTTAAAAAACGTAAATTACACAATAAACAAACCCCATTTCCGTCATAGGTAATAGGCTAAAAAACTGATTCACATGTTGGTTGTTAATAAGTTCATCTTTTATTAACAATGTTTAATCGACTAAATCAGTATATTTGTAGAACTTTAACCGAGACCTAGAATTATGTTAGAATTATGCAAGGAGATACTAACGAAAGTTAGTTTTGATAGGCTACTCTTCCAAAAAGAATTGAAAAAGGCGTTGAGCTGGCTTCAAAAAGAAGAGATAGCTGGATTTAAAGAGTGGTGCGTGTCTCAGTTCGGGAAGATGTACCCAGACGTACTAAATGTTGCGTTTAAAAGCGCTTAATAACTAAATAGAAATTGGAACCTGGGTCTTTTGGCTCAGGTTTTTTTTTGCCCATTCACAAATTTGATATTTCTCTGTAAGCCTTCAAATTTGGTTCTTTTCACCGCTGATTTCCTGAAAAGCTCATTAAAGGTTTCCTTTTTTAATTCTGCCCAATCTGTATCATTCAAGTTAGGATGTGGATTAAATTCAGACCAATCATGTGGTTTTGAAAAACGATTCCAGGGACAAACATCTTGACAAACATCACATCCGAACATCCATCCATTCATTTGATCTTTAAACTGAGATGGGATGAGCTCATCTTTTAACTCAATGGTTAAATAGGAAATGCATTTTGACCCATCAACTAATTGGGGTTTAATGATAGCTTGAGTTGGACAAGCATCAATACATTTCGTGCAGGTTCCGCAATGGTCTGTTGCAGGTTGATCATATTCTAATTCTAAGTCAATTATAATATCTCCGATAAAGAAAAACGATCCTTTTTGAGTTGAAATTAAATTGGCATTCTTTCCTATCCATCCTAAACCTGACCTTTCAGCCCATGCTTTATCCAACACGGGAGCAGAATCTGTAAAGCAACGTGCATTGACCTCCCCTACCTCTTCTTTCAACACATCAATGAGTTCATTTAGTTTTTTTCGAATGACCTGATGATAATCTTGTCCATAGGCGTATTTGGATATTTTTAAGTCTTTTTCGGAGAACAAATCTTGTTCAGGATAATAGTTTACCAAAACAGAAATAACAGACTTTGCATCATCTACTAACTTGGATGGGTCTAGTCTCTTATCAAAGTGATTTGCCATATAACTCATCTTACCGTTATAGTTGGCGTTCAACCAATTTTCAAGATGCTTGGCTTCTTCTTCTAAAAACTCTACTTTGGAAATACCGCAAGAAAGAAATCCTAATCGATCTGCGTGGGATTTAATGAATTGTGATAGTTCTTCTTTATTCATTGAATAATCCTCCTTGGAAAAAGCCTAAATCCCTTCCCAAATGCTTAAAAGCTTTTTCGGTCACTTTTCTACCTCGAGGGGTACGCATCAAAAAACCTTCCTTTATTAGGAAAGGTTCATATACTTCCTCAATCGTACCAGCATTCTCACCTACAGCGGTTGCAATCGTAGTAAGGCCTACTGGTCCACCATTGAATTTATCAATCATGGCAGATAGAATTTTATTATCCATCTCATCTAAGCCATTTTGATCAACATTCAAGGCCTCTAATGCAATGTTAGCAATCTCTAGATCAATGATTCCATTTCCTTTAATCTGGGCAAAATCTCTAACTCTTCTCAACAAGGCATTTGCGATTCTAGGAGTTCCTCTTGATCTACGGGCAATTTCAATTGCAGCATTCTCAATGATTTCAACATCCAGGATACCCGCAGCTCTAGTTATGATATGTGAAAGAATTTCAGTGTCGTAATATTCTAATCTAGAATTAATTCCGAATCGAGCTCTAAGCGGTGATGTTAATAATCCTGATCGCGTAGTAGCACCGATTAGGGTAAAAGGATTCAGTGAGATCTGAACTGTACGGGCAGATGGTCCAGAGTCAATCATTATATCGATCATGAAGTCTTCCATTGCAGAATATAAATACTCTTCAATGACAGGAGAAAGGCGGTGAATTTCATCAATGAATAAAACATCTCCTTCTTCCAAGTTTGTCAACAATCCGGCAAGGTCACCAGGTTTGTCCAAAACTGGTCCGGTGGTAATTTTAATTCCCACTCCCAACTCATTCGCTAAAATATTGGCTAAGGTAGTTTTACCTAGACCCGGTGGTCCGTGCAGCAAAACATGGTCTAAAGATTCATTTCTCTGCTTTGCCGCTTTTACAAAGATTTCAAGGTTTTCAATCACCTTACTCTGACCCGCAAAGTCATCAAACATTTTGGGGCGTAGCACCTTGTCTAAGTCATCTTCTTTCGAAAACTGGCCTTCATCTCTATAGTCGAATGAATCTAATTCTTCCATGTATACCAAAGATAGCTGATTCCAATTAATCCACTTACAAGAAATTTAACTTTAGCAGCATGATCTAGCATAAAAAAAGCCCTGAATCAATTGACTCAGGGCTTCTGTTATAATTCTATTTCAAATTAATGCTCTTCTTCACCTTCCATTAATGGAACTGTTTGAGGGCAGTAATCATCTTCTAAACCTGGTTTAGAGTAGTCATAAGGCCATCTGTGTACCGTTGGAATTTCACCTGGCCAGTTACCGTGAACGTGTTCTACCGGAGTAGTCCATTCAAGCGTATTACCTTTCCAAGGGTTTTGAGGCGCTACTTGACCTCTTCTGATTGAATAGAAGAAGTTAAAGATAAAGATTACCTGAGCTAAGGCACCTATAATCGCGAAAATCGAAATTACCTGGTTCAAATCCAACATCATTTCATATTGGTTTGAATCAAACGTACCGTAAACTGAGTAATCGTAATATCTTCTTGGTGCTCCACCAATTCCAACAAAGTGCATTGGGAAGAAAACACCGTAAGCAGTCACTAAAGTAATCCAGAAGTGAACCATACCTAATTTAGAGTTCATCATTCTTCCGTACATTTTAGGGAACCAGTGGTAAACTCCGGCGAACATACCAAAGATTGCTGATAATCCCATTACCACGTGGAAGTGAGCAACTACGAAATAAGTATCGTGTACTGCGATATCCAAGGCAGAGTCTGCAAGGATTACCCCAGTAATACCACCTGTAATGAATGAGGATACTAGACCTACTGAGAACAACATAGCAGGCGTGTACTTGATGTTACCTTTCCAAAGCGTTGTTAAGTAGTTAAATACTTTTACCGCTGAAGGAATTGCAATCAATAATGTCGTAAATACGAAAACACCACCTAAGAACGGGTTCATACCTGTAATAAACATGTGGTGACCCCATACAATGAATGACAAGAATGCAATCGCTAGGATCGATAAGATCATTGCCTTGTATCCGAAGATTGGTTTTCTTGAATTTGTCGATACAATTTCTGACGTAAGACCTAATGCAGGTAATAATACGATATATACCTCAGGGTGACCTAAGAACCAGAATAAGTGTTCAAATAAGATTGGTGAACCACCAGACTGCTCAAGGATTTCAGAACCAACAATAGTATCATTCACATAGAATGAAGTACCCATGGTTCTATCCATTAACATCAATACTACAGCAGACACTAGAACTGGGAATGATAACACACCAATTACTGCCGTGATGAAGAACGCCCAAATAGTTAGAGGCATTCTCGTCATTTTCATTCCTTTAGTTCTTAAGTTCAATACCGTTACGATATAGTTCAAAGAACCTAGTAGTGAAGATGCAATAAAGATAGTCATTGAAGTTAACCACAACGTCATCCCCAATCCAGAGCTAGGAGTTGCTTGCTCATAGATAGATAAAGGAGGGTAAATTGTCCATCCACCACCAGCAGGTCCTGTTTCAACGAACAAAGAGTACAACATCAATACTGATGACAAGAAGAACAACCAGTATGAAATCATGTTTAATAGACCTGATGCCATATCTCTTGCTCCTACTTGAAGTGGAATCAATAAGTTAGAGAATGTTCCAGATAATCCACCAGTTAATACGAAGAATACCATGATGGTACCGTGAATTGTTACCAAACCGAGATACATACCCCTGTTTAATACGCCATCCGGAGCCCAAGTATCTCCTAAGAAGAAAGATAACGCACTGTTACTTTCTCCAGGCCAACCTAGCTGGATTCTGAATAATACCGATAAAAGCACCGCTACTACCGCCATTACAATTGCAGTTACCAAGAACTGCTTTCCAATCATTTTGTGATCTTGACTGAAGATGTATTTCGTAATGAAACTTTCTTTGTGGTGATGTCCGTGATCGTGAGCTGCTTCTGCTGCCATAATTCAACTTTAATATTATCTAAAAATCTTTTCTTAATTATAATTCTGCAACCGCTTCAGGGTCTTCTTCTACTTCTTCGTTTCCTCCAACAATTTGAGTTACTGCATTTGCTGGATCAGCTTTCCAAGCTTCAAACTCTTCAGCTGTTCCTACAATAACCGGCATGTTCATTTGCGAGTGCGAAGCCCCACAAATTTTGTTACACAACAAGATGTATTCGAAATCAGGATTTCCTGTTTTCTCCTTCATCTCAGCAGTAGTAAAAATCGGTTTGAATTTCAACTTAGTTCTCATTCCAGGAACACAGTTCATCTGTGCTCTAAAGTGAGGGAAGTAAGCTGAGTGAATCACGTCTTGTGATCTAAAAATGAACTGATATTCTTGATCTTTGATCAAATACAAAGCAGATTTAGCAGTGTAATCATCATTTGACATTTCATAAACCTCTTCTGTGAGTGATTCTTGCATCACAACGATTCTCTCCTTAATTCTACCCATCTTCTCCATCTCAGCTTGATATTTAACCGCATTTGCAGCGCTTAAAATCGTAGTTCCAGAATCCAAACCGTTTAATGTATTTTGGTTATCTGCAATTAACTGATCGATTTCATCTAAACGAGTAGCAATGTTATTTTCAGTAACAACACCAAGCGGGTTAGTTCCGTTGATTAATTTGTAATCTGCGTACCCTAATTTGTTATCGTCTCCTGCATATCTTGCAGTAAAGTCAAACTGTTTTGCATAAATCTCTACTACAACAGCATCATCAGATGGTGCTCCAGTAATTTTGTTCCATGTTAACAATCCGAAAATAATGATGAATGCTAAAGCTACAGCTGGAACAACTGTCCAGATTAACTCTAACTTGTTATCGTGCGGAAAGTAATATGCTTTTCTATCTGGATGGTAAGCATACTTATATGCGAAGATGAATAGCAACGCATTGGTTGAAAAGTAAACTGTGAATACAATCACCCAGTTCATATTAAATAGCCAATCAACATCTTCTCCATGTTCTGATGCCGCTTCTGGCAACATACCGTTACCATACTTAAACAACATGTAGAATAATGAACCGAAGAATACGGCTAAGAATACCAGCATCAAACCAGCATTGATATTGTTGGTTTTGAGATTGATATCTTCTTCTTTGTGCCCTTTTAACTTAGCAGAAAGATCGTAAACACGCATCAACTGAGCTACAGCGATTACAGCTAAAACGATTACGACTAGTACAATTAATTTCATTCCCATTTTAAAATCTTTTTAATCTATAATCTATTAAATCTCGTGGTGTTTACTTTCATCCAAGTAAGGATGATTCTTAGGCATTAATGGTGCCTTAGTTAGTGTGTTTAAAATAAAGTATGTGAATACTCCAGCGAATGTCAAGAACAATCCAACTTCGATCATTCCGATTGATCCGTATTCACCCATTGAACCAGGAGTGATTAACATGTAAACATCTGCCCAGTGTCCTAAAATGATGATCACACAAACTGCCATCAAAATTCCAGGGTTTCTTTTCGCTTCTCTTGACATCAAAATTAACATAGGGATGATGAAGTTGATCATAAACATTCCCCAGTAAATTACAGGATAGTGCTCAATTCTGAATGTGTAATAAATTACCTCTTCAGGAATATCAGCATACCAGTATAACATGAATTGAGAGAAGAATAAATAAGACCATAAGAATGAAGTAGCAAAGATCCATTTACCAACATCATGGATGTGTGAATCGTTTACCTTTTCTAAGTATCCATTCTTTTTCAAGTAAATGATCACCAACATAATTGTTGTCATTGAAGTACACCACATTCCTCCGAATGTATACCATCCGAATAGTGTAGAGAACCAATGTGGATCTATTGACATAATCCAGTGCCAAGATGAAGTTGATGAGAAGTATCCAAACAACACTAAGAAAAGTGCACCTTTCGCAAAGTTTTTCATGTGAATAGCTGTTCCACCCTCAATATCTTCTTGTAATGATCTTTTTCTAAAACCTCTGTAGAATAAGAAGTAAACTGTCATGTAAACAAGTGTAGCAATCCAGAAGAAAGGTTGCGTTAAGAATGGGGCCTTGTTTGCAATGATGTGATCATGTGCAACAATTTCTGGATCCATCCACTGATAAATGTGTCCTACGTGATGACCATTTTCAGCAACTGAGTATCCTCCACTTAAAGCTGCAATTACTCCGAATACAACTAATAATACAACGATTCCAACTTGAACATAAGAAGCGACTCCTTCTACTACTCTTTTGATTGCAACTGACCATCCTGTTTCTGTAGCGTATTGTAATGCTAAGAAAAACAATGCTCCTAATGCAATGGCAAAGAAGAAAAATCCGTCTATTAAAAAGTTAGATAAAAGACGTGTTTTGAATTGCTCAGAGCCGCTATCAACTACCGCTCCGACAATGAACAATAACAAGCCTACAATTACTGTAGCGATTATTGTTCTTTTGGCTTTTGATGAAATTTGATATTCCATGAAATTCTCTTTTCTGGTTTAATTCGATTAATGGTTTGGTTCTTCTGGTACGATTTCTTCAACCGGCTCAATGATCTCTTCAGCATTTTCAGCATTCGGATCTTCAACTACTTCAACAGCACCAGGATCTTTTCCTTGTAACTTTTGGATGTAGTAAACCAATTTCCATCTTTCTTCTTTATTCAACTGAGATGCATGTGATCCCATTGCTCCTTTACCATAAGTAATAGAGTAAAATATTTGTCCTGCAGGAAGGTCTGCTAATTTACCATCATATGCTGGTGGTGGTGGATATTTTCCTGTAGCTGGAACTGCACCGTCACCTTTTCCTTTTTCACCGTGACAGTGAACACAGAATCTGCCAAACAATACTTCACCTTCTTTCAACACTTCATCAGAGAAAGGAATAGGATTCACATCATTTGCAGCATTCGCATATCCTGCTGTATCTTGGCGAACTCCGTATAAACCGTGGCTCTTGTCAGCGTTCATTGGTGCACCATGCTGGTATGGCATCATGTAGTTAGCTTCATCACCAGTTCCAACATATGGAATAGTTCCTGAAGGTGGTACATAGGTGAATTTGTCTTCTACCAATTTAGCAGCTTCTTCGTCTTGGACACCTCTTACTTCACCATAATCAACGTATGCTTCAGCAGCTGGAGACCTGTACATGTCTGGCATGTACTCGACACCTGGTGAATTTGAATCGGCAACGCAAGATGCTAATCCACCTGCTATTAATGCCATTCCGAAATATTTTACATTCATCATCTTCATGAATTATTATTTAATCTCTACGTAGTCTTTTTCTTCGATTTCAACGATTGCAGTTTGCTTAATCTTCGCGTGCAATTCATCTGAAGTCATTCCGTGGTTATCAGATAATCTGATTTCCATTGTAAATCTATCATCTGTATTTCTCGGGTAAGGATTGTCAGCTGGCATACCTGGCAATGTTTTATTTCTCAAGAAATAAGTTAACGCCATACCGTGTGCTGCAAACAATACAGTAAACTCGAAAGAAATAGGAACAAATGAAGGATAGTTCTCTAATAGTGTCCAGTTTGGTTTACCACCGATATTCATTGGCCAGTCAGCGATCATGAAATATCTAAATCCAATCACAGCTAACATCAAACCAGTTACTGCAAACATCATAGCAACAATTCCTAAACGTGTATGTTTCACACCAATTACCGGATCGATTCCGTGAATTGGAAACGGCGAAAATACATCTGTGATGTGCACACCTTCAGCCACTAATTTCTTAGCACCTTCTAAGCAAGTGTGATCGTCATCATAGGTTGCGTAAATAACTCTATCTGCCATTTGTCAAAATTATTTATTCATTAATTCTTTAGCTTGTCCTGCCCAATCATCTCTCTTTGCTCTCCCAGGGAAAGTTCCAGTGATTGAATCCAACAAATCGTATTCATTATCTGTCATTTTACTCACTTGTTCGTATGAGTAAATTCCGATTTGATTTAAGGTTTCTTCCAATTTTGGACCTACACCTGAAATCTTTTTCAAATCGTCTTTATTTTCAGCGTTTCCTGCTCCTAATTTTTCAATTAAAGAAGATACCCTTTTCGACTTCTCTTCTTCAGAGATTTCTTCTTTCGCCTCTTCTACTTTTTCTTCTACCACCGGAGCTGCCTCTTCAGCCTTTGGAGCTTCAACAACAGCAGCTGATCCACCACTGTGGTCATCTCCACCATGATCATCATGGCCAGGAGCTGTACCATTCTTGTATGATTCTCCTGAAATCTTAACAATAGTTTTTAATTCGGCGATTGCTAATACTGGGAAGTATCTTGCGAATGCTAAATAGAAGGCAAAGAAGATTCCGATTGTTCCAATGAAAACACCTATATCTGTCCAAGTTGGATAGAACATACTCCATGATGATGGTAAGTAATCTTGGTGAATTGATGTTACGATAATTACGAAACGCTCAAACCACATACCGATATTTACTACGATCGAGATGAAGAATGTAAACAATAAACTTCTTCTTAACTTCTTGAACCACATTAACTGAGGTGAGATTACGTTAAAAGTCATCATTGACCAGTAAGCCCACCAGTAAGGTCCTGTTGCTCTGTTGATGAATGCATACGATTCATATTCAACACCTGAATACCATGAGATGAAAAGCTCAGTTAAGTAAGCCACACCTACGATTGAACCTGTAACCATGATTACAATGTTCATGTACTCTACGTGTTTTGTGTGAATGTAAGCTTCAAGCTTCATTCCTTTTCTTAAGATCAACAATAAGGTTTGTACCATTGCGAATCCTGAGAATACCGCACCTGCAACGAAGTAAGGAGGAAAGATTGTTGTATGCCATCCCGGAATAACTGAAGTTGCGAAGTCAAATGATACGATTGAGTGTACAGAGAATACTAATGGAGTTGCTAAACCAGCTAAAACCAAAGAAACTAATTCGAAACGATTCCAGTGCTTTGCTCTCCCTGACCATCCAAATGAAAGGATACCGTACATCTTTTTAGATAAAGCACCTTTAGCTCTATCTCTAATTGTAGCGAAATCAGGAATTAGGCCGATATACCAGAATACTACTGATACTGTTAAATAAGTTGAAATTGCGAATACATCCCAGAGGAGTGGTGAGTTAAAGTTAACCCAAAGCGAACCGAATTGGTTAGGAATAGGTAATACCCAGTATCCAACCCAAAGACGCCCCATGTGAATTAAAGGGAACAAACCAGCCATAAATACCGCGAAGATGGTCATTGCTTCTGCAGAACGGTTAATCGCCATTCTCCATCTTTGTCTAAACAATAAGAGTACAGCTGAAATTAGCGTTCCGGCGTGACCGATACCTACCCACCATACGAAGTTGGTAATATCCCATGCCCATTCTACTGTTTTGTTCAATCCCCAAGTACCGATACCTGTACCCAAAAGGTAAAGGATACATCCGATACCGTATAACCCTACTAGCAGGGAGATACCGAACATAATATACCAGGCTCTTGGAGCTTTTCCTTCAATAGGTCTACATACGTCTTCAGTGATATCACTGTACGTCTTGTGACCTAAAATTAACGGTTCTCTAATCGCAGCTTCCTTATGCATTCTTGCTTAGTTTAGTTTTATCTCAATTTTATCAAATTCTTAGTGTCCAGTTGACAAGTCGTGTGAATCATCATGGTGATCTCCACCTTCTTCATGGTGCTCATCTCCGTGATCTCCTCCATGATCTGATCCGTGACCGTGATCTTCTTGAAGCGCCTCTAGTTCTTCATTCTCTTCGTTTCTCACCTTCACTTTGTACCAGATGTTTGGTTTAACACCAACTTCTTCAAGTGCTTGATAAGCTCTATCTTCTTCAGAAGAAATTCTTACTGCTGATGTTACATCATTCCAGTCACCCATTGTGATAGCGTTGGTAGGACATACGTCTGCACAAGCAGTAACAACGTCTCCATCTTTCACCATTCTATCTTCTTTCTTCGCCTCTAATTTTCCTGACTGAATTCTTTGAACACACATAGAACATTTCTCCATCACCCCTCTTGTTCTTACAACAACATCTGGGTTCAAGACCATTCTTCCTAAGTCATCCTGAGCTGGATTCACTTCAACAAACTTTCTGTATGAAGGGTAGTTAAACCAGTTGAATCTTCTCACTTTGTAAGGACAGTTGTTACCACAGTATCTTGTTCCGATACATCTGTTGTAAGCCATTTGGTTCAACCCTTCATTAGAGTGAGTGGTTGCAGCCACCGGACATACTGTCTCACATGGAGCGTGGTTACAGTGGTGACACATCATTGGCATGTGCACTACTTTCGGATTAGCAGCTGGTTTTTTCAATCCTGCATATCCTTCTTTATCAAATTCTTCAGGGTCTCTTGTACCAACAGTTGGTTCAAGGTCTGAAGCGTAATATCTATCAATACGTAACCAGTGCATTTCACGACCCCTTCTTACTTCGTCTTTTCCTACAACTGGAACGTTATTTTCAGACTGACAAGCTACTAGACAAGATCCACATCCAATACAAGATGATAAATCAATTGTCATTCCCCATCTGTGCCCTACATGCTCTACCGGATGCTCATCCCACAAGTCAAACTCAGAAACTGGTTTTTCTTCATGATCCCAACCTACGTGTAACGTATGTTGGTGATTGTATGCTCCTTTTGATTTTGATTTGTAGATATCCAAAGTCGTTTCTTTAACGATTGAATTTCTAGCCATCACCGTACTGTGTGTTTGTGTACAAGCTAAGTTATAAGTCTTAGATGTATTAGTCACAGATACATTGTAAGCGTCAAAATCTCCATTATCAACTAATCTGAAAGCATTCTTACCTATTGTCTCAGTAGAAGCTTCACCGTAGTGTCCTGCTTGTTGGTAAGCAGATTTTCCGATATTTTCTCCGCCTTCTCCTCTTCCGTAACCAAGCGCGATACCGATAGTACCAGGTGCTTGACCAGCTTGAGGATAAGCCGGTAATTCTAATGTTTTATCTCCAACAGTAACAGAAACAACAGTTGAAGGAGTTTCTTGACCTAAGCCAGTTTCACATCCTAACTTCTGCATGTCTTCATACGACATAGTTACGTAGTTATCCCACGTTACTTTGGTCACTGTATCTGGCATTTCTTGCAACCATGGGTTAGCTGCTTGTGATCCGTTACCGATTCCAGCCTTTTGATAAAGACTCAATTCGAATTGAGCATCAGAAGCCAATGAAGCAATGTCTTTTCCTGCCGCAGAAAGGTTTCCTGAGAAACTAACCGCTGAAGGACCGTGACCTGGCTCTTCATTTCCACATGATTGGTGAACCATTGCGTTCCAGTAAGCACTGAAAGTTGCATGTTCTGTTTGAGTTGGGAATCCGTATTGTTCCCATAATTGTTGGATGTAATTGTGCCAAGTAGTACTGTCTTTTCCTTCGTGAGTTGCTTCACCTGCCCAAACCAAGAATGACTCACCAACTGGTCTTGTGTCATGTAAAGGTCTGATAGTAGGTTGAGCTAATGCGTATGAATGCATTTTTGGTGCATAATCATTCCACGACTCTAAGGCATGGCTTTCTGGACAGATGTATGTACACAGTTTAGCAGTTTCGTCAGCATATTGTGACATTGAAACTGAAGTTGGAACTTTTGCAAGTGCCGCTGCAAATTCTTCTCCGTTAGGAAGAGAATAAACTGGGTTTGTGTTCCACATGATAACTGCACCTACTTTACCAGCAGACATATCTTTCATCACGTTTGCCAACTTCTCATCTTGAGATGCGTGCAACATGATTGGATTGTTCATGTTAATTGTTGAACTATAGTTGTTCAAATGAGCATTGATTGAGTTTACAATCACCTGAACAGATTTTCTGTTAGATCCTGAAACTACCAAAGACTTTCCTTTAGCTGCTTTCAATGCTTCTGCAGCTTTGTCAAGCTTAGCAATCAAATCTTCATCAGCTGATAAAGAAGAAGTATCTACACCAGCAACTGCTCCTGCTCCTACCGCTTTGTGCAAGTATGCAAGTGCAACTCCTTGTTGAGAAGGCTTAATCAACCCTCTGTAATCAGCATTTGATCCTGTTTGAGACATGTTAGACTCAAATTGGAAGTGTTGTGACATCCAATCACCATCTGGATTTCTTCTTGATGCGTATTGACCAACAAACTGTGTAGGTAATACCCAAGAATTCAAGAAATCACAAGCAACTGAAACAATCACTTTTGCTTTTGAAAAGTCATAGTCAGGGATAATTGCTTGTCCGAATGACTCTTCATTTGCTTTTCTAATTCCGTTATAAGAAACTGCATCATATTGTACATGAACTACATTTCCTTCTGGAATTTCTGGCATTGTATTTTCTGCTGGAGCTTCTTCACCTTCAACAACCGGAACAGCTGCAACATCTTCCATTGCAGGCATTTCTGCGTTGCCATACTTCGCTCTTAGCGCTTGAATAGCAGTTTGTGTTGAAGGACTGATTTCAGTTCCAGAAATAAGTACGATTTTCTTAGATGAGGCTTTATCTAAGGCTTTTACAATTGCAGCATCTGCATCTGCCCAAGTTACTTCTTGTCCCCCGGTTTGAGGAGCAGTTAATCTTGAACCGTTATACAATGATAAAACTGAAGCTGCGATTTGAGGGTTAACTGCACCATTGGTGAATCCCCAATCTTTATTTCCTTTAATATGAATAGGTCGACCTTCTCTTGTTTTCACCAAGATGCTGGCATAGTTTGCACCATCATAGTAAGTTGATGCATACCAATTTGCAACACCAGGTGTTACATCTTCCGGTTTTACAACATAAGGCACTGCTTTGATTACTGGAGCTTCACAGGCTGCCAATGTTGCTGCTGCAACACTAAACCCTAAAAACTTCAGAAAATCTCTACGTCCTGTTGATGCTTCATTAACTTTTGAATCAGCTAAGAATTCGTCAACACTAAGTTCTGCTGGAAACTCGTTTCTAGAATTCTCAATGAATTCTGGAGTTTGCTCGAGTTCTTCAAAACCTTTCCAGTATTTCTTATTTGTTCCCATATCTATATTAAGCCTCTTAATTCTTTATTAATAGTGACACTTCGCACATTCCCATCCACCTAATTCAGCAACAGAGATCGCGTCATCTTCTAATATTCTTTGATAATTATCCTTATCCTTCAATAATCTTTGGTGGATCACACCGTAGTATGTATCTGCATCTTCTGATGCGCCATCAATGTGCTGACCAGCAACATCAATGTTTGATTTTTGGTGACACTCAATACACCATCCCATTGTTAGTGTAGGTCTTGTGAATTTCACCGTATTTTCTTCCATGTCTGGATCGTTTACTCCAACTGCATTCAGATCAGCTGTCGTCATTACACGTGCAACAGTTTCTTTTTTCATGTTACCGTGACATTGCTGACAATCTACTTTACCAACTTCAACGTGCTGTGAGTGGTTAAAGTAAACGTGATCTGGTAAGTTGTGAACCTTAACCCATTTGATAGGTTTTGTTTCACCTGTATAAACTCTTAAGTCTGGATCCCAACCAGCAGCTTCGTAAATCTTAGCGATTTCCTCTGTTCCAGTTTCAGTTCCTTCAGCCACCTCTTTGTGACAGTTCATACAAACGTTTACAGTAGGTATTGTAGCGTGCTTTGACTTAGTTACAGCATTGTGACAATATTTACAATCGATTCCTAAGTCTCCAGCGTGTAATTTGTGAGAATACTCAATTGGTTGTTCTGGTTTGTAATCTTCAAAAACACCAATCTTCATCAAGTCGAACATTCCAGCCACTAGTAAAATCACAACAATCACTAATGAGAAGAATCCAACCCAACCTCTGTTTTCCCAAGCCCATCTTCTGACTCCTTGAGCAACAGTTTCATTTTCATCTACATTTTCGCCAGCTGCAACTCTTGCAGCTTTTGATAAGTTTGATTTCGTCATTACTGCTGCACCGATTACCATCAGTAATAGAGCAGCCATAATCCACCAAATCAATGTTGATGATTCGCCAGCACCGCCAGCAACATCTGTATCAGGCCTTTCACCCGGTGGTGGTGGAGGAGGAGTATAAGCCTCAACATAAGCGAAGATATGGTCGATTTGCTCGTCATTTACCGCTTGCGCAGGCATTGCTGTCTTATTCCATTCGTTGTACAATCCGTTCGCATACGAATCTCCAGACTTTAGAACTGATGCCGAATTCTTCACCCATTTGTAGAAGTTTTCTTCAGATGAATTATCAATCCAACGCTGTCTTGCCCCTTGAAGTGCAGGACCTGTACTCTTCTTGTCAGGGTAGTGACATGAAGCACAGTTAGCTTTGAAAAGACCTTCCCCAATTGCTGGGTCACCAGCTGATGCCTCTTCTTGGGCATGGATGTTGTATGAGAAAGAAAAGAGCGCTAAACCTACTAAGGCTAACGACTTGAATCTCTGTGAGATAGATGATTTTAATATTTTCATTTGCAAAATTTTAATCTTTTTGCTTGTGTATACAAGGATACTTAATCACGGACAAAAATAGCAGAAAGTCGTTTCTTGTGAGGGCTGGAACTCTTTTTTTAAAGGCTAAAAACTTAATTTAAAATGATTCTAAATAAGCAAATAATCGCAAAGTCTTAGTTCATAATCAGTTCAAGGGTATTGTTGATAAATTAGAATTTGATTTAACAGTAGCAAAAGGCGGTGATTCTTGATTATTTATACTTTTGAACTCGAAACAACAATTAAATGGGAAAAATAATATTGATAGTTGGATGTGTTTTTTGCGGTTCTCTTGGGTTCTCTCAAGAAGACGGTTGGTTAACTTTTCCAGCTAAAAAAGATAGTGCAAAAACGATTGAATACGGGCGAAAAGAAGGTAAAGTGGTTGTGCATCAAGACGATCGCATAAAGGGGCTTCAAGATTTTGTTCGTTCAGGTGAAGAATCATTAGAAGGAGTATTAATTGACGGATATCGTGTGATGATTTATTTTGACCAGGACAAGTCAAAATCAGAATCTGAAAAGCTGAAGTTTATGAATCGCTATAACGAGCACAAAACCTACATTGATTATCTGGCGCCCAATTATCGCGTAAGAGTAGGTAACTTCAGAACTAAACTGGAAGCAGAAAAGCTCAAGCAAGAAATTTTAGGTGATTTTCCGACCTGCGTTGTGGTATCGGATAAGATTCAACTGCCCGAGTTGAGAAAAGCCGCAGATAATTAATTCAATAAAACAATCTTCTTATAAACTAAAAAAGCACCCGCTTGGGTGCTTTTTTTTATGTTCTTAATCGATTTCTTAGAGTTTAGAAGCGACTTCAATCTCATGCCAGCATTCTACCACATCTCCAACTTTAATATCGTTGAATTTGTCAATATTCAATCCGCACTCATAACCAAACTTCACTTCTTTCACATCATCTTTAAAACGTTTCAATGATCCTAATGCTCCGGTATAGATTACAATACCATCTCTAATCACTCTCACATTTGCATTTCTAAGAATCTTACCTTCAGTCACGAAACATCCAGCAATTGTTCCAATTTTAGAAATCTTAAATGTTTCTCTAATTTCAGCTGTACCCAAAATTTCTTCTTTGAATTCTGGCGCAAGCATTCCTTCCATAGCATCTTTAATCTCTTCAATTGCTTGATAGATGATTGAATAAAGTCGGATATCGATTTCTTCTTTTTCTGCTAGTTTTCTTGCTTGCGCAGAAAGCCTAACTTGGAAACCAACAATGATAGCATCTGAAGCAGATGCTAAAGTCACATCAGTTTCAGAAATAGCACCTACTCCTTTATGGATAATGTTCACTTGAATCTTCTCAGTTGACAACTTCAATAATGAATCAGATAATGCTTCAATTGAACCGTCCACATCACCTTTCACAATGATATTCAACTCTTGGAAGTCTCCAATAGCGATACGTCTACCAATTTCATCAAGTGTAATGTGCTTCTGAGTTCTCAAGCCCTGCTCTCTATGCAGCTGTTCACGTTTAGAGGCGATTTGTTTCGCTTCTTTTTCATCTGACAATACGTTAAAGCTATCACCTGCAGAAGGAGCTCCGTTGAATCCTAAGATAGAAACTGGAGTTGATGGTCCTGCTTCTTCAACAGCCTTACCATGCTCATTATGCATTGCTTTCACTTTACCGTAATGCTGACCTGCAATAATTACATCTCCTACTCTTAATGTTCCGGCAGAAACTAAAACGGTAGTCACATAACCTCTTCCTTTATCAAGGGATGCTTCTACAATTGTTCCAACTGCATTTTTCTTAGGATTCGCTTTCAGCTCAAGCATTTCAGCTTCTAACAATACTTTTTCAAGTAAAGCTTCGATATTTTCACCTTTTTTCGCTGAGATATCTGCCGACTGGTATTTTCCACCCCAATCTTCAACCAAGATATTCATTTGCGAAAGTTGTTCTTTAATCTTGTCAGGATTTGCTCCTGGCTTATCAATCTTGTTAATGGCAAATACCATTGGTACACCAGCTGCCTGAGCATGAGATATTGCCTCTTTTGTTTGTGGCATCACGTCATCATCAGCAGCTACAATAATAATTGCGATATCGGTTACCTGAGCACCACGAGCACGCATTGCTGTAAAGGCTTCGTGACCTGGAGTATCTAAGAAAGTAACTCGTTTTCCTCCTTCTGTTTTAACAGAATATGCACCAATGTGCTGGGTAATACCACCGGCTTCTCCTTCAATTACATTGGCCTTACGAACGTAATCCAACAATGAAGTTTTACCGTGGTCAACGTGACCCATTACTGTAACAATTGGAGGTCTTTCAATTAAATCTTCTTCTTTATCTTCTTCAACAACAATTGACTCTTGTACTTCAGCTGAGATAAACTCAGTTTCGAAACCATATTCAGACGCTACTAACTGAATAGTTTCAGCATCTAAACGTTGGTTGATAGAGGCGAATATTCCGAGTGACATACAAGATCCGATAACCTCAGTGGCAGAAACATTCATCATTGAAGCAAGCTCAGAAACGGTAACGAACTCAGTCAACTTCAAGATACCTTTTTCAAGTTCTTCTTGTTCAAGTTCTTCAGCTCTTTTATCTGCAATTGCTTGACGCTTGTCTCTTCTGAATTTGGCTCCTTTGTTCTTTCCTCCACCTTGCAATCTCGCTAAGGTTTCTTTGATTTCTTTTTGGATTTCCTCTTCAGTAACCTGAGGCTTTTCTTTTCTTCCTTTTCCTTTACCTCCTTTTTGACCTCTATTTTGTTGCGCTTGCTTTTCAACGTTCACTTTCTTGATACGCTTACGCTTTTTACGGTCTTCAGATGGTTTCTTTTCTTTCTCTACTGGAAGCTCAATTTTACCAACGACTTTTGGACCCGTTAGCTTATCTGTTTCTGCCTTGATTGTTTCAATCTTAGCAGGAGCTTCTTTCTCTTTCTTAGGAGCCTCTTTTTTCTCTTCAACCTTTACCTCTTCTTTGACTTCTTCTTTCACTTCTTCCTTCTTAGGCTCTTCTTTCTTGGCCTTATCAGGACGTGTTTTCTGGTTGATTGAATCAAGATCAATTTTACCGACAACAGCAACACCTACTTTTTTGTCACCTTTTGCTTCTTCTTCTTTGGCAGGAATTTCTTCAGCAACTGGTTCTTCTTTTACAGGTTCTTCTTTCGGTTCTTCTTTTTTCTCTTCGACTATTTCTTCAACTTTCTCTTCTTCTTCCTCCTCTTTCTTGGTGTCTTTAAGAGAAATTGATTCTCTTTTCTCACTACCAACGATAGCCGTTTTGGACTTTTCTTTTGCCTCTTTGTCTTCAGCAAATTCCTCATCCAATACATCTAAAATCTCACCTTCGATTTTAGTGTTTGGTTTCGAATCAATTTCGAATCCTTTTGTCGCCAAAAAGTCTACAATAGTGGATATACTAATGTTAAACTCTTTTGCAACTTTGTTTAAACGTTTTGCTTTTCCTGCCATATTTTGTGTTGTCGTTCTTTTCTTTTATTCTGTCTCGAATTCTGCTTTTAAGATGTTCATAACGTCTTCGATCGTTTCTTCTTCAAGATCTGTACGCTTCATCAATTCATCTTTCGTTAATTCAAGCACTGACTGGGCAGAATCTAATCCTATTGATTTCAATTCTGTAATCACCCACTCTTCGATTTCATCAGTAAACTCGTCTAAGTCTACATCTTCAATATCTTCAGCACCTTCACGGTAAACATCAATTTCAAACCCGGTTAATCTACCCGCTAGTTTAATGTTGTGTCCTCCTTTACCAATAGCCAATGAAACTTGGTCTGGTTTTAAGAACACATCCGCACGTCCTTCAGCTTCATCTAATTCAATAGATGTGATTTTTGCTGGAGACAATGCACGTGTAATGAATAGCTTGTCGTTATTGGTATAATTGATTACGTCAATATTTTCGTTCTTCAATTCACGAACGATTCCGTGAATTCTGGCTCCTTTCATACCAACACAAGCACCAACTGGATCGATTCTGTCATCATAAGACTCAACCGCTACTTTAGCTCTCTCTCCTGGCTCACGAACAATTTTCTTAATTGTAATCAAACCATCAAACACCTCAGGTACTTCAAGTTCGAACAAACGCTCAAGGAATTCTGGAGCTGTTCTTGAAAGGATAATAATTGGTGAATTATTTCTCAAATCTACTCTAGCCACTACAGCACGAATAGCCTCACCTTTTTTGAAGTAATCAGATGGAATCTGTTCAGATTTTGGTAAGATTAACTCATTACCTTCATCTTCCAAGATAAGGATTTCACGTTTCCATACTTGGTATACTTCACCAGTGATGATTTCACCAATTCTCTCTTTGTATTTTTTGTAGATATGATCTTTCTCTAATTCAAGAATTCTTGAAATTAGGTTTTGTCTCAATGAAAGTACATTTCTTCTCCCAAAATCTTCTAATTTCACTTCTTCTGCCACTTCTTCTCCAACCTCAAAATCAGGCTCGATTTCAATCGCTTTAGACAATGCAATTTCTAAATTCTCGTCTTCAACTTCTCCATCAGGAACGATTTCTCTGTTAATCCAGATTTCGACATCACCTTTATCTGGGTTAATGATGACATCAATATGTTCATCAGAGCCATATTTTTTCTTTAACATAGATCTAAAAACATCTTGTAAGATGTTCATCATAGTCTCTCTGTCAATATTCTTGAACTCTTTGAACTCTGAAAACGACTCAATTAATTCCAACGCATTCATATCATAAATAAAATTTAATGGCCAATTGCCTTAAAAAGAAATTACCAATTTAGTTTCTTTTACTTCGTTATAATTAAAGGGGATTTCTTCAATCACCCATTCTTTTTTCTTTTTTCCTTCAATTCTCTTTTTCTCCTTGGTTTCAATCACAAAACCATTTTCATCTGCTGATTTCAACAGGCCTTCAACCGCTCTGCCGTGCTCTAACGTTTGTACTCGCACATCTCGACCAACATTTTTTAAATACTGTTTAAGCACTCTGAATGGCTTGGTCATACCTGCCGAAGACACTTCCAATGAAAAATCCTCTGCTTCACGATCTAAATTGTGCTCAATGTTTCTACTTACAGAAATGCAATCATCAATAGTCACAAACCCTTCTTCCCTGTCAAGGTCAAGCGCGATTCGATTATCAGCACTTATGGTTATCTCAACAACGTACAGCTTTGGATCCCTTTCTGCAATGCGCTCTTCTGCCAGTTCTAAAACTCTTTTTTTGTCTATCATTTGAGTACAAAAAGAGGGGACTTTCGTCCCCTCATTATCGTGTTTTTGTCATATTTAACGCCACAAATATACTACTTTTCTTATAAAAACCAATAGGCACGGCACTTATTTCTCACTTTGAATTTTGTATAAAGTTAATTTTGATGGAGAGGCGTCATTTTCGAGCGAGGTAATTTGAATATTTAAAAAATAAGTTCCGTCAACAACCTCATTTGGAATAAATACTAATTCGGTTATGGTTTTGTGGTACTGAGGATCTTTAGGATAATTCCAAAATGTATGATGTCCTATGAGCTCTCCTCCGTCTTCTTCTCTATCAATAGACGGTAAATCTACAATCAGGTGTTCGATTCCTAACTCAACAATATAGGCTATCGCTTCTTGTGAAAAATAAATCGGGTTTGTGCTCGAATAGTTTTTTGATAGTTTGCTTTCCTCATTTGGCAGCGTTCTAACAATAAGCGCTTTTACTCCATCACCTAATTCATTCAGTTGATTTTCGATATCACTACGGTGAATGATTCTATCTTCTTGCTGGTAATCAGGATTACTCCAATCCTGCGGCTGAATAGAAACCAATTGTGCCTGGAAATGAAATTCTTTGAGACATTGATTGATACTGACCCATTCTTTACTAATGTGCCCCAAACACTCTGTATGTGTTCCGTGAGCATGCGGATTCATGAAGATGTTTCTAAAATTGACCGCTCCGCCCTTACTGACATCACCCACAAAACGATCAGTCATCACTGGCGATATTTCAATAGGATCACAATACCAGGCTAGAACAGGATTTTCTCTGTTATGGATTGGTATTGAAATGTCAATAGGTTCACTCAGGTTTACAAAATTGTTATTATTCAATTTAAGGATCATGGCTTAAAGATAAATTAAATACCTTTAAACTTTATAATTCAGAGAAAGGTGAAAAGATGGCGAAACACAAGCTTTTGTTTGAGGATGAGTTTGATTTTGAGTTGATCGGTATTTGTTCGAGTCACTCAGATTATCGTCTTTGTTGGGCTATCAATCAATCGTTGGGTATTTCGTTATCGAAAGAAGAGGATTACTCAGTATTGGAAAAGAAAGATGGTGAACATTTGCATTCTTTTTACAGTTTCTTTGATGAAGAAGAGCATATAGAATATTATTTGATTAAGAATGTATCCAACAATTACAAGCGGTTGGTTCCCGAGAAAGATCAAGTAGATTACTTTATGGTCATCAAAAACAATTTGGTGAAAGATGTTAACGAAATGGTTAATCGTCTTAAGAAGAATGAAAGTGTATTGACTGCTTTTGTCTTTGAACCGAATGAATTAAAATCAAAAGCGAACTTGATATTTTAATATGAAGAAAACGAAAATAGTTGCAACCTTAGGTCCTGCTTCAAGTGACAAGGCCACTTTAACTCAAATGATTGAAGAAGGGGTTAATGTATGTCGAATTAATTTTTCACATGGAAAGCATGAAGATCATGATAAAGTCATTGATACGATTAGAGAAATCAATGATGAAAACGGTTATCATGTGGGGATTTTAGCAGATTTACAAGGGCCTAAAATTCGAGTTGGAGAAGTAGAGAACAATGGTGTTGAATTGATTGCTGGCGAAGAATTGATTATTACCACTAACGAATGTGTTGGAAATGCTGAACGAGTTTATTTAACCTACCAGACATTCCCTAAGGATGTTTCTGTAGGAGATCTTTTGTTGCTGGATGATGGTAAATTGAAACTCGAGGTTGTTTCTACCAACTCAGAAGATGAGGTTAAAACTAAAATCATTCACGGTGGTATTTTAAGCTCAAAAAAGGGTGTTAACCTTCCCAACACTAAAATTTCCATGCCTTCTCTAACCGAGAAAGACAGAGCTGATTTAGAGTTTGCCTTGAGCAAAGATGTTGATTGGATTGGATTATCATTTGTGCGTTCTGCCCGTGACATTATTGAACTAAAGCACATCATTTCAAACCACAAGAAACACGCTAAAGTCATTGCTAAAATTGAAAAACCAGAAGCTGTTTGGGACATTGAAGACATCATCTACGAAACAGATGCGATCATGATTGCAAGAGGGGACCTTGGAGTAGAAGTGCCCATGGAAAAAGTTCCAACACTTCAAAAACGAATCATCAAACTTGCGCGAGAAAATGCGAAACCTACAATTGTAGCTACGCAAATGATGGAGAGCATGATCATGAACTTTGCTCCTACACGAGCAGAAGTGAATGATGTGGCTAATGCCGTAATGGATGGTGCGGACGCAGTTATGCTCTCAGGAGAAACTTCGGTTGGAAATCACCCGGTTGAAGTGATTAAAGCCATGACTAAGATTGTCAAGGAGGTAGAAAACAATGATGAAATTTATCACAAAGAAGAATTACCTGAAAAAAATCAAGATCGATTTATCACTGATTCCATCTGCTTTAATGCCGCCCGTTTAGCCAAAAGAGTTGACGCCTCTGGTATCGTAACAATGACCTTTTCAGGATACACGGCTTACAAAATATCTTCACAACGTCCAAAAGCAAATACTTTTGTTTTTACTGAGAACAGAAACATCTTGACACAATTGAACTTGGTTTGGGGAGTTGAAGGTCATTTTTATGACAAGATGGTAAGTACTGATCACACTATCAATGATTGTAAATATCTTCTTCATAAGTATGGTAAGGTAGAGAAAGGTGATTTGGTTATCAACATTGCAAGTACCCCAATTGAAGAAAAAGGCCAATCGAATATGTTGAAGTTGAGTTATGTCTAAATCAACTTTTGTACAAGCCTTATCAGAAAGCTTTCAGAAAGGGATTGAAGCCTATAAGGCACCTAACGGCAATGATTTTTTAAAAGCTGCTCTTCATTTAGGAGCAGTTTTTTTAATTGTCACCGTCATTCTTGTAGTTTTTGGTGTTATACAAGAATTCTTTTTGAGCAGCAGTTCATTTTACAGGCAACGCATTTTATTTCTAACGATAGAGAATATTCGTTTACCCGGAAATCTATACTCAGCACTATTCGTTTATTTCACAGGAATGCTCATAGTTGCTCATTCAAATGTAAAATTCAGTGATTTCAGTGTTTCGAGGCTGTTTCAGACCAACAATAAGAACTTTGTCAACACCTTATTATTCGGATCTGCTATCATTTGGCTCGTTCATATTCTTATCGGGATCATTGGTATCTTCTTGATTGGAATCAATGGTAAATTCGATTTTCTCATAGATTACTTCTATGAATTGCTCAACTTTAGTTTAATCTTAGTTCCTTATGGAATTTTAGCATGGAGCTGTTCTGCCTTGCAGCAAAAAGTTAGCCTTTTCAATATTAAAAGTCAAAGAGAAACATTCAGGATCCGTTTTCTGGTGATTACCTTTAGTTGGATCATCATCACCTTCGTGAATCACTTGATTGACGCCTTAGGAGTGAATCTATTGAGTCACGTCTTTCCGAGATTGTTATCTGTCATCTTGCAAGGAGCCGCAATGTGCGTGGCTGCAGCAGTGATGATTCCTTTTTTAAAATCATCCATTCTTGAGATTGATTATCAAGAAAGTATGAGTTCAGAATTTGAATCTTCTGATGATGAATTGTTAGATGATATCATCTAATCAATTGTCATGTTCACTTTGAAATCGTTCAATTCTTGAATAATCTGATTGATAAGTTCGTGCTCATCTGAAGTTTTAGGGGGAAATGCGTCCGCCACTTTCTTCAGGGTAGAAATAAACTGCTGCTTCATTTTATCTGACAAATAGTATTTGCCCTTCTCAAGAGAATCTAATGCCCACTGGTGCACTTCTTCAAATCCTGCCTTATCTTTCTGAAGGATTTTGAAAATAATATCTACATAATTGAAATCAATCTCATGATTCATTTCTTCTTGCACAATGGCATGAAGTTTTTCGGCTTCTTCTCTTTGCACCTTGCCATCTGCCTTTGCCACTGCATAAGAAAAAATGCCCAAGGCGTAATATAAATGTTGTTTTGCGTCCATCTGATATTTTTTTGTAAATGTATGTGAATCTGATGTTTAACAAACTGATTAACATCAACAATGTAACTGATTTTTCAGTCAAATGACCGATAAGCTCAGTAGATTTGTTAATTTAGAAACACTAATAGCCCTATAATGTCCAAAATATCAGAGATTGAAGCTTTAAAGCGCAAAGAAAAGTATCTGGAGGTAATTAATTCTTTTGCCCTGATTTTGTTTGATGCGCAGTCAATTGAAGAGATTGTCTGGTCTGTTACCAAGCACGCAATGGCCAAATTAAACTATTATGATTGTGTGATCTATCTCTATAATAAGGACGAAAATAAATTGATTCAGTATGCCGCTTTTGGACCTAAAAACCCACAGAAAGAAGAAATAAAAGACCCTATCAAACTGTCACCTGGTGAAGGAATTGTCGGACAAGTATTTTCTAGTGGTAAAGGCGAATATGTGAATGACACCAGTAAAGATCCTCGATATGTTGTTGATGATGAACGCCGCTATTCTGAAATTACGGTACCATTAACTTATAATGACGAAGTAGTTGGGGTGATTGATTCAGAGCATCCAGAAAAGAATTTCTTTACAGACCAAGATTTTGACTTATTGACAACGGTAGCGGCCATGGTATCCACAAAAATCGCACAGGCAAAAGCAAATGAAGAACTGTTAAATTACCAAGAAAACTTGGAGGCGCTAGTTGAAGAGAAAACCAGCAAACTGAAGGCTCAAAATAGAGAGAAAGAGTTGCTCATGAAAGAGATGCATCACCGCGTCAAGAATAATATGCAAATCATGATCAGCTTGTTGAACCTTCAGATGAATACCACTGAAGATGAAGAAAAATATAAGCACTTAAGAGAGTTTCAAGACCGCATTCGTTCTATGGCTATAATTCATGAACGATTGTATTTAGAAGATGACTTCAATCACATTACAATAGATGCCTACTTTCATGAGCTTGTTGAAAGTCTTTTTGCTTCTATAGGTTTGAAAGAAGGAATCAAATTAAAACAGAAAATTGCACCCATTCAATTACATTTGGATTATGCTATTCCTTTAGGTCTCATTTTAAATGAAATGATGACCAATACCTTGAAACATGCTTTTGAAGACCTGGACGGAGCTGAAATTAGTATTGAGCTGAATCAAAAAGAAGACCATCAACTTGAGTTTCTGTATTCAGATAATGGAAAAGGATTTGATCCCACCATCAATCACACAGCTTCTTTCGGTAGTGAGTTGATTGATATTCTAGTTGATCAAATTGATGGGAAAATGAGTCGTAATACCCTTGAAGGGGTTCGCTATAGAATCAATTTTAGCACCCAAAAATCATTTTAAAACTCTCCAGCCAAGACGACCACCTCTTTGAATTGTTGTCCATCTCCTTGCTCATCTAATACCGAAATCAGAATTACATAGGTTCCAATAGCTGCTTTTTCTCCATCATCATTAATGCCATCCCAGAAAAAGGTGCTTTGATTTCCTGCGAAAAAATTGTCTTCTAACAATCTAATTAATCGACCACGATTATCAAAAATTTCAATGTCAATGACATTATCAACAGATGTTAAATTAAGGGAAATCGAAACGACATCTTGAAATCCATCACTATCTGGCGAAAACATTTTTGGATCAACTGTAACAGTGCCGCTCACATTCGTAGTTAGTAGTTGCGAGTTTTCATATCCTGGTGTTCCCCACTCTACCGTTTCGGCAGCCGTATGCCAATTTGAAGGGTCATTAGTTGGTTGGTCAAAAGAGATGCGTTCTAGTGATTTTCCATCTTCGCTATCTAACAAATCAAAATGATACTCTTCATCATAATGAAAAAAGTCTAATACAACATTGGCGCTATTGAGCAGGTAAACCGAGCCAGAATCATTTGGGTAAGTTGGCAGGTCTGTCTCCACAAATGTTCCCAATCCATAGATTGAAAAATCATTTTTAATGTCATTTGTATCTTCAGTAATCAACACATAATCTCCTGGCAAAACAAGGTATTGATTGGTGGAAATGGATTTAATATTTGAAATTGAATCATCCCAATTCGCAAAGTATAGTTCACTTAAGTCAATGATTTTTTGGGAATGATTGTACAATTCAACATAATCAGATCCATTCGTCAATGGATTAAACATGACTTCATTTAGTATCAAATCTCCCGCGATTGCTGAATCAGGAATTCCGAGTTGAATAATTTGAGGATTCATGAGGTTACCCCAACAATCTTGCACTGATGAAATTTCAATTTGATAAAGAACCGAAGCTTGAAGGGTGTTGGGATAAATGACCAAAGTGTTTTCATTCAAAAACTGTTGGGTAGAAGTACTAACAGATGGACTGTAAACCACAGCAGGCGTCAATGCGGTGTCAATCAATTCATTAAAATACAGTTCTACCTCATTTTCAGATACTATGTTAAAGCCTGAAATGAACGGCAGGCTGATATCATCCTGATCTGTATAATTTGAATTCTGTTCAGCTGGAGTTCCTCCAACCAAATTAACTGCAGCACTCCAATTTGATAAATCATTGCAAGGTGCGTTTAGATGCTTTCTTTCAATTGCCCAACCGCCATCTTCTTTATCAGCATCTTGATACCAAGCATCTGTAAAATAAATGGAGTCAATTAATGTTCCTAAATCATCTTTAAGGACAATAGCATCTGCTGAATTGTTCAATGAAGGCATACTCACCTCTACAAAATTAGATACAAAAAACTGGGCCGCATCCCCTGTATTTGTGATTAGCACATACTCATCTGGAGCTAAAACATAAGCCGGTAAAGTAGCAGAAGAGGAGGCGTCTGAAATGGTCCAGCCATTTAAATCAAAATATTTTGAAGAGCGGTTATATATTTCTATGTACTCCACTTCAGGTAATCCAACTACGGGAGAAGGATCAGCCATAAACTCAGTGATAATTACGTCATTGTTTACAGGCGTATCTGCAATGAAATAGGTAAAGTTCCCAGTGCTAGGTGAGGCTATTGGATTACCCCCTAAATCTTCTACATTGTTAACAGTAAGCATATAATCTGTGCCATTCACAAATGGTGTAGCAAAAGTCAAATGCACCAATGAAGGATCTCCTGAGTCTAAAATCGCGGTAGTTGGATTCCCGATTCCATTATCTACAGAATAATTCGTTGCTGTTTCAGCGGTCACAATCTCCATGGTTTCAGAAAACTGAACATCTAGCGTTGTTGCAGAAGTTGGAGTCACAGATAATAAAGTGGGAATTGAGCTATCCACATAAGGGTTACCTACTTCATCAAAGAAGAATAAAGTACTTCGTGTAGAGGTATATTTACAAAATACTCCAAAATGGGTAGTCGTAGTGTGCGTTGCATCCAAGACAGCTCCTTCATCAAAAAAGTTTTGACCTCCTAAAGTATCTCGCAGCAATTGCCAATTTCCAGCTGCATCTCTGGTTACACGGATACGAGCCAAAGCTACACTTAAGTCTACTGCATCATCTGCTCCATCTAAAATCTCGGTAGTGACCAATCCATCTTGACGGTAAAGACTTATTTCATCAGTAGTATTTCCAATTTGCACAAAGTATCCATTCAAGCTTCCCTTCAAATCAGCATTGTCAGATACCAAGTAAACACGGCAAAGATTTGATGAAGACGGATTAAAATCCATTCGCACCAAAATATCCCATGTTGCATTATTGATTTCTGTAGCTGGTATCGAGAGGTAAGAAGTGTCTGAAACAGCTGGAGCATTGAGTTGTAATTCATTGCTCGCATTCACAATAAAATTGGCGTCTTGTCCGCTCCAAGTTGGATTTGTTGTGAAGTCACCATCATCAAAATCATCCGAAAACTGAGCGGATGCTAGGCAATTAACCACTAAGAATAAAAGTGTTAAATAATATCGTAAGTATCGTTTCTGCATTCCTGTCTAAATATACTACTTTTGGCTGCTATAAAAAACAAACAAGATGAGAATAGCTGTAGTTGGCGCTACCGGATTGGTAGGAAGCGAAATTTTAGAGGTAATCAAGGAGTTTAACTTGGTGTATACTGATTTGATTTTAGTAGCATCACCAAAATCAGTTGGTAAGACCCTTACTTATGGTGGTAAGAACTTTACTATCAGTAGTATGGAAGATGCTATCGCGGCCAAACCAGACATTGCAATTTTTAGTGCGGGTGGAGAAACTTCTTTGGCTTACGCACCAAAATTTGCAGAAGTTGGAACTACAGTAATCGATAATTCATCTGCTTGGAGAATGTCTCCTGATCACAAATTGATTGTTCCTGAAATTAACGCACACATTTTGACGAATGAAGACAAGATTATTGCTAATCCAAATTGTTCTACCATTCAAATGGTGCTGGCTCTTTGCCCTTTGCATAAAGCATATGGCGTAAAGCGCGTAGTCGTTTCAACCTATCAATCAATTTCAGGAACTGGGGTAAAAGCCATTAGACAATTGGAGAATGAGAAAAACGAACGCGTGGGTGAAATGGCCTATCCATATCCAATTAACGAGAACTGTTTACCTCATTGTGATGTGTTCTTAGAGAATGGATATACCAAGGAGGAGATGAAATTGACAAATGAAACCAAAAAGATCTTAGATGAGAGCATTGACGTCACTGCAACTGCTGTTAGGGTTCCGGTTTCAGGCGGACACTCAGAATCAGTAAACGTTGAGTTTGAAAAGGATTTTGATTTGACTGAAGTACGCAGAATGCTGAGCGAAACCGAAGGGATTGTGGTAAAAGATAATCCAGACACGAATACTTACCCTATGCCATTATATGCAAAAGGCAAGAATGATGTGTTTGTGGGAAGAATAAGAAGGGATGAGTCTAGAGCCAATAGTTTAAACATGTGGATTGTAGCTGACAACCTAAGAAAAGGTGCTGCGACCAACGCGGTACAAATTGCAAAGTATTTGGTTGATCACAACTTAGTTGGATAGGATATTCATCTGAAGATAAAACAAAAAAGGCCGTCAGAATTACTGACGGCCTTTTTTTATAATGCTATGGCAACTATTAGTACTCTTCTCCAATTGGATTTCCTTCTTCATCTACCAAGTTATCATATACTCTTGTAGTTGATTTTTTCTTTTCAATGAAGTTCACGACTGCCAAGTCTCTATATTCCATTTCATTGATGTCGAAGTCTTTTACCAAAGGATTGATTAATCTAATACCTACTGTAAACATGAGCGGCATCACAACTGCATCATCAATAATCATTTGATCAGCTTCGGCATATAATTGATTTCTTTTCTCTTTATCAATTTCTTTTAAAGCTGATTCATAAACTTCGTTGTACTCAGGACTATAATAGTCAAAGTAGTTTTGTGCTTTTTCACCTTCTGCAACTTCTCCCGAATGGAATAAGTGCAAGAACGTTGCTGGATCAGGATAATCTGCAATCCATCCAAATCTCCAGAACTCTAACTCACCAGCTTCCACTTTTGGATATAGCTCATTAATTGGCATAGTTTTCATGGCCACCTTAACTCCTAAATTCTCTTCAAGCATAGCAATGATGAACTCTGCTATTTTAACATTAACACCGCCACTCTCGTTCAAGTACAATGTCAACTCTGGAAACCCTGCTCCACCTTTGTAACCTGCCTTTGCCATTAATGATTTAGCAAGTTTAGGGTTGTAGTCGTATCCATTTACTGATTCGTAAGGGTACCCTGACATTGGCGGAACAAATCCGTTGTGTGCTGCAACCCCTTCACCATCAAGGATGAATTCAACTAATGAATCTCTATCAACAGCATAGTTGAATGCTTTTCTGACATTGATATCCGAAAATTCAGGATTGGTAAATCTGAAACCATAGTACTGAATATTCAAGGCATTCACTGATTGAATTTCGAACTCTTTATTCTCTCCTGCTTTTGCCTCTTCTAGGGTACCCATGATGTTTTCAATCTCTTCAACAGGTAATCCCCAAACCATATCTAATTCGTCATTTTTGAATGCATCCAATTCAGCTGCTTTATCTTGAATGAATGACACTTTTACTTCTGCTAGGTATGGTAACTGATTTCCAAAATCATCCGTTCTCCAGTAATTTGGATTTCTTTTAAAGTTTACCGCCGAACCGTTTTCAATTTGGGTCGGAATAAAAGGACCTGTTCCGATCATTTTATCTTTCATCCCTTCGTATCCATATTGATCAATTGCTTCTTTCGGATAAACAGCAGTTGAAAGAAGTGCTAACATATCTGGCAATGATGACAATGGATCTTCAAGCGTAATTTCTAGCGTATAATCATCTTTTACAACAATACCTGCTACCTCATCTGCTTTTCCATCTTGGAAATCATTTACACCAACAATCACATCCTTAAACAAGGTTGACCACTTGTTTGATTCGTGGTTAGAACAAGCAAAGTCAAGGCAATATTTGAAGTCATCCGCAGTCACTTCTCTACCTGTACCACCTGAGAAGCACTCATCATCATGAAATTTTACGCCTTTTCTAATTTTGAAAGTGTACACTTTCTTACTGTTGTCAATTTCAAAACTTTCTGCTAAAGCAGGCACTGTCTCAAGGGTTGCTTGATCGAATCTGAAAAGACCTTCATAAACGTTACCTGCTAAATGTGTTGAATAAACATCATTAATAGCTGTTGGAAACAATGAAGTGTAATCTTCGATAGAATTTAATCTGAGTACTCCACCCTGGAACTTACCACCTTCAATTTTAGTTAATTGATTTGGGTCTCCGTTTTCTCCAGATTCCCCTGAGCCACCTCCGCAAGACACTAAAAGTCCAGCTAAAAAGGCCAATACGACTAATTGATTTTTTAATTTCATTGCTTTGATTTAGGCGAGCAACAAATATAGAAATTTATCCATCATAACGCCTACCATTCAGCATTAAATTGAGATCCCCCTTCTAAAAGGATTGCGGTGGATGTACGCATCAGGATTTGTAAATCTCAGCGACAATTCAAATCCGCCTCTGTAGTATGATGCTTGGTTTAAACGAGAGATATTTACATCATACGATAATCCAATTGAAAAGTGGTGTATTCCAAAATAGATTTGCGGGATAATTGCGTCTATGACGTTGGTGATTCTCAAATCTACTCCAGAAGTCACTGACCACTCGGCTTTAAATCCGGTGAGCTTCGAGACTGACTGAAGGCGATACTTCCACAAAGAACCTATCAGAACTTCATGCTGTTTTCCTTGAGTCATCACATTTAAGTTTGGATACCAATATAGGTTTTCAGTGTTTGTGCTGAATAATGCAGAGGCATGTAAAGCAAACCTCATTTTGAGTCGGTTATCCTTATCTGAGCTATAGGTAAATGCCGGTCGATTGATATGAAAAACAGAAAAACCTATTTTCGCATCTTGCGGAGCAGAGGCGATTACGTTACGATCGTTTTTACGATACCAATAACCTAAACCTGCAGAGAAATCCACATAATTAAATCCTTGAAATTCTATTCCGCTTCCGTTGGTTAAAGCAGGGTCAAAATTGAGTCCGTTATACTGAGATCCCCATTGCATTTTAGCAGGATCTAGGCCGGTTCTACCGTAGTTTCCTTGAATTCCTAACGATAATCGAGAATTGCGATTTACTTTCAAAAAATTAGTAAATGTGAGTCCGCCAGTAGTGTTTCCGATTTGAACATCACCAGCTACATCTTTGAACGCTTGCAGTCCAAGCGCAAAGAATACCGGTACTCTGGGGTTTCCTTTACCGAAAGAAAACTGAATGGATGAACCAAATGTTCGAAACGTATTGTTGATGGATTGCCATTGATCTTTCCAGTTCATTTCTGCTCGTATGTTTCCAGAAAAGGCACCAGTGAAGCCCGGATTTATTTGATAAAACGCACGTGTAGTTTGTGAAAAGTGGATATCCTGTCCAATACTAGTGGACCAAACAAAAATGGATAATATGACTGCAATTTTTCGCATCAAACCTAAAAGGTATACTCACTATAACAAATAAGGTTACCCAAATGTTACTCAAAAGTCAAAAATAATAAGCGATTGAAAGCGATATTCAGAGGTGAAATAATCCGCACAAAAAACGTTTTATCCGCAACATATATCACAAAAAAATCCCGGCTCTAGAACCGGGATTTAATTACTTAATTTCGAATGTTTCCATGAACTTGGTGGTGAAGTTTCCTTTTCTGAACTCTTCATCTTTCATCAGTTGCTGATGGAATGGGATGGTTGTTTTCACACCATCAATGAAGTATTCTTCTAAGGCTCTCTCCATTTTAGTAATGGCTTCTTCACGTGTTTGCGCCACAGTAATCAATTTTGAAATCATTGAATCGTAGTACGGTGGAATAACATAACCGGCATATACATGCGTATCAATTCTGATTCCATGTCCTCCTGGCTCGTGATAATCTGTGATTTTACCTGGTGAAGGTCTAAAATCGTTGTGAGGATCTTCAGCATTGATTCTACATTGAATCGCGTGAAGTTTAGGAAAGTATTCTTTTCCTTCAATCTCTTCACCAGCCGCTAACTTGATTTGCTCTTTAATCAAATCATAGTTAATCACCTCTTCTGTAATGGTATGCTCTACTTGGATACGCGTGTTCATTTCCATAAAGTAGAAGTTTCTGTGTTTATCAACCAAAAACTCTACGGTACCAACACCTTCGTAATTAATTGCTTTCACCGCTTTGATAGCAGCTTTACCCATTGCCTTTCTTAACTTATCTGTCATAAAAGGAGAAGGTACTTCTTCTACCAACTTTTGGTGTCTTCTTTGGATAGAACAGTCTCTTTCTGATAAGTGGCATCCATTTCCGAATTGATCTCCAGCAATTTGAATCTCAATGTGACGTGGTTCTTCAATGAATTTCTCCATGTACATACCATCATTACCAAATGACGCACCAGCTTCTTGACGAGCTGAGTTCCATGCTGGTTCTAATTCTTCTTCATTCCATACCACACGCATTCCCTTACCACCACCACCGGCAGTTGCTTTTAACATGATTGGGTAACCAACCTGAACAGCAGTTTTCTTTGCATCATCTAGATCTTTCAAAAGTCCTTTTGATCCAGGAATACAAGGTACGCCAGCTTTTTCCATTGTGGCTTTTGCTGTAGCCTTATCTCCCATTGATTCAATCATCTCTGGAGAAGCCCCAATAAATTTGATTCCGTTTTCAGCACAAATTCTTGAAAAGTTTGCGTTTTCTGAAAGGAAACCATAACCTGGGTGTACGGCGTCAGCATTTGTAATTTCACATGCTGCGATTATTTTTGGAATGTCAAGGTAAGACTCTGAACTCGAAGGAGGTCCAATACAAACCGCCTCATCAGCAAATCTTACATGAAGACTGTCTCTATCTGCAGTAGAATATACTGCAACTGTTTTGATTCCCATCTCTTTACAAGTTCTGATTACACGTAATGCAATCTCTCCTCTGTTTGCGATAAGAATCTTGTCAAAATATTTTTTTTCTTCCTTATTCTTTCTTGATGCTCTACTCATATCAATACTATTTTTAGGTAAATCCCGTAGGTTTACTAGAGAATTACTGGATGAATAAATTAATTATGAAGGGTCTACCAAGAACAAAGGTTGATCGTATTCAATAGGTGAGTTATCATCTACTAAAACTTTCACAATTTTTCCTGAAATTTCTGCTTCGATTTCGTTGAACAATTTCATTGCTTCAACAATACAAATCACGTCACCTTGGCTAATTGAATCACCAACATTCACAAACGGATCTTTATCTGGAGAACTTCTTCTGTAGAATGTTCCGATCATTGGAGATTTAATTTCGACTAAGTTATCGTTAGCTGCCTCAGTTGCTGCTGGAGCCGCTGCTGCTGGAGCTGCATCTGCAGCAGGTGCTGCTACTGGAGCTGCTTGTTGAACAACTGGTGGTGCTTGAACTGCTACTGGTTGTTGAACAAATACTTGCTCACTTGCTTCAGCTTCTGATTTGATGGTGATTTTAAATTCACCTTGTTCAATTGCTACTTCGTTAACTCCCGACTTAGCTACGAATTTGATTAAATTTTGAATTTCCTTAATATCCATATTCTATGTTTATTCGTTTCAAATTAGTACGCCCATTTGATGTAGATTGCTCCCCATGTGAAGCCTCCACCAAATGCAGCTAATACTATATTATCTCCTTTGTTTAATTGCTTTTCATATTCCCACAACAGTAACGGAATTGTTCCGGCTGTTGTATTACCGAATTTTTCGATATTGATCATGATTTTGCTGTTGTCAATACCCATTCGATTTGCTGTGGCATCAATTATTCTTAGGTTCGCCTGATGTGGTGCCAACCAATTGATATCATCTGCAGTAAGATTGTTTCTTTCCATGATTTCGACCGCAACGTCAGCCATGTTTTTAACGGCATGTTTGAATACTGTTCTTCCTTCTTGGAAAACATACTGACCATCTGACTCTGCATTTTCTTTGGTAATTGGTTCAACTGAACCACCGATTTCTTGTAACAAATATTGTCTACCTGCACCGTCAGATTTTAAAACTGCATCTTGAACACCTAAACCTTCATGATTTGGTTCAAGTAATACTCCGCCACCTCCGTCTCCGAAAATGATGCAAGTGGCTCTGTCTTTGTAATTGATGATACTAGACATAACGTCTGCTCCAATTACGATTACTTTTTTGTGCGTTCCATTCTCAACATAAACTCTACCTACGTCAAGTGAGTATAGAAAACCAGAACATGCTGCACTCAAATCAAACCCCCAAGCATTTTTCAGTCCTGCCTTGTCACAGATCACGTTTGCGGTAGCTGGAAAACGATAATCACCTGTAATAGAACCAACTATTACCATATCAATTTCTTCTGGCTTTGTTCCGCTTTTTTCAAGAATTCCGTTGACAATCTCAACACCGAAATCAGAGAGTGCTTCACCATCTGCAGCCATTCTTCTTTCTTTAATTCCAGTTCTAGAGGTGATCCATTCATCATTGGTGTCCACCATTTTTTCGAGATCGTGGTTTGACAAAACTCTTTCTGGGACGTATCCGTGAACAGCTGTAATAGCAGCGGTTGTTTTACTCATGATTTGTTGTCTTGTTCAGAGACTAAAAATTGGGTTTAGTTTCCGGTTTTAAATAGGGGCTAAATTTATCAAAAAAATGAAAGAAAATGGCATTTTTTATCAAAACACTTCAGGAATTGGTCGATTTTCAGTGTTTTTTAGTCAAAAAATGAATGTGTATAAAAAACAAAAAA
>Ga0189274_100121_pt1 | contig 68607 bp, 40 predicted proteins | sample N5B1minimetaG_FD_130323 | JGI IMG/M metagenome (GOLD analysis project Ga0189274, IMG submission 130323) | Marine microbial communities from the Costa Rica Dome - N5 B1 mini metaG | ecosystem: Environmental > Aquatic > Marine > Oceanic > Photic zone | place: Costa Rica: the Eastern Pacific...
ATGAGAAAAAAAATTAAAAATAAACGTTAACTTCAGCACCAAAATGAGTCGATCTCGTGCACTTGATTTGCACTGCTCACTTTCATCCGCCGCAGGTGGTATACATTGACCGCCCTATCCAATGTACGAACGCTATTTTGGGAAAAGGTACTATTCTTTCGATCATAAGGGGTGGCATTTTATATCCTTGTGTTCCATTGATGAAAAAGACCAAAAATACATTGGTGTTATCGATCAAGAACAACTGGAATGGCTGAAAAAAGATATCGCCCAAGTGGATGCACATACACCCATAGTTATTTCCACCCACATTCCCTTTATTTCAACCTATAACCAACGATACCCAAAAACAAAGCCTAAAAAAGCACCAAATGACCTATGGGTTTATAACAGGGACGAGGTTCTAAAACTGTTCGATACGCATGATCTGAGATTGGTTTTGCAAGGTCACTTGCACTGGATCGAGGACCTGGACATTCAGAATAAAACCCGATACATTACCGGAGGATCTGTTGCCGGTAGACCGAGTTGGCGAAGAAAAGACGATCGGGGAGATGGTGTTCATTATGATGAAGAAGGCTTTATGGTCATCCAAGTGAAAAATGACCGCATTTCTTGGAGGTATATCGACAATAAATGGGAAAGTCGAGTCATACCTGACAAAAAATGAAGGATTTGGTTCTTTAAGTTTGTTTGAGTTAGTTTAGTTTGTCAAGGGCGCAGAACTCCGATGAGACTGCGCCTTTTTTATGCTCCGCTCCAAAACCGGGCACCTTCTCAATAAGTATAATTTAACCTGCTCGTTGATTGTTGTAATCTATTATGTTATGGATATAGGCTCCAATCGTAACAGGTATAGATCAACTGAAGAGTTTAACTCTCATTTAGGGTAATTGTTATTTTTGCTCTATCCTTATATTCGATTGGTTTTTTAAAAGTATGTATTGCCACGAAAACAGCAACACATCATTCATTAGGGTTTTGTATTTTCAAAGTTTAGAAAGACCTTTATCCAACAAACGGTACCATATGTTAATAAGGTTCTTATCCATTACTTTGTTCCTTACCTGTTTTTCGGTTTATGGACAACAATTATTACCTCCCATCCAGAATTATCAATTACTGGATTATAAAGGGGGTAGTAAAAATTGGGATCTTTCCGTAAATGATATGGGAGAACTCTTTGTTGCCAACAATAAGGGTTTGCTCCATTATAATGGGGAGGAATGGACCCTCAACAAACTGCCCAACAATACCATTATACGGTCCGTAGAGTGTATTGGAGATAGGGTCTATACCGGATCTTATGAAGAGTTCGGGTATTGGACCAAAAATGAATTTGGAGAACTGGGGTATACATCTTTAACAAAACTGATAAAGAATCACACCTTTACCAGTGAAGAATTTTGGGAGATTTCTCCATCCGAAAACGGTAAAGTGATATTCCGTTCCTTTTCGGCAATTTATACCTATGCACATGATCAAATCAAGGTGATGGACCCCCTATATGTAGTCTCTGATTTTATCGAATTCAACGGTAAATTGATTGTTGCCGCGGAATCTAACGGGCTTTATGAAGTGGTAGGCGATACTTCGGTTCCTCTCCCCGATCAGGAATTGTTACAGGGAAAAACGATCAATGATATAACTCTGTATAAGGACGAATTGTTGATCGGCACCAAATTGCACGGTTGCTTTTTGTTCGACGGTCAAACGCTAAAACCTTGGTCCGTACCTATCAATGAGGCTTTGAAACAACATCAGTTGAACAAAATTGTACCATTGGGCAATGGGCAACTCGGTTTTGGGACCATCAAAAATGGATTGTACATGTATGATTCAACAACCAAGAACTACAGTATCCTTAATCGTGAGTCCGGCCTTCAAAATAATACCATTTTGTCAACACTGTTGTTCAAAGACCAGTTATGGCTCGGACTTGATAACGGAATCGCGCGGGTCAAAATCAACAATCCCATTTCATATTATACGGATTATACAGGGGCTTTGGGAATGGTCTATGATATTGCTTGGTACAAAGGGAAGTTGTTTTTGGGGAGTAATACAGGGGTCTTTTACTTTGATGGGAACCAACTTCAATTTGTGAATGGCTCTCAAGGTCATGTTTGGGATTTGCAAGTTGTGGAAGGTGATTTACTTTGCGGACATAACACCGGAACCTATAAAGTTACCGAGGACAGTTTTGAGCAGGTCAGCGAAATGGCCGGGGGGTATCAAATGATTAAAGTGCCCGACCAAAATGCCACTTACGTTCAAGGTACCTATAACGGACTGGCAAGATTTCAGAAACTAGAGGATGGTCATTGGCAGGTAAATAGAATTGAAGGGTTTGATGCACCGGTAAAACAATTGAGTTTTGAAGCACCCGAAATACTTTGGGTAGCCCACCCTTATAAAGGTTTTTACCGTATGCATTTTACATCAGAAGACCATACGGAATTTGATGATATCCAAGAGTTTGGGAAAGACGGAGAGCTTAGCGAGTATAACGTAAAACTGTACAACATCAAGAATACCATTGTACTTAACAGTGAGGGTAATTGGTTTACCTACAATCCCATTGGCGATCGAATAGAACGTTTTGATGAATTTAAAAATTATAGAAACAAAGAACTGCTGTTTTTTGATGATGAGTACTTTTGGTTCGTTGACGACGAGGAACAAAAAGCCATCATCCATACCAATTTAAAAGAGGATAGCCTTTTGGTAACGGATTTACCTTTGAGAGAACGGTTGGCGCCAGATTCCCAGAACGTAATCCAGGTCAACGATAGTACTTCCTATATTACCCTGACCGATGGATTTGCCAAAATAAACGACCAACGAATCAGACGCATATCCAATGAGAAATTGCCCATGCCACAGTTTGTGGTAATGTATGATCAGAAAAATAAGCATTCCGTGTTCCAAGACTTGGTGGAGATTCCGTTTCGCTATTCTGAGTCCATCACCGTAAAGGTGGCTACATCCGATTATATATCTCCACATTATTATTATCAGTTACAAGGACCCAAAGATTATTCTGAATATTCTGAAAATGGATTTATCAATTTTCAAAACCTGCCCTTTGGGGATTACACCTTACAAATTGCCACTGCAGGTATGGAGAATTCCATTTCAGATTTTAACACGCTGAAGTTTTCCATATCTTCACCTTGGTATTTTTCTTGGGGTAGTCTTGTACTTTATGTTGCCTTGGGTGCGATGATCGTTTTTTTGGTACGTGGCTACAATAGAAGAAAATTCGAGAGTAAGCAACGTGAAATGGCGGAACAGATGAAGCAGGAACAATTAGAACGCATGGCAAAACTAGAAAAGGAAGAACTGGCCAAACAGGTAAGGTTAAAACAGAATGAACTGGCAAGTACCACATTGAACATAGCCCGCAAGAATGAGATGATTTTGGAATTGAAGAATATGTTGGTAATGAACAAGGAAAAATTTTCCAATTCGCAACGCTATAGATCCTTTATCAAAAAGTTGAACAATTCGATTGAGGACACGGAAGACTGGAAACAGTTTGAAGTCAATTTTAAAGAATTGCACGATGATTTCTTCGAACGATTGTTGAAATCCTATCCATCCTTGACTCCTAAGGACCTAAAACTTTGCGCCTACCTAAAGATGAACCTTACCACAAAGGAAATCGCCCCCCTAATGGGAATTACGATAAGGGGGGTAGAAATACATCGGTACCGATTACGGAAAAAGCTGGATATGGATAGTTCTGAAAACCTATCCAATTTTCTCATTACCTTCTAATACGGTCTGGTTGTTGGCTTCGGCTACTTAATCTTACAATATTGGGACTACATCAACACTACATCACTATGTTAATTCTTTTTACAACACATTAACTAATTACTACTGCAAAGGTTGTAAAACAAGCGGTTTCGGTGATTCTGGACTTGATGTATTTTTTATGTATTCCCAAGAAGGTGTTACCTACCCTTGTATTGTTAATTTAGTAATAAACAAACTCAATTATTGCACAATTATGAAAATTAAAAGCAAACTATTGCTAATCTCATTTTTATTGTTTCAAGCCGTACTTTGGGCGCAAAGCAATATAACGATTTCGGGGACGGTGACCGATGAGATGGGACAACCCTTGCCCGGAGCAAGTGTGGTGCTCCAAGGCACTACTACAGGTATCCAAACCGATTTTGATGGAAATTATCGTTTGGAGAATGTTCCAAGTAACGGAACATTGGTGTTCAGTTATGTCGGATTTTCAACCCGGACCATACCTATAAATAATAGATCGAGCATTGATTTGACCATGTTGGAAGATACCCAAAGCCTCGATGAAGTTGTGATAGTGGGGTATGGGACACAAAAGAAAGCCGATCTGACGGGGTCTATTGTTACTGTGGATGCCGATCAAATTGAAAAGACTCCATCGGCCAACCCGGTTCAATCCTTACAAGGTAAGGTGGCCGGGGTTCAGATTGTGTCACCTGGTGCTCCGGGTGCTTCACCAACAGTAAGGATTCGTGGTCTTGGGACCTATTCCGATGCCACCAGTTTGTTGTACGTGGTAGACGGCATGTTCTATAGCAACATTGATTTTCTGAATCCTAACGATATTAAGTCGATGAATGTGCTTAAAGATGCTTCATCTTCAGCAATTTATGGGGTAAGGGCAGCAAACGGGGTCATTATCATCGAAACTAAATCTGGCGGTAAAAACAGAAAACCTCAAATCGAGTACAACGGATATACCGGTATTCAAAGAGCACAAAACGTATTGCAGATGGCCAATGCCGAGCAATTCGTTGCCATGGCGATCGAATCTGGTTCCGATGCGGACGTTCAATTTATATTGAATGCCATGCAGCGTTACGGCCGTAGCCGAATCAATCCTAACGTACCAGATGTAAACACAGATTGGTATGATGAGATTATACGGGACGGGGTTATTCAAAACCATAGTCTGAGTGTAACCGGGGGTACGGATAATGTATCGTACTCTATGGGTGCCAACTATTTTTCTCAAGAAGGTCTGTTGGATATGAAAAACGACTACGAAAGATTCAATATCCGCTCTAAACTGGATATTGATATTTTGGATAACTTAAAAATGGGGGTTAATACTGTTTTCAGTAATGCGACCCAACAAACTCCAGAAAATTCTGCTTGGTTCAAGGCCTATTTCGCAGTGCCAATTTTACCAGTTTTTGATCCATTGAATACCGAGGCGACACCAACGCCTTATGCCAATGCGCAAGCTTTGGGCTACAGGGGAACACAGAACCCTTTCCCTGATATGGACTACAACGACAACAGGTTGAAGATTCGTAAGTTGTTGGCGAATATTTATTTGCAGACTGATCTTATAAAGGACAAGCTTACCTTTAAAACTACCTATAATGTTGACTTTTCTGCCTTGGAGGAGCGTTATGTAAATCTACCTTATAACATGGGATTTGGTGATCAACGAATTTCATCCATTAACAGACGACAGAACAACTATTTCAACCAAATTTGGGATAATGTGCTGACTTATACGGACACTTTTGACCAAGACCACAATGTTACCGTAATGGCAGGTACCTCTTTTAGGGATGAAGCAGCCAACCAGTTTCAGGCAACCGGAAGCGATATTGCAGGAATCGATTACGAAACATCTTGGTACCTCAATTTTGCCGACCCTCTGTCCTTCAACAATAATGTAGAGGAGAACAACCGTAGGATTTACGGCCAATCATACTTTGGTAGGATTTCCTACAACTTTAAAAACCGGTACATTCTTTATGGAACTTTTAGGGCCGATAGATCCTCAAAGTTTACCAAAGAACAATGGGGATACTTCCCATCTGTAGGCGCAGGTTGGGTACTTTCAGAAGAACCATTTATGGAAAAAGTCGGAATCTTCGATTTTTTGAAACTGAGAGCCGCATGGGGACGTTTGGGTAACGACAATGTACCCGCCAGTTCAGGAACCAATACTATTTCCAATCAAACCGTTGACCTGGGAGATACCCCTAACACCGGTATTACCGCTACAAGCACCTTTACCGATTTAACTTGGGAGGTTGTAGAGGAATTGGACTTCGGTTTCAACCTGAATACTTTGAACAATAGATTATCTGTTGAAGCTGACTATTACATCAGGGACACCGAAGATGCGATTATGCCGGTTTATATTCCTATCGCGAATCAAACCGTTTCCAGAAACTCGGGAGTTATTCGCAACTCGGGGGTGGAGGTCGCCTTAAATTGGAGTGACGAAATTTCATCGGATTTCACTTATACCATTGGGGCCAACTTTACCACCGTTAAAAATGAAGCCATTGAGATCGAGGATGAAAGTGGCTATATCGATTCAGGTTCGGCTGAATTTAGGCAAAGAACCATGGTAGGAGAGCCGCTATATGCCTTCTACGGGTATGAAACCACAGGAGTTTATCAAAACCAAGCCCAGATCGATGCGGACCCAATAGCGCAAAGTGCTATAGCTGATGGTCAGAACATTCAACCAGGGTATTTTATTTTTAACGATAGAAATGGCGACGGAGCTATCACCGATGAAGACCGGGTCGTCTTAGGATCGTTCCTTCCAAAGTTCACCTATGGCGGTAATATCGGGATCAACTACAAAGACTTTGGTTTTTCCATGAACTTCTACGGTCAAACGGGAAACAAGATCCTAAACAGAAAACGCGGAGAGGTCATCTTTACCAACGACACCAATATAGATGCAGATTTGGCCAAGAACCGTTGGCATGGTGAAGGTACAAGCAATACCTATCCTTCATCGGCTGGGCTTAGGGATAGTTGGAACCAGCGTTTGAGCAATTTTTGGGTAGAGGATGGGGATTTCTTCAGAATCCAGAACATTCAGCTGGCCTACACACTTCGTGGGGATAGACTCAAGGGCAATATGCCTGATGTTAAGTTCACATTGACCGCAGAAAGACCTCTGACCGTTTTCAGCTACAATGGATTTAATCCAGAAGTTTCGGATGGGGTGGATCGTCAAACCTATCCGGTACCGTCTATCTACACCATTGGTGTTAATGTTAAACTATAAAAAGAAAATTGTGATGAAGAATAGTAACCTATTATATCGAATAGTATTTGTCCTGGTTGCGATACTGGCTATCCAATCATGCTCAGACAAGTTTGAAGATATCGAAGGACAACTGAATGCTGATGACCTTGATTATTCGGCAACCGAAGATATGGTTCAAGCGTTGATCGGTTCATATTACATCATTGCCACAAGAGGATGGGAGGAGCCATTGTTGCTATCCGTTCGCGGGGATGATGTAAACGCGGGCGGACTGGGCGACCAACAACAATTTTCCGATACCGACAACTATGTTTACACTCAAGATTACTGGATGTACAACTCCCTATGGAACGTGCATTATGGGGATATCGTTCAATTGAACACACAGATTGAGCTGATTGAGAACTTTAAGGATTTCGCCAGTGAAACCGAACGCACCACTGCAGACCAGTACATTGCGGAGATAAAAGTAATGCGGGCATGGTTGCACTTTAACTTGGCAAGGGTTTGGAGCGATGTATTCATCATTGAGTCCACACAGCCCGATGGTGAAATAGCCAACGGTCCTGTCAGTAAAGAAGAGATGATGCAGTTTATCTCCGATCAAATGGATGAGGCTATTCCGTTATTGCCCGACTTAAGACCCAACGAAAGGACGGATATTCCCGGGGGGGTAACACGCTATACGGCCTACGCTTTAAAAGCGATGGCCCATATGGAGATGGAGGATTACCAGGGAATGGCCGACGCCTGTGCCGCAATCATCAATTCAAATAAGTTTACGTTGTATCCAGACTTTTATGCGCTGTTCAAAAAAACGGGAGAGTTGAGCGATGAGAGCATTTTTGAACTGCAGTTTTCAGATTACGGCTCCAGCACTGGAGATACCTTCTATCATCTCTATGCGCCGTTCGGTCCTCAAGGATGGTCTCCAGCTAGAGAAAATGCTTCCGATGGATGGGGCTTTTATGAGCCAAGTATGAAATTCATCAAGTTCATGTTGGATAGGGACGAAGCCGTTCGTTTGGAGACCAGTGTGCTTTTTACAGACCGTGGAATCACTGAATTACAGACGGACCCCAATTATGCGACCTTGCCATCGTTCGTAAACAATACAACTCGTGACGGCGATGTGATAAATGATTATGCCAGGGCCTTGTTTGCCAGTGGTAAGCATTATTTGCCATCGGTTCAACTAACCGATCAGCGAAATGAATACGGAGGAGGAAAGAACATGATCGTAATACGCTATGCCGAAATCCTATTGATGTATGCCGAAGCTTTGACACGGGGTGCCAGCGGTTCGGGAATGACTGCGGACCAAGCAGTGAACCTTGTTCGCAACAGAGCTGGAATGCCGTCAATATCAGGAGTGTCGTCCAGTGATGTTATGGACGAAAAATTTGCAGAATTGGGCATGGAGTGGGGAATCCGCTACTACGATATGATTCGTTTGGATAATTACTCCGAACTGAGTTACGATGGACGAACTTTTACGGCCGATAAAGAACTATTGCCATATCCACAAGCACAAGTGGATGCACTTCCAACCTTGGGTGGTGGGAGTAGCGATGACTAAAACTAACTAAATAAACAAAACAAGATGAAACATATAGTTAAATCCATCATGATCCTACTGGGACTACTGGTGGTTTCATGTAACGAGGGAATCGACCCCATTACGGCCATAGATGCCGGAGTGGATGAAACGGCGCCCCAGGTCAATATAACCTACCCTACGGAAGGAGTTGAGCTTATGCCATTTGAAGAAGAAACTTCTATAGATATCACCTTTGAGGTAACCGACGATATCGAAGTGGTTAATGTCACAGTCATGATGGATGGGTCTCAAATCGCGACATTCAATGCGTTTACGGATTATAGGATTGTTTTGGAAGAGGTAACCTACTACGGGTTGCGCAATGGAGAGCATACCGTTACCGTATCAGCGACAGATACCGATGGTAAAACAACCACCGAAGCTGTGAATTTTGCCAAACTGCCCCCTTACAGTGCACAATTTGATGGTGAAGTATTGTATATGCCGTTCAATGCAGATTACCGGGATTTTATTAGTTTCCAAGAGGCAGGAGAAGTGGGCAGTCCTGGATTTGCAGGAGACGGATTTTTGGGTGCCGATGCTTTTGAAGGAGCGCAAGACTCCTATCTGACTTTCCCCATGGAGGGCCTTAAAAGTCCTGAGTTCAGCGCAGCCTTTTGGTACAAGGTCAACCCTACTCCAGATAGAGCCGGAATTTTGGTTGTTGGTGATGATGCTGATGATAGAAACCAGGGATTCCGATTGTTCCGAGAAGGAAACGCCGACGAACAGCGTATTAAAGTCAATGTGGGGACAGGGGCCGCGGAAAGCTGGAATGATGGTGGTGTGATCGATGTAACTGCCGGAGAATGGGTGCATGTGGCACTTTCCATCTCCCAAACACAGAGTACCATATTTTTTAACGGGGTCGAAATGCTAACATCCGATCTGCCGGCACCTATCGATTGGACAGGTTGTGAGGAGATGTACATTGGCTCTGGAGGGCCAACGTTCGATTATTGGGATCATGGTTATGATGCCAGTCAAATGGATGAACTACGAGTTTTCAACAAGGCTTTGACGCAAAGTGATGTCCAAATTTTGATCAATGCGGCAAACCCATACACCCCCCAATATGCAGGTGAATCCTTATACATGCCCTTTGATGGTGACTATATCGATTTGATGGGCAGCAAAGCAGCCACCACCGTGGGCTCACCAAGCTTTACCGATGAAAGCCAAGTAGGTGGTCAAGCTTATTTGGGCGCTACAGACTCCTATATTAATTACCCTGCGGACGGTCTGATGTCTGCGGAATTTAGTGGTTCATTTTGGTACAGAGTGGATGCCACGCCAGATAGGGCAGGTATCATTACCATAGGGGATGATGCAACCGACCGAAACCAGGGATTCCGTTTGTTCCGTGAAGGAAATGCCGACGAGCAACAAATCAAATTGAATGTGGGAACAGGAAATGGAGAAAGTTGGAACGATGGGGGATATATTGATGTAACCGCCGGAGAGTGGGTACATATTGCATTCACCATATCCAGCACGGAAAGCGTCATTTATTTGAACGGCGCAGAGGCTTTGTCGTCAGCTATGTCCGCTCCGATTGATTGGACCGGTTGTGACACCTTCACCATTGGTGCAGGAGGTCCCACTTTTGATTATTGGGGACATGGCTCCGATAATAGTATCATCGATGACCTAAGGTTCTATAACAAGGCACTGACGTCCGGGGAAGTCGCAGAGGTTTTCGGAGGGGATGTCGTTCCTAAAAACTATGGTTCAAGCTTGTATATGCCTTTTGAAGGATCTTATGTTGATGACAATTCTGGCGAAGCGGCCACAGTCGAAGGGACTTTAGGTTTTGCGGGCGAAAGTGCTGTGGGCACTGATGCCTTTGCGGGAGCAACAGATTCTTACTTGACATTCCCGATTGATGGCTTGTTCAGCAACCAGTTCAGTGGGGCTTTTTGGTATAAGGTTAGTGGAGACCCGGATAGGGCGGGGATTTTGACAGTTGCTCCGCCAATGAATGGCACGGACAATGATCTGTCAGCAGGATTTAGGTTGTTACGGGAAGGAACCTTGGACGAACAGCGTATTAAACTTCACTTAGGAACAGATGCCGGTGATGTTTGGAACGACGGCGAAGTTATCGATGTAACATTGAATGAATGGGTGCACGTGGCCTTCACGGTGTCGGATACGGAAACATTGATTTACTTCAATGGGGAACCTGTAGAGAATACGGGAGACATGGTAGGCAAAACCATCAATTGGGAAAACTGTTCCATACTTTCCATAGGGTCGGGAGCACCCAATTTTAGTGGTTGGAACCATCTTTCCGATGCAAGCTACATAGATGATCTGTACCTATTTGATAGAACTTTGACACAAGAAGAGATTCAAGAAATAATGAATAATTAAGGTGCTTTTATGAGCATTTAACCAAATTAGAGTTAGTTAGTTTAGTTTATATGAGGTTTATTTTAATTCAATTGGCCATTGCCACCCTGATCATAGGGTGCAATGGTCAAAAAACCAAGGAGAGATCCCAATCGGAAACACGAATACATGGTGACAGTCTAGCTCTAGCCGACGAGGTAATGTTGGACACTTTGCAGTATCAAACCTTCAATTATTTTTGGGAAGGAGCGGAACCTGTTTCCGGATTGGCCAGGGAACGCATACATATGGATGGCGTGTATCCCGATCACGATAAGGACATTATTACCACAGGAGGTTCCGGATTCGGGGTCATGGCCATTTTGGTCGGTGTTGAAAGAGGGTACATTACACGTGAACAAGCTTTGGAGCGCTATGAGCGTATCATTGATTTTTTGGAAAATGCCGATCGCTTTCATGGGGCATGGCCACATTGGATGTTGCCATCGGGTAAAGTAACCGCTTTTAGTCAGAAGGATAATGGGGGAGATCTTGTAGAAACTGCCTTTTTAGTGCAAGGACTGCTTACGGTAAAGACCTATTTCGATAATGGAAATGAACGAGAGCAACGACTGGCCCAGAAAATCCAAAAACTTTGGGAAGGTGTTGAATGGGATTGGTACACCAAAAATGGAGAGGACGTGCTTTACTGGCATTGGAGCCCAGAATATGGATGGGAAATGAATTTCCCCGTAGGCGGTTACAACGAGGCTCTTATCATGTATGTATTGGCAGCAGCATCGCCAACGCATTCCATCGAAAGGTCGGTTTATGAGAAGGGATGGGGCGTTGACGGTGAAATCATTAAGGATACCACCTATTATGGGTTGGAGACCGAACTCAATCATTATGAGCATAACGATGCGCCCGTTGGACCACTTTTTTGGGCACATTATTCTTATCTTGGATTGAACCCCAAAGGACTTAAAGATCAATTTGGAGACTATTGGAAATTGAACCAAAACCATGCCTTGATTCATTATAGGTATGCCGTAGATAACCCCAAAAGATATAAAGGGTATGGTGAGGACTGTTGGGGCATGACCTCCAGCTATTCCATCAAAGGCTATGCAGGGCACCGTCCTGGGGCCGATTTGGGTGTAATTTCACCCACTGCAGCACTTTCATCCATGCCATACACTCCCGAGGAAAGCAAAAAGTTCATGAGGTTTATGTATAACCAACAAGATAGCTTGATCGGAAAATATGGCCCTTATGACGCCTTTAGCTTGGAGTCTGACTGGTATGTGCCAAGATATTTGGCCATTGACCAAGGACCCATTCCGGTAATGATCGAAAATTATCGCAGCGGATTGTTTTGGAAATTGTTCATGGCCAATGAAGATGTGCAAAATGGCTTGTTGAAGTTGGGTTTTGAAAGCCCAAATATGAACTCTGCAAATGATTAAAAAAGCATTATATCTAGTTCTCTTCGCCGCACTGATCATCTCATGTGGGGGAGGGGACGATTACACCTACGTACCTACAGGACCGGAACTTCCAGGTAACGGTTCTGGTGATGGCGAAGAGGACCCAACCATTACTGATGAGGAATTATTGGATCTGACCCAAGAAACCACCTTCAAGTATTTTTGGGATTTTGCCGATGCCGATTCTGGAGGGGCAAGGGAAAGATATCACCCTTATGACCCGGGCAATAGTGAAGGCGTTGTGACTACGGGCGGTACGGGATTTGGCATCATGGCCATTTTGGTCGGAATAGAAAGAGGTTTTGTAACCAGAGCGGATGGAGTGGAACGGTTGAGCAATTTATTGGATTTTTTGGAACATGCCGATCGTTTTCATGGGGCTTGGCCCCATTGGATCAATGGTTCAACAGGTACTGTGATTCCCTTTAGCGTTATGGATGATGGGGGCGATTTAGTGGAGACTGCTTTTTTGGCCCAAGGATTGATCTGTGTCAAAGAATATTTCAAAAATGGTTCTGATGCCGAGCAGGTATTGGCACAGCAGGCCGATAATCTGTGGAAGGGTGTGGAATGGGATTGGTATACGCAAAATCAAAATGTGCTGTACTGGCATTGGAGTCCAAATCATGGTTTCGATATCGGTCTTCAGTTGAAGGGCTATAATGAAGTGTTGATCACTTACATCTTGGCTGCGGCCTCCCCGGATTTTGGTATAGCTAAAGAAATATATTCCAAAGGTTGGGCCTCCAGTGGAGGAATCCAATCGGCCAATACCCAATACGGATATCCACTTTTGGTAAAACATAATGGCAATGAACAATTCGGAGGTCCACTGTTTTGGGCGCATTATTCTTACTTGGGATTGGATCCGAGAAATCTTTCGGATGATTATGTGAATTTTTGGGATGTCAATGTCAACCACACTAAGATCAATTATGAGTATTGTGTGGCAAATCCCGGTTTTTTTCAGGATTATGGTGACGATTGTTGGGGGTTAACGGCAAGTTACTCCCGAAACAATGATGGAAGTATCGGATACAACGCCCACAGTCCAAGCAACGATACCGGTGTCATATCTCCCACTGCAGCAATCAGTTCTATTCCCTACACGCCCGAAGAATCTTTGGATGCAATGCATTACTTTTATAAAAATAGAGATGATTTGTTGGGCCCGGCAGGGTTTTACGATGCCTTCAGCCCAGAATACGATTGGGTAGCAGAAGCATATTTGGCCATAGACCAAGGCCCGCAGATCATTATGATTGAAAACTATAGGACCGGATTGCTTTGGAATCTTTTTATGGCCAACGAAGATATACAGGCCGGTTTAACCAAATTAGGATTTTGATATGAAATTACAATTCACTTTAAGTTTTATCACGTTCGCCTGTACCTTGGTTTCGGCTCAATGGCAAACCAAGTATAAAGCTGAAATGCTGATTGACGGGATAGATACCTTAAGATACCGTATCATGTATCCCAAAAATTTTAAGGAAGACGGGAATTATCCGGTAGTGTTATTTCTACATGGAGCAGGAGAAAGGGGGAACGATAACGAAAAACAACTATCGCATGGGGCCAAATTGTTTGCGACCGATGACCACCAAGAACGCTTTCCGGCCATTGTCATATTTCCACAGTGTCCAACCGATAGGTATTGGGCCAACGTAGATGTGGATAGAAGTTCATATCCTATCCATTTGGACTTTACGTATACCGAAGGACCAACAAAGCCTATGCAAATGGTCATGGATTTGCTCGAAGCGACCATAGCAGAACCATATACCAAGGATAGTCAGATTTATGTGATGGGACTTTCCATGGGGGGTATGGGCACCTTCGAACTGTTGCTTAGAAAACCGGATACATTTGCCGCTGCCATACCGATTTGTGGCGGAGGAGATCCCGAGTCGGTATCGGTATATGCCAAAAACACCCCGCTATGGGTGTTCCATGGAGCGCAGGATAATGTTGTGCATCCGTTGCAGTCCGTGGAAATGGTTTCCGCCTTATTGAAGGTTGGTGCACATCCAAAATTTACGTTATACGATTTTGCCAACCATAATAGTTGGGACCCGGCATTCGCAGAGCCTGATATATTGCCCTGGCTATTTTCACACTCCAAAGAGGCTACACAAAAAGTAGCAGATTAAAGAAAATATAGAAAACAACACTAGACAATGCGTAATAAAAAAATAGTATTGGCCCTAATGACGCTTTCTTTTTGGTCTGCACAGGCCCAAAAAAGAATTCAGGAAGTAGAAGCCCTGTTGAATAAAATGACCATTGAGGAAAAAATTGGCCAGTTGAACCTGTTAACTCCTGGAGGAGGTGTAGCTACCGGAGAAGTGGTCAGTAAAGATGTGGAGTCCAAGATCAAGAATGGACAAGTGGGTGGACTTTTTGGGGTGTCGGGACCCGAGAAAGTTCGAATTGCCCAAGAAATTGCTGTAAACAATAGCCGATTGGGAATACCATTGCTTATTGGTTCGGATGTGATCCATGGATACAAAACTACCTATCCAATTCCACTGGGCCTTTCGTCAAGTTGGGACATGGAGCTAGTGAAACAGGCAGCGCAATTGGCAGCTAAGGAGGCCACAGCGGATGGAATCAACTGGAATTTTTCCCCTATGGTGGACATTGCCCGCGACCCTCGTTGGGGACGGATTTCAGAAGGGGCGGGAGAGGACCCTTATTTGGGTTCAAAAATTGCCGAAGCTATGGTCAAGGGCTACCAAGGGGACAATTTGTCCGCTACCCATACCATGTTGGCTTGTGTGAAGCATTTTGCCCTATATGGAGCCTCCGAGGCCGGACGGGATTACCACACGGTGGATATGAGCAAAATAAAAATGTTCAACCAATATCTACCTCCTTACGAAGCCGCCATTAGGGCCGGTGCAGCCAGTGTTATGAGTTCATTTAATGATGTGGACGGTGTTCCTGCTTCGGGCAATTCATGGTTATTGACCGATTTGCTTCGCGATCGCTGGGGTTTTGGCGGTTTTGTGGTTTCGGATTATACTTCTGTAAATGAAATGATTGCCCACGGATTGGGAGATCTTCAAGCCGTTTCGGCATTGGCATTAAAAGCTGGGTTGGATATGGATATGGTTGGTGAAGGCTTTCTAACGACCTTAAAAAAATCATTAGATCAGGGAAAGGTAACCGAGACGGACATTACCAACGCTTGCCGTCGAGTATTGGAAGCGAAATATCTTTCAGGATTATTTGACGATCCCTATAGATATTTAGATCCACAACGAGCTAAAAAAGATATTCTTGCCGAAGATAACAGGGCATTGGCACGCAAATTGGCAACGCATTCCTTTGTGTTGCTAAAAAACCATAACAATATACTCCCTTTGAAAAAAGCGGGAAAGATCGCTTTGGTAGGTCCATTGGCCGATAGCAGGGAAAATATGTTGGGTACTTGGGCGCCCACAGGTGATTTCAACCTCGCTGTAACCATTTTGGAAGGATTTAAGAATGTAGGTGCAGGCGCTATCATTCAATATGCAAAAGGAGCCAATATTTCGGATGATACAGATTTTGCCAAAAATGTAAACGCTTTGGGGAAAAGAATTGTAATCGATGAGCGCTCGTCGGAGACCATGTTGAAAGAAGCTGTGGATTTAACCAATACCTCGGATGTTGTGGTGGCCGTTGTCGGCGAAGCGTCCGAAATGAGCGGGGAATCGTCCAGTCGTACCGATATTTCCATTCCCGAAAGCCAAAAGAGGTTGATCAGGGCATTGGTGGATACTGGAAAACCGGTGGTTTTGGTGTTGATGAGCGGTAGGCCATTGACCATTTCCGAAGAGTTGGACATGCCGGTATCCATTTTGCAGGTTTGGCACCCGGGTGTGGAAGCTGGCAATGCAATTGCCGATGTGGTATTCGGAGATTATAATCCATCTGGTAAATTAACTGCCACATGGCCGATAAATGTAGGACAGATTCCCATATACCATAGTGCGAAGGTCACAGGGAGACCCGCTCCTGAAAGTGGCGAGTTCCAAAAATTTAGGTCGAACTATCTGGACGCGCCCAACACACCTTTATTGCCCTTTGGGTATGGATTGAGCTATACCACTTTTGAATACTCCGACCTTAGGGTGAGCAAAAAGGAAATTGGTCAGGGAGAATCGGTTTCGGCCACCGTTACGGTGAAAAATACAGGTGATCATGCTGGGGAAGAAGTGGTGCAGCTATATTTGAGGGATGTGGTCAGAAGCATTACCCCGCCGAAACGACAATTGAAAGGGTTCCAAAAAATAAAGCTAAAAAAAGGGGAGCGTAAGGAGGTGACAATTACCTTGACTCCAGATGATTTAAAATTCTATGATGCCCAATTGGAATTTGTTTCCGAACCCGGTGAATTCAAAATTTTTGTGGGAACCGATTCCGATGCCGATTTATCGGAATCTTTCATTCTAAAGTAAAATACGATGTTCCTTACTGGTTGTGGCCACCCAAAACAAAAAAAATGAGCAGTTTCAATAAATGGTGGTTTAGGCATGAGGTTCAAGTTTTTTGCCGTAATGGAAGCAGCCCGGTTTTAACCAACGAATGTAGTTTGCTATGTCCGGCGTTCACAGCCTATTCAGTACCATTGGAATACTGCTGGCGATGCGCAGTTTCCTTTTTGAAGTTCACTTTGTATTCCTTTAGTGTAAGCATGAATTTTTTCTTAAAGGCCCGATTAAAATTAGATAAGGAATTGAGGCCAGCTGCATAACTGATTTCATTTATGGACATATTGGTCGCTATTAATTGTACGTCTTCAACTGAATTAGTGTAAATAGCATACTTAACAATATTATCCACAATGTAATGATATTTATTTTTTGAGCAGGCTTACGTTAAATTAAAGTAAGTCCTATAGTTTAACGTAATCCTTCATGAAATTTGATGAAAAAATAAATATATTTAATGTTTTTTTGGAAAAAGCTGAATGTTTTCTTGTTTTTTGTCCTTGAAAAGAAAACTGGATTCACGAAAGAATTTTAAATGCGCCAGATTTGGATTCAAAAGCTTCACATGATAACGACAGATTATTGGTTGAACTACTAATAAGAGGAAACGAGAAAGCCTTCCATGTTCTGTATCAAAAATACCATAGGGGACTGCACGCGTTTGCATTAGGATTGGTCAAATCCAAAGAAATGGCCGATGAAATTTTACAAGAAGTTTTTATGTCTGTTTGGGTCAATTGCGAAATCTTGAATCCAGATCGATCTTTTAAGTCTTACATATTTACAATTGCAAAGAACAAATCGTTGAATTTTTTACAGAAAGCAGCCACTTCGAATAAATTACGGGACGAGATTTTTTACAAGAGCCAGTTTGCACGGAACGATGTCGAGGATTATTTGATCAATGCTGAATATGCGGAATTGCGAGAAAAGGCCATTGGCAATTTGCCCGCTAAGCGACAACTTATTTTCAAGATGTCCAGGGAAAAAGGTATGAGTTACAATGATATAAGCAGGGAACTTGGGATCTCTATTAGTACCGTTAAAAACCAAATTAGCAAGGCATTGTCGGATATTAAAGAGTACCTTAACACACATCCGGATATCTCCCTATGTGTTCTCATCGCAATAAATTTATCTTTAGATTGAATGTCTTTTTGGTGATTTTAGACGGTTTGTTCATATAGCTTCAGCATTCTATTCAATTAAATTTCAACTTTTTTTAATTTATTAATACTCAGAAAATCAAACTATTAACTTTGATTTCAAATTAATATTAAAAAAACTTTAAGTTAAGAGTAGTACAAAAGTGAAGCTCAACTGTATTATTAAGAACAACGTCGATAAAACCAATATTTGATGAATTCCCAAAAACGATTTGAACAACTGATCAATAAGTTTGTGCAAAATCGATGCAGTAAAACGGAGTCTGAAGAGCTGATTCGTTTTTTACAACAAAAGGATGCCGATTTGCAATTGCCATCCGAAGATACTGTCCTGTCGTTGTTGGATTCATCGAACACCATAGATGAGGCCAAGTCCAACGAAATTTATCAAAGGATTTTAGAAGTTAAAACTGGACAAAGCAAAAGGCGATCCATTTCCAAGTATTGGACAAGTGTTGCGGCTTCGATCATTTTTCTTATTTCGTTGGGAATTTACTTTATGGCCACAACATCCGAACCTCAAATACATACGTTGGAAAAGTTGGTCAATCAAGAACACATTATATTGGAGATGGAGGACGGGACCATAAATGTTCTAGATTCCCTAGACCATGGACAGGTTGTAGGTGTTCAAGGTCAATCCTTGGGCAATGTACAGAACAATAGGTTGACTTATGATAATGATTTAAGATCAGAGATACCGGTCTATAATACGTTAAAGGTTCCATACGGCCGAAAATTTGAACTGTCCTTAACGGACGGAACCGTGGTTCATGTAAATGCGGGGAGTTCGCTTAAATACCCGGTAAAATTTATAGATGGTCTGGATAGGGATGTTTATTTGGAGGGTGAAGCCTATTTCGAGGTCGCCCATCGTTCCGATCAACCTTTTAAAGTACATATGGGAGGTGTAGGGGTCGAAGTGCTTGGAACACAATTTAATGCAACTGCGTTTCCTGAAAATGCCCAGACCGATGTGGTCTTGGTCGAAGGGTCGGTTAAACTTTCTGTACAGGATTCTTTTTCCAATGGTAAGGGAGCAGAGCTTTTGCTCCAACCGGGACAAATGGGGACATATACCAAAAATACCGAGCAGATAACAAGTCAAACCGTTATTACCGACGTTTACACGCGTTGGGTGGATGGCGAATTGATTTTTAGGAACTTGACTTTCGGTGAGATGTTAAAGAAATTGGAGAGGCACTTCAATATCCCTATTATTTCCGATGAAGACTTTGTAAATAGGGAGGAAACTTTTAGTGCCAATTTTGGAAAAGAGTCCATAGACAATGTTTTTGCCTACTTAAAAGAAATATACGATTTAGAATATACCATTCAAGACAACAAAGTAATAATCAACTAAAACCAAGATTGCCTATGATGATCGAATAGAATCTAACAAAAAATCGGAAGATGGTGACACATCTCCCGATTGTATCTGTAATTAAGTGATTTAACCAACCACTACTAACTTCAAAATTATGAAAAAACTCCTTAGGAACAAAGGGCTTAGCTTGACCTATGTTCTAAATCAAAGTATTAAAAACAAGCTATCGCTACTCATATTGTTCATCACATTCAGCTCTTTTCAGGCCAAAGTAAGCCCTCAACAGCTGATTACCTTAGATCTGGAGAATGTTTCTGTAAGCTTTCTGATCGATAAAATTGAAAGCTCCACACGATATAGGTTTGCCTACAAGACCACAGATGTGGACTTAAATCGAACATTGTCCATTAAGGCTACCAACCAAGAAATGTCAAAGGTGCTACAACAGGTTTTTGACGGTACTACTACAGGGTATAAAGTAATCGGGGATCAAGTTCTGTTAAGTAGCAAAGGTGCTTTGAAAACTAAATTTGACCTAAATGAAGACCAGTCCGTAGTGACCGGTATGGTGATTGATGAATTTGGAAACCCTTTTATAGGTGTATATGTTGTGATCAAGGGTACCAACAGAGGGGTGATGACGGATTTTGATGGTCGTTACACTATTTCTGTAAACCCGTCGGACACTCTACTTTTTAGTCATGTTGGATATAAAACCGTGGCAATAGAAGTGGGTATACAATCTACTATCGATGTCCAAATGGAAGAGAGTCTTGCCGAACTGTCGGAGGTGGTCGTAACCGGATTTTTCGAAAGAAAGGAAGAAAGTTATACAGGTGCCACTGTAACCGTTACCAGTGAAGATCTTAGGAAAGTGGGAAGCCAAAATGTTTTTCAGGCCATACAGAATATTGATCCATCTATTAGTTTGATGGATAATTTTGATTTGGGATCCAACCCAAACAACTTACCGGATTTACAGATCAGGGGAACTTCTACATTTCCGGGAAGTACCGCAGATGATAATTTAAAGGGAAATTATTTGAGGAATCCGAACCAACCCCTTTTTATCCTGAATGGATTTGAAGCTTCTGCAGAAAGGGTGTTCGATTTGGATTTTAATAGAGTAGAGCGTATCACCATACTTAAAGATGCCGCCTCTAAGGCACTTTATGGGTCTAGGGCCGCCAATGGTGTTGTGGTAATCGAGACCAAACAATTATCTGGTGAAGATGCATTGGTAACATATACCGCCAATTTGGATGTGGAACTTCCGGATTTGACCAGTTATAATTTAACCAACTCCTTTCAAAAACTGGAGGCCGAACTTATAGACGGTCTTTACACACCTTCCTTGGCGAACCCAGATCGTTTGGTAGAGCTACAGCAATTGTACCAATCTAGGTTAAAATTGGCCAACGAAGGACTTAATACAGACTGGATGGCAAAACCATTACAGAATGGTATTGGGCACAGACATTCCTTGGGCGTTGAGTTGGGCAACAAGGATTTACGCCTGCAGGCCAACTTGAACTATAGAAAAAGTGTCGGTGTAATGAAAGGTTCGTCCAGAGAGAATATTGGCGGGAATCTTACCGCATTTTATAGGGTGAAGAACCTCAATTTTAAAAACAGTACAACTATAAACAATAATGTAGGCGAGGAATCACCTTATGGTACTTTTAACGAGTATGCGATTATGAACCCTTATTGGAGGGCCAAAAATCCAGATGGTAGTATTCCCTACTACGCAGAGATTGGGCCAAACGGAGAAAGGTATACCAATCCACTCTACAATTCTTTACTCGATTCTAAAAATACATCTACCTATTTAAACTTTGTCAATAATTTTTATTTGGAGTGGAACATCTTACCTGCTTTAAAAACTATAGCGCGTGTAGGTATAGATCTAAAAAAGAGCAAGGCAGATGAGTTTTATCCATCGGAGCACACAAGGTTTGAAAACTACGCTTTGATAGACAAGAACAGAAAAGGATCCTACCAGGTTAATAACGGACAAAGCAGTTATCTGTACGGGGATCTTAACCTGCAATATTCTAAAAGCTTTAGAAAACATTTGTTGTTCGGAAATGCTGGTTTTAATGTAAGCGAAAGGGAATTTGAAGAGGTAATTCATCTGGCCGAAGGTTTCCCAAGTAGTAGAATGGACGACATTGTTTTTGCCCGATCATACGCTCTTGATTCAAGGCCGACCGGAATAAGTGGTGTATCCAGGGATGTTGGTTTCTTGTTTGTAGGATCATATATTTATGACAATAGGTTCCTATCCGATTTTACATTCAGGACCAGCGCGTCTTCCCAATTCGGCGACGATAAAAGATGGTCCAATTTCTGGAGTGTTGGATTGGGGTGGAACCTGCACAACGAAAAGTTTTTTGCCAAAGCACCATTTGAACAATTTAGGATCAGGGCTTCCGTGGGATCAACAGGGAACCAGAACTTTAATAGTAATGAATCTGTAGTGACATACGGATACTATCTTGATTCAAGATACCAAGACAATGTTGGATCCTATGCACTCAACATGGGCAACCCGGGACTTCAGTGGGAAACCAAGTTCGATTTTAATAACGGTTTCGACATAAAGATTGGCGGACTGACCCTCCGATACGACTACTACGAGAGCTATACCGAAAACCTGATCACGGACATAACACTACCGTATTATAGCGGTTTCAGTAGCGTTAAAGATAACTTGGGCAAGGTTAAGAACAGCGGTATCGAAGCGAACATCTCCTACCTATTGTGGTCCAGGGGCAGAAACTATTTTTCCATTAACGGAGGAATCACAACCAATGAGAACAAGATCATAGAACTTTCCGATGCCTTACAAAGCTTTAACGATGCTCAGGATAAGATAGCTGCGGATAGAGGTAACAATAGACCTGTGAACAGGTATGAAAGCGGAATGTCCATGAATGCTATTTGGGCGGTACCCTCATTGGGAATCGATCCTTCCACTGGGCAGGAAATCTATGTAAAACAAGACGGGAGCACTACTTACGAATGGGACGCCGACGATTTGGTGGTTGTTGGGAACAGCAATCCAAAATACAGAGGGATTTTTGGTTTTTCTGGCGAATACGAAGGTTTCGGAATAAGTGTTACGGCCAGGTATTTAGGTGGCGGTCAACTTTATAACCAAACATTGGTGGACAAAGTGGAAAATGTGGACATGAACTATAATGTGGATGAACGAGTGCTTACGGGAAGATGGCGCTACCCGGGTCAGCACGCACTTTACAAAAGGTTGGGAACTTATAATGTAGATCCAGACGGGGACAATGTATTTGTTAGTCTTCAGGAAAAAACAAGGCCGACCTCACGTTTTGTGCAAGATAGGAACGAATTGGATATCGCAGCCATTAATGTGTATTACGAGTTTAAGCCACGTTTAACCAAAGCCATGGGATTGGATAGGTTACGTTTAAGTTTTAACATGAACGATGTAGCCAAGTTCTCATCAATAGAAATAGAGAGGGGAACACAATACCCGTTCTCCCGATCTATGACATTCTCTTTAATGGCCAACCTATAATATTATAATTATGAAAGCATTTATTCAAAAAATACTAATGACCTTGCTGGTAGGTATGCTTGTTATTGCCTGTAGCGATGACTGGTTGGACGAAACCTCCAATGCAAAGATTACGGCAGATCAGCAATTTAGTGACGAGGACGGTTTTAAAGATGCATTAATGGGCGTCTATTTAGGAATGACATCTCCCAAGCTTTACGCTAAGGATATGACCTGGAACCTGGTGGATTTATTGGCACAACAATACGCCACATTGCCATCTTTGGCTTTATATGATGAGGTTCAACAGTTTAACTATAGAGGGCCACAGGCAACCGATCAAGTCGATGCACTTTGGATCAGATCCTATAATATTTTGGCCAATATTAACTTGGCTTTGGAGTATATCGACGATAACCAAGAGGTACTGAACCCTATTAACTATGCAATAATCAAAGGAGAATTGCTTGGCCTTAGAGTGTTTGTCCACCTAGATCTTATGCGTTTGTATGGATATGGAAACTTGGAAGAACGTCAAAACCTAATGGGAGAATATACCATACCCTATGTGGTAAATTTTGATAAGGATTTGGTAGCACCGATGACCTATGCCCAAACTTTCGACCGTATGCAGGAAGATATAGATATGGCCTTGGAACTACTAAAGGAAGATCCTATTTATCAAGACGAAAATCGTCCGGCGGATTATTATTTGGAAGTTAATAGAACCGGGTTTTACGAAAATCGCGAGCAGCGCATGAATTATTATGCGGTAAAAGCATTGGAAGCAAGAAAACTACTCTGGGAGGGCAATACCAGTGATGCTGCAGTGGCGGCGGAAGCAGTGATCGCCAATTCGGGGGTAACGCTTATACAATCGGACTCTTATCCTATTGCGGGCGATCCAATTCTTTATCAGGAAGTACTGTTCTGTTTGGACATCAATGGCTTTGCCGATATTGTAAACCCTATTTTAACTGCAAGTGATGATGGGACCAATTACGACGCAATTTACCTTACCACGCAAATGGCGGATAGCATTTTTGAGACCGATCAGGTAAATATAGGTCTTGCCGATGTTCGATTCAATACATTGCTTAAATCCGAAACAAGGGGTCTGGTCAGCACAAAGTTGATTCAGTCTGGCACTAATAACCCAAACCAGATGCCTTTGATCAAGTTGCCCGAGATGTACTATATCGCGGCAGAACATTACTGGGCATCAGAGAATTTGGAACAAGCCATAACCTATTTGAATACCGTTAGGAGCAGTAGAGGGATTTTAGATCCCATACCATTGGATTCCGACTCCGAAACCGTGTGGGAAGAAATCAGAAAAGAGTATCGTAAAGAATTTATAAGCGAGGGACAACTCTTTTATTTCTACAAACGTACAGGAGAGACCGAGATTCCTTTTCTGTCCGAGACGGTAGAGCTAAATGATGAAATTTATGTGCTTCCCTATCCGGATAGCGAATCGCAGTTCGTTGGACAAAACTAAACTTTGAAATCATTTTAAAAATGAAAAAATACATATTAAATATAATGATCCTGCTGGGAGCAGTGCTCATTATCAGTTCTTGTGACAAAGACGAAATAGGAGAGTTTGAGAATGATCTGAGTGGGATCAACTTCCTTCAAGAAGTTTCTAGCTATTCCTTTTTGGAAAATCCTTCCAACGAGTTTATTACCGAAATTCCAACCCGTATCATAGGTGATACATTGAGCAACGAACGCTTTTTTAGGGTGAAGGTTGTTCAGGATTCGCTGACTACGGCCAGCTCCAATCTATTCGAAATTCAGCAAGGTGTTGTGGATCCCGGTGAATTTGAGGGCCGTTTGTATTTAAAAGTATTCAATGCCAAACAACTGGATACAACGGAAGTCTCGGTCCATTTACAGATAACGGATTCCGAAGACTTTACAAAAGGAAATGTAGAAAGCATAGATCATGTCTTTACCTGGACCAATAAAGTAATAGTTCCGGATTGGAGATATTACCGATTCTTCTTTTGTAGATACCCGAGTACAGCGGCCTATCGAGCCTTTGTGGCATCCACGGGCATGACCAGCTTTACAATTGATGATTACAGGGCTCTTGGACCAACAGGGGCCAAGGTAAAAGGCGTTCAATTTGGAGATTATATACGAAAGTACAATGAGGAAAATCCAGACGCTCCATTGTTGCACGATGATGGACCTAATGTTGGACAACCCATAGTTCCGATAAATTGATCGCTCACGGAACTTTTTCATTGAAAAGTGCAGAGTATAACCTTAAAAATTTAAAAATGAAAAAACTATTATATATAACCCTAATTGCTTTTGGAATAGGGCTATTTGCATCCTCCTGCTACGATGACGACAGTACATTGGATGTAAATGCAATTCCGGATATTACTCTGGATACCACCGGAGTGGCAACACTTACCGTATATCAATTTGAGAACTTGAAAGTTATTCCCGAATTGGATCACCAAGGGCTTTCGGAGAGTGAACTCGAATACGAATGGAAAATCAATTTGGAGCCGAACGACACTATATACGAAGTGGTCGGTAACGAAAGAGATCTTGATTTTTTAGTTGAATTTAAACCCAACCTTTCAGGAAACTTCCATCAACTCGTGTACACAGTTACGAATACCCGTACAAATTTGGACCACATTTTTGCATGGCCGGTAAAAGTGTTGAACAATATTGGTGAAGGATTGGTGGTGGCCCATACAGAAGATGGAGCAACAACGGACATTAGTCATATCATGTCGCCATCCGTTACGCCAGATTACGAAGAAGTAAGTGTTAAGCACAATGTTTACTCTGCGATCAACGGGAGCACAATTCCGGGTATCACAAAACAAATGCGCTACACCAAATTAGGGCGGGACGATGTTATGTTCGGTATTACCGAAACAAGTATTTATACCATTAACACTTTGGATTACACTTTTGGAGGTAGCAATGGTGACCTGTTTTATGCAGAAAGAAGCAATTACGAGCCACAGGCCCTGGGGGGAGTCAACCAAGGTGATCTCTACTTGGCCAATGGAACAATAACATCTACTTATTTGGGGGCTTCAACAAAAATAGGACTACCTTTTGACTCTGATTTTACCGCTCCCGATATTATTGCGGCCAATGGAGTGAGCAACCCAATAGTGGTAATTAGTTTTTACGATGAGGTAAACGGTCAGTTTGTATATCAGCCATCCGTTACGCCTTTTGGCGACAACACTATGTATGCTACACCAAATAGTCCATCCGGGGCATTTGACCCCACTACTCAACCTGGCTATGTAAATTTAGCAGCGGGAGTGAGTACCACTGGAGAGTTTATGCATCTATTAAAGAACAATGGAACAGGGGAAGTGGCACTGTTCACGTTTGATGAAGGTGTGAGCGGGTTTCCAACACCAGAAGCCCCCAAACCAATTGCTAAATTCGATTTGAGCGGTGCGCCCGGAATAGACGAGGCGGAAAACTTCGCTTTCTTGGATGATCAAAAAGTAATGTATTATGCTACGTCAACAAAGGTATATGCTGTACTTTATGGAACAGCTACCCCTACCATCGAGGAGAGATACACGGTTCCATCCGGAGAAACTATAACCACTCTTCAAGTGTATAGGCAAGCAGATTACCCGGTGAGGTTTTCAGGAGAATATATGCCACTGAACAACAAGGCATTGATCATGTCCACATTTGACGATACAACTGGGCGTGTGTACCTGCTTCCTTATATAAACACGGGAATAGGAAATATAGATACGCCAAATATTGAAATATTCAGCGGTTTTGGTAAAGTTACGGCGATAGCCACCCAATTATAAGAAAGCTGGAATATCCCCTGCCCATTTTTTGAATTAGTTATCCCTCAGGGCAGGGGATTGCTTTTAAATTACCCTTTAAAGTTCTCAACAAAGTTTTACTGTTAATGAAGAAAATAATAAAAATAGCTAAGCTAGAGCTTGGCCTACTCTTTTATTCCCCTATTGCGTGGCTTACCCTGATCATTTTTATGGTACAATGTGGCCTTACATTTACCAATTTGATAGATGCCAAGGAAACCTCTCAGCAATTGGGAACAAATCTTAAAGACCTAACTGTGGGCGTATTTGGCGGACATAATGGTTTTTTCTCGGCAATACAGAACAAATTGTACTTATACATACCATTGTTAACAATGGGGCTGTTGAGCCGTGAGTTGAGCTCGGGCTCCATTAAACTATTGTTTTCTTCCCCGGTTACAAGTAAGCAAATCGTTTTGGGCAAATTTCTTTCCATGATGTGCTATGGTCTTTTACTGGTGGCCGTATTGTTGCTTGTGGTTCTGGTAGCTTCCTTTAGTATAGAAGAACTGGATTTTAAATTTCTTGCCGGAGGTATTCTAGGACTTTACATTCTTATATGTGCCTATGCATCCATAGGGCTTTTTATGAGCAGTGTTACCCCTTATCAAGTTGTAGCTGCAATCGGAACACTCGCAATTTTGGCTGTATTGAACTTTGTTGGTACAATAGGCCAGAGCATAGATGTGGTCAGGGACATTACCTATTGGTTGTCCATATCGGGACGTGCGGATAACTTTATAAATGGTCTTATAAGCAGTAAGGATTTTATATACTTTCTTTTGGTGATTTTCTTGTTTTTGACCCTTACCGTTATGCGATTGAACAAAGGACGAAAAACGACCAGTTCTACAACGGTGACACTAAAGTATATTGGATTGGTCATAGGGGTGGTTGCCCTAGGGTATGTTAGTTCGCTTCCTTCCGTAGATGCCTATTACGATACCACTCGCTTCAAAAAAATGACTCTAACGGATAAGAGCAAAGAGATAATTGGCCAATTGGATGGAGACCTCAAAATAACCACTTACGTCAACATAATTAACAGTTTTGCCCATTTGGGCTCACCAAAATTTAGGATTTTCGATAAAAGTAAGTTTGATCAATATACACGCTTCCTTCCAAATTTAAGTATGGATTATGTAATGTATTATGATTCTACCTTTACAAAACGGGACTTTCAGTATAAATCACTCGAAGAAATGGCAAGTAGGTCGGCCACTGCTTACGGTATTGATTTTGAAAAGGTTTTAAGACCGGAAGAAATTAGAGAGAAAATAGACCTGTCATCAGAGCGGAATACCTTTGTGCGTAAGGTTAACTATAAAGATCGTTCAACCAGTCTTAGAATGTTCTTTGATATGGTAACCTACCCTGATGAAGCAGAGATATCGGCGGCCATTAAAAGGCTTTTGGTCTCACCTCCGGTTATTGGAGTTCTTACGGGAAATGGAGAACGGAGTATGATCAAGTCCGGGGACAACGACTATGAGGACTTGACCAATAATAAAACCTTCAGAAATTCGCTGATCAATCAAGGATTTGATGTTGTCGAAATTGAGAATACCCCGAATATTATGATACCGGATACTCTTGCAGCTTTGGTCATTGCCGACCCTATAGAGCCTTACTCGATTGAACAACAAACGAAAATTCAAGATTATATCAAAAATGGAGGCAACTTATTGATTGCCGGAGAACCCAAAAAAGCCCACCTACTACAGCCCATTTTGGATGTGTTGGGCGTTGAGTTCGGTACGGCTCGATTAACACAGCAATCAGAAGATCTGGAAATGCACGTGCTTAAATCAACATTGAGTACAGAAGCGGAACAAATAGGAATTCGGTTAACAAGGGACACAATTATAGCTCATTCGGGAGCAATGGGAATACAGACTACGGATAGGTCGGATTTTAACATCTTTCCTTTGACCATTGCCAAGGCCCGTAAGACATATTTGAAAAATGCGAAGATCGATTTAAGTAAAGCTCAGCAATATTCTTTTAATCTTGATACTAATGCCGGTATTACAACTACAGGCAATAAGCTCACAAAAATAGAGGATAACAAAGAGCCATTTGTATTTACTGAAACTGATAATACCTTCAACTTATTTTTTGAACAAGAGGAAGAAGTTACGGTCTCAATGGCACTCGGTCGTGAGATTAAAGGGAAAGAGCAAAAAATCATTGTATCTGGTGATGCTGATTTTTTGAGCAATGCAGAATTGAGCCGATTTAATTTACGGACTGGCAACTTTAGTTTGGGCACACAAATTTTTAAATGGTTTGCCAATGGTGAATTTCCTGTGGATATAACACGCCCGGAAGCCATCGACAACACAATTACAGTAGACCAAAAAGACCTTTCTTGGATCAAGATAATCCTTATGGGGGTTTTACCATTATTGGTTGCCGTATCCGGAGCCACTATTTTGATGAAAAGGAAAAGAAAATAACAACGATAATAAAAGACATAGATGAAAATAAGTATAGCCAAGGTTAGAAATTTATCGCACCGTTACAGCAGGGATTGGGCGATAAGGGATATTAATTTTGAGGTTTTCAACAAAGGTATCATGGGATTGTTGGGGTCCAATGGAGCAGGTAAATCGACCACAATGAACATATTGTGCGGCGTAATCAATCAAACAGAGGGCGAAGTTTATATAGATGGTATCAATATGAGGGAGCAACCGGTTGAAGCCAAAAAATTGATAGGGTTTTTACCTCAAAAAGCACCACTTCATACGGAATTGACCGTTGATGAGTATTTGATCCATTGTGCACATTTACGATCTATACCTTCAAAGCAGATTCCAGAAGCATTGGAAATCGCCAAAGCAAAATGCGGCATATCACATTTTAGCAAGCGAGTGCTAAAAAACCTTTCTGGGGGATACCAGCAAAGAGTAGGATTGGCGCAGGCAATTATACACAACCCTAAATTGGTGGTCTTGGACGAACCCACCAATGGATTAGATCCAAATCAGATTTTGGAAGTGCGAAAGCTGATCAAAGAAATTGCCGAAGACCGTGCAGTAATACTATCAACGCATATCCTGTCCGAGGTTCAGGCCACATGCGACAATATCGTGATGGTGGAGAATGGTCGTATAGTATTTGCGGATACGCTTTATGCCTTTAATAATTATATAGAGCCCAATACCTTGATCATGGAACTGAAAGAACTTCCTGCAGAACAAGACCTATTAAAGGTCGAAGGTGTGGCCGGTGTTTCTTTTATCGATGGTTCCAGGGTAAGGATTACTTTCCAAGGTAAAGGCAATATTACAGAAAGATTGATCAAACATAGTGTGGAAATGGGCTGGTCCTTAACCGAAATCTACTTCGAGAAAACATCCTTGGATGGTGTGTTTGCACAGCTTTCCGGTAAGGCTCCAAAAAATTAAAAAGGCGATACTTCAATTATTTGAACCCCCATAGATGAAAAAAATATTTAGAATTGCTCGATTAGAGCTAAGTATAATGTTCTATTCGCCCGTTGCGTGGCTTGTTTTGGTAATTTTTATTGCACAAACCGGAATAATATTTGCAGACTTATTATATTCTCAGGAAACCAACCAGCAGTTGGGCAGGCCTTTAAGTGTACTTTCCAAAGTATTGTTTGCCGGGGAGCACGGAATTTTGGCCAAAATACAGGAAAACCTATATCTGTACATTCCTTTGCTCACAATGGGTCTGTTTAGCAGGGAAACCAGCAGTGGATCAATTAAATTATTGCAATCCTCGCCAGTTACCGTTCCCCAAATGGTATTGGGCAAGTTTTTATCCATTGCAATTTATGGCTTACTGTTATCATTGGTACTGTTAAGCTTTGTTTTGGTGGGGAACCATGCTATCGAGAACTTGGATATACCCTTTGTTTTAGGTGGTATACTGGGAATATATCTGTTGATCTGTACGTATGCGTCCATTGGATTGTTTATGTCCAGCTTAACCTCATATCAGGTAGTGTCGGCAATAAGCACACTGGCTGTTCTGGCCTTTTTGAGCTTTATCGGTAACATTGGGCAAAGCCATGATTTTGTTCGCGATATTACCTATTGGCTATCCATATCGGGACGTACGGATAATTTGGTGAACGGATTGATCAGTAGCAAAGATATTGTCTATTTCTTAATGGTAATGGGCATGTTTTTGATTTTGACCGTATTAAAACTACAGGACGAAAGAAAATCCAAAAAAAGATCATTGCGTATCGCCAGGTATGTGTTGGCCATTTTAATTCCGGTGACGATAGGATATGTATCTTCATTGCCATCCATAAATGGATACTATGACACTACAAGGTTCAAGGATAGAACCTTAACAGAGTATTCCCAAAAGATTATTGATCGGTTGAAAGCTCCACTGAAGATTACAAGCTATGTGAACATTGTGCACTACAGCGCATCTAAAGGGGCTCCAAAAAATAGGATCAAAGATTTGAACCATTTCGAGAAGTATAGAAGGTTCAAACCAGATTTGGAGATGGAATACATTACATATTACGATACTTTGGTAAGGTATAACGACACCACTACCACACTTTTGGAAAAAGCCAAGAAAGCCGCATCTGCTCATAAATTCGATTTTGACGATTTGTTGACCCCGGAGGAGATCAAGCAAAAAATCGATTTAATTCCAGAAAACAATCGTTTGGTCAGGTTTATTCAATATAAAGACAAAACAACACCTTTACGAATGTTTGATGACATTTGGGCATACCCCAATGAGTCAGAAATTACCGCTGCATTGAAGAGGATTATAGATAAACCATCCTATATCGGCTTTGTTCAGGGTCGTAATGAACGCAGTATTCATAAAATGGAAGATGGGGGGTACGAAATAATCATCAATGGCACCAATACTAGAGGATCCTTAATAAATCAAGGATTTCAACCCATAGATATTTTATTGGAGGAGAATAAAAAAATACCGGATAGTTTGGATGCCCTAGTTCTGGCAGACCCAAAACAAGCCTACACCGTTGATGAAGAAAAAATCTTATTGGATTATGTGGACCAAGGCGGTAACCTCTTGATCGCGGCCGAACCGGGAACAAATGGTAATTTAGACGGGATATTGTCCAAATTGGGCATTTCGTTCCAACATGGGACACTGCTGCAAGAAAGTGAAGATTACTCTTTGGATCTTATCCAAGGGTTGTTTACGCCAGAAGCACAAAACCATGGTTTTAAGTTTTATAGCGAAGCAATTGTATCCTTTCCAACAGCTATGGGGATCCAAATAGCGGACAGCTCCGACTTTAGGGCTACACCTATTATGACCACAAATGAAGAGGTAGCGTGGAATAGAACAGGGCCATTCGATTTGGAAACACAAAGAATTTTCTTTGACCCCCAAGTGGACAAAAGAGCGGCAATGCCATTGGCGGTCACTTTGGAGAGAAAGGTGGGTAAAAAGAATCAAAAAATAATGGTGGTGGGCGATGCGGATTTTTTAAGCAATGCTGAAATGGCCCGTAATAACCTTAACACGGTAAATTCATCTTTTGCCATGCGGATTTTTCGTTGGTTGAACGATGGCAAGTATCCCGTGAACACATCCAGGCCTAGGGCTATAGATACGGTTATAAAAGTGTCCCGATCGGAGATTGTTGCATTAAAAGTAGGTTATGCCTTGGTACTACCGTTAATTGTTGGCGCTATTGGCGCAGGTTTACTTATGATCAGAAAAAGAAAATAACAGAATACTCATGCAAGTACATTCCATTTTTAAAAGCAGTATTGTTTTTTGCATTTTTAATGTTTTTATGGGGTCTGCCCAGCAAAACAGCATAGTGCCGGAACAACCTATTCCATTGGATAGGGAAGTAATAGTTGATACGTTGCCCAATGGCTTGACCTATTACATTAGGGAGAATGCCGAGCCACGCGAAAATGCTGAGCTCTATTTAGTAGTTAAAGCAGGATCTTTACAGGAGACCGATGGGCAGCAAGGATTGGCCCATTTTACAGAGCATATGGCTTTTAATGGAACCAAAAGCTTTCCTAAAAATCAATTGATTGATTATTTACAAGCTGCGGGAGTGCGTTTTGGAGCAGATCTAAATGCATATACGGGCTTTGATCAAACCGTATATCAATTACCAGTTCCTACAGAGAACAAGGAAGTTTTCGAAACCGCCTTCAAAATTCTTTCGGAATGGGCGGGCCATATAGTATTTGGTAGCGAGGAAATAGATGGGGAAAGAGGTGTGATAGTCGAAGAAGAAAGACAGCGGGGAAAAAATGCTTCGCAACGAATGAGCGAGCAACTTCTTCCCGTACTTTTGGCCAATTCAAGATATGCCGATCGGATCCCGATCGGAAAAATGGAAGTCATCCGTAATTTTGAACACGATACACTCAGGGCCTACTACAAGAAATGGTATCGGCCACAATTACAGGGAATAATTGCAGTTGGTGATTTCGATAAAAATAAGGTGGAGGACTATATTAAGACCTATTTTGGGCAGTTGGGCGAATCTGGGGAAACAGTTATACCAGAAACATATACAGTGCCCGGAAATACAAATTCATTGGTTAAAATCGTTACCGATCCAGAGTTTCCGTACACCGTGGCAACGGTAATGTACAAGCACCCTAGAAAGCTGATAAAAACCGAAGGGGATTTTAAAAATGCAATAATCAGGTCTGCAATCAACAATCTTGTTGCATTACGAATTGCAGAGGAAATAGAGAGTGGAACGGCACCTTATCTAAAAGCAAGTGCGAGTTATGCGGGGTACCAAGGCGGTATTGGGAACCTAGATGCTTTTACTGTTCAAGTGGTGGCCAAGAGTGCAGAAGAACTACAATCTGCCATATATGGTGTAATGGATCAGGTGAACAGAGCTGTTTTACATGGATTTACCCAATCGGAATGGGAAAGGGTCAAATTGAATTTTATAAATGCCATCACCAAAAACTATAACGAAAAAGAGCATGTATCCTCTAAATCCTTCGTGAATCAATACCTTAAACATTTTCTATATGGTGAAGCGTTTATGGATATGGACTATTCCTATGAATTCTATAAGAAGGGGCTAGGTGCAATAACACTCGAAGACTTAAACCAAACCGTAAGGTCTTGGGTAGCCGATCAAAACCAAATTATTCTATTGCAAGCTTCCGAGAAAGATAAGGAGGCATTGCCCAACGAGGATGTTTTAAGATCTTGGGTGAACAGTTTTGATAGAAGTGTAGAGGCCTATGTAGATAGTGGAAATGATGAACCATTATTGGCCGACCCTGTAAAAGGCGGTACAATTGTATCGACTAAAAGAGTAAAATCCGTTGGGGTAACAGAATATACACTTAACAACGGAGTCAAAGTTGTTCTAAAGGAAACGGATTTTAAAAATGATGAAATCCTATTTTCGGGTTTTAGCCCCGGAGGTGTGTCCTTGGCCAATGAAGAAGATTTGCCATCAGCAAAATTGGCCGATAATATTATAGCATCTTCCGGTGCGGGAAGTTTTAACAGCATAGACCTCAATAAAAAAATGTCGGGCAAGACCTTGGCGGTAGCACCATATATCGGCACCTATTCAGAAGGAATCAAAGGATATGCAGCAAACAAGGATTTTGAGACAGCTCTTAAATTGATGTACCTCTATTTTACCCGACCCAGAAAGGATACGACTACCTTTAATACTATTTTGGAAAACTATAAGGTATCCTTGACCAATAAATACGATAACCCCATCGCGGTTTTTCAGGATAGTGTTAACGTTGCCATGAATGGTCGTGGCGCATGGGCACAAGGAATGGACAGTATGCAATTAAAAACTGTGAATCTGGATAAAGCCTTGAAATTCTATAAAGATCGTTTTAAAGACTTTGGCGATTATACATTTGTATTCGTCGGGAGTTTTAAAAAAGACAGTATTATCGGTCCCATTGCAAAATACCTTGGGGAATTGCCATCCACAGGACGTGAAGAAACCTATAAAGACGTTGGTATTAAACCAATACCCGGAATTTTTGAGCGAAATGTTTATAAAGGACTGGAGGACAAAGCAACAGTGGTATTGGCTTTTCATGGTGACTATACAAGTTCACCGGAGAATAACATTACCTTAAAAGCTCTTAAAGCAATTTTGGACGATCGATTGGTAAAACGGTTACGCGAAAAAGAGAGTGGAGTTTACAGCCCATCGGTTGCTGTAAGCCATGTGGGCATACCAAATCCCTATTACTCACTGTCGATTTCCTTTAGTTGTGCCCCTGATCGTGCGGAAGAGTTGATCAGTGCCACAAAGGATGAATTGATAAAAATACTGAGAGATGGCGCCAATGAAGATGATCTAAATAAGTTTAAGGCTCAAAACTTAAGGCAGCACGAGATCAGGATGAGACAAAATAGTTATTGGCTAAATTATTTAAAGTCTAAATACACTCACGGCCAAGATTTGGCAGTAATAAATAATTATGGGAAAAGACTCAATAAATTAAAAGTTTCGAAAGTAAATGCCTTTATAAAGGAATATTTGAACCAAAGAAACCAAATAAAACTTGTGCTATATCCGGAAAGCTATGGACATGCACAGAGCTCGGATTAAGCCCGGGACTGTTGTTGCCGGTAAAAATTTAGTCTCTGTTGGGCTGTTCATTTAAAAAACGTTGTCGAACAATTTTGGCGGTTTGATGCTCCCCGGTATGGCTCCAACCTGGGGGCATAACCAAATACAGTAGTTTGTTCTTCAGTCCCGGAGCATGGGCAACATCCTTAAATAGAGCTTTAAATTCGCCAAAATAAACATCAAAGAAACTGCCCGGGTCCATTTCTCGTGTTATACCATATACAATGGGGTGATTTTTCTCTTCACTTTGGTATGTGCCAAAAATCCGATCCCAAATATTGAGCAAATTGCAAAAATTGGTATCCATATACAATGGGTTTTTACCATGGTGTACACGATGGTGCGATGGAGTGAGTATGAGCTTTCCAAGAAAACCAAACTGCCCTTTTTTTACAATATGTTCCCCAATATGTATAAAGGTAGCATAAGTAATGTCCAAAACTAAAATAGAAAAGAACAGCTTTGGGTCTACCCCTAAGAGCATACAAGTTGCAGTTCGTATTAGGTCCGCATAGGGAAATTCCAGAAAAAAGTGAGCTTGATTTACGGAAAGATTCATCGTCTCTGCAGCATGGTGCGGAGAGTGCAAGCACCAAAGCAAACGCACCTTATGCCCAAAATAATGATAAATATAGCTGCCCAGTTCCCAGATAATATACCCATAAATAAACCAATACCATGTATATGAAGTTTGGAACAAGGCATATTCTTGAAAAAAACCTATGCTCCAAAATATGGTCCCCAATGATAAGGTTCTACCAATAATTCGGTTAAAAACAATGATAATAAAGTTGACCCTGTAAGTTTTTAGTTGTTCCCTTTCCTTAAAAAGAACGATAAAGAATTCTGCTATAAGCAAAATGGGAAGAGCGAGAAAAATACAAGAAACAATACCGTCAAAACTTTTAAAAAAAGCATAGTTTTCAGTTTTTAGCGCATCCAGTACAGTGGAAGCTCCAAAAAAGTTGATTACTTCCTCCAAAACGGCATTTAAGAAATCCATAGGTCAATTTATATAGGGTTATTGTTAGTTAGCCAGTATGTGGACATTATTAATGTTGAGTTCCAAATATATAATATTTTTAAATGTATGAACATATGGACATATATAAGTTATCGATTTACGAAAACGTTTTATGCCGTTTTAGACCTAAGAAGCATAAAAGAAAACTATTTGAGTGGATTTTATAAAATTGATAAATCTTCATGCAGTAGAATGATAATGAATTAAAAAAAGGACTTTTTTTTTGGAGAGATGGGATAATGATCTATATTTGAACATATGTATGAACATATGAACATAAGGATATTGATTTCTTACTTATAGACTGTAAGAGAGTTCTTTGTTTAGAGTGTTCAAAAAATAATTATTTAAGTTGTTGAGTTTAATTCTGAAAGAAAAAAGGGTGATATGGGGGCATGGTAAATTAGCCTTCGATCTTCCTTTTTTCTCTTTTTTTTGACACAGCGGCCTTACCGTAAACTAACTATTTATCAAACTTTGGAATTATGAAATGCTTAAGATTAATTATGACCTTGTCGATTATAGCCTTTATCGGCTGTGATGACGACCCTGAGCAGAATCCGGATGGGTTTGCCGAGTTTGTTGTTGATATCGAGGGGAATTGGAAAATAGACCAAGTCCTCCAAAATGGAAACGACATAACGGCACTTATGGATTTTCAATCCTTTTCACTTCAGCTAGATTATGAGAATGGAGAGCCTTCGTCTTTTTCTTTTCCAAGCCAGACAGTTCCCTTTGTGTTAAGTGACCCCAGTGGTGATTGGTCCTTTGATGACCCTGTGTATCCTACAAAAATAAATTTTTCTGATGGTGCCAGTTTGGATATTCAAGGACCCGTTCTTTCTGGATCGGATAAGATGACAGTGATCGTCCCGTTAGGATGTTCATCAAATACATATACCTACACACTGAGCAAATAACAAGAAACCAATATGCACTAAAATGAAGAACAAACTAAACAAATTAAAGCGCATTATTTTTCAACCAAAAGCACTGTTTTTATTGTTTTTGTTGTTGAGCATGTGCGTAACCATAACCAACGTAAACCAACGTTCGTCCGTCACAGTTGGTGAACAAATGGATGTAACCATCGATGTAGACGTAGCACCTGCGGAGGATGCATCATATAATATCGTGTTTGGGGTTTTGGTTCCGGAAGCATGGGATATCGCTTCGAACGCAACGGTCTCTTTTACATCGGACAACGGCGATGGGACCATGCGTTTGGCCAATGGCTCTGATCCCGATTATAAGACACCTATAACAGATCTTGCAGGAATTGGTGAAAATTATGGTCTTGTGGAATGGGTAGTTTTTATTTCCGATCAAACTGTTTCGGGAGCCAATGGTGTAAACTTTTCAGGCCAAATTCAGCTTTCCATGGATGTAGGGACAGAAAATATTAAAACACAGCTAGGTTACATTGTAGGTACTTCCGGCTACGGTATCACACAAGGGGAGACTGATATTAGATTTACTCCTTGCATGGAAGTTACCGGAGGGGCAAACCCTGTAATCGATTTATGTGGCCCACTTCCATTTCCTGTAACCTTTCAACCCACGGAATATACCTATGACGATATTATCCATGTCGGTTTTGATGCAACAAAAGGACCCGAAGGCGCACCAACCGCCCTATCGGGGGCCACAGATGTTTATCTGTGCGCCAAAGCTGTTATAGATGGAGAAGCGGTGGAAGCATGCGATATTTCCGACCTAACTAAAATGCGTTCTATTGGCACAGATCAATGGAATGTATCTGTTTGGCCAAGACAACTTTTTAATGCTCAGCCTAGTCAAGAAATAACAGATATTACTTTCAGTTTTAAAAACCAGAATGGGGATGTCGAGGTCAAGAATCCAGACACAGGTGAAGATTTTCAACTAATACCCAACTGTGCAAATTAAAAACATGACGATTATGAAAAATAGAATAAAAGGCCTTTTTGTCATTTTTTTGATGCTAGGCAATCTACTTGCCTTTGCACAAAATATAACCATAAATGGGGTAATCACGGCAGAGGATGATGGTTTTCCGCTACCAGGTGCAAATGTGATAGTGAAAGGAATGTCCATTGGGGCATCGGCAAATTTTGATGGGGAGTATACCCTTGAGGTTCCCAATGAGGATGCAATCTTGATTTTTAGTTATCAAGGGTTCAGTTCCCGAGAAGTTACAGTGGGTACTCAGCGAACCATCAACATAGCGTTAAGAACAGATGTGAACGAATTGGATGAGGTAGTGATAATAGGTTATGGAAGTACGACCAAGAAGGACCTTACCGGATCTATTGCCACTATAAAGTCGGAAGACCTTGAGGCCGTTCGCTCCACTACGGCAGATGATTTTGTCCAAGGTAGGGTTTCCGGTGTGTTGTTAACACAAACCTCAGGTCAGCCGGGAGGAGCTACTTCCGTACGAATACGGGGCAGTAGTTCCATAAACGCAAGTAACGAGCCCTTGTACGTAATAGATGGTTTTCCGGTAGATAACAACAGCGATAACCTTTCTGCTGGTGTGGCAGAAGGCCCATCCATTAATGCCTTATCTACCTTAAGTGCAAACGATATAGCATCCATCGATGTGTTGAAAGATGCATCTGCTACCGCTATTTATGGGTCTCGGGGCGCCAATGGTGTAATTATCATTACTACCAAACGCGGGTTAAATGGGGAAGTTCAAATCAATTATGATACCTATGTTGGAGTAAGTAAGGTTATTCAGAAATTGGATGTATTGGATGCCTCACAGTTTGCGTTTTATGTAAATGAATCCAGGTACAATGGTTCCGGTGAGCCAAGATTTTATACAGATCCAAATTCTTTTGGAGCGGGTACAGATTGGCAAGATGAGATTTTTAGGACAGCCATAACCAAAAGTCATGACCTTTCCATAAAAGGTGGTAATCAAGACATTAAGTACGCTATTTCCGGATCATATTTAGATCAGGAAGGCGTAGTTATCGAAACCGACTTTAAGCGTTACAATTTTAGGGTAAACCTCGATTTTAAAGCTACAGAAAAGCTTTCCATAGAGAACTCTTTGAGTTTGAACAAGACAGATTTCAATACGGCCAGGACAGAAACGACAGGAGGTACAGAAGTTGCAAGTAGTGCCATAACTGGGGCATACCAGTTTAATCCGTTGTTACCTGTTTTTGATCCTGAAGGAAATTATACCAAAGGTAATTTTATTGTGCAGAATGATGGAACCTTTGTAAACGATGTAAACAATATTCAAGAACAAATTCCAAATTTTCCAAGTCCGGTGGCCTATCAAAATTTATCGGAAAGCCAGGGTAAGGCAACAAGGATATTGGACAATTTGGCCATTAAATGGGATTTTGCAGAGAAATTCCAGTTGAAGACAACACTTGGGGTGGATATGAATATCAGTGAGCAATTTTACTTTAGGACAGAGGAAATAGACTTTGGGAATACGCCAGGAGCTTTTGCTGCTCAGGCCAAGAACACGGCTACAAGTTATTTGGCGGAAACTACCGTAACCTATACCAACACATTTAGTAACAGGCATCGGTTGAACGCTTTGGTCGGGGCATCATGGCAAGATTTTAACATAGAGACCCTTTCTGGCAATGCTTTGGGTTTCCCAACGGAGAATTTTGGTTCCAATAATTTGGGACTTGGCCTAAATCCTGGAGTAAATTCCAATATTATAGAATCACGATTGATTTCTTACTTCGGTAGGGTAAACTATATTTTGGACAACAAATATATTTTTACCGTTACTTCCCGAGTAGACGGCTCATCAAAGTTTGGCGATGGAAACAAGTATGGCTTTTTTCCTTCTGGAGCATTCGCTTGGAATGTTTCGGAAGAAGAGTTTCTTCAAGACTCGGGCCTCTATCTTAAGTTGCGCTTAGGCTATGGTATAATAGGAAATGAGTCGATCGCACCATATTCCTCCCAATCAACATTTAAACCTACGTACCATTCTTTTAACGACAATGCGGTAGTGGGACAATTACCCAGTACTCCGGCCAATAGTGCTCTCAAATGGGAGCGTACCGAACAATACAATGTTGGATTGGACCTTGGTTTCTTTAATGACCGGTTGGGACTTACCATCGATGCTTACCAGAAGAATACGGACGATTTGTTGTTGAACCTGCAAGTGCCTTCACAAACTGGGTATATTCAAAGTGTGGTCAATGCCGGTAGTGTTCGTAACCAAGGGGTTGAATTGGGCATCAATGCACAATTGTTCCAAGGTGGATTTAATTGGGATGTAAACCTAACAGGGGCATATAACAAGAACAAAATACTGGACCTGGCCGGTTTGGACAATATTCCCACAGGTTTTGGGATTTTGGGGATAACCAATTGGCAGTTGCTCGAAGAGGGTGGTGAAATCGGGGCATTTTACGGCTATGTTTCTGATGGAATAATACAATTGGACGATGACCCCGCGACCACTCCGACCTTTGCGACAGATACATTTACTCCAGGAGAACGTAAATATAAGGACCTGAACGGGGATGGGGTAATCGATGCCGATAACGACAGAACGTTTATCGGAAACCCTATACCGGAATATACTTTTGGTATCAACAACACGGTTACATGGAATAATTGGGACCTTAACGTATTTATGCAAGGAGTATATGGTAACGAGATAGCCAACTTTAATAGGATAAACCTGGAAAACCTAAATGGACAGGGAAATGTTTTGTTGGAAGCATTTTCCAATAGATGGACACCGGAAAATCCAAGTAATACCTATACTAGGGCCGCGGATGGGCCCAGAAATATTGTGTTCTCGGATAACTATGTAGAAGATGGCTCCTATTTAAGGCTAAAATCCGCCACTTTGGGATATTCCATATCAAGTAAGTTCCTGTCCAAAATGAACATAAATAAACTCCGACTCTATGCTACAGGGAAAAACTTGTTCACCATCACCAATTATAGCGGGGTCGATCCCGAAGTAAGTTTTGGAGGTCAGAACAATAATCTGAGTGCCGGTGCGGACTTCGGTGGGTATCCAACATCTAGAACGTATCTATTGGGCCTTAACGTAAACTTTTAAAAATCAAAATCATGAAACAATTCAAAAATTATAGAATTTACTTCGCTGCCCTGATTTTGATCATGGGTTGTGAAAGTGCCTTGGAAGAAGAAGTGAAGACCTTTTATACCGAAGATACATTTTACCAAACAGAACAAGATGCCAAACTGGCCATAAACGGTATATATGGACATATGGGGGCCACTTTCGATGAAACATTGAACTCTAAAGGGCTCTATTTTGCAAATTATTGGACTGCCAATGCCCTTTTATCGGATGAGGGGGAGACCAGTTTTAATAGAGGAGATGGCTACAATCAACTTTCGGCAATGGCACATACACCGGAGAACACCATAGCACTGGAAATTTGGTCCAACCTTTTTTTGGGTATAAATGCAGCTAATATGGCCATTATCAATATCCCGGATATAGATATGGACGAGGAGACCAAAGACGATTTATTGGGCGAAGCCCATTTTTTACGCGGACTTCTTTATTTTGAATTGGTGCGCTTTTTTGGAGAGGTACCATTACAGTTAGAACCTCAGACCGTATTTACCTCCAGTGCATTTTTAGGAAGGGCATCAGTATCTGAAGTCTATACACAGATTTTTGCTGATTTGACCATTGCCGAAGAAAGTCTTCCAGAAGAACAAACAGGAGTAGATAATGGTAGACCCACCAATTGGTCGGCAAAAGCTTATTTGGCCAAAGCAGCCCTTCAACAGGGAGAAAACCTTCAACTGGCGAAAACCAAACTGGAAGAAATTATATTAAGTGGGCGATTTGGACTTTGGGAAGATTATGCAGATGTCTTTAAGATTGAGAACAACAACGGAAAAGAGGTTCTGTTTGCAATAAGTTTTTTAGAAGGAACGGATTTGTTCACGACCCTTTGGGAAGGAGGGCATTTAGTCTTTAGGACCCTTCCAGGAGGTGTGTACGATGGAAGACCCAATGGAGCAGGGCTCGAAATACCCACTATGGCCCTCTACGATTCTTTCGATGATGAGGATAGGAGAAAAGAAGTCACTTTTATGTCCGAAGATGTTATCAACGGAGAATTGGTGGAGTTTAGTTCCCCGCACATTGTAAAGTACTGGGATAGAGTGGCAGAACCCTTGGTAAATAATACGGCCAATGACCTGCAACTTATTCGGTATGCAGATATACTCTTAATGTACGCCGAGGTATTGAACGAGCAGAATAGCGGCAGCACTCCCGATGCCTTGGATGCTGTTAACCAAGTGAGAAGAAGAGCTAGGTTTGCGGACGGGGTAGAAAGAGATGTACTTCCCGATCTATCGGCAATGGGTTATGAGGCCTTTAAGGAAGCTATATTGGAAGAACGAAAAAAGGAGTTGACATGGGAAGGTCACCGATGGTTCGATTTGGTTCGGTTTGGCAAGTTGGAAGAAAAGGTCTCCGAAGCAAAGCCCGAAGTTCCTGTATCAGCACGACATTACTTATTGCCTATTCCACAGCGGGAAAGGGATATTAACCAAAATTTGTCACAGAATCCAGGTTACTAAAATGAACAAAACGTTTTATCAAGGGTTAAAAGCAGTATTTGTAATTTTCCTTGCCCTGACAAGTTCAAGGTTGGATGCATCGGAGAACATTGCAGATGAAGCTAAACTAAAAGTTTCCTCACAATTGCATGGAAGTGAAGCTTCCAATTTAACAGATGGTGTCATTAGGATGCACGGTATTGGCGAATGGGCCAGTAAAGGTGAGAGAAAGGCATGGGGAGCTAATCTGTTGCCGTGGCTTCAAATGGAGTGGGAAAGTGCTCGAAACATAAATGCCATAGTTATTTATGATCGGCCCGGACTTGACGAACATACGGCGGGCGGTGTCCTAAAATTTAGTGATGGGTCCATTATCCGTGTAAACACCATCCCGAACAATGGAGATGCCAAAAGAATTGAATTTCCTGTTAAAACTATTGAATGGGTACGTTTTGAGGTAACCGATGGAGAAGGGCTTAACCTGGGACTTTCCGAAATAGAGGTGTTCGCATCACCAACAGATAGCAAAAACCCTTTGTTTTGGGTAAACCCGTTTATAGAATCTGCCAAGGGACGTTATTTTTTCTTCACGCCCGGGGCACACCCAATGGGAATGGTAGCTGCAGCACCTGTAACTCGAAATAAAAATCAATATGGGGGAGGATACAACTATAATTCCACAGAGGTGTTGGGGTTCGAACAGATTCATGGTTGGTGTCTTTCCGGAATACAGATTATGCCCACACTTGGTAATATAGACCCTACTTTGGGAGATCAAGGTTGGAAGTCCAGTTTTAGTCATGATGATGAAATAGCCATGCCCGGATATCAACGCTTATATCTTAAGGAGCACCATGTGTGGACAGAGCTTACCAGTACCAAGCGTACTACCCTATATCGATTTAAATACACAAAAGCGGACAAGGCCAGTATCTTGACCAATTTAGGGGGATATTTAGGGAACTCTACCATGATCAATGCAGATGTTCGCAAGGTCAATCAAAATGAGTTGGAAGGTTCTTTTGAGTCCGCAGGTAGATTTTGGGGCGGTCCGGAAAAGGTAAAAGTGTTTTTTGTAATTCAATTTGATAAATCCTTTAAATCCTTGGATGGTTGGAAGGACAAAGAGAACCTTAACAATGTAAGCTCCGTAAAAGGCTCCGATACCATGACCCGGAGGGATTCCGTCGTTTTTGCAGGTATTACCCAGAGTTATTGGGATGCGCCGACTACGGGAGTTACTGCCAATTATGATGTAGAGGCAGGGGAAGAGGTCCAAATGAAAATTGCCATTTCATATACCTCCGTGGAAAATGCCCGTAAAAATCTTCAAACCGAAGCTCCACATTGGGAATTTGACCGTTACAAAGAAGATGCCTTCAAAATATGGGAAGAAAAACTGGATAGAATTGCGGTGAAGGGAGGAACCGAGCAGCAACGTGAAAAGTTTTATACCGACTTATGGCATATACTTTTGGGAAGAAGGATCCTTAATGATGTTAGTGGTGATTATCCCGATTATACCCAGGGAGAACGCCAAGGTAACTTTACCAAGGCCGATTTAAAAGTTAGAACACTGCCGAGAGACAAGGATGGCAAGGCAAAGTTCAACATGTATAATTTTGATGCCTTATGGCTTACCCAATGGAACCTGAACATTGTTTGGGGATTGGCATGGCCCGAAATTTTGGATGATTTTTCGGCCTCCTTGGTCCAATATGCGGATAATGGAGGGTTGCTACCTAGAGGCGCCATAGCAGGCGGATATTCGTATATAATGACAGGAAACCCGGCAACAAATATGCTGGTGAGCACCTACATGAAAGATTTGATGACCAAAACAAGTCCAAAACACGCGTTTCAGGTCATGAAAAACAATCACATGCCCGGAGGTATGATGAGCGACTCTGTGGAAGACCTTGAATTTTACATAGAAAATGGGTATTGTCCAGGTAATGCTGGCAAAACATTGGAGTGGTCTTTTCAAGATTGGTCACTTTCCCAGATGGCAAAAAAAATGGGCAGGACAAAAGACCAAGCTTATTTCTCCAAGAGAGCGGAAGGATGGACCAAATTGTTTCATCCCGACTCAAAATTATTATTGCCCAAGGATAAGTCGGGTAATTGGGTGCACACGGATTTATTATCTGGTCAAGGTTGGGTAGAGTCCAACGCATGGCAGGGAACCTGGTCGGTCTCCCATGGCATATCCAAATTGTCCCAGCTTATGGGAGGGAACGATGCCCTTGCCGACAAGCTCAACTTTGCCTTTGAGCAAGCCGCTCCCGAAGATTTTGTATTCGGGTATTCCGATGGTTATGTTAGTTATGCCAATCAACCAGGTTGTTCCAATGCACACGTTTTCAACCATGTTCAAAAACCGTGGCTCACACAATATTGGGTGAGAAGGGTAAATGAGCAGGCTTACGGGGCAACAACTGTAGATCAAGGGTACGGAGGTCATGATGAGGACCAAGGTCAAATGAGTGGCGTAAGTGCTTTGATGTCCATGGGGCTTTTTAGCTTAACTGGGAACAATTCGATCAAACCGACCTACGAAATTACGAGTCCCATCTTTGACGAGATAACCATAAAACTCAATCCAACATACTACGAAGGAGAGGAGTTTACCATCAAAACTTTGGACAACAGTAAAGAGAACACCTATATCCAAAAGGCGACATTGAATAATAAACCCCTCCAAAAGTATTGGTTTACGCACGATGTATTTCAAAAAGGGGGGGAGCTTATTCTACAGCTAGGGCCCGAACCAAATACCAATTGGGGCATTGAATAGTAAAAATGACGAATAGCTTCCGTAGGGAAGAAGGCAGCAATGAAAAAAAGGAAGGTAATATTTGGAATTTGGTCTTTTCCGCTATTGATATTAATGGTCTCTTGTCAGAAGACTGTTGATCAAGGGGAATACCTTTTTGAGCCGGTTGCTGCCGAGGCTTCCGGAATCCATTTTTCCAATGATCTTCCTTTGGATGATGATTTGAATATCCTTAACTATATCTACTATTTCAATGGCGGTGGTGTTGCAGTGGGAGATATAGATAACGATGGATGGGATGATCTTTTTTTTACCGGAAACCAAGTTTCCAATCAATTGTACCTTAATCAAGGCGGGTTAAAGTTTAAGGATATTACCAAGGAATCCGGTCTGGCGTCTAAAGGGTGGTCTTCTGGTGTTAGCATGGTGGATATTAATACAGATGGTTGGTTGGACATATATGTGTGCAGATCCGGGCATTTAGATCCTGACCAACGTAAGAACCTGCTCTATATTAACCAAAAGGATGGAACCTTTGTTGAAATGTCCCAGGAATATGGTTTGGCAGACCCTGCTTATTCCACACAAGCAGCCTTTTTCGATTATGATCTGGACGGTGATCTAGATATGTATTTACTCAACCATATGCAGCAAATGACAGGAATGAACAATCCTGTACCAAGAAAACTGAACGGTGAATCTGAAAGTACCGACAAACTATACAGAAACGATGGTGTGGGGTCATTAGGGCATCCAACGTTTACAGAGGTTTCCCAAGAAGCAGGTATTATTGTCGAGGGATTTGGTCTTGGTGTTGGGATAAGTGATCTTAATCATGATGGGTATCCAGACATCTATGTGTCCAACGATTTTATTTCCAATGATATTCTCTATATCAATCAAGCTGATGGAACTTTTTTAGATCGGACCAAGGCATATCTCAGCCATCAGAGCCATAATGGCATGGGGAACGATATTGCGGATATCAACAACGATGGCCTTACCGATATTTTGGTGTTGGACATGTTGCCGTCGGATAATCGCCGCAGAAAGCTAATGCTGAACAAACCCAATTATAACTTATTTGAATTCAGTAAAAGTTTGGGATATCAACCCCAATACATGAGAAACACCTTTCAATTGAACAATGGCAAGCATGCCCCGTTCAGTGAGGTGGGCCAACTTATGGGCATTAGTAGCACCGACTGGAGCTGGGGAGGGCTAATGGCGGATTATAATGGTGACGGTCTAAAGGATATGTTCATTACCACGGGCTACTTGAAAGATATGACCGATCTGGATTTTATCGTATATAGGAGAAAACAGTTCAAATTTAGGACCCGAGAGGAAGCGGACAGTATATATTTGGCTAGTATCAATAAACTACCAGAGGTTCCACTCCAAAACTACTTTTACAAGAACAATGGAAGCCTGAATTTTGAAGATACATCATTAAAATGGGCACCAGGGTCGCTAGGATTCTCTAATGGTGCGGTGTACGCAGACTTGGACAATGATGGAGATTTGGATATTGTGACTAACAATATTAATGGAAAAGCCAGTTTGCTGAAAAACAACTCACTCCAACAAGAAGATGGAAAGCGCACTGGTTTAAAGCTAAATTTTGAAGGTCCACAAACCAATCCAAATGGGATAGGGGCGAAAGTATGGGCATATGCAGATGGCAGTGTTCAATTTTTGGAAAACTATACTACTCGTGGATTTCAATCTAGTGTGGCGCCTTCACTGTATTTTGCCTTTCAAGAGCATAAAAGAAAGGACAGTCTTGTGGTAGTTTGGCCAGATGGAAAGAGAAAATCTTATGGCAATTCAGTCATGGACTCCATCGCAACACTTAGATATACCGATGCTACCGAAACAGTCTTGCCAAAAAGTGATATAGAAGAGGGGCAAATTTTCGCAAAGGTAGATGGGTTACTCCAGTTTGTGCATGAAGAAATTCCATTTTCAGATTTTGATATAGAACCACTTATTCCACAGAAATTCTCTACTAGTGGACCCTCACTTGCAGTTGCCGATGCCAATGGGGATGGTCTGGATGATATTTTCATCGGAGGCTCACATGATTTTTCCGGTCAACTTCATACACAAACCATGGACGGGAAATTTATCGCCAATACTTTGGGGATGGATGCTGAACACGAAGATGTTGGCAGTTTGTGGTTTGATGCGGACAATGATGGTGATAATGATCTCTACGTGGTCAGTGGCGGGTCGGAGTTTTCATTGATGAAACCGGGATATTATCAAGATAGATTGTATTTAAATGATGGTCAAGGAAATTTATCCTTGTCCGTTGACGCTTTGCCCAATATAAATACAAGCGGAAGCTGTGTAGTTGCTTCGGACTATGATCAGGACGGGGATCTAGATCTTTTTGTTGGGGGAATGGTAGTACCTGGAAGTTACGGGGTATCTCCCAAAAGCTATGTTTTGGAAAATAACCAAGGCAAATTCTCCGATGTAACCTTGATCAAGTTGGGCGAACAACAATTGGGTATGGTCTCCTCGGCACTTTGGACTGATGTGAACAATGATGGCCGGACCGATCTTATGGTTGTTGGAAAGTGGATGTCGATAACTATTTATCTAAATAAAAAAGGAAGCTTCGAAAAGATAGTATTGCCCATTTCAACAGGTTGGTGGAATAGTATCAATGGCGGCGATTTCGATAATGATGGGGATACGGATTACATCATTGGAAACCATGGGACGAACAGTGTTTATAGTGCAACAGAAGAATACCCGATGGAGCTATATGTAGGTGATTTTGATAGGGATGGGAAGATAGACCCACTTATTTCTCAATATAGTTTGAGTCCTGAAGGAGACTTTAAAAGTTATCCTTTGGCATCCAGGGATTTATTGGCGGAACAAATGGTTTCCGTTAAAAGTACATATAAAAACTACCGTTCCTATGCCGATCTAGAGATCAAGGATCTTCTTTTGAACAGTATGGAGGAAAACCCTATTAAGAAAGAAGTAAGACAGCTAAAGAGCATATATGTTGAGAACCTTGGAGAAGGTAAATTCAAATTAAAGGAATTACCAAAGGAAGCTCAATGGGCCCCGGTTATGGGTACCAATATTACTGATTTAGATCAAGATGGCAGTCTCGATGCGGTCCTCGTTGGAAATTTCTACGATTACGAAGTGGGTTATGGGCAGAATGATGCTTTTCTAGGGCTTGTTTTAAAAGGGGATGGCAAAGGGAACTTTGTGCCTATGGACCATAAGGCCACTGGTTTTTTAATACACGGGAATGCCAGGGCCTTGGTCAAAGTTATGGGGCAAGACAAAGAATTTTTGGTGTCCTCACTCAACAAGGATAGTATTCAGGTTCATAAAACCCGGAAAGGATCGGGCAATATAATAGAAGTTCCAGCTCATGCGCAATCTGGGATAATCACTTTAGAAAACGGTATAAAAAGAAAAATAGAATTCTATTACGGTGAGGGCTATCTATCACAATCCACCAAAAAGGTTGTTTTGCCCAAGAATGCCCAGATAAAATTTAAAACCAATAAAGAATAAAGGTTCCATGCAGGATAAAAACACATACTATCTCGGTATAGATATAGGAGGCAGCCATTTTGCCATGGGTGTTGTTAATGCCGATACGATGTCTTTACTAACAGAAACAGTGAATCGCTTTCCAGTGGATAGTAGATTGAGTGCCCTTCCTGTATTGAGGCAATTAATTTCCTCCATAAGACAGACCATTGAAAATTTTCAAAAACCGATTAGGGGAATTGGTGTATCCGTTCCCGGTCCGTTCGATTACGGACAAGGTGTTTCACATATAAGAGGGCTTAATAAGTTCGATTCCCTTTATGGAATCAATCTTAAACTGTTTTTGTGGGCACATCTGCAGGACACCTTGGAGTCTATTGAACAGATAGCCTTTCTTAACGATGCTGATAGTTTTGTACTAGGGGAGACCTATTCCAATAATCTTCATACGGGCAAAGTTTTAGGGGTAACTCTAGGTACAGGAATCGGTTCAGGTTTTGTGGTCGATGGAGAAGTGGTCACAATTGATGATAATATACCACACGAGGGTAACATATATAACCTTCCTTTTAAAGGAAAAAGAGTAGAAGATTGGATTTCTACCCAATGGTTTCTGGATACTTACTTTAAAGTATTTGGCACGTCCGTGGACAATGTAAAACAAATAGCCGATCAAGCGGAAACCTCTATAAAAGCAAAGGATATATTTGAACAGTACGGACGGCATTTAGGAGAAGTCATGAACTCGCTTTCGGATTCGTTTAAGCCAGAAGCCATTGTTATCGGAGGCAGTATCTCAAAAAGTTATCACTTGTTCAACAACGCATTCCAAACGTGTTTTGCGATCCCCCCAAGTATTCGAATTACAAAAGGCACGGCCAACGCGGCCATATTAGGTGCCGTTATACATTTAACCATTAAACAGAATAAATTGAACACAAAAAGAAAAACGGAGCAGTATGTGATGCCGATGCGGGCAGATGAGTCTAAAAAAGGTGAAGGCTATACGGTTTACCCCTCTTTTGAGATTGCAACAGGGACCGTTTCCATGGGTGTTGAAAACCTTGTTGATGAACTTCCCAAAGAAGGATGTATTCTCATAGATGGTTATATGGGAGCCTACTGGGAGGAGTTTATGGGGCAACTTACTGCTGCCCTTCAAAAAAGGAATGTTGAACACGTCACTTATGATATGGCCTCGGCATATAAGGATGTCGAGCGCATTGAAAAAATGATAGAACCGTTTTTGGGCGGGGACGACCCAGTTTTTGGAAAACTTTACCCAGGAAATCTTGAAGATTTTTTTGATGCAGATAAAGTAAAATCAATTCAATGTTCGGAAGGAGCGTTAAATATTTTTTATGGGCCGGGAGCAGCCTTAAGTGGGCAAAATGGAACTATCGTTTATATAGATATACCAAAGAACGAAGTACAGTTCCGTTCCAGAGCTGGTCAAGTTGCCAATTTGGGCAATGTAATGGTAGAGGATAAAAAACAACAGTACAAGCGAATGTACTTTATAGATTGGCAGGTACTCAATAAACACAAGCAACAACTTTTAAAGAATATTGATTTTATTGTTGATGGGCAGTTTGGAAATAACATCACCTGGTGTACCGGTGACACCTTAAGGGAAGGCCTACAAGAAATGACCTCGCATGCTTTTAGACCAAGACCGTGGTTTTCTCCGGGTATTTGGGGCGGCGATTGGATGAAAGAAAGGTTTGGGGAATTGGCCCAAGATGTTCCAAATTATGCATGGTCTTTTGAATTGATCGCCCCAGAAAATGGAATTGTGATATCTAAAAATGGGGTAAGACTGGAAGTTTCATTTGACTTTTTAATGTTCCAGGACAATCAAGGTATTTTAGGCGAGGCAGCAAGTGTATTTGGCACAGAGTTTCCGATTAGGTTTGATTACCTGGATACTGTAAATGGACAGAACCTATCCGTACAGTGTCATCCAACTGTACCGTATATGCGAGAAAATTTTGGGCATAATTTTACCCAAGATGAAACATACTATATTCTTGATGCCGAACCAGGGGCAAAAGTCTATTTGGGATTTAATGAAGGAGTTAAAAGGGAAGAATTTCAAAACGCCTTGGAACAGAGTCATAGCGAAGCAAAACCGATGAACGTTGAGGATTACGTCCAAACCTTTGAGGCAAACAAGCACGATCTTTTCCTAATACCAAATGGAACGGTGCACTGTTCGGGTATAGGCAATTTGGTATTGGAAATTAGTAGTACCCCTTACATATTTACTTTTAAAATGTACGACTGGATGCGAATGGATTTAGACGGGAAACCAAGACCTTTGAACATAGCCCGTGGGGTACAAAACCTAAATATGGAATGCCAAGGAGATAGAGTGGAAGCGGAGTATATCTCCAAGCCAGAAGTATTGCAATCGGGCAATGACTGGAAAATAATTAAACTGCCAACACATCCCAAGCACTTTTATGAAATCCATAGATATGAATTTGATAGTGAAATGACCGTATCGACCAATGGGCAGTGTCATATCCTTAATTTAGTGGAAGGCACCAAGATTAGCGTTTCGGCAAATGGAAGGAGTATGGATGTACACTATGCGGAGACATTTGTGGTACCGGCCGCCACAGGCAGTTATACCATCAAAAATTTAGGCTCGGGAACTGCCAAAGTGGTTGAATCCAACGTTAAGCCAGAAATTAGTAAAACGGGTCTATAAACAAGAATAAAGCATGGAAGCACATAAAAACTATTACCTCTTTAAGATTACGGCCATTGGCGCTTTAGGTGGTTTGCTGTTCGGGTACGATACCGCGGTGATCTCTGGCGCAATCGGTTTTATGGAAAGCAAGTTTTCCCTGACTCCAGCATTAAAAGGATGGGCAGTGTCCAGTGCAATTGTAGGCTGTGTTATTGGAGCTTTGACAGCCGGATATGTAGCGGATAGGATGGGGCGTAAAAAAGCCTTGATCATAACAGCGTTGCTATTTGCCCTGTCGGCCATCGGGTGTTTATTGGCGCCAAATTTCACGCTTTTGGTCGTCGCAAGAATCATTGGAGGGGTAGGAGTAGGTGCGGCTTCCATGCTTTCACCATTGTATATTTCGGAGATTTCTCCAGCAGAAAAAAGAGGCTCTTTGGTCTCTTTGTACCAACTGGGTATTGTGTTGGGAATAATTATAGTGTACTTCTGTAACTATTTAGTGGCACGATCAGGAGGAGAAGCTTGGAACATTGAATATGGATGGCGGTATATGTTGGGTTCTGAGGCCGTACCTGCACTACTGTTTTTGGTGGCCTTGTTTTTTGTTCCCGAAAGCCCAAGATGGCTTTCCAAGAACGGCGACAATGTTAAGGCACTTATGATACTGGAAAGATTGAATACCCGGGAGAAGGCACTAAAAACCCACCAAGAAATTCAAATGGCATTAAAGCAGGAAAAAGGCAAATTGTCAGAATTGTTTGAAAAAGGGTTCAGAACCGCAATCATTATAGGTGTTGTACTTGCGCTTTTTTCACAGATTACAGGAATAAATGCCATAATGTACTATGCGCCGGAAATATTAAAATCTGCTGGTTTTGGGGTGGATTCTGCCTTAATGCAAACAGTTTTGATTGGCGTTATAAACTCTATATTCACCTTTGTTGCCATTAAATATATAGACAAGGCCGGGCGAAAAAAGTTGTTGCTATGGGGAATAATGGGCATGATTATATGTCTTTTGGTTATAGGTTCACTATATCATTTCAATGCGCTTCAAGGACCATGGCTGCTCATTTTTATATTGGGATTTGTAGCCTGTTTCGCATCATCATTAGGACCGATTCCTTGGGTGATCATTTCAGAAATCTTCCCTACAAAGGTACGAGGTGTAGCCATGTCCATATGTGTTATGGTACTATGGGTCGGGGTTATGCTCATATCACAGTTTACTCCGGTACTGTTAAGTGACCTTGGGCCATCATACACCTTCTGGCTATTTATGGCCAACGCCATTTTCCTATGGATATTTACCTTAAAAATGATTCCGGAGACCAACGGACAAACTTTGGAAGAAATTGAAATGGGCTGGAAAAAATAAAGCACTATGATAAAAACACATTTAAAATTATTGTGGGTAACTCTTATGCTTATACCCATGCTGGTATGTGGACAGGTTGAATTGCCACCGGTATTTTCTTCTAATATGGTATTGCCCCGTAATGTGGATATTCCCATTACAGGAAAGGCCAAGCCAAAAACCAATATAACTGTAACTATTGGTGAACAATCCCATAAGGTTAAATCCAATAGTAAAGGGAAGTGGGAAATACTTTTGGATCCTATGCCCCACGGAGGTCCTTTTATTCTTGAGATTAAAGAAGAGCAGGGAGATAAACTGGTCTTGGATAATGTATTGGTGGGAGATCTATGGCTTTGTGCGGGGCAATCCAATATGCAATATACACCCAACATGCTAAATTATAAGGAAACTCCGGATGATGATTACATCGCTCCAAATCTAAGGTTGTGCTCAGTGTGGGTGGATCAAGATTATCTTCCAAGGGAGAATGTGTCCAATGCGGTTTGGCAGGAAGTTAACAAGGAAACAGCAAGAAATTTCAGTGCTGTTGGTTATTTTTTTGGAAAAGACTTGATCAGGGATAAGAACATTCCTGTAGGGTTGATCAGCAGTAACCTCGGTGCAACCTCTATAGAAACTTGGATGGGAATGGATGTACTTAAAACTTTTCCACAGTTCGATGAGGTCACCGAAAAAATATCCAAAATCAATAAAAGCTATGAAACTTTAGAAAATGAGTTTAATAAAACCCGAAAAAAATGGGATAGCAAATATTATTTAAAAGGACCTGGATTGGATGAAAAATGGTATGAACAAGGGTATGACTATTCGGATTGGGAGGAATGTACCCTGCCTGCATTTTTTAGTGAATTTGGATATGCCTCTCATGATGGTAGTATGTGGTTCAAGCGTACTTTTGATTTGGATACTGACCAATTAAAGAATGATTTTAATATTGTTCTCAACCAAATTGATGATTATGATAGGGTATGGGTCAATGGTGTCCAAATTGGTGAATCTTTTGGAAAAAGCAATTTTAGAAACTATACTGCACCTAAGGAAATTCTTCTGGAAGAAGGTAACATACTTACGGTACGGGTCTTCGATGCTGGTGGCAAAGGAGGGATTTATACCAATGCTTTTTGGGGAAATCCGATTCTGAACGGTACTTGGAAATATAAAAAAGGGATAAGTATAGACAGTGGTAAGTTCCCTAAGCCGGAAGTAGGCAATGGAAGCCCTTTTTCGCATCCTATGCTCCTGTACAATGCCAGTATAGCTCCCTTGCACAAATTGCCGATCACAGGGGTAATTTGGTACCAGGGCGAAGCCAATGAAGCTAGAGCTGGGGAATATGCCGACTTGTTACCTGCTATGATCAAGGATTGGCGAGAAAAATGGAACCAGCCCGAAATGCCATTTCTAGTGGTACAATTGGCCAACTATAAGCAAGAGGATAAAACACCTACAAACAGTAACTGGGCCGAGTTGCGCGAATCACAAATGAAAGCTTCCATTTTGAAAAATGTGGATATTGTTACCGCCATCGATATTGGAGATGCCAACGATATTCATCCCTACAATAAAAAAGAAGTAGCAAAAAGGTTGGCATTATTGGCCAAGCATTACAATTACGGTGAAGAACTTAAAAAAGGACCTGTTTATAAGTCCCATAGCCTGACCAAATCATCTATTTTAATTCAGTTTGATACCTATGGAAGTAAATTGACTAGCAAGGATAAGTTTGGATACTTAAGAGGCTTTGCAATAGCTGGCGAGAATGGTGAGTTTAAATGGGCCAAAGCCGAATTGGTCGATAACAATACGATAAAGGTGTACCATCAGAATGTCAATGACCCAAAGTATGTAAGATATGCTTGGTCGGACAATCCCGGGCCATTAGATCTTATAAATACAGAAGGACTGCCCGCATTTCCTTTTCGAACAGACAATTTTGAGTTGGGCACCTCCAAGAAAACATATCAATACGATCCGCATGCATTTTAAATATAAAATAGGAGGCTTTCTAATAGTATTATTGTTGACCAACACTAACATTTGGTCACAAGAGGAGTCGACAGGGAAAACCGATTCATATGAGTTTCAGGCATCGCCTGCCCCTGAGTGGACGGCATTAATGGAGCGAACCACAGGTTGGTTTGGTGCCGATGGAATATTTACCATACCGTTGGACGGAATAGAAAACCAAGGAGATACAGATAAGGAGACCCTCTTTATTTTTAGTGACACTTACATTGGAGAAGTAATAAACAATGTACCAAAACCTGGTAATGTAATGGTGAACAATACCACCGCATGGATGAAGGGATTGGAGCCAAAGAAATCAGCCATCGATTTTGAGTATAATTTGGATAGTGATGGAAAACCAACCTCGTATTTTGTTCCGAAAAATAAAAATGCTCGGGACAATGAATATTTTTGGTTGGGGGATGGGTTTATAAATCATCAAAAAAACAACGCACTTTATGTATTTGCCTATCATGTGCATAAAACTGGACCAAATGTTTTTGATTTTGAGCAGACCAATGTAGCATTGTTAAAAGTTGAAGAACCTACTAAAGAAGGAATTGCAGCATCGACTCAAATTGCGACCGATTTAGGGTTTGTGCACCCAACAGAAGGGCGTGTGTATTTTGGTAGCGGACTTTTTGTGAACACTAAAGAAGCCAATGCACCAAAACCAGATGGATATGTTTACATCTACGGTATCATGGAAAGACAAAAATCCTTGATAGCCGCACGGGTCAGACCAGAAAATATCGAGAATACAAATGAGTGGCGATTCTGGAACGGTAAAACATGGGGGGTACAAAAGGAAGAAGTTGTGGAAATAACCAATGCAATTTCCAATGAGCTTAGTGTAACACCAACAGAGGATGGTAATTTCTTGCTAACTTTTACGGTTCTGGGCCTGTCCGATAAGGTAGGTATCCGTGTAGGGACCAGTCCTGTAGGTCCATTTGGTCAAATCCATGAAGTGTACACCTGTCCTGAATATAAGGAAAATGGACTTTTCCCTTACAATGCAAAAGCGCATTATCATTTATCAAAACCGGGAGAACTGTTGATCAGTTATAACACAATAACCCTAAATTTTTGGGAAGATATTCAAAAGGATGCGAGTATATATCATCCTAGATTTATAAAAGTAAAATATAAGTAACGGACATTGGACCTAAAAAAAGTATATGAAAAACTGGATAAATAAGTATTTAATTACCGCAGGAGCATTATCAATTGTCTTGGCCGGCACAAGCTGTAAGGATGAGACAAAAAAGAAACCGGCCGAAGGAAATAATGGGAATACGGAGGCCACTGTTGCCAATGTATCACCAGAATGGAGTCAACTCTTTATTAAAAATGAAGGGTGGTTCGGTGGAGACGGAATTTTTGGCATTCCTATGGATGGTAAAGAATTTGAAACGGCAACAGATAGTACAATCACACTTTTTACTTTCGGGGATACCATGATCGGGCATCATGATGGTAAAACTTTAGTACCGGAAGATTTTCAAATGATAAATAATTCCGTTGGGATTCTGCAAGGTAATACGCCAAATAAAAGTCAAATTTCTTTCCATTGGAAAGAAGGTGAAGATCCAAAGGACAAAGCGCTTTTTAAACCAATTACGCCCAACTCCGAAACAGATGATTATTATTGGTTAGGGGATGGATTTGTAAATACCGAAGGAGATGATAACCTGTATATCTTTGCCTATCCTGTTCGGGAAAAGGATACTACAGGTATAGGAGGCTTTAATTTTCAACAAGTTGGAGTAAACCTAATACAAATTCCGAAGGGCAGTAAACCTCCGTATTTAGATCATGCCCAACTGGAGACTCCATTTTTTGATTCGGAGACCCAGACTTCATTTGGAAGCGCCATTTATGTGAACACTAGGTCTGCAGGAGCTCCTGATCCAGATGGCTATGTTTATACCTATGCCGTGTCAAACCAAGAAGGTACCAAAGGCCTGTTGGTGGCCAGGGTACAGCCAAAAAACTATGTAAAGTTTGATCAGTGGAGATTCTGGAACGGGCAAGATTGGATTCCAGAAATGGGGGAGGCCATCATAATAGCTAGGGATGTATCCAATGAAATGAGTGTATCCCCTACATCGGATGGCAAAATTGTATTGACCTACCAACGGTTTACCATGGGGCCAGAAGTTGCCATACAAATTGGAGAGTCTCTTGTTGGGCCGTTTGGTGAACCCGAAATAGTTTATAGGACAACTGAAAACGAAACTAATGAAACCTATTTTACCTATAATGCCAAAGCTTACCCCCATCTATCCAAACCAGGAACACTTTTAGCTAGTTACAATGTAAACTCATTTGACTTTTGGGCGGACATTTTAAAAGACCCCAATCTCTACCGACCAAGGTTTCTGGAAATTCCATTGGAACGGTAAGCTATCGTTTAATATCTATACTGTAAGTAAATTGATCGGCCCTGTAAAAACCTATATTGTATTCTATAGGTCTGTTACCAGGGTCGTAAACTACCCGTTTTCTTTGAAGAATGGCCGAGTTCACTGGAACCCCCAATTTTACCGCAAGGAATTTATTGGCCAGAATAGCACTTATCTGCTCTCTGGATAGAACAGGTATGGTATGGTATTCATGCTCCAGGATATCGTATAGGTGACGTTCAAAATCCTCATTGCCGGTAATACCAATTCTTGGATGAAAATAACTTATAAAATACACAAAAGGACCATTGTCCAACCCCCGAAGTCGTTCCAGTTTAAAAAGCTCATGTCCCTCCTTTACCTCTAACTGCTCAGAAATATCCGTGTCCGCTTTTATTTGGGATACCTTGATTTCATAATTTCTGAAGTCAATACCTTGGGCGTGCATTTCTTGGCTAAAACTGACCCAATTGGAAAGTTTGGTCTCGACCAGTTTTTTGGCCACTTTGGTACCTACCCCTTTTTTCCTTATCAATAATTTTTCTTGAACCAATCTATTAGTGGCTTGCCGAATTGTATTTCTTGAAATTCCAAGTCGTTTGGACAGGTCGACTTCTTTTGGTAGGAATTTACCATTTTGGTATTCCGGGTCATTGATCATATCCCTTAATATCTTCTCAACTTGAAGATGTAAGGGTACCGGACTATCATGATCGATACTAAGGGACTTAAGAGTTTGTATGTTCTTTTGTTCAGACATTATACAAACTTATAAAATTTGTACGTAACAATAGAAAATCATAATAAGGTAAACTTTGGCCAATGTTTAGATTTTGATAATCTGCAAGGGAAACGAGTGCAATTGATTGTACGCCAAACTGTTGTGTGTAATGGTCAAAGCTAGCTAACAATTAGTTCAATTTTTGCTAACATTTTCTTGAAATTGTTCACTACGGGATTCCTCAATTTCACGACTCTTAATTACAAAGCCCATTTAGAAGGGCGAATATATGAGACGGGAAAAAATAGAAGAAGCTTGTGCCAGGTATTTGGCGGGGGAAGGAAATCGGGAGGAACGATTCCTTTTCGAATTGGAACTCAGCTTAAACGATGAGGTCAAGAAAATATATAACACTTATAAAGAGATTTGGGACAACTACCCTGTGGACTACAAAGACCATGAATCTGCAGAGCTTCAGTTGAACAAAGCAAAAAAGCGATTTAGTATTGCCAATATTGGAGCAAAGAGAATTTCTTTGGCTATTGCTGCCAGTATCGTGGTCGGACTGTTTATTATTGGTGGAAGTTTGTTTAAAAACCCCGTTAAAACATTTAAAACTGGTGCAGGCGAAAGATTAACACTTCAATTGCCAGATAGTTCAACGGTAATCCTTAATGAGGACAGCCAAATAAGTTACTCGAAAAATTTTTCGGAGAACAGGTTGGTGAACCTTTACGGGGAGGCATATTTCGATATAGTGCACAAAAAAGAATCCCCCTTTAAGGTTTTGACCAGTAATATCCAAGTAAAGGTATTGGGGACCCGATTCAATGTAAATACCAAAGAACACCTTAAAACGGTATCCCTCGAGACCGGTAGGGTAGAAGTTCTGATCCCTGAAAATGGTATGAACCTTACCCTTATGCCAAGTGAACAGATAATATATAGCCCCTCTACAAAAAGTATCGATAAGACCCGGTTTAATGTCGATGAGATATTGGCTTGGAAGCAGGAAACCTTGGAGCTGAAAGGAGAGAGTATAGCACGTTTGCTTCCAAAAATAAACAACTACTATGGCGTAAAGTTTACTTGTCCGGATACCGTAATTGCAAAAAAAGCATTGGCAGGAACTTTTAAGGGCAAACGGATAAATGAATTTATAGAATCCATTGAGTTTATTACCGGATTTGAGATTGATAAGGTAGGGAATAGAGAATATTTGATCAAGAGAAATGAAAACTAGTCCCGAAAAATCCAATTCCGTAACAAACTCCAAGGATAGACAATTGTTTCAACAATTGGCAAATGGTAAATACAACGCTTTGATGGTCTTACATCAAAAATTTTACGGACCGCTATGCAGATTTGGTAGCATGTTCGAGGAGAACAATCTCATAGTGGAAGAAAAAGTGGCCGATGTATTTATCGATCTGTGGAGTAAACGTCATCAATTGGAAAACATTGAACAGCCAAAGGCCTACATGTACATAATGGCTCGGAACAAGTTGTTGCGAACAGCAAAGTCCGAACGTTCATTGGACCGATTCCATGACTATTCTCGAGAATCAACCTTACAACAACCTAGTTATGAAGATGAATTAATTGATCAAGAACAAAATCGAATAAATCAAAAAAAGATTGCAATGGTTCTTGCTAAAGTCCCCCAGCGCTCTAGGCGTGTATTCGAAATGAGTAGAATAGAAGGTTTCAAATACAAGGAGATAGCAGAATTATTGGGAATATCTTATCGCACAGTAGAGCAGCACGTGGCCAATGCCATGAAAACCATCAAAGAAAATATAACAAACCAAAGTAACGCTTAGTACAACATCTAAAAATGAAAAAAATAGTACTGTTGGTCCTTTTGCTATCCACGCAACTTAATTGGGCCTCAAATTTTGAACGCACAGAAAGGATTTGGTTCAATAAAACCATCAACCTTAATATTTCCCATCAAAATGTGGAAGATGTTTTCCATATTATCGAAGACGAACTTGCCGTTAATTTTATTTATGCAAAGAACAAGACCTTGACCGATATTAAGGTAAGCATCGCATTGAGCAATGCTTCCTTGGACCAGGTATTGACCTCATTGGAAAACAAGACAGGATTAAAATTCAAGAAAACCCACAACGGTATTTTGGTAAAACTACCCACAGCGGTACAGCAACAAACAACTATTAGCGGTAACGTGGTGGATGATACGGGAGCCCCATTGCCCGGGGTTTCATTGGTTGTAAAAGGGACCAAGAGTGGAACAATGACGGATTGGGACGGTAATTTTACCATTACCATCGAAAGGTTCCCTGCTTCAATTCTGTTTTCTCACGTAGGTTTTGAAAGCCAGACCGTTTCCGTGACCAATGCAAGCGCATTGAACATTGTATTGCAACCAAGTTTTTCGGAGTTGGATGAGGTGGTTGTAACAGGCCAGGGAGCCGGGATCAATAAGAAAAGAATCTCCAGTAAAGTAGAGGTTTTGAAGGCAGAAGAACTGGAAGACATTCCATCCCAGCGTATAGATCAATTGCTTTCAGCCAAGTTGCCCAACGCACAGATCAATTTAACAGGTGGTCAAGCCGGAGCATCCTCTTTGATGCGCGTAAGGGGTGTAAATTCCGCATTCTTGAGCTCGACGCCAATATTTTATATTGATGGTGTTCGAATGGATAACCTAAACACTAGAAGTGCTTTGGGTGGAGGTAGCGCACAAGGTGCGGCCATTAGTTCCATTGCGGATATCCCGATGGACAACATTGAACGTATCGAATACATCAATGGTGGTGCCGCCACAACTTTATACGGTTCCGATGCCGCCAACGGGGTAATCCAGATATTCACCAAAAAAGGTACGGCCCAAGGAACCAAAGTAACCTTGGAGGTGCAAACAGGTATTGAAACCCCGACCACCGATTATCTCTATTTTGATAGAAGCAAAGATCTGTTGTTCCAAACAGGCCTGTTCCAAAAGTACCATGTGGGACTAAATGGAGGCAATAATGGTTTTGGATATAGTTTTTCTGGAAATTATTTGGACAATGAAGGTTCTCAATATGCCAACAACAACTCCAATAGAAAAATTGATTTCAGTACAGGATTTAAAGCACAACTGGGCGAAAAAGTGGTATACAACAGCTCCTTCATATTTGTGAACAACCAATACAACCGTAACCGGAACGGAAATCAAGGTGGTTATACCGGTCTTTGGTTTGCGGAGAGTGGTTCATCTATTTTAAAAGGATTCAATAATAGGTTGGATGAGATGACCGCTGCAGAGTTTGAAGAAATTAAAGCTTTTGCCCACAGAGCGGAAGAATTACAGGACAATGAAATAAATGTAAATCGTTTTACCACTTCTCAATCCTTTAAATATATGCCATGGGATAATTTGGAGTTCAAATTCACCGGTGGTATCGATTATAGAATCCAATCGGATAAGAACGTTCAGACCAACGAATACTTAACACATACAACTCAAGCTCCAGTGAACGATGAAGGAAGCATTACCAATGTGGATAGAAAGTACTTTGGTATTACCTTGGAATTTACAGGACAGCACAAATGGGATTTAGGAGATTTTAATTTGATAACCACATTTGGCGGCCAATTATTCAGAAACAAGGACCACCAAATCCGTTTTGTGGGAACCAACATTAGGGACGGTGCACGTACCATAAGTGATGCCGCCATAAAAACCAGTGATGAATATTTGACAGAAGTATTGAACTACGGTGTATATCTGCAAGAAAATATTGGTTATAAAGATAAACTGTTCTTTGATCTAGGTGTGAGGGGAGATAGGAACCCGTCTTTTGGAGATAATATAGGTACACAGTTTTACCCTAAAATAGGATTCTCTTATTTACCAAGTTCAGAAGAATTTTTATCAAATATCGATTGGTTAAATTCACTCAGGATTAGAGGTAGCTATGGTGTTGCAGGTAATTTGCCCCCGGCATTTGTAAATGAGAGAACAATTGCTTTCAATGGTTTTCAGGGAGAACAAGCTGCGTTCTTTGCAAATCCCGGCAACGACGATCTAAAACCAGAAAAAACTACGACCTACGAAGCTGGTCTGGATTTGGCAATGTTCGCCAACCGAGTCAACCTTTCCGTATCCAGATATAGTGCTAAAACAGAAGATGCCCTATTCTATGTACCTCCGACACCATCGACCGGATTCGACCAAAGCCAGTTGTACAATGTAGGTGAGATTGAAAACAAAGGATGGGAAATTAGTGCCGTGGTAGAACCAATCAGAACGGATAAGAGCTCTTTGAGACTAAATGTTTCCGTTAATACCTTGGATAACGAAGTGGTAAACTCGGGCGGTATCGCACCATTCAACATTAACGGATTCAGTGCGAGAACCATACAAACAGTGGTTGAAGAAGGATTTCCCGTAGGATACATAAGAGGAAATCGCGGAACTTTTGATGAAAATGGAGTTTTGGAAAGCACAGAGGCTCAGTCGTATTTAGGTACTACATTACCGGATTTCTATGGAAACCTTGGATTGACCTTTAATTATGGCAGTTTCTCTTTCTACGCTAATGGAAGTTATCAAAAAGGAGGTTTTGCCAACAGTTTTGATCAACAGTTCAGGTTTTTATATGGAGCATCGGAAGATAAAATACCAGCTGCTGAAATTGAAGCCAACGGCCGCTCCAACTGGTTGAATTTTACAGACAGATTTACTGAGAAGACCGACTTTTTAAAAGTGAGGGATATAGGGATGAGCTATACACTAAGACCAAAATCCAGCACGGTTTTCGATAATGTGGTCTTTGGCGTTAACGTAGTGAATCCATTGAATTTCACTTCATCATCTTTTGATCCGGAAGCTACCATAAGTGGTGCGGCAACAGGTCAAGGGGGTGCATCTACCGGTGGTATTTCTTATGCTACCTATTCAGCGCCAAGACAATTTTTAACCTCATTACGAATCAATTTTAAATAATCCCTGAATTACGAAAAAATGAAATCAAAAATAATAACAGCAGTTTTGTCCGTAATGCTTTTGGGAGCATGCGTGGACAACCCAAATGTAACCGAGGATATTTATTTGAATACGCCAGATCCGACAAAAAGTTGGGTGAAAGGTCTGGAAAGACAATTGGCCATCACCATGAATTCAGTATTGATCAATACCGAAATGGTGTCCGATAATTATTTTAATAATTACACCCTTTACAGCAAGGTATTTGATATACCTCAAATCGATTATACCGATATTGATGTAAACGACCTGCAACAAGAAATCGGAAGATTACGCGAAATGGCAACCTACGGACTGGAGACGGTAGCCGTAGCAGACGAAAATGTTAGCCAAGAAAACATTGCTTACATGCACTTTTGCAAAGGTTTCGCCTTTCTATTGGGAGGGGAGAACTTTGTAGGTCTGCCAATGGAGTCCCTGGGGGCAGTATCGGACTGGAAAACTTTGCTGAACGGAGCCATCGAGGAGTTTGAAGATGCAATCGATATGGCCACAGATGCAAACCATATCAACGCATTTAAAATGTTCCAAGCTAGAGCATATTATCGTTTAGGGGATTTGACCAATGCAAAAAACATAGCCGAATCATTGACTGCAGATGAATCATTTTTGTTCACAATCGGTTTTGATGGTGAAAACGGAGTGGTGAACGAAATGCAAAATGCCACATTTACCAGTATGCAAAATAGATTTGCACCGTTGCCAAGGTTGGATTACCTAGACCCTAAATATTACGATCAGGGCACCGCTGTATCCGACCAAAAACCAATTAGCTTGGCAAAGGCAGAAGAGGCATTTCTAATTTTGATGGAAGCCTATTTGGCAGAAAATAATGTAGCCAGCGCAAAAGCTACTGCGTTGGATCTATTGGATGTGGTTGCAGCAAGACCCGTGGCACAAATAGATGACTCCCGGGAATTGCGGAATGGAACAAACAGAACGGACTATCCGTTAACCGCTGTTGCCGTTCGTGCAGATGCCGATTCAGAATTCGAAAATGATCTGGTATTGGACCGTCAGGCCGGGTTTATTCCAGTATATACCGTATCTGGAACTAAGGTTACCATAGAGGATATTGAAGCAGCTAGTTCTGTGGACGAAATGTTGTACCTCACTTATTTGCTAAGGCAAGAAATATTCATTAGCGAAGGAAGAAGAATGAACGATCTGGGTATTCGTTTTCCAGTTTCACAAACAGAACAATTGAACAATCCAAATGTGGATGAATCGTTCACACAGGCGGTGATTCCTAGTTTTATTCCCTTAAATTCAGGTTTGGACGATTTTACGGTTGATGAAACTACAGGAAACGTGACCGTTGCTTTTGATATGAATAAAGTTATCGTTAACAATAAAGCCACAGCAGATGTTGTTCCGTTTCAATAATATAATTAAGGTATTGGGGTTGCTACTTGTAGTGACCCTAAATGCCCAAACAAAGCCAGAACATGTAGTGATTATAAGTATAGATGGATTTCGATCAGAGTTTTATCTGGACAATACCATGCCCACACCAAACCTTCAGGAAATGGTGGATAAAGGAGTTGCGGCAAAGGAGGTCACAGGTATATTTCCGACCGTAACCTATCCTTCCCATACTACTTTGATTACCGGTAAGACCCCAGTAGAACATGGTATTTTTTATAATACCAAAATGAGCGAAAACGGAAGTTCCGGAGGCTGGGTGTATGATTTTAAGGAGATCAAGGCCAAAACCTTGTGGCAATCCGTTAAAGAAAAAGGATTGACAACAGCTGCTGTTTCATGGCCAATTTCTGTGAATGCGGACTATATCGACTATAATATTCCCGAGTTTTGGTCCTTTACAAATCCTATGGACAGAAGAATCGCCACGGCTCAAAAAGCCAACCCAAAAGGATTGTTCGAGGAGGTGGTAAAGAATGCCACGGGAACATTGGAAATAAACGATTATAATCTCTCTTCCATGTCCATGGATCAAAACCTGGCACGGATCGCAGGTTATATTTTGAGGGAGTATAAACCTAACCTTTTAACGATTCACCTACCCATTACAGATGGTGCACAGCACAAGGTAGGTCGTAAAGGACTGGGCGTAAGAAAAGCAATATCAGGTGCAGATAATGCCATTGGGATAATACGCGATGCATTGCAAAAAGCCGGCATTGAAGAAAAGACCACCATTATCGTTACCGGTGATCATGGTTTTGTGGATGTACATTCGCAAATAGCGCCAAATGTACTTTTGGCCAGAATGGGGTTATATAATAAAAATAATCCAAAGGCTTGGTTTTATTCCGCAGGAGGGTCCACGTTTCTACATGTAAAAGATTCGAATAACAAAAAAATGATAGAACAGATAAGGGAGGCGTTTGATCAATTGCCCTTAGAGGAAAAGTCCACGTTTAAAATTATAGACAGGGATAAAATTGCCAAAAGGGGAGGAGACCCAAATGCGGTTTTAGCTCTTAGTGGAAGTAAAGGGTATTTTTTTACCAATGATGCCGATGGCCCCTTTATTAGTACCAAAAAAGGTGGGAAACATGGACATTACCCAGATTTTCACGACATAGCTACCGGGTTTGTTGGGTATGGTAAAGGTTTGGAAAAAGAAATGCTCATAGAAAATATGTTCTTGGAAGATGTGGCCAAAATTGCCGCAACATTGTTAGGGGCGGATATAGATCAACCAGAAGAATACTATCATGTAGTTTTAGAGTAATACATGTTAGTCTTGTTTAGTTCGTTTAAGTTGTTTGCCCGGTAGAAATACCGGGCATTTGTATTATTAACTATACGGATAGGTTTTAAGGTATTTCACAAGAAATGTTTTAATCAAATTGACTTTGGGGATACTACAGGATAAAGTAGATATAGGTAAATTGTTGGTTACCGCTCACTTTGGTCAATTGAGATATGGAAGAGATTATTACTATAGTTAGTTTAACGTACTGTAGTTATGATGTTCTGTGGAGGTGAAGAAATCAAAGAAAATATGGTTCAATGGGTGTCCAATTGGATTAGACGGTGAATGCACTTTGACTCGCCGAAGGTGGTATACTATGACCGTTTTTCGCACTTAGATAGCATTATCACTTATTGCTATGGTTTGCAACAATTAAATTACTATATCGTCTTTGACCTTGTCAAATCTAAATCAAGTTGAAATCGATGAGTTCAAAATTTTATTTTTTAGTTATAGTGGTATTCGTGGTAATGGGGTGCAAAAATAAAAACACTTCAAAGGCAAGTGATTTGCGAGCAAATGATAAGGATTATCCAGTAAAGAAAACTTATATAGATTCTTTGATGAGAGAATCATACGATCGCGGGGTTTTTAATGGTAACATTCTCGTTGCAAAGGGTAATAACATTATTTATCAAAATGAATTCGGGTATTCGGATGCTTCAAAATCAAAAGAACTGAATCGAAACTCGATATTTAATATTGGATCCATCGGTAAAGAAATCAATGCCGTTGCTTTAATGATTTTAAAAGAGAAAGGATTATTAAGTCTGGATGATTACATTTCAAAGTTCGAGCTACAGCTACCCAAATGGTCCTCTAAGGTCAAGGTCGTTCATTTATTGCAATATACGAGCGGACTACCTAAAATAAATTGGGGCCATGTTAAAAATGATGGGGATATATATGCGGACTTAAGGAACCTCAAGAATTTGAACTTTGAGCCTGGGTCGGGCTATCTCTATAGCAACAACAATGTTTTTCTTCAAAGAAGGATAGTGGAAAAACTAACCGGGATGAGTTTTAATAATTTTATAAAGGAGAATATGCTAACACCATGCGGCATGTCGAATACTGTTTTGGATGCCATTCCAACTAATCATCGATTGGTTACCGCATTTAGTAATGATATGGTCAATGATAAGCCAAGTAACATCGAATTTTCGGGTTGGGTGTATCCAACCATAAATGACATGTTCCATTGGCTGGATTGTCTGCATTCAAGAAATATAGTTTCGCAAGAATCCTTGATCTTATTGTTTGATTCCTACGCTAAAGACAGCGAGTCCGCTTTAGGAGAGGGCACCTTTGAAAATAAAGAGTTAGTGTTCCACCGACACCATGGGTCTTCTTTTAACTACGAATCTTTTGTGCACTATAACGTAAAAGAGAAATTGTCCATTATATTGATGACCAATAATAAAAATTTCAGATTACGCGAAATCGTTGGGTCAATTGAAAATATTTTAAAAGTCAATCCTTTTACAATTCCTAAAAGATCCATTTATCTTACGATAAGGCAAAAATGTTATGATGACATAAATGAAGGTATCGAACTTTATAAAAGCTTAAAAAAGAACAGTCCCAATACGTTCAATTTTTCAAATGAGGATGAATTAAACCTGCTTGGCTATAAGTTGCTCGGGAAAAATGAGATCGAGAGTGCAATTAAAATCTTCAAACTCAATATTGCTGAATTTCCGAACTCATTCAATGTATACGATAGTATGGGAGAAGCCTATTATCTCAATGGGAATTATGATTTGGCACTGGCCAACTATCGAAAATCACTAGAATTGAACGGAAATAATTCCAATGCGATAGAAATGATCAAAAAAATAAGGAATAAACACTAGGCCAATGTATACCCTGCACGTGTACCCCATTTCGTTCTATGACCGGATAGTTTGGATAACGTATACCATTTTCGCTGGCTGGGCCCCTTATAAACCCTAGCGTTACCGGTCAAGTGTTGAAAGTGATGTATAGTGTTCCTTCCCTGCATTCATCCATCGGGGATATGCCGTCTAAGAAATACAAGAATCGTTTGGGGGAAGAATCCTTCCCCCAAACGGACAACTTTAATGATGATTTTATGAATTTAGCGATGTCTTTAAAGGGGTAAGGCTACATTTTTAGCTACGGACTATCCTTAAAACCTTTTTTTTGACATGGTTGGTTTGAGAAAAAGCACAATTTATCTGAAGTAGTTCCAAGTCCGAGCATATGGTTGATATTTCCTTATTATTTAGTCTTATTGGATAAGCCGGGTAAACTGACCCACCTTCGCCGGATGAAACTGACCATGGCAAATGGACTGCCCAGATTTGATCTATCCTTGGGTTAAACTTAGTTTTTATTTTTCAATTTTCTTCTCA
>Ga0189274_100122_pt1 | contig 63695 bp, 53 predicted proteins | sample N5B1minimetaG_FD_130323 | JGI IMG/M metagenome (GOLD analysis project Ga0189274, IMG submission 130323) | Marine microbial communities from the Costa Rica Dome - N5 B1 mini metaG | ecosystem: Environmental > Aquatic > Marine > Oceanic > Photic zone | place: Costa Rica: the Eastern Pacific...
TCTCTTAACCGAGCAAGCAAGAAAGCAGTTGTTCAGGTTAGTGCAAATGTGCATAGAGTGACCTTTGAGGGGGTCGAAGTTGTACTGAAGTACAATATCAAGAACCCCACGAGAACGAGCATTGAATTGGCAGCACCACTTATTACGCTGTCTCATAATGGCAAGGTGCTCGCAAGCAGCTCAATGGCACTTGTAGAGATCCCCGAAGATGTGCGAACCACTAATGGGAGAATCAGGATTTTGCCCTTCAAAGAAACGGGCATAATCGCTACAAGCATACTCTTACCATACTTGTCACTAATTGGTGCAGGAGCCAACCTGATTACCGCTCTGAAGAATCGCTTGAATGCCGAATCGGAAGAAGAAACCGTCAAGTTCGAGGTCGCTACCACATCAACGGTATTTACCAAAGTCGGGAGCTATCCTTATGACGATAAAGCAATTATCGAAGTATGATAGCAACTGGCAAGAGAAATATCAGAGATGGCTTTGAATTTGATCGGTTTTTTGATCATAAACCAAAAGGTGATTTTGTAACAGTCAAAAAGGACGGAGCAACACTAAGCGATACGTTGAACCTGATGAAACAGGTAATCCGTGACACTTTAGACGACACTAAAAAAATCGCAAAAAAGCTACAAGCTGAGAGCGTGAAATTGACTTGTAGCCGGATTTGGAACTTCTGCTTCCATCATTTTCAATACGAGAAGGATGAGGAGCGGAAGGAACAAGTCCGAAGACCTTCCAGATCTTGGAAGGATAGAAAAGCCGGAATTGATTGTGATTGCCTAACGGTATTTATCGGTTCCATCCTAACCAACCTTGGGATACCATTCAAAATGAGAATGACAAGATATGAAGCAATTGATTTTGAGCATATCTATCCCGTAGCCGAAAGCCCAAACGGAGAAGTAATCATTGATTGTGTAGTACACAAGTTTAACTACGAAGTGCCATACAAACAGAAAAAAGATATAGAGATGGAGTTGCAATATTTGAACGGAGTTGAGGGAGAAAGATATAATGAGTTTGGCGATAAGGTTCACTTTGAGCATGATCTTCCAATAGACGCAGAGGATCTGTTTCTGGATGAAATGGAACTTCAAGGATTAGAAGGTAAAGCTGAAAGAGAAGCGAGAAAGAGAAAGCGCAAAGCGAAGAGAGAAGAAAGAAGGAAAATTCCTTTGAAAACACGTTTGCGTGAAGGACTAAGAAAGGGCTTCCATGTTATCAATAAGATCAATCCGGGAGCGGTTCTTCTTAGAGGGGGGATTCTGGCAAGTTTGAAACTCAATGTATTCAAAGTGGCAAGTCACCTTCGATTTGCATATTGGACGGAAGCGGAAGCAAGAAAGAACCAAATGGATATTGGCAAGTTCCACCAACTACAACGAATCCGTCAGAAGATCGAAAAGATCTATTTCGGTGCAGGTGGTAAGGCAGGAGCTTTGAAAAAAGCCATCCTTACAGGAAAAGGGAACAGAAACAAAATGGTTCAACTAAATGGTCTTGGTTCAATCATTTCAGCAGTACATGATGAAGACGATCTTCAAACAATCTTGGGAGATGATCTATTCTATGGAGAGCTGAATGGTTTTGAAGGACTGGACGGGTTTGGTGAACCGGCTTCAGTAGCGACAGGAGCAGCAATTACGGCTGCAAGTGGAGTGATGGGAACAATAGCAGCTTTGATTAAGAAACTTGGAAATCTATTCAAGAAGGGATCAAAGTCAGGTGAAAAGTTCAAGATTCAGGACAACACCGATAATGCAGAAGAAAGAACAAGAAAGTTCAGCTTCAAGAATATGTTCCAAACAATCAAGAGAAAAATTCAGGAACGAAAAGAACGAAAACGATCTGGTACAACCGAAGAGGTTGATCCATTAACGGAAGATGTAAGCGTAGATCCGGTTGATGAAATGTCAACAGAAGAGTTTGACGAAATGGATTTTCCTACTGATACCAGAACGAAAAGTGCAGATACAGGAGATTCAGATGGAACTGGTGAGGATTCTGAAAAGAAAGGCGGAATAGTACAATGGGTGAAAGATCACCCCGTACCGAGTGCCTTGATCGGATTAGGAGTTGTGGGAGGTACGATCCTCACCGTTCATCTGATTAAAAAGAATAAAGCAAAGAAGGGGCTTTCGGGCGCACCAAAAAGCAAGAAGAAAAAGTCCAAAACGAAGACGAAGAAGTCTTCTAAGAGAACCTCTGCCAAGAAGTTTGTGCCTCGATCAAGAGGCAGAAAGAAAAAGCCTGCCACAAAAAAGAGAACGTCAAGAGTATCAAAAGTTGAGTTGCTCTAAGCGAATTAGGTTCATTAAAAATTGAAGATTATGAAAAAAGAGAAGAAGAATAAGAAGAATCTACTTCAGCGTTACAATGATGCGGATGCAAAGAAGAACGTGAAGTACACGGCAATGAAGTCAGGAGTTGATTTAGTTGTTGGTTCTTCGGCAGGTGCAGGATTAGGAGCATTACTTGGAATTTGGTCACCATTGGCAGGGTTCCTAATGATCGGAGCAGGACATTACTTCGGAGATAAGAGTGGTGTTCTGAGAGTTGCAGGAGCTGCGACCATTGCATACGGAATTGCAAAGGCAGCAGAAAACAGAGCAGCTACAGAAGAAGCTTCTGTTAACGGAATCAGTCTTGGATCTCTGGCAGAAGGAGCAAAGGGAAGACTTATCAATTTCAAGGATAATTGGCTTAAAGCTTTTTATCTGGACAAGTTGACCGGAAAGAAAAAAGAAGAAACAATAGAAGATTCAGATGTTACAGTTGGAGCAATTGATCTAAGTGACCTCGACATGTTCGAGGACATGACCAAAGAAACTGCGGTCAAGTTTGAATTGCAAAGATTGAAAAATGAAGATTCATTTGATGTTGAAGAAGAGGAAGAGTTCGAGGACGAAGAAGAGTTCCTTGAAGAAGACCTGGAGGGGCTAAATTACGCCATGATCGAGGAAGAAATCGACTTCAGCACTATCTAAAAACTGATCCTTTTAGGATCAATCATAAACCAATAATAACCCTCAAAGTAAGCGGCTTTTTATTGAGCCGGAGTATTAATCGCTTGCCCTAAAAACTAAGAAGGGAAGCATAAAACAAAGTGTTATGATAGATGAAATCATGGATAGCGAATACAACAATGTGGGAGAATTGTTTGGGTTCGGTGAGTTGGAAAAAGCGACAAGACACATGTCGCCAATGCAGAGAGTAAAAGCCATCTCCCGTTTATCAAGACAAGTAAAAGCTTCCCGAAGATCAAGAGGTGAAATGGAGAAATTCTTCAAGCAGCTTCCAAAGCACGTAAAGCAGGAATTGGTCAAAGGGACGTTGAGACTTGCAGACTGGACGATATATTCGGTAAAGCAGATCAAGTCAAAAACGATCAAGATGTTCGAGCCTCAAGATGACAAAGAGGTTGGTGTAAGAAACATCTCGAACGCAAAGCTTCCAAAGAACACCGTGTTCTTGGTAAGTGGAATCATTCTCTTAACTGGAGTTTCTACAAACCCAGCAGATCCGGAAGCGAATAAGGGGATCAACTTCAGAAGCTTGTCAACTGTTCCATCCATTGCAAATGGAGAGTTCAGCTTGAAAGCGAACAAGAAGCAGATCGTGCCTGAAAATCAATCAAACAGAAGATTTGTTACCGACAACGATCATACTGTTCAATGGGGTTACTACAAGCTAGACAATCCTCGCCTTATCAAAGATGAGGAAGTGATTGAGTTTGTGGTTGAATTGGGAACACAATTCAATATTCCACCAGAGCAGTTTCTATATGCTGCCCTTGATGGGACAGCAACTACACCCTAATTAAAGGGTGACCAAGGGGGTGAGTGGTTTTTGAGGTTAGGGTTTTCCCACTCACCACCCTTTTTTCAAAACCCTGTAAAAAATTGAGAAGATGAGTTACAAGCACAATATCATAAAGGAAAGATTCGATTTGCAGATTACCGCTGCGAATGAGACTAAAAAGGGAGAATTTGAACTTGATAAGAACGCAGACATTCTCTTTGGAGTTGCGATAACAAGCGACAACGAGGAATTGCTTTTCTACCGAGGATCTCAAAAAATGCAAGTCAACGACAAAGAGTTGTTTCCAGAAGACTTTGAATCAAAGCTGTTGATGACAGGGTTATGCGTGTCTCCGAACAACCGAATGATTAAAGTCGGAATGGTCAAATCGGGGAATGGAATGGTGGAAGTATGGTTTAAGGACACCAACCATCCAAAGACGAAGTTTTCTCCTTATCGAGTGACTTTCTACTTCTTCTCTAAAGTTAAATGTGATCACTAATTGATGGAGAGTGAAGAAAATAATAATCCATACCGAAGAAATTAAAAAGGTCGGAGCCAAGGTTCAGTTCCAGATAAAACTTCCATCTACCATAAAGCAGGTGAAAGGTGTATTGATAACAGCTAATCCAAACGTGATTGGTGGGGTGACTAAAAGAAAGGAAGAAGTTCCACCCAATGAAAATCCACCTGTCACGATTCCAACTGAATCAGAAAGAGGTTGGGTTTGGTTGAGAATACCAGAAAAAAGAGATGTGTTTTTCGCAGACATAGTACGATTTGAAAACCATCAAAGACCTACCCTACATGGAATAGTCCAGGAGGGGATTTCATCAAGAAGTGAAAAGTGGTTTTCCGGCAGTAAAAGGGAGTTTTTCAAAGTTTCTGTCCCAATCGAAGACACCCTGATTGAAGGGTTTTATGTGGACAGATCAAAGGATAGAACCGTTGATTACAAAGTCAAAATCTATCTCGAATTAGAACTAAACAAAACGTGTTGATCAAGTGAACGAAGGTACAGCCATAGAAGTTGCGAAAAGCAAAATGAAGGAATTGGGCGTTGGTGAGAACTACATTATTCGATACCGACATCTTCGACTTGATTCACAAGAAAAAAGGAGAATCAAAGGAGAAAATCACCTGTATATCCTGATTCAGCCAACATACTGGATTAAGGTCAAAAGTAAGGCAGGGATCTACAATATGAGTGACAACGGGATCAATGAATTGCAACACATCCATAGAGGATTGATTGAGGTCGAGAACCCATCAAGACGAAGACTGGACGCAAAGTTCATCCAAGTTATCCCATTGCAAAAGAAACTTGATAAAGAAGTTGAATTAAAACAAGCCTGATATGGAAGAATTGAATGAAATACAAGAGAGAGACGTGGAGAAAAGAAGCAATGGCAGTCAGGTTTTCACCGAGCCATATAGCGAAGCTTCAATAGGGAGATTGAAAAATCTGGTACTTGCCTTTTTTAGACAAGGAGAGCGCAAATTCTACTCTATACATATTGACGGTGAAACAGTCGTACCGAAGAACTCAGACGGTCGAAAATTCAACCGCTATTTACAGTTCTTGAATAAGTACACACATTCGGTTGAAGTACGAATGTATCAGGGGTATTCGCCTAACTGCAACAAATACCTGTTTATCGTCAACAAAGGTCTTTCTGGTCATTCAGATCCAGAGGACGTTCAGGACAAGATCAATAAAGCACTTGAGGAGCAAAGACTACAAAATGAGTTGGCGCAACTACGAAAGGAATTAGAGAAAAAAACCAAGAAACTAAAGAAGTTAAAGAGACAAGCCGAAGAAAGCGAATCGGGTATTGATAAGTTGAATGAATTGGTACGAGGAGGAGCGAAAATAGCCGGAACGATAGCAGGAGCTATCAACGCTAAGAACGGTGGTGGGTTATCTGGAGCTGAACATCAAACGGCACAGCCGGACGCAGAAGTTGAAGTGGAGATTGAAGAAGATGTTCAGCCACAGACTAACCCTAAGAAGAAGAAATCTAAATCAGAAAGAATCTTCAAAGACTTGGTAGATACCTACGGAGAAGAAGGACTTGAAAATGCAATGGGATGGATGACCGTGTTATCCGAAAATCCCGAATTGCAGCAGATGATAAAAGAACAGTTGAAGAATCAAAAAAATCAGAAAGATGGAGAAGCATAGTTTCAAAATTTCGATTAGTGGCGATAAGAAAGCAGCCACAGCGAAAGCAAAGTCATTAGGAGTGTTAGCAGCTTATTTAGACGCTGAAACACTTGTAGCATTAGCAGATGTTGTAAAGAACGATCCTGATAAAGTAGCTCTTGCAAAAGAGTTTCTTGGAGTGTGAGACAATAATCCAATGATAGGATGAATCAGGATTCAACCATAGCACCAGAGACTAAAGATAGCACTACCGTAGTTGTTCAGCAAGCTGAGAAACTATCTTGGTGGCAAAGTCTTACCCCAGAGCAGAGGAAAGTAGTTTCCTCAATAGCGATTGCTTTGGGGATCTCTCTGGTTGCTGCGGTTGCTATTCACTTTGGGATGAAGTTCGTTCGTAACAAGATTGCCAATTCCGAAGAGAACAAAAGTCTTGGTAGAGATAAACACGCAACTTGGGCGAAGCAGATCAAGAACTCATTTGATAACAACGGGTGGTGGGGTACGGATGAAGTTCTTCTAAGAAATACGCTAAGAGAAATTCCTTCTAAAGAAGACTTTAAAAAGGTTCAGACTTCGTACCGAAAACTTTACTCAGGTTCAAATCTAATTGAAGATATGACCTCAGAGCTAAAGCAAACCGAGTACAATGAAATGCTTGCAATCATCAATGCTAAACCAGAGAAAGCAAAAGACGCAAAAAAAGGAGTTGAAATCTATGATCCACACGGTTGGGCAAAACGGTTTAACGCAGCGGTCAACTATAACTGGTTAGGACTGTTTTGGGGGACAGATGAAGACGCAATTACTGCGGTTGTTCTGGAACTACCATCACAACAAGCTTATCTCGATACAGCAGCAGTTTACCAAGACATGTACGGGGTTTCACTATTAGAAGATCTCAAAGGAGATTTATCGGATGATGAGATTGCGAAATACACAAAAATGATATTGAAAAAACCGAAGAAGTAGAATACGGTTCACACCGACAAAATATTGAGGAGATGGAACAGCAGAAGAAGAGTAATAAAGGGAAATACATCCTAATCGGATTAGGTGTTGTTGCCGTAGCAGGAACAGCCATATATTTCGCAACAAGAAAGAAGTCCACTTCGGATATTGTGTCGGATGAGATCAATGATTCATTTGATGTAACTACCCCGTCAAAACCAACAAGCTCAGGAAGTGGAAACAGAAACAGCGGTTTTCCATTGAAAAAGGGTTCTCGTGGAGATTTGGTGCAAAATGTTCAGGAGGCGCTTATCAAAAAGTATGGTGCTTCAATTCTTCCGAAATGGGGTGCTGATGGAATTTGGGGTAGCGAAATGCAGACTGCATTAATCGCCAAGGGATTACCAACTACAATTGACGCAGACAGTTTTACAAAAATCGTTACGTCAAGTGGAAGTACGAATTCGGGATCTGGTTCCAGTTCGGGTACAACCAACAAGCCTTCAAAGAAAGGAAAGTTCAATCCTTCACTTGTTGCGACCAATCTGCGAGTAGCAATCATTGATGATAATTTTAGCATGGCTCTCAAATGGCTCAGTCGAATCTGGACAGTAAAGGGCTATAAGATGGTTAGTACCTACTTCAAGAAAAAGCGAATCGGTGGAGTGAGAAAAACCATTGTTAACGCCCTGCTCACTCAATTCTGGAAATCATCCGAAAAGAAGAAACTCAATGAACACTTCTATCGAATTGGCTTGAAATATAATGGTAGCCAATGGTCGTTAAGTGGGCTTGATGAGATTCTATGCGACCGAATTAAAACAATAAAGCCTGCAATGGTTTGGAACGCTTCAGGAAAGAAGATCAAAGTGCCACAAGAAACAATCCTTGGACACTTCATTGACGCAAAAAATGACATCACCAAGTTCCGAACCTTGGACAACAAAATATTATTCACCACTACAAAATGTATATGCTATGTTTAAGCCAACAATAAGACAAATCAGACAGGTATTTTCTAAGAAAGGATACAGATTCTTTGAAGGAAAGAAGCCATACAACCTGAACATTATTGGAATCCGTTCAGCGAACTTAATTCCAAACATTTTCAACGAAACTTTGATGGTCATTTTTGAAGATGAATTGGGCGAAATGATTCCGGTTTATTTTCCATGCACAACAAAAGCAGGGTTGTACTATTTGAAGAACCCTTTACATCCTGACGGTTGTGCGATCACAGCAGAAGGTCAGTATCTCGGGGCATTTATTAAGAGAAAGCACAGAGGTCAATATTATGCTCTTTGTCAGGACAGAGCAATCAACTTTTACAGAGATCCAGACAAGGATGAAAAACATGAATTGTTAGGCAAGTTGAGATCGGGAAAGATTGGCTTGAATATCCACCGTGAAGCCATTAACAAGGTGACGCAGAAAATTGGAAAGTATAGCGCAGGGTGTGCAGTTATCCAAAGTGGATTTGAATACTTCATGTTCTTGATCGACATGGCAATCAAGTATCATGGAAATAGGTTCTCATACACCCTGATAAACGAACGAGATTTTTATCCAACGGATTGATGATTGCAAGAATCCGAAATATCGCACTTAGGAAAGGCTACCATATTTATAGGGAGTCTTTTAAACTAAACATCTGGGGGTTCCGATCGAAGAATGTTCTACCGAACAGGTTTGATGACGAATTCCATGTGTTCTTTAACACTTCAGAAGGATTAATAGCTAAGTGGGCATATTTCGTATTCAAATGCACAACAGATCCGGGAACATATTGGCTGCGAAATCCAATGCACCCCCAAGGGACTGCAATGTTAGCACCGAACCAATATGTAGATACCTATGAAATTGCAAGGCACAGAGGTAAGTATTACGCCCTTTGTCAGCGCAAAGGGAAAGTCCAGGTCTATCGAGATTACAACCGTAATGCTGTTCTGGACTTTTACAATGGTCGATTAGATACAGGAATGTTCGGGATCAATATTCACCGTGCTAAGAGATCGGGAATAACCTATAAGGTTGAAAATCATTCGGCAGGATGTCAGGTTTTCCAGAAAGCTTCTGATTTCAACTTCTTTATGAAGCTCTGTGAAATGCACAAGCGAAAGCATGGAAACAAGTTTACCTACACATTGGTTGATACCCGAATGGAGTTCCGAGAAAGCTTAAAACGAGCAGCGGTTGGGTTAGTCTCTTTAGGATTGTTGGCAGCAGGATATTGGTGGTTAAAGGAAAGTGAGAAGAACGAAGTAATTGTGTAACTAAAAAACAGGACAAGTGAGAGAGGAAAAGGACATAAAGGTTCACGGAGTAGATGGACATAATAAGAGTTGCAAGAACTGTGGTCAGTTCTTCTGGGCAAATAGAAGTGATAAGAAGTATTGTTCTGATAAATGCAGGTACAAATACAGATACAAGAAAAACAAGCGAAAGGCTTTTGTTCAGTGTTTACTTGCACGATTTGGTTTAGGCGTTCTTACTTCTAAATCAGAAGATTCAAAAACTGAATCCAAGAAGAAACCAGACTACGCACGTTTGACCTTCATCTTGTCTTTCATTGGATTCTTGGGAAGTATTGGGTTTTATCTCGGTGTATTGAGAGAGGTGTATAGTCCTGCAAGGGATAAGGAGAAGATCGAGCAATTGCAAACTGAGAATAACGAATTGCAGAAAACCATCATGGTATTAATCGAAAAAGGGAATGGTGATGAAGAAGGAGGAGAATAAAAGAACATATAACATCCCTCAAATGCAGTTCTCATTTAGCAATGAAAACTATATAGACTTTGAAGGAGACAGGATTTCATCATTGGACGCTGCTAATATTGTTCGTACTGTATTTGATGAAGGTGAAATCGAAATGAGAGAGGCTTTCATTGTACTATTCTTTAATGAGGCTAATGAGCCAATTGGAACGTACAAACATTCATCTGGAGGTCGTGATCAGACCTTAGTTGATTTGGGGTTGGTGTTAGGTGCAGCTTTAACGTCATTGTCTTCAGGGATGATCCTTGCACATAATCACCCTGTTGGTGATTCAAACCCAAGCATGGCAGACCTAGAAATCACCTTGCAGTTTATCAAAGCTGCAAGTTTCCACAACATCCGAATCATAGATCACATTGTAGTTACAAAGGATAAGCATACTTCAATGGCAGAACATGGACTAATCGGTGGAGAAAGTCCATACCCATTAACGTCACCAGAAGGAGTATTAGGTGATGATCCTATTGATTTAGATAACGCAGAATTTACAGTGGACTTTGAACCAGAAGATGATGAGTAAGAATGACGAACATATCGAGTTCAACATACCGGAAATCACACTTCAATTTCATGGAAGCGATAAACGGGCAATGGGTAAGATCACGAACTCAAAGGACGCTGCAAATATAATTCGCTCATTCTACGAAGAAGGTGAAGTTGAATTGCATGAAAGCATGTTCGTTTTATATCTGGATCGAGCTAATCAACCTATCGGCTATTACAGGCACTCAGTAGGTGGGATTGATGGAACTGTACTTGACACCAGAATAGTTCTTGGTGCAGCGGTAAAGTCTTTGGCGGTTGGGATGATCCTTGCCCATAACCACCCCTCTGGAAATAAAAGTCCAAGCCAAGCGGATTTGAAAGTAACTCATCAATTAAGAGAGGCAGGTAATCACATGAACATTACTTTGCTCGATCACATCATTATTACAAAGGATTCGCATAGTTCATTCGCAGATGAAGGACTGTTTGGAATTGATTCACCTTATCCAATCGTACCAAGAGGATCAGTAGTAATTGACGATAATTCTGGACTTGATGAAAACGAGAAGCAGTTTGTAGCAAAGGTGGTTCATGCGCTTTGGACGGATGAGAAATACAACCGACCGAGAATAGAAAAGATGGCTCGTGAATTTGGGATCACGGACAAAACAAAAGTCAAGGAGTTGTCGGAATTAGCAATTGTTCTTGCAGCACGAGAACTGGCAGGCAGAAACGAAACTTCAAAGGAGAAGTACGACAATATTGTTATGCTCTATAACCGACAGGTAAACCTTTCTTTTAGAACATCACAAAGCATTTTACTACAACAATATTCTACTCCAGCACCAATAGCGTATTTGATGGGGCTGTTTACCGGAATCGACAAACCAAAAACAGTATTTGAACCATCAGCCGGAAATGGTCTTCTTACAATTGCTTCTAAACCTGAACAAGTTGTAGTTAACGAAATTGATTTAACAAGAAGACGGAACTTGTATGAGCAGCCATACAAGCGAGTAATTGCACAGGACGCTTCCCAACCATTCACGGAATTTGCACGAAGTTTTGACGCTGTACTTACCAATCCTCCTTTTGGTCGATTGGATGAACCTGTTATGTATGACACGTTCAAGATCCGGGAGTTGGATCATTTGATGGCGTTGATAGCCTTGGACACCATGAAACCAAATGGAAAGGCAGCTATCATCATTGGGAATCATACAAAGTGGGACGCTAAAGGAAGAATCCAGAGAGGAAAGAATAGAATCTTTTTCAATTACCTATACAAGCACTATCACGTTGCGGATGTAATAGCCATTGATGGTTCAAGTTTGTATTCACGACAAGGAACATCATTCAATGTTCGCTTGATTTTGATTGATGGACTAAAGGAAACACCGAGCGGGGCTGCGCCACTTAAAACAGTCGAAGCAGGTACAGTAATTAAAACTTTCGAGGCTCTTTATGAAAGAGTAATGTTATCAGTAAATGAGGATGATATGGAGAAGAAGGAATTAAGCAAATGGGAAATTGAAGCGTTTGAATTAGAAGCGGAACTTATTATTCAGGCGTTGGGTGCGCCATACGTACCTTCCTCGGATTCATGTATTGTTTTGGATACTCAGGTTCCAGACGCTATGAGTTTTGAAATGCACCAAGCGGTCAAAAACATCAAGGATAACGTAGGTGGTGATATCGACAATTTTGTAAGACACAGATTAGGCTACCCAACCAAAATTCAATTATGTAAAGCTTTGTCAGCCGAACAGACGGACGCTGTTGCAATGGCGATATACAATATTGAAGCATTGGAACAAGCGGTAATAATCGGGGATCAAACAGGGATTGGTAAAGGGCGTGTCGCAGCTTCGATAATCCGCTATGCAGTTGAGCAAGGATTGTTGCCAATATTTCTGACAGAAAAAGCCAATTTGTTCTCGGACATCTATCGTGACCTTTCTGCTATCGGATCTTCTCACTTAAAACCATTGATTATAAATGCAAGAGCGAGTAAAACGCATATCAAAGATGAGAATGGAAACATCGTGTATGAAGCATTATCACCACCAGAGCAAAAGCAAATCTTTAAGTCCGGTAAAGTTCCTGCGAATTTTGATTTTGTAGTAGCTACTTATTCGCAGTTTAATTCACCTCAGAAGAAACCAGAGAAACCATCATTTCTAAGTCAAATTGCCAAAGGCGCAATTCTGATTATGGATGAAAGTCATAACGCAAGTGGTTCTTCCAATACGGGTGCATTTATGCAGGGAGTGTTATCTAAAGCAAAGGGGGCGGTTTTCTTATCAGCAACATTTGCGAAACGACCTGATAACATGCCTTTGTATGCAATGAAGACGGCTATTTCAGAAGCCAATATGACCAAAGAAGAATTGGTTGAAGCGATTATGAAAGGTGGCGTTGCCCTTCAGGAGATATTGGCAAGTCAACTTGTAGCCGAGGGACAAATGATTAGACGAGAGAGAACCTACGAGGGAATAGAAGTTAACTACGAAGCTTTGACTTCCTTAGAACAAGAGCATAAGGCAATTGCAGATAACATAACAAGTATCATTCGAGACATCATTTCCTTTCAGGAAAACTTCGTTGACAAACGAGTAGATGAGTTGGATGATATAGCAGCAGCCGAAGGGAAGGAAGTTGATCTACGTGAAGGAACTTCTCAGGCAGGGGTTGACAACCTACCTTATTTCTCGAAGGTGTTCAATATTATCAACCAGATGTTGTTTTCGATCAAAGCAGAAGCGGTTGCGAACAAGGCTATTGCAAGATTGAAAGAAGGCAAAAAACCTATTGTAGCATTTGCAAGCACAATGGGTAGCTTCTTGGAACAGATGGAAGATGAATCTGGTCAGAAAGCAGCCGAAGGTGATACCGTTCGTGCAGACTTTGCGATTGTTCTGGAAAAGGGTCTTGAAGGGGTGTTGAGATACACCGAAACATTACCGGATGGTGAAAAGGATTTTAAGGTGTTTGATATAACCGAACTTTCGGCAGACGCTCAAATGGAATACAACCGAATAATGGGTAAAATCAAAACCATTTCAACGGGTATTACCATTTCTCCAATAGACGTAATTGCCCAGAAGATTCAGGAAGCAGGGTATTCGGTTGCAGAGGTAACGGGAAGAAAAACCAGATTGCAGCTAAATATGAAAACAGGAATGGGACTTGTTAAGAATAGAAAGAAAGTGAATACAAATGACGCTTTCCGACAATTCAACGATAACGAGATAGATGTTTTACTGATAAACCAATCAGGAAGCACAGGAGCTTCGGCTCATGCAATTGTTACGGATAAAGTACCCGCTTCTGAGGTAAAGCAAAGGGTAATGATTGTTCTACAACCTGAATTGGATATTAGTACCGAGGTTCAAAAAAGAGGTCGAATCCACCGTACAGGTCAGATCATCAAACCAATGTATGACTACATGAATTCTGCTATACCGGCAGAGCAGAGATTGATGATGATGTTGCAGAAAAAACTAAAGAGTTTGGACGCAAATACTTCGTCCAATCAAAAGCAAAGTAGTGATGTATTGGATGTGCCTGATTTCTTGAACAAGTACGGTGATCAGATTGTGTTGGATTACTTGCAGGAAAACGAAGAGATCAACAATCTATTGGGAGATCCTTTAAAGCTCAAAGGTGGATCAAGTCAAATCATCAAAGAAGGAGCTGCACATAAGGTTTCTGGTCGGGTTGCTGTCTTGTCTACCAAAATGCAAGAAGAGTTCTATCAGGAGATCAAAGAGCGATATGATACACTGATTGAATACTTAAAACAAACTGGTGATTATGATCTGGAAGTCGAGCAATTAGACTTAAAGGCTAAAACCATTTCTCAATCAATAATTAAAGTTGGTAAAGGCGGGTTTAGCAGTTTTGGAGAGGATAGTATTCTTGAAAAAACAGAAGTAAACATCTTAAAGAAACCATTTAAAGTCACAGAGCTTCAAAATCTTGTTCAAGAAAGTCTCAAAGGACAACACCCGACCGAGATAGCTCAGGACTTGGTGAAAGAACATGAAGAATCAGAAAACAAATTGTTAAGTATAAAGATTCAAGAAATTGAAGACCGCTACAAGCAGTTGATTGATGATGTACCAAATGAAAAGAAAGTTCAAAAATTATTTGATCAGGGGGCTACAATTCCAGCTCATGATCTAATACAGGAAAGAACAAAAGAATTAGAGCAGGCAAGAGGAAAAAGAATCAAAGATGAACAGACCAAGTTTGAGAATCGTAAGGTCTATATAAGAGGTTTGCTCAAATTCTTCACAGTTGGGAAAAAGCTCGCTTATCCAGCAGAGTCATATTCCGGTTTAGGAGCAAATCAATTGGGTGTGTTTATTGGATTTCAGATTGACAGGAAAAAGAAGAATCCGTTTGCCCCTTCAGCAGTCAGACTAAAGTTTGCCATAGCCAGTAGTCAAAAGTTTGTAGCTATACCTGCAAGTTATGTGAAAGAAGTTAATGCGATAAAAGGTGCAAGTGTAAGTGTGTATGATAGAGGACTCGAACATACTTTAGCTGAATGGGATCAGAAAATCAGTGAGAATACAAAGGATAGAGGAATACGTTTCATAGTTACAGGAAATCTACTTCAGGCTTTTTCAGATTTCAATGGGAAATTGGTCAGTTACACTACTCATGACGGACAAGTAAAGAAGGGCATTCTATTGCCTGAGCATTGGGAGGTTCAGAAAGAGACTGAAGGGAAAGTAACTGTTCCAATTGCCAAAGCGTTGAAGATAGTTCAGTCATTAACAAGAGGTTCTGCCATATACGCATCTGGAGACATGGCAATGTTTAAATACACTGATACCCAATTTAGAATTGCAGTCCCAGCATCAAAGAAAAAGGGTGGTCAATTCTTTTTAAACGCTGGACTGCTAAAGTTGGTAGACCGCAACATTTTTGAAAAAATTGGTGATCGAATGGTTGCCATTCTTCCTGATACTAACTTGTCAAAATTTGTGGAAATACTTCAGAATGAATTGGGAGTAACGGTGAACTTGTTCCAAACTCAAATTGACTCTGTTGGCTTGGTAGTTACAAAGTCAAAGAGAAAAGTAAAAATAGAATTGCCTCCACTTGAAGAGAATGAGCCAGAAATGGACAACATTAAGATTCTCGAATTGGAGGCGGAGGCACTGGCAATTGAATTGGAGCTGTTAGCAGCATAAAGAGAGGAGGAAAGATGATAACGATAGGGAATTATTATAGTGAGATCGTAAAAAGAGGCTTAATGAAATCTAAGTTGCCTGCTGCTTTACAAAAGGGTTGGGAGTTCATTAATAAGGTATCCTTGAAAGGAGACTCCTGGACGGCGTATGAAACAAGTGATAGTATTAAGAAAGTTGTGGATTTGTATATATCCAAACTCAATGAACACTTGAAGCCAAAAGCTGAAAGCAAAGTGTCAAAGACAAAACAACCAACTAAAAAAAAGGTTAGCACAACAAAATCGTCTTCGGCAAGATCAAAAGTCAAAATAGATCCAAAAGCTGAAAAGGTTGAGTCGTATAGTTGGGAGCATAAATTTATCAAGCGGTTTATCAATATGGATGGTAAAGCCAAAACCAGAAATCAGATCCGTTTATTTATCAATGCCCTTCAAAAAGCAATTCGTGAAAAACGAATTGACAAGAATTCAAAGTATGCTAAAGAGATCATGGATATTCAAGATAGTCTGATTCGGTTTCATGGAAGATTCAAATCAGACAATCAGAAGGAGGTTGTTTCATATACCGAGAAAACTAAAGGGAAATACTTGACTATTCTAGGAAAGCAGATTGAGTTGCTCTCAGTGAAGTTGATAAAGAGCTATATCAATTTGCAAGGTAAGGTGATTGAGAATAAGAAAGCCAAGAATTTGCACAACAGAATTGCGAACGCTATCAACAAAGGAAAGCTCTCGAAAAAGGACAAGTATTGGGATGAGGTAGATAGCATATTAAAACAGCTTAAGACTTTCGTTAAAAAGAATCCGACTTCAGGTATTCTTTCTATTGAAACTAAAACACTGAATGGGTTGGAGTCAATTGTAGGGTGTCCTTGTGAAACTGAGTCTCTAAACGGAATTGGTAATGTCCCGAATGATGTAATAATGAGCAGTGTGGATGTTTTGAAGTTGAACTTTAAGAAGCTTGGTTTTACTGGAAAGTGGTTGGATTTTATCGGGAATCCAGCTAGGAATTTTTCAATGATGATCTTTGGTCAGCCAAAGTTTGGGAAGTCGATTTTGGCGATATCTTTCGCTAGTTATCTAGCTAATAATTTCGGCACTGTTCTGTATGTTGCTAGAGAAGAGGGCATAGATGATACACTTCAAGAAAAGCTTGAGAAAGTTGCTCATCCAGACCTGTTTGTGGTGGGTTCTCTTCCAGAGGATTTAGAGCGATTTGACTTTATCTTCTTAGATAGCATCAATAAGCTAGGGATGTCACCAGAAGAAATTGACGCACTAAGGGCAAAGTATCCTAACAAAGGTTTTGTTTCTGTATTTCAGACTAGAAAAGATGGAAATTTTAGAGGTAGTCAAGAATTTCAACATGACGTAGACGTAGTTGTTGAAGTTCCTGAAAGAGGCAGGGCGATCCAATTTGGAAGATACAATCAAGGAGGAGAGTTAAGCATATTTGAGAATTAATAGAGAAGGATTATGAAGAAGAAGATTAAGTATGCCCTTGTTTTAAGTGGGGGTGGATTTTTAGGTGCATTTCAAGTAGGTGTCCTGAATTACATTAATGATAACTGGAAGGAAATTACAGGTTTGTCAGGAAGAATGAAGTTTGACCTGATAGCTGGTGTCAGTGTTGGGTCAATTAATGGTTCAATGATAGCCATGAATAAGCTGGGGTTACTCAATGAACTTTGGATTGATAAGATTGGAAGAAAAGGAGCAGGTGAAATTTATACCTCGGATTTTATTGATACAGACCATAAAGGAGACAATCTTAAAATGAAATTGAATCTTGAGAAGATTAGGCAAAAACTCATTCCAGATTTTAAGATTGAATTGCCGATTTTCAAAAAGCTAGGTTTGATTTTTTCAAAGAAGAAAAGAAAGAAAGTCATGTCTGAAATTCTCAAAGATTTAAGTGAACACATGAAAGTTGGTTTTAAGAAATTCAAATCACTTGCTGATAATAGTCCTTTAAGAGAAAAGCTAACAGAGTATTTGAAGAAGGAAAGGATTAAAGATACGGAGTTCATCTGTGGCTTCGTTTCTCTTGACTCTGGAAAGTATCACAGCACACTTCATACAGAATTTGAAACAGATGAACAGTTAGTCAATGCTGTACTATCTTCTTCATGTATTCCAATTGTGTTTGACCCTATAGAGCAAATTCAATACCTAAGAAATAAAGAACTGCAGATCTCAAAAAACAACATTGATGGGGGTGTTAATAATGTGTCTCCATTAGGGGATGTTGTAAGTCACATTTCAAATGATCAGGACTATGACTACAAGTTGGTCGTGATTAACTGTCATAGCGGTGCAAGTATCCCAGAAGATTTCTCAGAAAAAAATATAGCTCAGATAGCAGCGCGCTCACTTTATGAGATCGCTTTTACTGAGATATTTAATAATGATGTCAAGCACTTTTTGAAAATCAATGACATTGTTAAACAGGCTAGAGCTTGGGATGAAGATATTGTGCTATTTGACAAAGGAAACAAATCATTCAAATCATTTGATTGTATTGTAGTTCAGCCACATGAAGATATGGATTTAGGTCATGGACTTGTAGCGAATGAGAAGCTGACAGGATTAAGGATGGATCACGGTGAGCTGATGGCGCAATTAGCATTTAAAAAAGTATCGTTGAAAGGTGAGTGATGCATCAAAAAATAGAATTGAGCAGGCTCATAAACGATTGATGAAGCGGTTTCCGATTGAGAAAATTCGTGAAATTCCACAATATAGGAATTGTAACACGGAACAATATTTGAAGATAATAGAAAAATTAGAAAGTATAGCTATTTTATTATTGGAATCCTATATATTTACACAAAGCAAATCATCATGAGCAATTTAGATCAATTCAAATCATTCGCGGGGAAGGATACAAAAGTTAAGGTTTCAGGCAACAATACGGTTATTTATACCCGTGTTTCTCATCATTCTCAAGAGGATAACACATCATTAGAATCTCAATTGAAGTACTGCAAACAGTTTGCGGAGCGAAAAGGGCTGAATGTGGTAAATCATTTTGGAGGAACTTATGAATCAGCCAAAACTGATGATAGAACGGAGTTTAAAAAAATGCTCAAGTTTATAAAGCAGAGTAAGAACATATCTCATGTGGTCGTTTACTCTTATGAGAGGTTTTCACGCTCTGGTGTTGGCGGAGCCAAAATAGCAGATGATCTATTGCGAGATTATGGTGTGGTTACCTTGGCTGTAACACAGGAGCTAGATCCAACAACCTCTGCTGGTTCTTTTCAGCAAAAGATTTTGTTTCTATTCGGTCAGATGGATAACGAAATGAGAAGGGAGAAGACTATCACAGGTATGTCTGAGCTTCTTAGAAAAGGATATACACCTTATAGCATTCCTAGAGGTTACATTAATAACAACAAGGGTAAATGCGTGAATCAAGAGATTGTACCCAATAAAGAAGGTAAGCTAATACAAAAAGCATTCATGTGGAAGGCACAAGAAGGATTGGCTAATGTTCAGATCGTGAAGAAATTGAAGAAACTCGGAATGGATATTGATTTGCGAAGACTTGCAGAAATATTCGCCAATCCATATTACTGTGGTATAATAGTTTCTAAAATGATCCCAGATGAGGTAGTCCAAGGAAGACATGTGCCAATAGTAAGTCGATCAATTTTTCTTAAGGTGAATAACATCATTGAAGAAAGGAGAGCTAAACACCCAACAAGACACAGAGATCTTGATGAAAATCTTCCTTTGAAGAGATTTATGCGTTGTGGGGTGTGCAATACTCCTATGACTGGATTTCAAGTCAAAGCAAAAGGGTTATTTTATTATAAATGTCGCACTAAAGGTTGTAAGCACACCGCTAGTGCTAAAAAACTCCATGAAGATTTTGGTGAAATTTTAGCAATGTTTGAGGCTAGTAAAGAACATCTTCCATTGATAGAAGGTGCCGTAATGGAATATTTTGAGGCATATTTCGAAGAACAAAAAGAGGATAGAGCGATTTCACAGGAGAAGATTGATAATCTTAAAAAACAAATTGCTACAATCCAAGAGCGGTATGCCTTAGGCAAAATTACTGATGAGATTTATGAAAACGTATTTGGTAAGTATAACGCTCAACTGGCTGAAATTCTTGCAAAAAATGATAATGACCCTATTGAGAGTTCAAACCTTCAGAATTGCCTGAAAACAGTGCGTGGATTTCTTCTGAATCCTAAGCTGTGGTGGGAATCACAGAGTATCGACAAGAAAGTTAAGATTCAGAAACTCATCTTTGAAGATGGTATATGTTTAAGCAAACAAAACAAGGGAGTTCAAACCGATAAGATTAATCCTTTCTTTATCCCAATCACAGAAGCAGTAAGGCTTTTGAAGGAAATAAAAAGCGGACAACCAATTAAATTTAATCAGTTGTCCGCCAGAGTGACTCCGGCAGGATTCAAACCTGCAACCGCCTGAGCCGTAATCAGGTATTCTATTCAGTTGAACTACGGAGCCAGTATTTTCATTTTGGGCGTTTCCAAAATCTTCGTTTTACTTTATACCTACAAAGTATAACGGAGCCGCAAAATTAATAATTCTTTCTGTTTATTTCAATTTTTCTGAAATTCTTATCGAAATTACTTCGATTCAGAGAACTCTTTGAATTTTCTGTTGAGCCAGTTGATCGCATTTTCTTCATCTGTCATTACCGCAACATCATCTCCATGTCTGTAAATTCTGATGTAATCATGCACTTCCATTTTTTGATCAAAGGTTTCCATCAAAATCACTTCAGCCACTCTTAAATTAGTGACGATTGGGTTGACAGTCACAAACTCTTTTGCCTCTTTCGTGAATTCGACATTTGAATTTCTGATATCCACCAATGTACAATAATTGGTTTCGCCAAAGAAGCGCGCTCTGATTTCAGAGATTTCTTTCAAGGTTAATAAGTCAACTTGTGCATCTTCCGCATAGGTCATTTTCATAATTTTGCCAATCTTCTCAATTGTGCCGGCTGAAAATTCTGCAATCAGTTTAGTTTTTTCCAAAGTGTCTGTGTTCATACTGCGTACAAATATAAACGAACAACGTAAAAAGCAGTTAAAAAATGAAATATTATTCTTGGAACGAATTTTACGCTTAAAATGAAACTTTCTAAGGTTAATGGGGTATAAGACAAGTGATTATTGGATTAATTTTCTAATTTTTAACTAACAAACCCTATGGAAACCAGAGTAATTTATCAGCTCAAAGCTAACCTCAAAAACCCACGTTTATCAATTATTCAATATCTCATCAATCAAGGAATTATGGTGGATACGATTCAGTGTGATGCGCAAGAATTGAAGTTCGTTTCAGATGAAGAATGCGATCATCCTGATGAAAAATGGAGTGATATCCTGAACAAAAATTTCGAAGGAAAAATTGACTTTCATGCGAAGCGTCCGTCAGGACAATTACTTGCAAAGTAACCTTTGAGTACTTTTTAAAGTACACATAACCAACAAACAACAACAAACTATACTATCATGAAAAATTTAATTCTTGCACTCAGTGTATTGGTAACTTCATTTTCTTTTGCAAATGATAATCATGTCTTAGCCAAAGAAAAAATTGATGCTTCAAAAGCATTTCATAAAATCGAGTTAGGAACCTTCACGAATATTGTTCCGGTGAACCTTGTTCAAATCATGCTTGATTTAAATGGCGTTCAGCCCGTAAAAGCTGAAAACGGAACGGCCTATTTCACAGCTCCATATCAAGATGAACAATCTGCTGCAAAAGATTTACCTAAACTTCAGTCTTTAGGGTTCACAGGGGCTAAGCATGTGGTAGAATACAAAAAGAACTTTTATCCGGTGAGAGAATTCAACTACTACCTAGAAAAAGGAAAAGTTGACAACACTAAACCACCTGTAGTTCGTATTTGGAAATAGTGAAAAGAGCACTTACCTCATTTCTCCTTATCTTTACTTATGTCCTCTGGGGACAAAGCGATTCAACTATGGTGAAAACACTCAAAATTGGTGAAACGGTATTTAAATGCTTGTATGATTATGGCGCTGTAGATGATGATATATTGTTCATCAACGTGCATGAAGATGAAGTGACGAGTATCGAAACCACTGAAGAGTACTCCAAGTCAAATCCGGTTCACTTTTTGAGAATTCACCATGTAGGTACCAGAAGGCTCAACTTCACCATCAAACAAAAGTCGTTTTCGGTTGATCCCAATAGAATTTTTACGGCGAAAGGCAGAAGAAAAACCTTAAAAGATGGCAGTGGTTTTAGCTTTAGAGCGTCTAGACAAGTCAAGTTTTTCGCAAAAGAAATCTTAAGCTATTTGGATAAAAAGTCGGTGGTAGTGGCTATGCACAATAATACAGATGTCAACTATACCATTAAAAGTTATTTGCCAGGTGGAGATGAAAGTGCCAACACGACAGCTATTCATGTCAACCCTGAAATGGATGCAGATGACTTCATTTACACCACCGTTCCTGAATACTTTGAGGCCTTTAAAGCAAAGAACATCAATGTCATTCTTCAGAACGATAAAAAGTTTGTAAATGATGGTTCCTTATCCGTTTACTGTGCGTTGAACGGAATTAATTACATCAATATAGAAGCTCAAAAAGGACATTTTGAAGAGCAGCTAAGGCTCATTCACGAAGTCATGGATGTTATTCAGAGTAAGTAAGCTGAAAACGCTTCATTCGCTTTCGCTTGTTGCGCTTGAAATAATACACGCACTTCATTTCACCTTTCTTATTGTACAAATACTCTTCAGTCAAGAACACTTTGCCTTTTTTACCCAGAACCCCAGAAGTCTTGATTTTACCATCCGGATAATACGTAAAGACATAAGCGGTAGAATCCCATCCTTTTTTACTAGCCTCATAATCCGTTTGTAAGGTGCAATTTCCCTTTTCGTCATATTCATAAGAAGAGTAGGCGACACCCGGGTAATAATTGTTTAAAATGAGCTGACCTGTTGAGTCGTAAAAATAGGTTTGGTCTTTACTGTCAGGATCTTCAGAAACATGAATCAACCAGTCATTCTCATCATACAAATAGTAATGAACCCAAGGTTTGGTCTCTGAACCGCCGTTGTTGTAATGATAACTTTTAGTCGCTAAATTTCCCTTATCATTATAAGCATAACGTATGGTTGCTAAAGAGTGTGTTTGTTCAATGCAACGTCCTTTTCCATCATATTTGAAGTTGCCAGTTCTTCCGTCAACACCAGCACCATTGTTCTGAATCCAAGCATATTCTACCAGTTTGTCATTGAAATAACCATAACTCAGTTTTGAAAATTGCGCCGGATTTTTAGGATTGACGGATACTTTAGAAGTAATTAATCCAAGATGATTGTACAATTCGGTTACAACTTTGACAGAATCTTTTGGCAGTTTTCCTTTTTTGTACTTCATTAAAAAACCATCTACCTGTTGCAGGTCTTTTGATTTCGCTTTAATCGAAATCTCGTCTAACTTCAACTCTCCAGGCAACAAGCTCTCTTGAGCATGTCCAGAAACACAAAAAGCAATTACTAAAACCGATAAAATCTTGTTCATATGGTAAAACTACAGTTAATGATTCACTTTGTTCACAATTAGTTAATACTATTATCATGCCCAATTTTTATAATTCCTGCAGAATCCTGTAAATTTGTACCACTACTTGAAAAAACATGAAAAAACAAAATCAATCGCCATTGAACTGGCTTTCTGCGTTTGTCTTGATTTTGCTAGCGCAATTATCTTTTGGACAAGTCATCTTTTCAGAACCATTTGACGAAGCAAATGGAGCACTTAACGGTACTGATAATACAGGAGGTGTTGGATGGGCAATAACTTGTCCCGGATGTACAGGAAGTTGGGATATCAATACGAATGAATGGGTCATCAATAATACTGATGCACCAGCTTTTTGGGAAACCACTGCACCAATTGATATCAGTTCATGTACCTACATTGAAATAACTGTTCAAATTGAAGCAGATGGTGATTTTGAAGATTGCGGAGCCGGATGTAATGCCTCTGATTGGATTGCCATGGAAACCAATATTGATGGGGGAGGATGGACACCGCCAGCAAATTCATATTTGTGCAATAACGGATGTCCAAATACCGACATTATTTTTTCTACCCCAACTGAAACAGGTGAAATCATAACCTATTCAACCAACTGCATGGCAGGAGGAAACGATCTAGAACTTCGTATTTATGGGCAGAATTGGGCTGGAGCAGAATACTGGAGAATTGATGATATTCAAGTTTCATGTTCAACCGGACCAAGCGTTGATGCTGGTCTTCCGCAACTTACTTGTAGTGGAAATGATGTCACACTGACGGCGACAAATCCTGATATGGGTGTCATCAGCTGGGATAACGGAGTAACTGATGGGGTTTCCTTTACACCACCGACCGGAACAACGACTTATACTGCTACGGTTACTTTAGGAGCTTGTTCAGCAACTGATCAAGTAGATGTGACGGTAACCCCTGGTCCTAACTTTTCAGTAGCTGCGACAGATGCTACCTCTTGTACAGCACCCTTTGATGGAGCAATTACCATTTCTAATTTAACTCCAGGACAATCGTATGATGTGACTTACAGTGACGGTGGAACTGTTGGTCCGACCACCGTGATTGCAGATGGAAGCGGAAACATCACCATTTCTAACCTTGCTCCGGGTTCATACACTGATTTTTTAGTAGACTCATTAGGTTGTACTACTTTAGATGCTACCGTTTTGAATATTGGTACACCTGGGGCACCAACTATTGATGCCGGCACAGATCAAACCATTTGTGAAGGACAACAGGTAACCTTAACGGCCTTCAACCCTGATATGGCGACCATTAGTTGGGATAATAGTGTAAATGATGGTGTGGCTTTTACACCTCCGGTTGGAACTACTACTTATACCGTTACAGGTGATTTGGGAGGATGCATTGCTACAGATGTAGTGGATGTCACCGTGAATGCAATTCCAACAATTGTTGTTAATCCTGCGGGTCCTTATTCGCCTGGTTCGGGCGTGCAAACTATGACGGCAAGTCCGGCTGGTGGAACTTGGTCAGCCGATTGCGGGGCTTGTATCAATGCTACTACTGGTCAATTTGATCCAGCTGTTGCAGGAGAAGGAACTTGGAACATCTGTTATGATGCAGGAACTCCTCCTTGTGATGATCAAGAGTGTATTCAAGTGGTGGTGACGGCTTCATGCTTGTTAACAGGAACTATTACCTCTTCAAACCCAACTTGTTTTGGGTTAAATGATGGCTCGGCAACCATTAACATGAGCAATGAAACAGGTACCGTTACATTTGTTATCACTGATTCTTCAGGTGATGTCGTGAATACAGGTAACAGTAATACGGCTAATAACCTATCAGAAGGGTGGTATTATTTTAATGTGACTGATCAGTTGCCATGTACCTTTATTGACTCGGTCTTCTTAGATGATCCCAATCAAATTCAAATTGATTTGACCGTCAATGAGCCGCCATGTTTTGGAATTCCGAATGGTTCAGCAATTGTTGACACAGTGTATGAATATACTGGTGCTTATAATCAGATTTCGTATTTCTGGTCACCAAACCCTTCAGGAAGTAATGGTTTGGGTGAGGATACCCTTTCGGGAATAGGAGAAGGGGCGTACAACCTGATTATCAATGATGAAAATGGATGTACAGAGTCTTTTGATTTTAATGTGACCTACCCAGCTGAGCTTTATTTCCAGGAGCTAGGAGCAGATGAAGCTTATTGTAGATTGTTCGAGTTTCAATCAGGAAACGGGGTAGTGTTTGCAGCTGCGGCAGGTGGAACACCAGATTATGATTATGTTTGGTTAAACCTGAACGATTCATCATCCACAACCAATACGACTTGGGGAGGCTTAAATCCGGCGACCTATGAAATCACAGTGACAGATAACAATGGCTGTATTTTGCAAGAAACGGTACAGTTAGATTCCTTAAGTCCGTTGGCAGACTTCACACCTACATCTCCTCAGTTTTTAACTCCAGGCGTGTGTGAAGGAACAGCTGTAGTTGATGTCAATTTTGTCAATAATTCCCTGTATTTCGCGAATCCAAATAATCCGAATGCGGACACCACTTTCTTCTGGAACTTCAATTTTGACGCTTCTAATCCATCTACAGGCTGGTTGATATCTGATGATGTGAATGAAACATTTGATACTTCTTATACACAAGGTGGTATCTATGAAGTTTGTCTTGTTGCATTGAATAAAAATGGATGCACGGATACAGCTTGTAAAGAGATTATTGTTTATGATCCATTAGGCTTTACGCCGCCAAATGTTTTTACACCAAATGATGATGGTGCAAATGATGTATTTACCTTCAATAACTTGGCGCAAGCAATTGTTGAGTTTGAGTGTGTTATTGTGAATCGTTGGGGAGTAAAAGTGGCTGAATTCTCGGCAATTACAGACGAGTGGAATGGTCAAAACTTTAATGGTTCTGATTGTCCTGAAGGAGTCTATTTTTACACGTATCGTGCAGTTGCGCAAGACGGAACTGAGATTGAAGGACAAGGAAATATTCATTTATTGGGCAAATAGCATTACAAAGAGTTTAGTTCTATCTTTGACGCATGAATCAACAGAACAGCTCTAAGGGATCCTTACTATTTATATTTCTGACCATTTTGGTAGATGTGATGGGGATTGCCATTATTATTCCGGTTATTCCTGAGTTATTAGAGAATTTGACAGGGAAAGAGCTGAATGAAGCTGGATTGATTGGAGGGTTGCTGATTGCGTCATTTGCGGTTATGCAGTTTCTGTTTGCACCATTAATGGGCGAATTGAGTGACAAATATGGACGTAGGCCCGTGTTATTTGTTGCCTTAGCAGGTTTGGGAGTAGATTATATCTTTCACGCGCTTGCTCCTTCTTTAATCTTGCTATTTGTTGGTCGTATGTTAGCTGGAATTTGTGGAGCCTCTCATACCGTGGCTACGGCTTACATAGCAGATGTCTCTACCCCTGAAAACAAAGCAAAGAATTTCGGAATGATTGGTGCTGCCTTTGGTTTAGGTTTCTTTTTAGGACCAATGATTGGTGGATTGTGCGCGCAATGGGGATATCAGATGCCGTTTTTTGTCGCAGCTGGTTTAACCCTTTTGAATTTGATTTTCGGAATTTTAGTGCTGCCAGAATCACTGCCTAAAGAAAAACGCCGTGACATTGAATGGAAAAGAGCCATTCCAGGTTTGAATCTTGTTCATTTGAAGCAGTACCGTTCGTTATTGCTGTTCGTAGCTGCTTTCGTGTTGGTGCATTTGGCAGGTCAAGTGATGCCATCTATTTGGACCTTTTTTACCATGGAACAATACAATTGGGGCCCCGGTTTAGTGGGCTTTAGTTTGGGAGTTGTTGGATTGCTTGTTGGAATAGTACAAGCTGGTCTGATCGGTTGGTCGGTTAAGAAGTTTGGTCAAAAGAAAGTCATCTTAGCTGGATTCTTTTTTTGGACCCCTAGGAATGATCATTTTTGCTTGTGCCTATCATGAAGCCTTATTGTTTGTTGCTTTAATTCCATATGTTTTAGGAGGGATAGCTGGTCCAACTATTCAAGGCATGATGTCAAATTCAGTAAAGGATAATGAGCAGGGGAACTTACAAGGGGCACTTACTTCTATGATTTCACTTACGTCAATTATTGGTCCTTTGATTTACACCACTTTGTTTTCTGTATTTGCAGATAAATCAAATGAATATTATTTCCCCGGAGCTCCTTTTGTTGTTGGAGCGGTGTTCTTGATCATTGCCTCTTTAATCGCTGTAATGGCCATTAATCGTTTAGAGGATCCTCAGGATGATGAAATTGTTGATGAAGTTGCAGAAGGTGCTACTGATTTGTCTTAGTCTTAAACTCTTCTTCAGTTAAGAATTCTCCTTCGTACTCAAGCATAGGAACCATATCTTCTAGACCATACGTTTTATAGTCTTCAATGGCTTTCTCAGCTTCTTCTTTAGATTCAAATTGTTTTGAGTAATAATTGATTGTTCCATCAAAATCTTTTACCACTTTCACACCACCAATGTTGTAAAGGATGTCAAGCTCCTCATTCGATAGGTTGTCTTTTGTAGTCATCATTAATACTCTAAATTTCGCACCTTTCAAGTCAAGTCCGCTAGTGTTGGTGGTTGTATTGGTGTTGTCATTGTTGTTTGTGTCATCACCAGGTACAAAGTTGGCAATCTCATTGTCTTCGTTATAGTTGTCAGGTAAGTCTTCCGTTTTTACTCCAGCATCTTTTAACGTCACACGCTTAGCTCCTTTGTAAGCTACCACAAAGGCAGACTTAAACCCTTTTCCGATCATTTCTAGTCTTAGCTCGTCAGCTTCTTCGTAGTCTTCAAATGAGCCTGTGTAGTATCTCGTTATGCCGTCAGTACCAGTTGCCTCAGTTATTTCTATATCTGGGAATAGCTTTTCTTTGTCTACCTTTTGTTTGAATGCTCCAAGCTGAACTCTGAAGAGTTGCTGTGTGTTCTCAATTTCAGGAGTTTCTACATTGTTCTCGGTATTTACTTGCTCTACCTTTTCAATTACTTTTTCATCTACTGCAATAAATTTAGATTTATCAGAACCATCACGCCCAATTAATTCAACATTGATTCCTAAATCTTCTATTCCTTTTTTAGCAGCAACGGCATCTTCAATTTTTTCATACTCCCCAAGGATGTAGTAAACGGTATCTCCTCTTGTTTCTGACTTAAAGTCATTATAGCCTAGGTATTTGTGAAGTTCATTTGCTGCAACATCTTTCTGCTCTTTACCTATGATGATGACATAGTTCATACTTGCCTTGCCTTCAGCATAAGGATCTTTTAATCTTGGCTTTCTGTCCTTTCCGAACTCAACCACCATCTTGTTCTCAACGAAGTCGTGGTCATATCCTGTAGAGTCATTAAATTCTCTCCAGTGTTTAGCAATATCTTCTTCAGTAAGCGTTACACCAAATTCATCTACCCAGTTTCCTTCAGGCGTATCCATTTCATCATCACGATAATCCGGCACACCGTCACCATCTGTATCTATTGGACATCCTTTTTCATCCACTAATGCTTCTAAAGGTGTGTCAGGGCATTCATCATACGCATCAATTACACCATCTTTATCCCAGTCAACCTGATCAAAATCGGCGTATAGTTCAATGCCATCTTCTTCCATCATTCCTTCATCTCCACGTGGCAATTGAAGGTCATAACTTAATGAGATGTACGTGGTCCACAATTTGTCTTTATATCCGTCTCCATGACGCTGAGGTCCTTGGCCAGCAGGACTAATATTGTCAATTAAATCAGTCATGGTGAGGTAAAAAGTAGATGCAAATCTAAAATCCCATCTTGGAGACAAGTGCCATTCAACTCCTACAGAAAGAGGGATTGCAAAACTTTGCTCACGGTAATCACCTAAACTGTCTAGGTTTTGCTCTCTTAAATCTGTTTCGTAAGTGTAGTCTCTATAAAGCGGAACAGCTGTGCTCGCAAGCGGGCTGTCTTCATCTTCACTCATAATAGAACCATCAGACCAATAGTAATACTGATTACCGTTGGCATCATACATGTCTGTTTTGGAAAGAAATTCAAAAGAACTGAATCCGACACCTATATAGGGGTGCAATAAATTTCTTTTTTTCTGAAAAGCAGGATAAAGGTTGTAGTAGAGTTGCACTCCAGCCATTCTGATTCGCGATTCAAAATTGAAATTACGCTCAAGCGTGCGCTCATTAGCCGCTACTTTTCCGTAAGAAGCTGAAAATTCACAATTGAAATACTTGGTAAGCGGGAAGTTGGCATAGGCCATTCCGTAATAGCGATTCACTGTTGGGACAAATTTTCTTTGGTAATCTTGAATCTCACCGTAATAGGTCATTGTTCCAACCCCTAGTCCAATTCTTGGTCTAAAAACATTCGAAAGCGTATCCATTTGGCCTTGACCAAATGTCAAGGCTGTAATGTTACACAAGGCAATGAAGAGAATGTATTTAATCGTCTTGTTCATTATGCAGACTTAAAGATAAGTCATTTTCGGGCTTCAAATCAAGCTATTATTCAATATTATTAACAATGAAAATTGAAAAGTGGTTGGGTCAATTACTCTTCAGGAAATTGAAATTCATAGTTACTCATGTCAATTTGGAAAATATCTCGTGCACCCAAGCCGCCGTTCTGTGAGTTAGATATTGTTGAATAAAAAGCCTTTTTAGTTTCTGGATTGAAGATGAAATGCGTTTCATCCATCACCGTATTAATAGGATATCCTAGGTTCATTGGTGCGCTCCATTGTCCATCTCTGTTTTCACTAACATAGACATCATATCCACCCATTCCGGCATGACCTGTTGAACTGAAGAACAAGTATTTTTCGTCTGGCGTCACATAGACAGTAGTTTCTTGACCTTTCGTGTTGATAGTGGCACCTAGGTTAGTTGGTTTTCCCCATGATTTACCGACTTTCACTGACGTCCAAATGTCAGCCATCCCTTGACCTCCTGGACGCTCAGAGATAAAATAGGCAGTATTTCCATCTCCTGTAATCGAAATTGCAGCTTCAAACATGAAGGTGTTAATCGGCTTCCCAATAGCTTTAGGAGAGTTCCATCCACCACGATTATTGAATTTACATACGAATAAGTCAGAATGCTTTGTTTTTACTTTTGGTTTATCCACCGCCATAGTATTGATGGTTAAGTAAAGTAACTTTCCGTCAGGAGAAATTCCATTAACAGCATCAAATCCTTTTGTGTTGATTCTTCTAATTGTTTCATCAGAATTGCTTGCCTCACCCCATTCTTTCAAATCATCATTGTAAAAGGAAACATAGATATCTTCAAAGTATTTTTGATCGTCAGGATTAACTCCACCACCTTTGTTGTCGGCTCTTCTTGAGACAAAATATAAGGTTTTGCCATCAGGAGAAAAAACTGGAGCATAATCATCAAAGGCTGAATTAATGTTCATTCCCAAGTTTGAAATATCCACCTTTATCGGATTGCTCATCATTTCTTTAGCCAGCTTACATTCAGCCAGGTAAAAATCTACCATTAATTCTTTCGCTCTGAATTCTTTTGCAGTCGCCTTGATTTTCTCATAATTTTCAATGGCTTTATCCAGTTGATTTGTTTTGTGATAACACTTACCTAACAAATAGCTTGATTCTTTATCTACTTCGGGATTAGCTGCAATAGCTTCTTCTGCATAGCCAATTGCTTTTTCGTAATTACCAAGAGCTGCATGACATTCGCCCAGCCAATAAGTAGCTAAAGGGTTCTTTTTATCTTTTACTAATGCTTCTCTAAATTTCACTAAGGCATTTCTGTACTGTCCTTCGTTGTACATGCGTTTACCTTCTGAAATAAAATATTGCGCCGTACCTTTTTCAAAAATAGTTGAAGTTGAGTCCTGTTTGCTTGCAAAAACAGTGATACTCAAAGCGCACATAAGTAGTGGTAAGATTATTTTTTTCATGCTTCTAATTTAATCTAAATATTGTAAATCTGAATGATTGAATTTTCTCTGGCTTACTCTTCTTCTTTTTCAACTCCCGAATCACCTGTGTTTTCAGCAAGTTGCTGTTGTTTCTTGTCAATTTTCTTCTTGGCGAATTTGTTGGTTGAAAGATCAACAATTTCATGCATACTCAGGGTAGCTGAAGTGATGGCAAGAAGCGGAGCAACAGTAGCCAGTATAAATGATACAACAACTATTGTGCCCCACATAATTTGTGAAGTGGTGTCTGTTGGAACTTGAGAGAAGTATTTCCACGAGTAATTGAATGAATAAAAACAAAGTGAATAAATACTTCCGATTGCAAAAGCGAGCCCTTTATGTTTGGATACGAAATGAATGCTCTGCGAGATATTCAGCCTCCTTCTTTCATTGATGTAATCAATAAATCCGAAACCGTAGAAATAGAAGCCAATAATCATTGGAATTGCATAAACAAGAATGAAGTTTGCTACGCCATCTAAGAAGCTTCCAATTAAGATGACAATCAAAATAATCGTGTATTCAAATAAGATGAGACGGATGTTCAAACGGATTGCCCTTTTAATATCCTTGACCAATTGCATGAAGTTCCATGGGTAAGTATTGTTGGTTAAAATGGCTTCTATTTTTTCAGAAACTACTGCCAACACTGGTGACAAGAAGATGATGACGAAGTACAAGGTGAACTTGGTGAAGAGATAATACATCTTCTGGAAAAAGATCATCTTTAGGGTCATCCAGGTTAAACCATTCAATGATTCAATTTGATCTAACTCGTTTCCGATTTTGTACCCTACTGAACCTTCGAGACGTTCAAAGTATCCTCCCAAATAAAAAATTCCCCAAAACAATAAGATTGGAAATATGAGAAACCAGTACAACTTATGCTTCAGAATAAACCTGAATCCGTTCCAATAGTTTCGATAACCAACTCCTAGAAGCTTGAAGAATTTCATCCAATTATTTTGAAGTAAAAATACAAATGCAAATGAATTTAAAGCAATCTGTCAGAATATTTATTTGAAGCAGAAACAAATTGTTAATTTTAACCATTACAAAAGTGGAATTCATCTATACATATCATCCGGCCTGGCTATTAATTGCAGTGGTTATCGCCGCAGCATTTAGCTTTTTCTTGTATAGAAAAGACCGCTTGTTAGAGGAGGTTTCGAAAACCCTAGTCAGAATAATGGCTGCATTGCGTTTTGTCTTCATCTTTCTGATCTGTGTATTGTTGCTGGGTATTGTGCTAGAACGTTTAATTGATAAGAAAGAAAGACCACTTTTGTTTATCGCTAATGACGTTTCTGAATCAGTTGTTTCTACAAAAGATTCAACTTATATGAGGGACGGGTTTTTGCAAGATCTTTCTCAATTGTCTGCACATTTTGAGGATAAGTTTGATGTGATAGAGTACTCTTTTGATGAAGAAGTTCAGAACGGATTGCAGGCTGAGTACAATGGCAAGACGACTGATATTGCGAAGCTCTTTAATACCATTTATGACCAGTATAACAATCGTAATATCGGAGGAGTAATTGTAGCAACAGATGGCATTTATAATGTGGGGGCAAATCCAATTTATACACTTGAAAGAAAAAGTTTTGTTCCGGTCTTTACTATCGGATTAGGTGATACCACTGAAAAAAGGGATGTTCAGATTGATTATGTTAAACATAATGATGTAGCTTTTCTGGGTAATGAATTCCCAGTAGAAGTTGGAGTAGGGTATAGTGATTGTTTGGATGAAGAGGTTTGGGTTGAAGTGCTAAAGAATAACCAGTCGTTGGTCAAGAAAAAAGCCAAATTCAATCAAAAAAGTGGTCGACTAGAACTTGCTTTTAATTTGAAAGCAGGAGCTGTTGGCTATCAAATGTATACATTGCGTGTTTCTGAAGTGAGTGATGAATTTACCTTCAAGAACAATACTTCCAATTTCTACCTAGACGTTATTGACGGCAGACAAAAATTGTTAATTGTACATGCTGGTCCGCACCCTGACATTGCCGCCTTGAAATATGTGGTTGAAAACAATAAGAACTATGAAGTAGAGGTGAAGGCCGAATCTGAGGTGTCATCTATTCAAAACAATGATTTGGTGATTCTTCACAATTACCAAGGTATGAATGCCGCGGTTCAAAAAGAATTAACAGAAGGTATTTGTCCTGTTTTGTTTATTGCCGGAAATAGAGGTGATTTTGGCAAGATGAATGAAATGAATATGGGTGTTTCAGGTAGAAGAACTGATTTTGAAGAAACGACTTTTAAGCACAATACAGCATTCAAAGAAATACTCTTAACACCAGAAATAGTGAACACTCTTAGTGATGCACCTCCATTGCAGTCGCCTTTCGGCAGTATGACTTTTTCATCAGCAGTTGATGTGTTAGCGTATCAGCAAGTTGGGAATATTGTGCTCGAAAAACCACTGATCTATTTCTTTAACAAAGCAGGTAATCGAAACGGGGTAATTATGGGAGAAGGGATTTGGAGATGGCGATTACATGATCAATTGAAAAATAGTACCACCAAAAACTTTGAAGAATTCATTTCGAAGTTAATTACCTATTTAGCGCTAAAAGAGAATAAAGATCCTTTTAGGGTAAAGTTAGAGAATGAATACAATGAAAGTCAAAACGTGATTGTTAAAGCAGAGTTGTATAACAAGTCATTTGAGTTAATCAACGAACCTGAGGTAACTTTTGAATTTTCTAAAGATGGAGAAGGAGCATTAAAGCCAAGTTTTAACAGAGTAGGGAATGCGTATCAATTAGATTTGGGAAAACTGACGCAAGGTGTTTATTCTTGGATAGCAGAAACCAATTTTCAAGGAAAGCAATATAAAAAAGAAGGAACCTTCTTAGTCAGAGAATTGAAGTTAGAACAGTTAAACATAAGAGCTGACCACCGTTTGCTGAAGAATATGGCAAAGAAAACGGGCGGAAACTTCTATTTATCAAGTCAATTGAATGAATTACAGGATGAAATTGATTCTCGAGATGATTTTGTGACTGTGGTGTATCAGGAAAAATCGTTTGATGATTTGATAGACTATAAATGGCTCTTTATTTTAATCATGGCCTTCATGACAGTGGAGTGGTTTTTTAGAAAATTCAACGGGGCCTATTAAAACCTCAGATACACGATTAAAACTGCATTGAGCACTCTGATAATCATTATGCAGTCATAACAACTTTCAGTTTTTTTCTGTGGTATAATTGCGAATAAAGTGCTATTTTGCAGGACTTATTTATACTACGAAATATGCATAAACTCTATCTTTTCGCAATCTTAATCCTTTTAGGAAACGCTAAGATTTCATATGGACAAGTGACAAACGATTATCAAAATTATTTTGATGATGCCTACATCAGCTATCCACAAATTCCAGATGGAATGTTGGAAGCGATTTCATTTTGTCAAACCCGTTTTAAAAACATTCAACTTCATCATGAAGGTTGTACAGGTCAGCCCATGGTTCAAGGTGTTATGGGGTTCACTCCAGATGGACACAATTATTTTAAAAACACCAAGTCAATTATTGCTGAGTTAGCAGGGGTTGATGTGAATTCTTTGAATAATCCGGCGGCTGATGTCAATGCTTATGCTGCTGCTTATGCTAACTTGATGAATGAGTTTCAAGTCTCAACCTCCGATTTTGCTGGGCATGAGTGGATATTAAGAGAGTTGTGCGAAATTCCAGATGATGGAAATCCGGTGAACAACTTTGCTCAAAGTGCCTACACCATTCAAATTTTAAACTTCTTGAGAGATGAAGAAAATCAAGCTTACTATGATTTTCCGAATCATCCGATAGATTTGGGAGCTATTTATGGTGAGGAGAATTTGAAAATATTGACAGCATCAAGGGTTGAGATTTCTGAAAACTCAGTAATTGATCTTAAAGGAAATCAATATTCTCAATTAAAAGCTCCAGACTATGGTCCAGGATTATGGGTAGCAACACCAACATGCAATTATTCATCAAGAAATGGAACAGCTATTTCAGCAGTTACCGTACATACCATTCAAGGAAGTTATGCGGGCGCTATTTCATGGGCGCAAAATTGCAATGCAAATGTATCGTACCACTATGTGGTAAGATCTACAGATGGGCAAGTAACTCAGATGGTATATGAGGCAGATAAAGGATGGCATGTAGGGTCAGCAAACCCATATGCAATCGGGATCGAGCATGAAGGATATGTAGACAATCCAGCTTGGTATACGGTTCCGCTTTATACTTCTTCTGCTGACATTGTAAAAGATATAACGCAATCAGGGTACGGAATCAATCCTTTGAGAACGTATCAAGGTCCGGCAACAACTGGTTTGAATACCTTAGGTTCTTGTGTAAAAATCAAAGGGCATCAGCACTTTCCTTCACAGTCGCATACTGATCCAGGAATCAACTGGGATTGGGAATATTACTACAACTTGATTAATGATAATCCGTCCATAACGACTTTGACCACTGCGAGCGGAACATCTTACGACTCAGGTGGAGCTGCAGGTAATTACTCTGATGACGAAAGAGAATTGATATTGATTCAACCTACTAACGTTTTGAGTATTACTCTGAATTTTAATGCGTTTGATTTGGAGCTTGATTGGGATTACCTCTATGTTTATGATGGTGATAATGTAGATGCTCCATTATTGGGAACTTATACTGGTACGGCAGTGCCTGCTTCTGTCACCTCTTCTGGTGGTTCAATCTTATTGGATTTCAGATCAGATTGTGCGACTACAGCCGCAGGATGGGACATTTCGTGGACTTCGGTTCCGGGGCCAACTCCTGGAGATGTAGTTGCTCCAACAACAACCGTAGCTGTACCAAGTATTTGGCATACAACAGATTTTGTTGCAACCTTTACAGATGTAGATAATACAGGTGGGTCTGGTGTACACAGACAATTTTATCAAGTGATAGATTATGATGGGACAGACTGGAGAGCTAATGATAACAATGGGTTCTTCTCAGATAATTTTGATGTAGCCGTTCATCCTGATTGGACTTCTCAAGTGGGAACATGGGGCATCTCTTCATCTGTACTTCAACAATCAGATGAGGTGAACACGAACACGAACATTTGGGCAGATTTGAATCAAGATAATTTTGATCAATGGCTCTATCATTTTCAAGGAAAAATTTCAGGAACTGGGGGGAACAGAAGAGCCGGATTTCACTTCATGTGTGATGATCCGACACTTACAAATAGAGGAAATTCTTACTTTGTTTGGTTAAGAGCAGATGATAACAAAGTTCAGATTTACAAAACTGTAAATGATGTATTTACCTTGGAGGTTGATGTGGCTCATGTGGTCAATGATAACCAATGGTATGATTGGAAAATAGTTTATGATAAACTGACAGGCCTTATCCAATTATTTTTAGATGACGAAATGGTAGCGTCATGGGTGGATGCTTCTCCATATACAAGCGGAAACTCAATTTCTATGCGTTCAGGTGATGCTATTTTTGAAGTGAATAATTTGAAAGTGTATCATGAAAGAGGTGTGTCAGAAACCGTAACAATTAATACGGGTGGAGATATCCAGCAACAAAACTTTAATCCAACCACTCACGCAGCTAAAGTGAAGTCAATAGCCATAGACAGTGCTTCAAATATTTCAGGAATTGGAGAAGTTTTGGTGAATGTAGATTGGACTCCACCAACATCAATCGCAACAATTAATGATGGATTGGCCAGTGACATTGATATTACCACAACAAATTCTCAGCTGTCGGCGAACTGGTCAGCATCTACAGATCCAAATTCAGATTTACAACGCTATTGGTATGCAATCGGAACAGCTCCGGGAACAACTGATGTGGTTGGATGGACAGATAACTGGTATAATGATACAGTAACTCACACTGGTTTGGCTTTAGTAGAGGGAACCACTTATTATTTCTCAGTATTTGCTGAAAACGGTGCAGGATTGTATTCAGATACTATCATTTCTGATGGTCAGACCTTGCAAGCTCCAACTAACGCACCAGATGCCGGATTCGTGATTCAAAATTCATACATCTGTTCATTTGAGCCAGTAACGGTTCAAAATTCAAGTACTGATGCCCAAACCTATTCGTGGGATGCACCTGGAGCAACTCCAAATACTTCGACCTTGGCTAACCCAACTTTTTCATATACCACAACTGGTTATTATGATATTACCTTGACAGCAACCGGAACAGGCGGTACAGATGTGGAGACACAAACTATTTTTGTCAATATTGATACTGTGCCTAACGCAGCTTATCAACCAAGTGCCATGACCGTTGATATTTCAAATGCTTTTGTGACCTTCAATAATTTGTCACAACATGCTAACGGTTACTTCTGGGACTTTGGAGACGGTAATATTTCAACTGACGTTTCGCCTTGGCATGAATTCACAGCACTTGGAACTTTTGATGTGATGCTTGTTGCAGTGAACGGAAACTGTCCGAATGATACAACAACTAGTCAAATCAATGTGATTGATGATTTAGGTTTATCTCAGGGATTAGATGGGGTAGAGGTGTATCCTGTTCCAGCTGAGAATAACTTATATGTCATTTTAAATGAAAACTGGGAAGGAAACGTTCAGCTAGAATTGTTAGATGTCAGAGGTAGAGTAGTTTATCAGGGAGAATTTGATGAAGAACAAATACATATTGATTTGCTTGGAGAACACATTCATGATGGGGTCTATTTTTTAAGGCTTTCGAACGACAAAAAAGCTGGAACACAGAAAATTATCGTCAAACGTGGCTAGAAATTCGACCAAATGCATATATCCTAAACCGATTAATATGTAACTTTGTACCAGCGATCTACATTCAGTTGTAGGTTTCGGGTTTTATAGTTTTTGCAGAAAAAAGGAAATGGTTCAATGACTGTTTCCTTTTTTCAGTTTATAGCCAGAAGTTCATGAAGATATCACATGAAAAATGTCCCGTGTTTCCAAGTCTCTGATCACTGTATTTGAATCCAGAACGTTCATAAAGTTTTCGGGCATCATACATATTCTCGAAAGTTTCAATATAGACCATTTTATATCCAGCTTCTCTGGCAAAGTCTAAGCATTTATTCATTAACGTTTGTCCGATTCCAAGACCTCTTGCTGAAGAAGTGAGAAACATGCGTTGAAGCTCGCAGTAATTTTCGTTTTGATCAGGAATAGGTGCTATTCCAGAACCACCGAGCACTTGACCGTTTTGCTCAGCAATAAAATAAATGCTACCCTCACTCTGATAACCGTCAAACATATAGTCGGTAGCTTCGTCTGTGTATACTGTTCCGTCTAATGCTAAGTCTAATTCTTCTAAAGATCGCTTGATGACATTAGATAAGGCTGCATTGTCCTTCTCTTCGATTAATCGATAGGTTACTTCCATTGTTCAGCGAATTTAATCCATTCACATCAAATTCAAAACATTCCTGCATTCTCTCACCTAAACCCTAATATTCTTTTTAATTTTAGGTTCAAATCTATATGCCATGAATAAAATTGTAATCTCCCTTTTAGCAATTGGTTTAGCAACTGCCTCATATTCTCAAAAAAAGAAAGATGAAGAAAGTAAATCTTTGATCAACTCTTCAGTTGTTTCAGGACTTTCGTTCAGATGTATTGGGCCATCTTTGACAGCTGGTCGAATTGCTGATTTAGCAGTGAATCCAAATAATCCAGATGAATACTACTTTGCAGTGGCTTCTGGTGGTGTATGGAAAACAAGCAATCATGGTAATACTTACGAGCCAATTTTCGATAGCCAAGGTTCTTATTCGATTGGATGTGTAACTATCGATCCAAATAATGACCAAACAATTTGGGTGGGAACAGGAGAAAACAACAACCAACGTTCAGTGGCTTATGGTGATGGTGTATATAAATCAGTAGATGGCGGAGCATCATGGAAAAACATGGGCTTGAAAAATTCAGAACATATTTCAAAAGTAATTGTCGATCCTAGAAATTCAGATGTAGTTTATGTAGCGGCATACGGACCACTTTGGTCTGACGGCGGAGAAAGAGGTGTTTACAAAACAGTTGATGGAGGTGAGAATTGGGAACGCATTCATTTTATTTCAGATAAATCAGGAACCGCAGATTTGATTATGGATCCTTCAAATCCAGATGTGCTTTATGAAGCAGTGCATCAACGAAGAAGACATGTATTTACTTATGTGGGTGGAGGAGAAGAGAGCTCGCTATACAAAACAACTGATGGTGGAAAAACATGGCAAGAAATTACAGCTGGATTACCAGCCGGAAAAATGGGTAGAATCGGATTAGCAGTTTCACCTGTTGATACAGATTATATCTATGCAATCGTGGAAGCCGAAGGAGATCAAGGTGGATTTTTCAAATCAACGAATAGGGGATTGAGTTGGAGCAAGCAGTCATCTTATAAAACCTCAGGTAACTACTATCAAGAGATAGTTTGCGATCCAGTAGATAGAGATAAAGTCTTTAGTATGAGTACTTGGTTACATCATACTGAAGATGGTGGAAAAACATTTAAAGCAACAGGGGAAACCGGTAAACATGTTGACAATCATTGCATGTGGATTAATCCTCAAAATACTAATCATTGGATTGTAGGATGTGATGGAGGATTGTACGAAACGTGGGATCATGCGCAAAACTGGCACTTTAAACCAAATTTACCCATTACACAGTTTTACAAAGTTGCCGTTGATAATGACAAACCTTTTTACAATGTTTACGGTGGAACGCAAGACAACAACTCACTTGGTGGGCCTTCTAGAACAATCAATAATGCAGGAATTCAAAACTCAGATTGGTACATCACAAATGGTGGAGATGGGTTTGAGTCGCAGGTTGACCCAGAAGATCCAAATATCGTTTATGCACAGGCGCAATATGGTTGGTTAGTGAGATATGACCGTCAATCAGGAGAGAAGATTGGAATTCAACCTATTGAAGGTAAAGATGAGAAGCCTTACCGTTGGAACTGGGATGCGCCGCTCGTGATTTCAAAACATGATCATAAAACAATCTACTTTGCAGCTAATAAGGTGTTTAAAAGTGAAGATCAAGGGAACACTTGGCAGACCATTTCACCTGATTTGACACGTCAATTAGATAGAAATCAATTAAAGGTGATGGGTGAAATTCAATCGCCAGATGTTGTGATGAAGAATAAATCAACTACCATTTTCGGAAATATAGTTGCCTTAGATGAATCAGCAAAGAACAAGAACTTATTGTATGCAGGTACAGATGACGGTTTGATTCATGTGACCACAGATGGAGGTGCTACTTGGAACAAAAAAGACAACTTTCCGGGAGTGCCGTCAATGACCTATGTGAACATGTTACTTACATCACAACATGATGAAAATACAGTCTATGCCGCATTTAATAATCACAAAAAAGGAGACTTCAAACCTTATTTATTAAAGTCTACAGATAAAGGAAATTCATGGACTTCTATTGCAGGTGATTTGCCTGAAAGAGGTTCGGTCTATGCAATTGCTGAAGATCATGTTAATAAAGATTTGTTGTTTGCAGGAACAGAATTCGGAGTGTATTTCTCCGTGAATGGAGGTAAAAACTGGGTGCAGTTATCAGCAGGGTTACCAACCGTTGCGGTTAGAGATATCGCAATTCAGCAAAGAGAAAATGATTTAGTTTTGGCAACATTTGGACGTTCATTCTATGTGCTGGATGATTATTCTCCTTTGAGAAGTTTGACCGAAGAGAATCTAGAAAAAGAAGCTATGATTTTCCCGGTCAAGAAAGCATTACAGTATATCGAATCAAATCCATTAGGATTAAGAGGAACTGGTTCTCAAGGAGCTTCACATTATGCAGCTTCGAATCCTCCATTTGGGGCAACATTTACTTTTTATGTAAAGGATAAACCAAAATCACCGAAGGCCATCCGTCAAGAAAAAGAAAAGAAAGCCAAAGAAGATGGTGTTGACATTACGTATCCAACTTATGAAGACTTTGTGGCTGAAGACAATCATGAAGACGCTTATTTAATGTTTGTGATAAAAGATGCGGAAGGAAATGAAGTCAATCGATTCAAATCGTCCTATTCAACTGGAATCAAAAGAGTGAATTGGAACTTAAGATATCCGTCTATGACACCTGTGAAATTATCGAAAGGAAAAGTAGGTAGATACTCAAGTCCTGATAATGGTCCATTTGTGTTGCCAGGAAAATATACCGTTGAATTGCATGAATACAATGATGGTAAATTCTCAAAACTAGTAGATGCACAGCCATTTGAAGTTGAAGCCTTGGAGAACTCTTCTTTAGAGAGACAGACCGAAGCAAACTTGGCGTTCAAAAAAGATTTAGCAGAGTTAAGAAGACAGCTGAGAGGTTCGGATAAAATCTTGGACGAAATGCAAAACAGACTAAAGTATGTCAAAGCAGCTATTCAGCAATATCCTGGAGCAGACCTTTCATGGATGACAGAAGTGAAGAAGATGGAGCAATCGATTCATGATGCCCAAATTGATTTGTGGGGAGATTGGCATAAGTCTCAAAGAGATGTAGAAACAAAAACCTCAGTGGGTAACAGAATTGAAACAGTTGTATATCAGTGCTGGTATTCTACTTCCAACCCAACCACAACTCAAAGAGATCAATATACTATCGCAAAAGAAGAGTTTGTGAAAGTGAAAAAGGATATTGAAGACATCAAAGCTGGAGTTGAAGGTCTTGAAGCTAAGCTTAACAATGCTGGAATACCTTATACACCTGCTCGTTCTAACTTCAAAGAAGAGTGAAATTCAAAATAGTTGCGCAGTCTCATTTGCGTTATATCTTGAAAGAATTTGAGGATGGCTCAATGGTGATGGAAATCACCTATGAGAAGCAGTTTGAATGGTTCAATTTTAAGCATGAGCTTAGTGCGTCAGAAATGAAAAAATTCAAGGCTAAAGGCAAAGTATTTGCAGATCAGCTTCACCAAAAATTGAGTCCAATTTATTAGATATGATGCTTATTGACGCTCTCACTCAAGATTGTGATCGAATTGGGGCCTTCATTAAAGAGCAAATCTAAACCAGATAAGTTGCCAACAAACCCATGTCGTTCTTCAAAGGCTTGGATGTATCTTTGACATTCAAAAGTGTGTTTTTTAGGATCAGTCATTGCGTTAAAGAAATGATAATCCCATTCGTGATCAACAAGGCCATGTGTCAATTCGCAACTCAATCCCATCTTTTCGATAAGGAAAAGCGTACTCGCTAAGTTGAGTGAAAGTAAAGAATCATGTTCATCAGATATGATTGCTTTCACGGCATCCCAATAATATTCAAAGTAGGGAGTATTGCTATAAGCTGATTCAATTCCTTTCAGGTGATCTTTTCGCCAATTCTCTACCTCAGAAATGGTTACTTCAGATACCAAAGACATCTTGCCATTTGGTCTAACAACCGGAACAGTGAGATTGAAGGCACCGTTGGCTCCAACTAATGAAATACGACTTCGATAGGTTTGCTTTTCATAGCGCTCATTGATTACTACCTGAGCACTTTCATGCTGGTAGATGTAGCTTAAATAAGCAATGTTCGGGAAATAAACCGCCGGAAGCAGTAGTTGTTCCATCTTGGTTTTATTCAATGCCGTTGAACATTCTGCTCCATCTCATTCCGCCACCAAACATACCTTTCTGCTGGTCAACAGATAGCCATGTGAATGCCGCATGTCCTACTACGTGATCTTCAGGGACAAATCCCCAGAACCTTGAATCTGCCGATCCGTTTCTGTTGTCCCCCATCATCCAGTAATAGTTCATTTCAATGGTGTAAGTATCTACTTTTTTACCATCTACATAAATTCCGTCTGCCTTTTCTTGCAACTCATGTCCTTCATAAGCATGAATAATTCTGCGGTAAATAGGAATGGTCTTTTTGTTCAATTCTACGACATCACCTTTTTTAGGAATGCGCAAAGGTCCAAAGTTGTCTTCTGTCCAATCATATTGTGGGTCATTCGGGAAGATGTTGTAGTAACTTCTACTTTGTTTTGAATTGATTTTATCGTTGTAAAAACCTTTCTTTTTGATGTAAGGCTTTACATCAGGAAATTGATCTTTGATTTCGTTGTATTTCGCTTTGTTCATTGGAATGGTGATGTTCATTGAATCATCAACACTGCAGTTTTCACCTCTTGCATCAAAATTTGCCAAGTAGAAATTATACATGGTTTCATCCCACATTCCATTACCAACATATGAAGGGTTCATGCTTCCCACTCTTGAGTAATGGTATTGCATGTTTGGTGGTTGCCAAGCAAGTTCTCCGTTGACATATAGCTCTTTGTCTATAATTTCAATCTCGTCTCCAGCTACCGCAACACAACGTTTGATGTAGTTTTCTTTTTTATCAACTGGTCTTTCAAGAATGCCGCTAAATTCTGTGTATCCTTTCTCACGATCAACACTAACCACTGTATTGTAGGTTTTTCCTTCCTTGTTGAATTGTTTGCGTGCCTTGTTGACGTAGTATTCCTTGTTCTCTTCAAACTGTTGAGCATCATAGCCGGCTAGGTAAAACGCCTCATCCATCAAAATCTGACCATAAGTATGACCAATTAAACCATAAGGCATTCTTGGGTCATTCAAAGCTGAATCACCTGCCGGGAAATTGAAGACGACCACGTCATTACGTTCAACGTCTCTTAAGCCTGGTAGCCTTGTGTATGGAATTGGTTGAATATTCAAATAGGATTTGATGTTGACTAATGGTGCAAAACTATTGTGAACAATAGGATAAGAGAATGGAGTCATTGGTACTCTCGGTCCATAAGTGATTTTGTCAACAAATAATTGGTCTCCTACCAAAAGTGTCTTCTCCATTGAGCCTGTAGGAATCTTGAAAGGTTCAAAAACATAAGTTCTGATGACAGATGCGGCAACAACAGCAAAGATGATGGCATCCCCCCAATCCTTAAAAATAGATTTTTTACCTGGTTTTCTTTTAAATCCAAGCATTGACCACGGAATTGCAATAGCATGTCCAATCACAGGTAAAGCAAAAAAGAGCGCTACATGATCAGAAGGTGTTCGAGCATCTACTTGTTTGGCTACATCCCAATTTGTAGGTTCAGCTACCTTGTACTCTTCTTTGTTTTTAGCAATCTTCCAAAAAACTGGGAACGGAAAAATTACGCCTAAAATGGTTTCTTTTACTCCGAATTCACCAAATTTTCTGATATACGTAACATTGATACTTGACCACATTACAAATTGTGCACCAGGAAAAAGGAAAAAGAAAATCCAATACCAAGGCAATTTACAGGCTTTAAGAATGACAAAATAATTGTAAAAAGGAATGAAGGCATCCGTCTTTTTTCTGCCTAAGTCTTCCATTCTGTTGTGCCATAATCCAATTGCTGGAGTTAGCCAAATAATCAAGTATCCGATAATTAGTGGTAAGTATCCCATTCTAAAATTTTAAAACGTCTTGCATGGTAAAAACACCCTGCTTATTTAATATCCATTCAGCTGCAACAACCGCTCCTAATCCAAAGCCTTCTCTATTGTGCGCTGTGTGCTTCAATTCAATTGTGTCAATAGTTGAGCTCCATTTCACTTCGTGAGTTCCCGGAACCTCAGGTAAACGCAAAGATTCAATAGAAAGTGCTTGCTCATTATCTATTTGTGATTTTTTAACATTCTTCCAATGATCGTATTGATCAGTCTCGTCTATGATTCCTTCACACAAGGTAATACCAGTTCCGCTAGGTGCATCCAGCTTTTCAGTATGGTGAATCTCGACCACTTCAGCACTATAATCCTGTTGATTGTTCATAATCTTCGCTAGAACTTTATTCAGGTGGAAAAAGATGTTCACCCCCAAACTAAAATTGGTCGCGTGAAGAAATGCCCCATGAGATGATGAGCACAATTTCTCGAGCCGATCAAACTCATCATACCATCCGGTTGTTCCAATAACTGCAGGTAAATTGTTAGCTAAGCAATACTCAATATTCTCAATAGCAGACTCGGGTCTAGAAAATTCAATAACCACATCTGTATCACTTAAATCAAAACTTTCTTTGGGCTGTTGACTGGATACCCGTGCACTAATTTCATGCCCACGCTCTAAAGCAATTTTTTCAATCACTTTACCCATTTTTCCGTATCCAAAAAGTGCAATTTTCATCTTGTTCTTTGTGCGAAAATAATCATTATTTTGTCAGTGAATTCAAAATGGAAATCTAAGCCTATAACAGCGCTATTTTTATTAGCTTTGCTCGTCCTAAAAACAACTTATGAATAAAAGAATATACGGCCTTTTTGCAATCGCACTTTTTTCATGCGGAGATGGAGGTAATGAACTCGAAACGGTAGATGATGTAGAGACGCAATTACAAGAAAGTCTTGAGGCATTGAATATCGATACTCAGTCTGATTGGATGGAGGTGTCAGATTCAACTCTTTGTAGTATTGAAATTCCGAATGAAATGGAGCTGATGGAAAAGTTAAATCCAGATGCAACCATTAAATACGGTCAAGTAACTCAAGAGGAGGACAAGGTATACGAAAACTATGTGCTAGTGCTTCCTGAGACATATGAAGAGATAGAAAGTTATGAGCTGGATGTTGAGTTTGACCTCAATTCATACAATGAAGCCTGCCTTGAAAAGTTGACAGCAGGTTTAGCTGAATTTAAAGAAGTTGAAACCAAAGAAGTACAATTAGATGGCAATGCAGCGATCATTCAAAAATTGATTGGAACCAAGCAAATCAAAGAAGATCTTACAATAGATATTTTCTATGAGTTAGCTGTAATTAAAGGTGAAAAGGGATATTATCAAATCCTTTCATGGACACTTGCAGATCAGCGCAGCAAGTATGAATCAAATATGGATAGAATGACCAATTCATTCAAAGAAATTTAAAATACGGATATGTCAGACGATAAAAAAATAATATTCTCAATGGTAGGGGTGTCTAAGACAACACCTCAGGGAAAACCAATTATTAAAGATATTTATCTATCATTTTTCTATGGCGCCAAAATTGGTATCATAGGTATGAATGGTTCTGGTAAATCAACGGTGCTTAAAATTATCGCAGGATTAGATCAGGCCTATCAAGGTGATGTTGTATTTTCTAAAGAACACTCGGTTGGTTATCTAGCACAAGAGCCTGAGTTGGAGAAAGGGAAAACGGTTAAAGAAATTGTACAGGAAGGTGTTCAAGAAACGGTTGACCTTTTAGCAGAATACGAAGAAATCAATAACGGATTCATGGATGAGGAAATCATGAATGACCCGGATAAGATGAATAAATTGATTGAGCGTCAGGGTGAAGTGCAAGAGAAGATTGATCAGTTGGATGCTTGGGATTTGGATAGTAAATTAGAGCGTGCAATGGACGCATTGAGATGTCCGCCAGAAGATCAAGTGGTAGACACCTTGTCAGGAGGAGAAAGAAGAAGAGTTGCTTTGTGTCGTTTACTGCTTCAAAATCCAGATATCTTATTGTTGGATGAGCCAACAAACCACTTAGATGCCGAATCAGTGCTTTGGTTAGAGCAATATCTACAACATTACCCAGGAACCGTTATTGCGATTACGCACGACCGTTACTTCTTAGACAATGTTGCGGGTTGGATTCTTGAATTAGATAGAGGAGAAGGGATTCCGTGGAAAGGAAACTATTCTTCTTGGCTAGACCAAAAGACAAAGCGCATGGCACAAGAAGAGAAGCAAGCCAGTAAGCGAAGAAAGATTTTAGAGCGAGAGTTAGACTGGGTACGCATGAACCCGAAAGGAAGACAAGCTAAAAACAAAGCCCGTTTGAATAACTATGACAAATTATTAGCTGAAGAAGCAAAGTCAAAAGAAGAAACACTCGAGCTTCCAATTCCAAACGGACCGAGATTAGGAAATAATGTCATAGAAGCTGTCCATGTAGCAAAAGCCTTTGATCATAAACTGTTGTATGATGATTTGAATTTCTCATTGCCACCAAATGGTATCGTTGGGGTTATTGGTCCAAATGGTGCTGGTAAGACAACCATCTTTAAAATGATCATGAATGAACTTCAGCCAGACAAGGGAGAGTTCAAAGTAGGTGAAACAGTAGAAATAGGTTATGTTGACCAAGACCACAAAGAAATGGACCCTGAAAAATCAATTTTTGAGGTGGTAACCGGTGGAACTGAATACATTGAGATTGGAAATCAAAAAATCAACTCGAGAGCCTATTTGAGCAGGTTTAATTTTAACGGATCTGATCAAAATAAAAAAGTAGGAGTATTGTCAGGAGGAGAACGTAACCGTTTGCATCTGGCCATGACCTTAAAAACAGAAGCGAATGTGTTGTTGCTGGATGAGCCTACTAATGATTTAGACGTGAATACAATTCGTGCATTGGAAGAGGGGATCGAAAATTTTGCGGGTTGTGCAGTAATTATATCTCACGACCGTTGGTTTTTAGACCGTATTTGTACGCATATTTTAGCTTTTGAAAATGAGTCTCAAGTATATTGGTTTGAAGGAACTTTTTCTGAATACGAAGAAAACAAGAAAAAAAGATTGGGTGATGAAGGCCCGAAAAGAGTACGTTTCAAGAAGTTAATCGTTGACTAAATACATTTTTTTCCAACCATCTCAAAATTAAATTCGTAGTTGGAGTTGAATTATTAACCCTGCTACGAGGAAAAAACTTAACCGACCAAAATTTGGTTTAAATCCTTTTAGCTATATATTTGCTGAAAATTAATTTAAATTGTTATGAAAAGAAAAATGTTTTCAATCATGGCTATCGCTGCAGTAGCGTTAGTTTCATGTAAAAAAGAAGAGCCTGCTACTAGTGAACTAGGAATGGCTACAATCAACGGTAACGTTTGGGCTGACTTAGATCAGACTGATGATTTCCAAAACGGAGTTTACATCCAAGAGTTAAACCCTGAAGGTGTTGAAGGAATGCAAGTTTCTATCGAAGTAAACACTTCTAACTGGGTACAAAACCAAGTTTCTGGTTACGATTACGAAGTAAGAACTTATACAGCAACTACAGATGCTAACGGTGACTGGACTATCGAACTTCCAGCTACAGAAGATGCTTACACAGTAACTATTCAGTACAACGATATCTATACTACAAGAACAGTATTAGCTGAAGATGGTGTAACTGGAATTTCAGAAAACGTTGAGTTATCTTACGGATCTCAAAACGTAACTGTTTTCGCAGGAGCAGTTGTAAACGAAAAAATCGAAGCTAACATTACTACTTTAGGTTCAGGTGCTATGGACTATGGTACAGCAAAAGTTTTCGGTACAATCTATGTAAACTGGAACAATGGTAACTCATCAACAGGTACTTATGAAGTTGCTGATGTTGCTTCTCCATTTGCTGGAATGAACATTTCATGGGCTTACTATGATGGTCCTTACAATGATGGTGAGGGTGTATGGTCAAACGTAGCAATTGCTGCTGACGGTACTTATGAAATTGACCTTACTACTGAAGGTGCTGGAATGGGAACTGTAGGAATTGAATTCGGATTCTACGATTTCATTGCTGACCAAATTACGGATATTGATGTTGATGGAACAGACGAAAATACTCCATCTATCTACTCTGTAGGTGGTGTTGATGGTGAGTCTGTTGGAGGTTTAGAAGCAGGTGAATTACAACAGTACGATATCTACGTTAATGTTACAAATATTTAATCGTTGACAATTTACGATTTAACTGAATTATAAATTAAAACGATTTTAAGCATGAAAAGAATATTTATGATTGCTTTAGGATTGTGTATAGGAGCAGGAGCTTCAGCACAGTCTAACGAGCAAATTCAAAACAAAAACGGAAAAGACATCATGCCTGTTAAAGGTGAATACGCCGTAGGATTAGGTGTAGGAATGTCTTCAGTAACAGGATGGATTGGTTCAATGTTCGGATACACTGGATACAACAACGTGAGCCAGACTTATATCAATAACCCTGCATTCGGATCATCTACTTCTGTTTTCGGAAAGTACATGGTATCTGATAACAATGCAATCAGAGTATCATTATCTAACTCTGGTCAAGACTTCACAAATAGATTTGAAGTTTATGATGACAGAGCTAATCACCCTGATTCAGTAGTTATTGATGCATTTAGAGAAAATAGCTCGGCGACATTTGTATCTGCCGGATACGAGTGGAGAAGAGGTAAATCTAGATTAAGAGGTGTTTATGGTGGTGAAGCTATCTTATCATGGCAAAACTTCCACAGACACTATAACTACGGAAACCAATTAGGTGCTTCTAACTTGACTCCAACATCTTCAATTGGATATTGGAACAATGACTACGGAAGAATTGTCGAAGAAAGATTCGGTGCTACTTTCGGAGCTGGTGTTAGAGGTTTCGTAGGTGTTGAGTACTATGTTGCTCCTAAAATTTGTATCGGAACTGAGTTCGGATGGAGAGCAATGTTAAGCCAAACAGGTAAATCTAAATTTACTTACGAAGAGTATGACGCTTTCATTGATAATGGAGACGGTACTTTCGGAGCTATCAGAACTCATACTGAAGAAACATTAGGGTCTAGAACGTTGTCTACTGGTTTAGATAACTTCAACACTCAATTGTACTTCCACTTCTACTTCTAGTAGGATAGAATAAACAAAAAGTTGAACCCTGACTCAAGATAAAACGTCTTGACGTCAGGGTTTTTTTATGTCCAAACGCAAACTCTCCCTCAAGCTTATTGTTAACTTTGTATCGTAAAATTGATTCAATGAAATACTACAACAACGTACTCGAAACGATTGGAAATACTCCGCTAATTAAGATTAACTCGCTTTGTAAGGATATTAAGGCAACAGTCTTAGCTAAAGTAGAAACCACCAATCCAGGAAACTCAGTAAAAGATAGAATGGCACTCAAAATGGTTGAAGATGCTGAAGCACAAGGCTTGATTAAGCCGGGCGGAACTGTTATTGAGGGAACTTCCGGAAATACAGGAATGGGGCTTGCATTAGCTTGTATTGCTAAAGGGTACAAATTGGTGTGTGTGTTGAGTGATAAGCAATCAAAAGAAAAAATGGACATTCTGAGAGCGGTTGGTGCTGAGGTAGTGGTTTGTCCTACCAATGTTGAGCCTGAAGATCCACGTTCTTATTATTCGGTATCTAAAAGGTTAGCCGAGGAAACACCAAATTCATGGTATGTGAATCAATATGATAATCCTTCAAACGCCATTGCTCACTATGAGCAAACCGGTCCTGAAATTTGGGAACAGACTGAAGGTAAAATCACACATTTCGTAGTTGGAGTAGGTACAGGAGGAACAATTTCTGGTGTAGGAAAATACCTTAAAGAACAAAACTCAGAAGTTAAAAATCTTGGTATTGACACCTATGGATCAGTGTTTAAGAAATATCATGAAACAGGCATCTTTGATGAAAATGAGATTTATCCATACATCACTGAAGGAATTGGAGAAGACATTTTACCAAAAAACGTTGACTTTTCGGTAATCGATCATTTCGAAAAAGTAACAGATAAAGACGCAGCAATCTATACAAGAAGGTTAGCGCGTGAAGAAGGGATTTTTGTAGGGAATTCAGCCGGAGCTGCCATTGCAGGTGTGATTCAAATGAAAGATCAGTTCAAAGAAGGAGATGTCGTTGTGGTTCTTTTCCATGATCACGGATCAAGATATGTTGGAAAAATGTTCAATGATGATTGGATGCGTGAGAGAGGCTTCTTGGATGAAGGGTTCAAGAATGCAAGAGAATTGGTAGACCAACACGGTGACAAAGGTTTAGTGATGTGTGGTTCTGAAGAATTAGTGTCGCATGCCGTTGCCAAAATGAAAGATTATAACATTTCACAAATTCCTGTAACTAAAGATGGAGCAATAGCAGGTTATGTAGATGATACCAGACTGTATCAGCAGATCATTGAAAATCCATCAATGATGGATGCACCCTTAGCCTCAGTAATGCTTGATCCCTTACCGGTAGTAGATGCAACTGCTAAGATTGAAGAAATTTCAGCCAAAGTGAGCAAAGAAACTCCAGCTGTATTAGTAGATCTCGGAAATGGAAAGTTTCATATTGTCACACGTCACGATCTAATCAGTGCCATTTGATAAAAGTTAAAGACCAGCTGAACAATGAAATTGAATTGGCAAACCCTGCCAAAAGAATCATTTCATTGGTTCCATCTCAAACTGAATTGTTGCACTTTTTTGGTTTAGATGATGAAGTAGTTGGAATCACAAAATTTTGTATTCATCCAGAGCGTTGGTTTCAGTCTAAAACAAGAGTAGGAGGAACCAAGAAATTAGATTTGGATAAAATTAGGAATCTACGACCTGATTTAATTATTGCCAATAAAGAGGAGAATACTCAAGACGAGATTGAATTGCTTCAAAAAGAGTTTGTGGTGTATATCTCAGATATTATCACATTTGAGCAAGCTTATGATATGATTGAATCAGTTGGGAGGTTGTGTGGAAAAGAGCAGCGAGCCGTTGATTTAATTGATGAGATTCAAGAATCATTTGATAGTTATGTGCCAAAGCATAAAAAGGTAGTTTATCTGATCTGGAATGACCCTTACATGTGCGTAGGGACAGATAATTACATCAATTCAGTATTTGACATAGCCGGCTATCAAAACGTTATACAGCAGTCACGATATGTGGAAATTAGTGAAGATGAAATCATAAGATTGAAACCAGATGTGATTTTTTTGAGCACTGAGCCTTATCCTTTCAAAAAAGAACATGTGCAACAATTGAGAGAGCGCACAGGAATTCCAGTTAAAATTGTGGATGGGGAGATGTTTTCTTGGTACGGATCAAGAATGAAAGATCTGCGAAACTACCTTGATAGTCTAGATTAGAATTCCTTGATATAAAGAAGAGCTTCGGTCATGAAGAACATACTCTCAACCATGGATTGACCATTTTTATCCTTCATTTGAACCTTGCCTTCAGCCTTGATTTTTCCTTCTCCGCCATTGCTCATCTGAAATCTGATTTGCTCAATGTTGTCAAATGCATGTAATTCGTCAATCATATCTTCGGCAATTGAAATTCCAATGGATTGTTCTAAAATGGAAGGAGGATTTTCTTCATCTACTGAAAACTTAGTGTTGTCAAGCAAGGGAGCAATTTTGAACTGCATATCAAAGTAAACATCCTCTTGCGGGTCAGCTGTTAGGTTGACACCTGATCGACTCAGGTCAAAGTGAGACTCAGTAATGTCATACTGCAAGAAAGTACCTTGCTCGGTAATCAATGATTTGGTTGTAGTGTCCACTTTAATTTTGCCTTGTGCGTTGATGGTATCAAAAAAAGCAAACCAACGCTCACTTTTGCTTAAGTCAAAGCGCATCTGCATTTCAGGAAAAGATTTGAATGGAAACTGGTATCCCCAGTTTTTGTCACATAAGAAGATTTTCATTCCATCATAATCCAGCGCAAGTTGGTCATACTGAGGAACGTTCTCAATTTGCTCTGAATTGAACCACCAAATACTATTAAATACATTTAAAGATGATCGAATAGATAACGCAGCCTCTTCATTTACTGGGTATACGATTCCTTTCTTATCATTGAATCCACTTACTACATTAAACTCTCCTCCAATGTCAATATGGTCTTGATGAAAGTCCATATTTAGATAACCATCTATAAGTTGATTATTTGCATTTGATGTTTGCGGAATCATGTAAACGTTGATCTCTTTCTCTTTGTTAAAATGCTTACTCAAATCTACTCGAGTAGAGAAGGGCTTAATTTTTTTATTGGCAATGTTCGCTAGATGCTCATCTAACTGCTCTTGATTGCTGCTCGGTCCTAGTTGAATGACTGCATAGCCATCATTGGTTACAATATGAGGTTCCGAGATTTTAGTGGCTACAAATTTTTCAAAATCCTGCTCGTTTTCAACTCCAACAACGCAAATCCAAACAGATTCATTTGCCCAAACTTCTCTGAATAAAATAACTTTGGAGAAGTAATTAATGCCTGTAGGAATATCCTCCTTTTCAACTTCAACACGTTCTTTAACATAGTCCTGGTTGAAGATGCGTTGGTACATCATCTCTCCGATAAAGTTTCGGCTATTAATCTCAATCACAATATCACTTTCTTGCGGGATGTAGCTGTAAATGGCCGCATCTCCATCAGTAATAAAGTTTTTTCCAATAAACCAACTGATTGGGAAAATCAACAAGATGATTAAAATTCCAATGTATTTTTTTACCGCTTGCATTACGATAAAATTAATCATATTCAGAAATTAACTGCCTCAAATGTCATCTTAATTGAACTTTTTACGATAAAATTAGTTTTAACATAAATTAAGATTGCATTTTGAAATGAATTTATGCCTTAACCGACTAATTCAGAAAACTATGATGCTGAAAAATATAATATCACTTTTTATAGTAAGTATAGCTGTTTCGGCCTGCAGTCAAAGCCAAAATCAGCTATCTTCAAATCCGAAAACAACTACGACCAAAAACTTACAAGTTATGACCGACTCAACCAATTGGAATGACCTCACGCCAGAAGAAGAGCGTGTAATAGTGAATAAAGGAACCGAAATGATTTGGCAAGGTGAATATGTCGATAATCATGATGATGGTACTTATTTATGTAAGAGATGTAATGCGCCACTTTTTACTTCTGACGCTAAGTTTGATTCAGGAAGTGGATGGCCAGCATTTGACGATTGTATTGAAGGAGCAGTAGAAGAGGTGCCAGATAGAGACGGATACCGAACAGAAATTGTCTGCTCTAATTGTAAAGGACATCTTGGGCATGTGTTCAAAGGAGAACATTTTACATCAAAAAATACAAGACATTGTGTAAATTCGATTTCAATGCAATTTATACCAGAAGAAGAAATGAATTCAACTACGAAAACAGATACTGCAATTTTTGCTTCAGGATGTTTCTGGGGTACTGAGTACTTTTTTGAAAAGGCTGAAGGAGTAATCGATACACAAGTGGGATACATTGGTGGTCATAAAGACAATCCAACCTACAAAGAAGTTTGTGCTCACACTACAGGCCATGCAGAGGCTGTGAGAGTTACCTATGACCCCACCAAAACAGATTATGAAACATTAACAAAGTTGTTTTTTGAAACACATGATCCTACTCAGGTGAACCGTCAAGGACCAGATATTGGAGATCAATACCGAACTGAGATTTTTTACCTCAATGACGATCAAAAAGCCATTGCTGAAAAATTGAAGCAAGAATTAGTGGATGGAGGATTAAAAGTAGCCACCAAAATTACGAAAGCAACCACATTTTGGGAAGGCGAAGATTATCACGAGCACTATTACAGCAACAAAGGAGGAACACCTTATTGCCACGCTTACACCAAGAGATTTTAAATCGGAGACCTGCTAGTCAGGTCTCTTTTTTTATCACTATTTTAGAAGTATGAAAGTTATCTTATCACCAGCAAAATCAATTAATGAAGAAATAGACTGCTCCCATGCAAAGGTTTCGCAGCACCGTTTCCAAGATGAAAGCCAACGACTTGCAGGTAAACTTAAAAAATTGTCCGCTCGACAGATTAAAAAACTGATGAACGTTTCAGATGATTTAGCAGAATTAAATCATCAACGTTATCAAGATTGGTCATTGCCATTTGATCAGTCAAATGCTTTTCCGGCTGCCTATATTTTTACAGGAGCAGCTTACCAAACACTCGATTATCCTTCGTTGAGCCAACAAGAGCAAGAAGTTGGTCAAAAAAAACTGAGAATATTATCAGGGCTTTACGGTTTGTTACGTCCCTTAGACTTAATTCAGTCGTATCGCTTAGAAATGGGGACGAGTTTTAAAGTGACGCCAAAAGTGACCAACTTGTACAAGTTTTGGGGTGATAAAATTTTGAATGAATTACAAGAGGAATTGCAGCATGACGGTGATGAAGTTCTGGTGAATGCGGCTTCAAATGAATACGCTAAGGCGGCCATTCTTAAAAAGATTGAGACTCCCATCATAACCACGGTATTTAAAGACAAAGCCAAAGATGGTAGCTATAAGGTGAATATGCAATTTGCTAAACAAGCAAGAGGCTCAATGGCACGTTTTATCATTCAGAATGATTTATCAAAGGCAGAAGAATTGAAGGCTTTTGATACAGACGGTTATTTTTTCTCTCCTAAAGATTCTTCTGAAGAAGAGTTCGTTTACTTAAGGGATAAGAAATGAGAGAATGGTTGGTAGTATTCTTTGTGAGTGCTGCTGCATTTGCTTATACGCAAGAAGATTCTCTTTTAAAAAAGGAAATTCGAAAAGAACGAAAAGCTAACAGAAGTTGGAGCCTTTCGGCCTATCCGTTGTTGTTTTATACTCCCGAGACAAGGTTGGGATTTGGTGCGGCTGGTGCGCTCGCTTTTAAAGCCGGTCCCAAAAAGGATACACTCCTAAATGACTCTCAAATTATCTTGGGCGGAGCTTACACCCTTGAAAAGCAATTACTGCTATATGTGCCCTGGAAAATTTTTTGGGAAAAGAACAAAAATTATAGTTTCGGTGAAGTAGGGTATTATAAATATTTCTTTGCTTATTGGGGCAACGGTCCAAACTCACCTTGGGAAGCGGTAGATACCTTTCAAGTAGACTTTCCAAGACTCCGAATTCATTATACGCGCAAAGTGCTGGGGCAGCTCTCTGTGGGAGGTGCGTTGTGGTTTGAAGATTTCCAGATTAAATCATCACAAACAGGTCTGGTCACTAATAGTTTAGGAGGGACAGGAGGAATCACTCATGGAATAGGACCCTTGATGGTGTTTGATTCCAGGAATCATGTGTTTTATCCATCTGATGGTTGGTACATAGAAGCCAAAGCCTTGGGATTTTACAATTGGATTGGATCTGATTACAATTTTGGAAAAGGCGTGTTGGATGTGATTAATTATCAGCAACTCCATAAAAAAGGCGTGTTAGCTACTCATTTGAATTACCAATTTAGTTCAGGGACGGTTCCGTTCAATATGCTTTCAACCTTGGGTGGAACCAAGCGTATGAGAGGGTATTATGAGGGAAGATTCAGAGATAACAATGCGATTATTCTCCAAACCGAGTACCGTGTGCAATTACCGTGGAGGCTTGGCTTAGTGGCTTTTGCAGATGTTGGTCAGGTGTTTAACCGTTGGTCTTATCTCAAAGGAAATGAGTGGCGCTGGACTGCGGGTGGTGGGCTAAGATTTATGCTTGATCCAAAACGAAAAATTAATATTCGATTAGACTACGGATTTGGGCAACAGACCTCTGGTTTCTACCTCACAATTGGCGAAGCATTTTAATTTTTTTGATTTTTTGAGATACCTTGTTGTAATTGGTGTTGTAGCGTTTTTTTGAAAAGGATTTAAGGCAAAATTGTAACCCAGTAAAAACACTGCCGTAATATTCTAGACAACAACACAAATCAAACATCATGAAAAAGTTAAGCTTATTAGCAAGTTTGTCTTTCTTCGCACTCAATGGTTTTTCAGCAAAACTTTCCACGCAAGATTATGTGGAGAAATGGAAGATCACAGCCATTGAACAAATGAATGCACATCAAATACCAGCCTCTATTACTTTGGCACAGGGTATTTTAGAAAGTGCGAATGGAAACAGTAGGCTCGCAGTAGAAGCCAATAATCACTTCGGGATTAAATGTCATAAAAGTTGGGATGGAGCTCGCATCTATGAAGATGATGATTTAAAAAATGAATGCTTCAGAAGCTACGAGTCTGCCGCACAATCTTATGATGATCATTCTTTGTTCTTAACTGGAAGAGAGCGTTATGCTAATTTATTCAAGTTGAGTTTGACTGACTATAAAGGATGGGCAAAAGGATTGAAAAGTGCAGGATACGCAACGAATCCAAAGTATGCGCATTTGTTGATTGATATCATTGAGAAGTTTGACTTGGCTAAATATGATAAAATGCCATACTTGCCAGCTCAAGAGGCAAATCCAACAATTGTGGTAGATGAGCCAGTAGCGCATGTGATGACAGAAGAAGAAATTGAAGCTGAAGAATTGCACCAATTAGAGATAAAAAACAGGAAACATAAGCTCAAAATCAATAAATATGGTCTCCGATATGTAACCGTAAAGAAAGGAGACACGTACTATCAAATCGCTAAGGAATTCGAATTAGGAATGTGGCAGCTTTATGCTTACAACGATTTGGGCAGAAGAGACGTTCTTAAAGAAGGAGAGATTATTTATTTGGATCCAAAGCGAAACAAGTCTAAACGTGGATATAATGTTTTCGTTTGCACGAGAGCAACAACTTTAAGAGAGATTTCACAGCTTGAAGGAATCAAGTTGAAGAAATTACTCAAATATAACTTCGGCGATACTGCCGATCAGACATTACCAAAAGGTACAAAGGTTATCCTCCGATAATCGTGAATCGACAGGAGGGTTTTTGGTTTGTTGTTGGGAAAGGGTTTGCTTTGCAAGCCCTTTCCGCTTTTTATACACCAGATATTCTTGAATTTTTAACTGTGTATGCATAGGAAATCAATCCAATAATTACTGATGTGTTTCAGGTGAAAACCATAAACTATTCTACTTAATCTATAGATTATACTCGTTGACAATCAGCTAAATGAAAGCTACCGTTAGCTCAATTAATTCGTATTAAATAGTGTTATACAACAAACAGTTCGTACATTTATTGCGTTACCTCTAACAAGAAACTATTGTAATCCTAAAAATGATTCTTTGAATTTGTGATTCCAAGAATCGAAATGAGAAAAAGCAACTATGAAACCGTCAACTGAGTTATTTAGCCTCATCAAATCTTTGACAAAGTCAGAGAAGAGATTCTTCAAGCTTAACTCTTCTTTGCAAACTGGTGAAAAAAATTACCTAAAGATTTTTGATTTTATTGAGAAGCAAAAGCGCTATAACGAAGAGGAACTAAAAGATCATTTTAAGAATGAGACTTTTGTTAAGCATCTTCCTTCAGAAAAAAATCACCTCTACAAGTTGTTACTGAAAAGTCTCAGGGCATACTACTCTGACCGAACGATTTCCTCTCAATTAAAGCAAGAAATAAAGAATGTAGAGATTCTTTACAAAAAGGCATTGTATAAAGAGTGTAACAAGTTTGTGCGCAGAGCAAAGGCTGTAGCGAGAGAATATGAAAAGTTTTATTACTGGTTTGAGCTCATCAATTGGGAGAAAAAATTGTTAGAAGAAGCGTATGAGTCAGGAGAATTTAATCAAGACCTTGATGAATTGATTAAAGAGGAAACAGAGGTAATTGAAAAGCTGCGTAACCTAGCAGAGTATCACATTTTGTACTCTAAAATAAATTACATTTTTAGGTCGGGTGGTTTTACGAGAAACGAGAAAGAACGTGAGGTTGTTGCTGAGATTGCAGATTATCATTTAATCAAAGGAAAAAACACAGCGCTTTCAACTAGAGCAACAACTATTTGCTATTACATCAAAGGTTTGTGTGCAGCTTCGATTAGAGATTATGAAGATGCCTTAGTGAATTTCAAAAAGGCGAAATCTGTAATGGATGCAAAACCTAAGATTAAAGGTGATTTGCAAACAAGATACATTTACACCTTGAGTTTCTTGATGCATTGCTACATAGACAGCTACAAATTTGATAAGGCTGAAGAAGTAGTACAGCAGTTAAAAGAGTTAGATAAAGACAAAGCGCACAATTCATTAGATTCGAAAGTACGTCTTTTCACCTCTCGATATATAGGACAGATGCAGTTGTACAACAGACAAGGGTTGTTTGAGAAAACACTGGAATTGGTACCTGAGGTAGAAGAGGGCTTAGGTCGATTTGAAGACAAAATCAACAAAGAAAAAACGTTGCTTTTCACCTACAACACGGCTTATGCTTATTTTGGAATCGGCGAGTATAGACAAGCCCTAAAACACATTAACGAAGTCTTGAATGATAACGAAAAGATGTTACGTCAGGATGTTTACTCATTCTCACGTATTTTCAATTTGATTATCCATTTTGAATTGAACAATCATGACTTTTTAGAGTATGATATGAAGTCAACGCAGCGCTACTTGAATAAACACGAAAAGGATTATGAAGTAGAAAAGCTGTTCATGAAAGAGATGCGAGCTTTAGCACGTCTCGGAGAACAATCAGATCGTAAAAAACGATTTGAAGGTTTCAAAAAGAGCTTAGATGATCTATTAAAAATTGATCGCGAAAATGTAATTCTCGAGTATTTCGACTTGCGAGCTTGGGTGAATTCCAAACTAGAGAATACCTCTTTTAAAACGGCGATCAAGAATTGAAAGGAACCACTTCAACTACTTCCAACCCATAAGCATTAATGGTTGGATTGTTGGCCTTTACTGTGTTGGAAATCAGTTTTAATTTAGAAACACCAAAGTGCAATAAAATCTGCGCTCCAATTCCGTAATCTTTCTTGTCAGCTTTTACTTTTGGCGTTTCGTAAGATTTTAATCGCTCAATTAAGCCTGCCATCTTTCCTTTTTGCTGCATGAAAAGAAGAATTCCTTTTCCTTCAGCCTCAATCATTTTTAAAGAAGCACTCAAGCTTGACTGCTTATCTGATCGAACGGCATCCAATAAATTGTGAGTAAATGAGGCATTTTCAACACGAACTAATGCGGCTTCGCCATCTTTAAAGTCTCCTTTGACAAAGGCTAAATGTTCCTCATCTGTAGTGGTTTGCCTAAACGCAACTAGTTTGAATTCGCCCCAGAGGGTTTTCAAATCCGTCTCCACCATTTTTTCAATTAGAGATTCAGTGCGCATACGGTACGCAATCAAATCAGCAATTGAAATGATTTTCAAGTCAAACTTTTTAGCGATAATCATGAGATCAGGAACACGTGCCATGGTGCCATCCTCATTCATGATTTCTACAATAACTCCCGCCGGTTCAAATCCAGCCATTTTTGCTAAATCAATTGCTGCTTCAGTATGACCTGCTCTTCTCAATACCCCACCTTTCTTAGCGCGCAAAGGGAAAATATGACCAGGCTTTCCTAATTCAGCAGGATCAATATTTGGATCAATTAAAGCTTGAACAGTTTTGGCTCTGTCTGTTGCTGAAATACCAGTAGTACAGCCATGACCAATTAAATCTACAGATACAGTGAATGGAGTTTCGTAGGCAGCACTGTTGCTTTGAACCATCATTTCAAGACCTAATCTGTCACATTCATCCTCAATTAAAGGAGCGCAAATTAGTCCTCTACCATGGGTAGCCATGAAATTGATAATCTCTGGTGTAATATTTCGAGCTGCGGTTAAAAAGTCACCTTCATTCTCACGATCCTCATCATCCACTACTATAATGACTTTTCCTGCCTTAATATCGGCTACTGCTTCTTCAATTGTATTCAGTTGAATCTCCATATCTACTGTTTCCATGCTGCAAAAGTACAGCTTTTTCAGAGAACAACATCATTTCAATATTGTTTCAAAAAAACTTATTACCTTCAGTGTAAACCAACTTAATTATCTATGAAACCACTGTATTTAGGGCTTTTTCCATTCTTGCTATTTTTTTCATGTTCTGAACAAAGTGATTCAATTCAATCGAATAATGAGGAAAAGGAAACCGTTCAATTGGATACATTGACTTCAGGAGATGAGATTACATTGATAAATATGTCACCCGAACCTTTTTATGAAGATCCACAAGGAGACAATATACTCATGGAAAATATTAAATACCTGCAAGGAGAATTGAATGGTGAGAAGGTTGAGTTAATTCTTTTTCTCGACAATTATCAAGACTTTGGACTGATGATGAGTACAGAAAGACCAGAAAATCAGTGGAGACTCAAAGGAGATTATTTTGCTGAATCAGACTCTTTTAGTTTGAAATTATCTTTTCAAGATTCAATATCCCAATTGTTTGCAAGTAAAAAGGAAGGTGTTTATTACGGGACTCAAATTTCATCATCTGATACGGTTCCTGTCGCATTGAAAGAATTCACAGCAGATGCTCCAACTACACAGTTTTTTATTGATCATGCAAGTCAAATGAATTTGCATTTCTCTAAAGAGGGAGTGTTCATTGAGCGACCTAATTACGGGACTTATTTTAATAGCAGTATGTCTTTATGGAGTAATGGAGAAGGCACGGATACTGGTGAAATGAGAACAGATTATCACACGGCTGTATTCCGCAAAGACTCAACTTTAGTATTAGTTTCTGGAGAAGTGTACTGCGATATGGGTGCTATATACAAGGATGGTCATGGTTATGAGAGTGATGACCCGATTTCAATAGGTGAAGAGTATTATTCTTCAGTCGATATAGATGTAAGTGTTATAAAGAATGGAGTTGCTGTCGAACATAGCATTCAGTTCGAAGATGATTTCTATCAACGCCTGTATACTTTTGAAAACTATTTACTCTTTTTGAATGAAAAGACCAACGAAAGCAAAGTCTTTGAATGGGACTTCGAAAATGAAAAGTATCAACTAATGGGAGAATAGTTTTTCTAATGCCAGGCTGGAGGATTTCCAGTTGTAATGTTGCTTTACGAAAGATTTGGCAGAGGCAGAAATTTCATGGTAGTCAGACTCATTTTTTAATAAGGTTGAAATGTGATGCACAAATCCTTTTGCGTCATCAGCAATTAGAATCTCTGTCCCTTCTTTGGCGCCAAGTGCATTATTGGCAAGCGGAGTGGTAATAACGGGTACTCCCATGGCCATAGCTTCTAACAATTTGTTCTGGAGTCCTGTTCCAATAAACAATGGGGCAACAAAAATGCGAGCAGAAACATAAGCTGTTCGAATATCATCAATCCAACCTGTAACGGTAACCTGTGGGTGTTCGCCTAAGGCCAGGATGCGTTTGTTGGGAGATGCTCCAGCCAAAGTAATCTGTGTATCAGAATTTAATAGTGGTAAGATTTGGTGTACTAAGTATTCAGCACACTCCACATTCGGCGGGTAATTCATATTACCAATAAACACCAAGTCAGTTGTTTTTTGAGCTGGCAGTTCTTCGAAAAAGGATTCTGAAATACCGTTTTCAATCACCGCGATTTTCAAATGGTCAGGATGTTGAATAAAAGTTCTGTCTTGCTCAGAAATAATGCAGTGATGATTGAAATAATCAAAGATTCTGTTTTCGTATTCGGCCAATCGTTTTCCTTCTAGTAAATACAATCTCTTCCTAAATCCTGATGCTAATTCTGCTCTCCTAAACATTCCTTTGCTGAGCGCATCCATATAATCAAGTGTTTTCGGAATCTCATGAATGTCTTTTATGTACTCAGTGGTGCGAATCAACTGGGCAAAAATATGATTTGGTTTAAACGTCTGAATTCGAGCGTTGATTTGTTGTTTAATCTTGCGTTGATAGAAGTATCCTACCTGAAAAGGTTGGGCACTGAAAAGTTGTTTTAAGGTATTGAAATAGAGTAGCGGCTTCTTTAGTTTGTAGACATGGAGCTCTTCGCAATACTGCTGTATCTCATTAATCCATTCTTCTTTCAGAGGTTTATCTGTTAAGCAATGCAATTGAATGGTGTGACGTTGGGATAACTCTCTTATTTGATGATAAATTCTGAGTTTATCCCCTTTTTCAAGTGGGAAGGGAAAACGAGAAACAACAATACTCAACTTCATATCGATTGGTAAAAATCAGTTAGACGTTTAATGATTCGTGTATTGCTGTATTCTTCAAATACTAATTGGCGCCCTTTTTCACCCAGTCGTTTAACTTTTTCTGGTTGTGCACACAATTCTTTTATTGCTTGAGCGAACGCTTTTGCAGAATCTGCAATGATGATGTTTTCATTATGTGTCACATTGATGCCCTCAGCCCCAATTGAGGTTGAAATAATCGCCTTACCCATAGCTAAGCCTTCAATGATTTTTATCCGCATACCTGAACCAGATAGAAGCGGGACGATCATAATGTCATGATTACTAATGAACTCAGTGGCACTTTCCACTTCACCGTGAACGACAAATTTATTTTCTGCCAAGTCATAGACGTGTTGTGGCATTTCTCTCCCCGCCAAATGCACGCTCAAGTTTTCGGATTTAACTTTAGGCCAAATTTCATCATAGAACCAATTGATACCCTCTTTATTTGGTTCCCAATTCATAGCTCCCAAATGAAATAATTTTGATTCAAAACTACTTCGTGGGGTAACATTTTCGTATTGCGCTAGATTGATTCCAAACGGAATAGAGACTAATGGAACCTGACAAAGAATTTCTTTGAAACGATCTGTATCTTCTTGACTAATGGTAGCAATTCCATCTACTTCATTTATGGTCTTGACTTCATACTTTTTCAGCTTAGAAGCTAAATGTTTCAAATACATTTTTTTTGCTGGATTCCCCGCGCTACTTGCTAATCGCTCCCAAATTAAGTGTTCAAGGTTATGTGAACGAAGAACAATTTTTGCAGGACAGGCTTTTCGAATGGTCGAGATGTAAGGCGTCATGAACAGGCTCTCAAGGTGCACCACGTCAAAATGATTTTCTGACAAGATATCTCTGATTTTCTTGTCAAAGTCAGGAGAGAAAAATCGACTAATGTTGTAAGAGTCAGCCGTAACAAGTGCCGAAAAAGCGTCAATAATATTGATGCGTGTATCTAAAAAAACCGATTCTATGTTGGTTGAGGCAACAAATTCTGGATCTATTTTCTCTGGCGTAAATGGATGTTTGTGCGTAGATGCCGTGAGAATTTTAAGTTCATGTCCTGCTGCTAAAAGTCCTTCAGAAATCTTACTCATGGCAATGCAGCCACCATCAATTTCTGGTTTGGGAGGTTTATGGCAAAGTTGAAGTATTCTCATATTCA
>Ga0189274_100123_pt1 | contig 63525 bp, 63 predicted proteins | sample N5B1minimetaG_FD_130323 | JGI IMG/M metagenome (GOLD analysis project Ga0189274, IMG submission 130323) | Marine microbial communities from the Costa Rica Dome - N5 B1 mini metaG | ecosystem: Environmental > Aquatic > Marine > Oceanic > Photic zone | place: Costa Rica: the Eastern Pacific...
AACCGGCCGGTTCTGCAGCACCCAGCTGCTGATGCCCCTGTTGATCGATCACCTGGCCCGAGCCCGCCAGCTGCCGGGCGCCGTGGTCAAAACCGTGAGCGGCTCGGATCTCATGCGGCTGGTGGCGGAGGCCCAGGGACGCAAGGTTCTGGAGCTCGCGGTGGGCTTCAAGTACATCGCCGCAGAGATGCTGGCCGGGGATGTGCTGATCGGCGGCGAGGAATCCGGTGGCGTGGGTTTCGGCATGCACCTGCCCGAGCGGGACGCCCTGTTCGCGGCGATGCTGGTGCTGGAAGCCCTGGTGGAAGGAAAGCAACCCCTGGGTGCGCGTCTGGATGCACTCCAGCAACAACATGGAGGCAGCAGTCACTACGACAGACTCGACCTGCGCCTGGCCGACATGGAGGCACGCCGACGGCTCGAGACGCTGCTGGACCAGAGCACGCCCTCGACCGTCGCCGGCGCAGACGTGCTGGAGGTGATCAGCACCGACGGGATCAAACTGAGGATGGGGCCGAACCACTGGCTGATGCTGCGCTTCTCCGGCACGGAACCGCTGCTGCGGCTCTACTGCGAAGGGCCGGATGCCGAACGGGTGAACGAGGTGCTCGCCTGGGCCCGACAGTTTGCGGAGGCCGCATGAAGACCCTTGTGATCGCCAGCGGCAACGCCGGCAAGATTCGTGAATTCCAGGGTCTGCTGCAGGCCCTGCCCGTCAGCGTGCAACCCCAGCCAGAAGGCTTGGAGGTGGAGGAGACGGGCACCACCTTTGCCGCTAATGCCCGGCTCAAGGCTCAAGCGGTTGCCGCCGCCACAGGGGAATGGGCCCTGGCCGACGATTCAGGCCTCAGCGTTGATGCGCTTGATGGCGCTCCGGGTGTTCATTCCGCCCGCTACGCCCCCACCGACCCGGAACGCATTGCCCGGCTGCTGAAGGCCCTGAACGGCTCAGACCAACGCCAGGCCTATTTCTGCGCCGCGCTCTGTGTCGCCGCCCCAGACGGCACGATCCTGCTGGAGGTGGAAGGCCGCTGCGACGGCTTGATCACGGGCGCACCCCGGGGAGATCAGGGTTTCGGCTACGACCCGATCTTCGAAGTTGCTGGAACCGGCCGCACCTTCGCCGAGATGCCCTTGGCCGAGAAGAAGCAGCACGGCCACCGCGGCAAGGCCTTCAGTCTCCTGGAACCCAGGCTCCGCCAGTTGCTCGAAGCAAGCTGAAGAAGAACCACGGATACAAAGGCTCTCGGGGCATGGTCTGTACGGTGAGGCCTGCCGCTGACGAGGTCCATGGCCATCGCCATGACCACGGGTTACAGCGCGCAGACCGAGGGCGCTCTTCTGTGCATCGAAGCCGCCTCGGACTGGGCCCTGACTTGTGTGAATCAACTGGCTGTTGCTGACAGCCATGTCCTGATCGATTACGGAGCTGCCGACGGTGGAACCGCCGTTGGGCTCTGGAACCAGGTGCTGGATCGCCTGCATGCCAACCAGCCGATGGCCCACCTGACGTTGATCGGCAACGACCTGCCGAGCAACGACAACATCGCTCTGGCCAACAACCTGGCCCTGCAGATCCCCCGGGATCCGAAACCAACGGTGCTGGTGAGTGCCCGCAGCTTCTACGAGCCCTCCGTGGCGCCGAACTCGGTGAGCTTCGGTTTTTCCGCCACGGCCATGCACTGGCTGAGCGCCTCCCCCGGCCCCCTGAACAGCCACACCCATGTGCTGGCGTCCGGTGATGCCGACGCACTTCAGCGCTTCACCGCCCAGGCGATGAAGGACTGGAACCACATCCTCGAGCTGCGCAGCCGCGAACTGAAGCTGGGCGGCCGCCTGCTGACGGTGAATCTCTCCCGTGATGAAGCAGGGCTCTATCTCGGCCACAACGGCGGCGAAACCCGCAACGTGCACGACCAGCTGCACCAGATCTGGCGGGGCATGGCCGAGGAAGGCCTGATCAGCCAGGAGCAGTACCAACAAGGCACAGTTCTCAACTTCTACAAGTCCCCCGAGGAGTTCATGGCTCCGCTGAAGGACGAGAGCAGCGCCGCCCACCGCAACGGCCTGCGGCTGGTGGACGAGCGCACCGTTTACGTGAAGTGCCCTTACCGACGCCGCTGGAACGAGAACGGCGACACGGCGACTTTCGCCGCCGGATTGATGGCGACGATCCGCAGCTGGAGCCGCCACAGCTTCGCCAGTGCTGCCGGCGACACCGCAGCAGACACGGTGTTCGAGCGGCTGCAGCAGCGCATCGCCGAAGCCCCCAGCGAGTGGAGCCTCGACTACGTCGAGCACCACCAGATGATGGAGAAGGTGGCCTGATGAGCAGCGGCAAGAAAACAGCGCCGACCGTGTCGGTGCTGGCGGAACACGTCTCCGACCACCTCTCAGTGTTCGTGGTGGCGGAAGACACCGATGCCAAGCGCCCCGCCAACGGAGGCCTGCGGGTGCTCAATTACCCCAGCGATGAGGCCTGCATCGCAGACGGCCAGCGGCTGGCGGGGTTGATGACCCACAAGCACGATCTTTACGGCACCGGTTTCGCCGGCGGCAAGATCGTTGCCCGGGCCGCTGAACCCGATGCCGTCAAGGATGAGCTGATCAGCGTCACCGCCGAGCTGCTGGAGTCGCTTGACGGCGCGATGATCACCGGCTGCGATCTCAACACCAGCCTGGAAGATATGGAGCGTCTGACGGCGCTCACCCCCCATGTGCTGGCGGCGGTCGGCAGCCCTGTGGACGCCAGTGCCGCCACCGCCCACGGCACCCTCGGTGCTGTGGAGGCCGTGCTGGACAAGGACCTCAATGACGCCCGCCCCGGCCGGGCCCTCGTGCACGGCTGCGGTGCCGTTGGTGGCACCGTTGCCCGCCATCTCGTCGAGCACGGTTGGACCGTGTTCACCGTGGATCTGGACCGCGAGAAAGCCAGTTTTCCCGGCGCAACGCCGCTGCCGGAGAGCTGCGCTTGGTGGGAACTGAACCTCGACCTGCTGCTGCCCTGCTCGATCTCCGGATTGATCAACGCCGAAATGGCGACGGCGCTGAAAACCCCCGCCGTGGTGCCTGCCGCCAATGCCCCCTTCCAGCAACCCCAATTGGCGGATGACCTGCGTCGCCGCGGTGTGCGGGTGCTGCCGGACCCCCTGGTGAATGCAGGAGCTGTGATCGCCGACTCAATCGAGCGGTTCTCCCCCGACGCCTGGAGAGACGCTGGTGCCAAGGACGTCTATGCCTTCGTTCGCGATGAGGTGCGCCGACGGGCCAGCGAGTATCTGAATCAGCGCGAACAGGGCCTGTCTGTGGGTGCAGCCCTTGAGGAGGTGGCTGCAACACCCTCCACCGAGCCCATCGGCCTCAGCTTTGGAGAAAGCGAATGAGCACACCAGCGTCCCTCCCCAGCCGGGCAGCCGTCGTAATCGTTGGCGGCGGCATGGCCGGCCTCAGCTGCGCTGCATCCCTGGCCCGTCGCGGCGTGCGCGATGTGGTGCTGCTGGAAGCTCAGACCCTGGCCCACGCCAAAGCCAGCAGCTATGGCGAAACCCGGATGTTCCGGGAGATGTATTCCGACCCGGTGCTCTGCCGTCTCGCCCAGGAGGCCAACCGCCTCTGGCGCGAGGAAGAAAACCACGCCGGTCAGCAACTGCGGGAGACCCACGGCCTGCTTTTTTACGGCGAAAGCTGGGATGAAGAGACGATCGAGGGGTCGATCCCTGGGGCCCGACGGGTCATGGACGATCAGGGCATCCCCTATGAAGCCCTCGATGCCGGCCAGATCACAGCGCGCTTCCCGTTGAAGCCGAAGCCGGGCTTCACCGGACTGTTCGAGCCCACCGCCGGTGCCGTGCGCAGCGACAGGGTCTTGGCCCACTGGATCAACACCGCCCGCAACGCCGGCCATCAGCTGATCGAGCACTGCCCCGTGGCGGGCCTCGATGCCGATGGCGGTGGCGTCACCCTGGAGAGCGGCGAACACATCGCCGCCGGACAGCTGGTGGTGGCCTGCGGGATCTGGAGCCAGCTGTTGCTGGCACCTCTAGGCCTCGCACCCAAACTGGAGGTGTGGCCCATGCTCTGGGCCCACTACACCGTCGACCCGGCACTTGCCGATCGCTACCCCCAATGGTTCTGCTTCCAGCAGGAACGCGGCGATGACGGTGGCCTCTACTACGGCTTTCCTGTTCTGAGCCAAACGGCGGATGGCCGCCCCCGGATCAAGGCGGGCATCGACTGGGCTCCGCGGGAGCTGCGCGTCGCCGAACCCAACGCCATGGTTAACGAGCCACCCGCTCGCCTGGTGGAGCTGCTCGACACCTTCCTGTTCAACGAACTGGAGGGTGTGCAGGAGCGGGTGGAGACCGTGATCAGCCCTTACTCCATGGCCAGCGACGTGAACTTCGTGCTGGACCGGCTCACCCCGAAGCTGAGCCTGTTCGCAGGAGGCTCCGGCCAGGCCTTCAAGTTCGCTCCCCTAATCGGTGATTCCCTGGCACGCCTCGCCAGTGAAGAACAACCAGCGGTGGATCTCTCCTGCTGGAGCCACCAACGCGCCGCCGTTCGCGCCTGACCCCTCACCCCCCATCCGATGTCTGACACCCCCGCGAACCAGCGCTCCTGGTGGCGCCAGCCCCCACTCTGGGTGGGCGCTATTCCCCTGCTGATCTTTCTGCTGGTGTCGGCCATCGACCTGGCGCTGGCCAAGCAATTCACCGACAACGGCAAAGCCGTGATCAGTGATGCCCTCGGCGGTGTCTGGCAGTGGATGGTGGTGCTGCTTTTTCTGATCGCGCTGATCCTGGCCATCAGCCCAGTCGGCAAACTCCGGCTTGGAGGCGAGGAGGCCAAGCCCAGTCTCAAATTCTTCGACTGGTGCGCAGTGCTGATCTGCACCCTGCTGGCGGGGGGTGGTGTGTTCTGGTCGGCAGCCGAACCGCTGTATCACTTCCAGACCCCATCACCGGTGTTTGCGGGGGTCGAGGGCAGCACAGCCGCAGCGGTGGATCCCGCCCTGGCGGTGAGTTTTCTGCATTGGGGCTTCCTCGCCTGGGCCCTGGTGGCCACCACCACCACGATCACCTTCTCGATCCTGGAGCGACGCGGGGAACCCCTGCGTCCCCGCACACTGCTGGTGAACATCGTGCCGCGCAGCTGGGTGGATGGTCCGCTCGGTCACCTGGCGGATGGGTTGTCTGTGGTGGCCGCAATCGCCGGCACGGTTGGCCCCTTGGGTTTCCTCTCGCTGCAGCTCAGCAATGCCGCAGGGCAACTGCCCTGGCTCAGCGACAGTGCCGGCCTGCAATCCCTTGTGGTGGTGCTGCTGACCGCCGTCTTCGCGACCTCCACCGTCAGCGGCATCCAAAAAGGCATCAAATGGCTGTCGGAGCTCAATGTGTGGCTCACCCTGGCCCTGGCGGCGGGCCTGCTGCTATTGGGCCCGGGCCTCTGGCTGATGCAGCACTTCTTCAGCGGCTTCATCACCTACCTGATCCACCTGCCGCAGATGGCCCTCACTCCCAATGCCGTGCCGGCGAACTGGGTGAACGGCTGGACGGTGTTCTACTGGGGCTGGTTCCTCGGCTATGCGCCCTTGATGGGGCTGTTCACCGCCGGCGTCAGCCGCGGCCGCAGTATTCGTGAACTAGTGCTGGCGGTGGCCATCCTCTGCCCGATCGTGACCAACCTTTGGTTCACCCTGCTGGGGGGCACCGGATTGCATCTCGAACTGGCGGGGGGCGGCATCAGCGAAGCCCTGGCCCAGAACGGAGCCGCCGCTGCCCTACTCACCATCCTCAGCCAACTCCCCCTGGCCGGTCTGCTGATTCCGATCGGCCTGGTGCTGGTGGTGCTGTTCATGTGCACCAGCGCCGACTCAATGAGTTACGCCGCAGCCATGGTGGTGAGCGGCCGCAACGAGCCCCCTTCTCTGCTGCGCCTGTTCTGGGCCTTGATGATCGGCAGCCTCACCTTGGTGCTGCTACGCATCGGCTCGGGCCTGGGGGACAGCACCTCCATCGATGCCCTGCAGGCCTTCATCGTGATCACCGCGGTGCCGGTGACTCCCTTGGTGCTGGCCACCCTCTGGAGCGCGCCAAGGCTGGCCTGGAGGGAAGCCAAGCGCGAAGGACTCAGCTAATCAGCTGATGGGTGCCCAGCTCCCGTGCAGGCCATGGGGAACGGCCAACGGCAGCTCAAGCACCGCCACCTCAGACAGATCACGGGCGTTGAGGATCACCAGATCGGATGCAACCCGCGCCCCGTTCCACACCAGGTCCAGCACCCAGCCGTCGTCCTCCGCCTCAGCACCGGGACGACGCACCATCAACGGCTCACTCACAAAGCCCCTGGGCGCCGCACTCCAGGTGTGGGTCTCCCCGGAATCCAGATCAAGTTTCTGGATGGCCTGCAACGGATCGTTGCCCCTCTCCCGCTCCGCCACCGCCATCCAGGCGAAGCGGGCGCTGAGGCCCTGACGCTCGGGGTTGACCATGGCGAACTCACAGGTGCGCTCGCTGATCCGCTCGGTCTGCACCGATTCCCGACTGAGGTCGAGGCGGCAACGGTGCAGGATCCCCTCCGGCACCGTGTCGAAATTCACCTCGGCGAAATCCTCATCAGGTCCGATGGACGGGAAATCGTCGTAGACGATGCTCTCCAACACAACATGATCGCCATCCTCAAAGGCATTGAGGTGATGGAAGACGAAACCGTCGGGAGCTTCGAGGATGCGGGGCTTCTGACCAGCAAAGCGGCCGGAATCGCGGGGAATCAGCCAGAAACGCCCCTTGCCGCCGGGTTGAGATGCCAGGCACTGGGCCGCACCCTTTTCGCCGGTCACAAACGGCAGGGGATTGAAGGCGATGGCGTTCTGGAGGAATACCGCCCAGTTGGGGGTGATGGCGAAGTCGTGGAGAAAGGCGAAACCGGGGAAGCTGTCAGAACGGTCGTGCAGCAAGGTGCCAGCCTCCGGGCCATCGGTGGCGAACTCCATCAGACGGATGGTGCTGCGGGGCCCGGTCTTGACCCCGAAGGTGACCATGCAGGGCCGTCCGTTGTGGCCGGGATCGAAGCGGGGGTGGGCACTGAAGGCCTCGCCCTTTTTCAACACACCATCGAGGCGTGACAGGCCACGGGTCTCCAGGCTGCGGGGATCGAGCGCATGGGGTTCCGCCGCCTCCCAGAGGGCCAACAACTGATCCCCCAGGCGCACCACGTTGGTGTTGGCGATGTTCTTCAAGCGCAGGTCAAAGGCGTTGGCCAGCCGACCACCCGGCTTCTGGCTGCCGAACACGCCGCGGTAGAGCACCTTGCCGGCCTTCTCCTCCGCCAGCCAACCCTCGGTGCGCACATAGCGGTTGCTGAGGCAGACGCTGCCGTTCTCAAACCGCATGGCCGCGATCATGCCGTCGCCATCAAAGGGGTGATGCACGCGATGCCCATCCCGCTCAAGCCGTCCGGGGCCATTGCGATAGAACGTGCCCTGAAGGTCGGCCGGCACTGCACCACGCACCGGCGTCAGCGCCACGTCAGTGAGTTCCTGCTCAACGTTCACAAAGGAGCTGGCCCAGTCGCTGCGGTCGTAGCTGCGGGCAGGGGCGACGGTCACGGGCGAACGATCAACGTTCGCCCATCTTCTCGTAACGGACTGTGAAGCGCGGAGCCGCCCTCAGCTGGCGCCGGCCTGCTCAAGCACTCCTTTGCTGCTGGGGATGGCGCCGGCCCGGCGTGGATCCACCTCCGTGGCCATGCGCAGGGCCCGGGCAAAGGCCTTGAAGCAGGCTTCAACGATGTGGTGGGAGTTAGCCCCATCCAGCTGACGGATGTGGAGGGTCAGCCCGCTGTTGTTGACCACCGCCACGAAGAACTCCTTCACCAGCTCGGTGTCGTACGTGCCGATCTTCTGGCTGGGAATCGCAAGGCTGTAGCTGAGGTGGGGGCGACCGGAACAATCCAGGGCCACCTGCACCAGGGCCTCATCCAGCGGTGCCACGAAGTGACCGAAGCGATGGATGCCGCTCCGGTCCCCCAGGGCCTGGGCCAGGGCCTGCCCCACGGCAATCCCCACGTCCTCGTTGGTGTGGTGATCGTCGATATGGGTGTCTCCCACCGCATTGATCTCCAGATCGATCAGGCCGTGGCTGCTGATCTGATGAAGCATGTGGTCAAGAAACGGCACACCGGTGCTGGCCTGGCACTGGCCGGAGCCGTCCAGATCCAGCCGCACCTTCACATCGGTTTCACCGGTGACCCGACGGATCGTTCCCAGACGTGCCATCACCCGAGCTTCAGTGCCCTCATCGTGCCTCACATTCCGGTGACGCAGTAGCCCGCATCCACGTAGATGGTCTGACCGGAGATGCCGCTGGCCAGATCGCTGAGCAGGAAGGCAGCGGTACCACCCACTTCCATCTGCGTGACGGTGCGGCGCAGGGGAGCCTTCTCCTCCACGTTGTGGATCATGTCGAGAATGCCGCCGATGGCGGAGCTGGCCAGGGTGCGGATCGGGCCGGCGCTGATGGCGTTGACGCGCACCTGCTTTTCGGGGCCCAGCTCTGCCGCCAGATAGCGAACGGACGCCTCCAGAGCAGCCTTGGCGACGCCCATCACGTTGTAGTTGGGGATCGCCCGCTCAGCACCGAGGTACGAGAGCGTGATCACGCCGGCCTTCTCGCTGAACAGCGGCTTGGCATGGGCGCAGAGGGGCGCCAGGGAATAAGCGCTGATGTCGAGGGAACGGGCAAAACCCTCAGCGGTGGTGGCGCTGTAGTCACCGATCAGCTCTTCCTTGCCGGCAAAGGCCAGGCAGTGCACCAGACCATCGAGAACGCCCCACTTCTCCTTGATCTCGCCGAAGACCTCAGCCATCTGGTCGGCATCCTGCACATTGAGAGGCAGGAACAGGCTGGGCTCCAGGGGAGCGGTGAGTTCGCGCACCTTGGCCTCAAAGCGGCCCTTGTCGTCAGGCAGGTAAGTGATGCCGAGTTCAGCACCGGCCGCCTTCAGCTGCTGAGCGATGCCCCAGGCGATCGAACGGTTGTTGGCGATGCCGGTGACGAGAATCTTCTTGCCGGTGAGATCAAGCAGCATCGGGACAGACCGGAACGGGTTGAATTCGCGCGATTCTCCCCCATCCCCCGCCAAGATCACCGCTCCTTTGCTGACAAAGGCCGGTGCCCAGCGTTGCGTCACCCCCGATCAACGGCGACCTGCCGCGGCAATTCGCGTCCCGCGATGCCCTCAACACCCTGTTGGCGCAAGAGTTCCCAGGGGCAGAAGGGGAGCTCAGCCCGATCCGCGGTGGGCGTGAAGCAGCCGAAGACAAACTGCAGCGCATTGACGCAAGGCGCTACGCCAAAAGTCGCAATCACCTCAAGGGCGCGGTCACCGGGCTGTCGCCCTACATCCGCCACGGCGTGCTGAGCCTCGCGGAGGTGCGCGATTCAGTGTTTGCACGGATCCGCAACCGTGATGAGGGCGGAAAGCTGATCAACGAACTCGGCTGGCGGGACTTCTGGCAACGGATGTGGCTCGATCTGGGGGATGGCATTCATGACGATCAGGAACCGTTCAAAACAGGCCATGACGCCGGGGCCTATGCCCGGGAACTGCCGGCCGATGTGCGCGCAGGGAGCACAGGGCTGGCCTGCATGGATGGCTTCCACGATCAACTGGTGACGACCGGCTGGCTGCACAACCACGCCCGCATGTGGATGGCCGCCTGGCTCGTGCACTGGAGACGGGTGCACTGGAAAGCCGGAGCCGACTGGTTCCTGGAGCACCTGCTGGATGGCGATCCGGCCAGCAACCATCTGAGCTGGCAGTGGGTGGCCAGCACCTTCAGCCACAAGCCCTACTTCTTCAACCGCGGCAACCTGCAGCGCTACAGCGACGGGCACTACTGCGACAGCTGCCCCAGCGCGAACAGCTGCCCCTTTGAAGGCAGCTACGACCAACTGGAGAACCAGCTGTTCGCCCCGATGCCGGCCATACGGGAGACCGGCAACAACCGCAACCAGCAGCGCAACCGCCAACGCCGGAGCAGCGGAGGCGCCAGTGCCGCCCTGGCCCGTCCCAAGCGATAAGCAGGAGATTCCTCGATGACATTTCAACGCCCGATCCTCTGGATTCACGAGGAGGCCCTTGGTGCCAACAACCCAGCGCTGCAGGCCTGGCCAGAGTCACCAGCGGTGTTCGTGTTCGACACCCGTTGGATCCAAGAGGCACGAATCAGCCGCAAACGGCTCGGCTTCCTCTACGAAAACGCCCTCGACCTTCCCCTCACCCTGCGCAAGGGGGATGTGGCCGATGAGGTGCTGGCCTTTGCCCGTCGCCATCAGGCCGATGGTGTGGTGAGCAGCAGCTCTGTGGATCCACGCCTGGAGCGGATCGGCGAGGCAATCGACGCAGAACTGCCGCTGGAACTGCTGGATCCCGAACCGTTCGTAGAACTGCCGCGGCCACCACGGCTGGGGCGGTTCAGCCGCTACTGGCGCGATGCCGAGGCGGTGGTGTGGGAGGGCTACTCACCAGCCCGTTGATCCCTCAGCAGCTGCCGGGCCCGCTTCAATTCCTCCACGGGATTGGTAAGCAGATCTTCCTCCTCGAGTGAGGGCAGCTGCACAGGAACCACCTGCTTGTCGTTCCGGGGCGGCTCGATCCACTGCCAGCGGTCTTCCGGAGCGCGGGCCTAGCACAGAGCTTTCAGCTCGCTCTTCAACAGGCCACGCACATCGCGCCGGGCCACGGCATCAAAAAACTCCTCACGGGTCGCCAACCCGGAACTGAACGGTGTGGATCCATTGCCGTTGAACAGACGGGCCGGATCCGGCAGCCATCGGGGACGACACACCCCCGGGAAACTGGTGTCTGTCTCCAGATAGATGTGGACCCCGTAGCCATCGGGCTGATTGACCACAGCTACCCCGTCATGGGGGGAATGGCGCTTTAGAGAGAACAATCGCCAGCTGGGCGGTTCCTTTGGAGAAGCGCAGGCCCCCAGCAGCAGGGCGACTCCCCAAAGCAGTTGCAGGCGCGGCATCCATCACAACCGGAGGTGGCCATCCTGAAGCAGATTCGCTGCATCTGCCTGCGCCTTATGGCCCTGACACCATCCACGATGCTGGCGCTGGGAACAGGCCTGCCTAATTTTGATATTCCCCAGGTCATGGGTGGTCGGCTGAGCAGCAGGTCTCTGGACCAACGGCCCGTGCTGCTGATGGTGCTTTGTGCCCATTGCCCCTTTGTGAAACATGTGGAGCCCGAAATCACTCAGCTGAACCACGACTTCAGCAATGCGGTGCAACTGATCGGTGTGAGCAGCAACAGCCTGATCACCCACCCCCAGGATGGGCCAGAACAACTGGCGGACCAGGCCAGGCGCCATGGCTGGAGCTTCCCTTACCTGCTGGATGAGCAGCAAAGCCTGGCCCGAGCGCTCAGGGCAGCATGTACGCCGGAATTCTACCTGTTTTCACCTGATGGCGAGGGCTTCCAGAGCCTGCGCTACCGCGGCCAATTGGACGGCAGCCGACCCGGCAACGATCACCCCCTCGACGGCCGAGACCTGAGAGCCGCCCTCGATGCCGTACTGGCGGGATCTCCCGTCAACCCAGACCAGACCGCCTCGGTGGGCTGCAATGTGAAGTGGAACCCCGGACACGAACCGGAGTGGTTCGGCTGAGCCACTTAAGCTTTGCTTTATGCAGGTTCCTCCCTTCAGCCTCAGCCAGCAGATCGACGATCTTGGTGTAGACCTCGAAGAGGCGGTGCTCGAGGTGTTGCGCAGCGGCCAGTACATCGGTGGACCGCAAATCAAACGCTTCGAAGAGGCCTTTGCCGCCAGCGTTGGCTGCAAGCACGCCGTGGGCTGCAACAGCGGCACCGATGCGTTGATCCTCGCCCTACGCGGCCTGGGGATCGGTGCAGGCGATGAGGTGATCACCTGCTCGTTCAGTTTTTTCGCTACAGCTGAGGCCATCAGCGCCGTCGGCGCCACGCCGGTGTTCGTGGATGTCGACCCCAGCACCTACCTGATCGATTTTGATCAGATCGAAGCCGCGATCACCCCCGCCACCAGGGCCCTGATGCCGGTGCACCTGTTCGGGCGTGCAGTGAACATGACCCGGCTGATGGCCATTGCCGAACGCCATCAGCTGAAGGTGATCGAAGACTGCGCCCAGGCGACGGGAGCCCGCTGGCAGGGCCAGGCGGTGGGCAGCTTCGGCGATGCAGGCTGCTTCAGCTTCTTCCCCACCAAGAACCTCGGTGCAGCGGGAGACGGCGGTGCGATTACCACCAGCGATGCCCACCTAGCCCAGGCCATGCGTGAGCTGGCCGTGCACGGCATGCCCAAGCGCTACCTCCACACCAGCCTTGGCTACAACAGCCGACTGGATGCGATCCAGGCCGCGGTGCTGAACGTGAAGCTGCCGAAGCTCAAGCGGTGGATCAGCAAACGCACCAGCATTGCCGAGAGTTACCGGGATGCCCTTGGCGATCTAAACGGCCTCACCCTGCCGACAGCCGACGACGGCCACAGCTGGAACCAATTCGTGGTGCGCATCGGCAGTTGCCCCAGCGGCCAGCCGCTCTGCAACGCCAGCTGCGCCCCCTCCAACACCAGTGCACGCCACGGCATCCCCGAAAGCTGCTGCCGCGACTGGGTCAAGCAGACCCTGCAGGAGCGTGGGGTGAGCACAATCATCTACTACCCCATTCCAATCCACAGACAGCCGGCCTACGCCCATCTGGGCTTGCAACAGGGCTCCTTACCGGTGACGGAACAGCTCTGCAGCCAGGTGCTGAGCCTGCCGATCTTCCCGGAGCTAACTGTCGACCAGCAACAGGCAGTGATCGACACCGTGCGCCAGTTGCTGGGATCCAACGCACCAGCTGAATTCCGCCGCGGCGACGACCGTGATCAGGACCGGATTGTGGCGTAAAGCGCCTTGAACCTGGCCTGCTGGGTTTTGTGATTCACGAGAGGCTCGGGGTAATCGCGTCTCTCGAGAGCTCCGATCTCACCGCTGAGCAAATCCTTGGTGTTCACATGGCGCAGTTCCGGCACCCACTGGCGGATGTAATCGCCGGCTGAATCGAATTTGGAGGCCTGGGTGGCGGGGTTGAAGATGCGCAGGGGCTTGGGATCCATGCCACTGCTGGCGCTCCACTGCCAGCCACCGTTGTTGGCGGCCAGGTCACCGTCCACCTCCAGTTCCATGAAGGCGCGCTCGCCCCAGCGCCAGTCGCAGATCAGGTCTTTGACCAGATAGGAGGCCACGATCATGCGGCAGCGGTTGTGCATCCAGCCGGTTTGGTTGAGCTGGCGCATGGCGGCATCGATGATCGGCATGCCGGTCTGCCCCTCCTTCCAGAAGTCGAACCAGTCCTCGTTGTTCTCCCAGGGGAAGCGGCGCCACTGCTCGCGGTAGGGGCCATCGGCCAGTTCCGGAAAATGAAACAGAGCCTGCTGGTAAAACTCGCGCCAGCCCAGCTCCTGCTCCCACACGGCGATGGCCTGCAAATGCTCCTCGCTGCGGGCTTGCTCACGGGAGTCCTGGGCCGCACACCAGGCCTGGCGAGGGCTGAGGGTGCCGAGGCTCAGGGCAGCACTGAGGGTGGAGGTGCCTGCGGTACCGGGGAAATTGCGGTCAGGCTCATAGCCGAGCAAGGGCCCATCACAGAAGCTGTTGAGTTGGGCCAGCGCCGCCGCTTCTCCAGGGCGGCAGGGGCAGATCTCAGCGCCCTTGAAACCATGACTCTCCCGCAGAGCCTCCAGGGACTCACCGGCCGGCAGCTGTGCAGGATCGAGATCCACCAACCCGGTGGGGGCGGCAACGGTGCTGGGTTGCTTGGCCAGCACCTGGCCGCGCCAGTTGCGCAGGAACGGGCCATAGACGCGGTATGGATCACCACCACCGGTCTTGAGCAGCTCTGGAGCGATCAGCAGCTGATCCCAATCCACCACCACTTTGCGGCCATCGGCCTGCAGTTTTTTGGCCACCTGGCGGTCCCGCTCACGGGCATAGGGCTCCACATCGCGGTTCCACACCACAGCCTCAGCACCGATCTGCTGCGCCAGCTGCGGCAACACCGCCACCGGATCTCCCTTGACGACCAGCAATCGGCTGCCGGCCTCCCGCCAGCGCTGCTGCAGTTCCACCAGGCTCTCGATCAGAAACCACAGCCGGGCCGGCGCCATCGGCGGCAGATGATCCGGCGGGTTGATCAGCTGCGGGTCGAGCACGTACACCCCCGTCACCGCCGGACTGATGTCCGTAGCAGCCACCAAACCCAGGTTGTCCGCCAAGCGCAGGTCGCGGCGGTGCCAGAACAGAACGCGAGAGCTGGTCATCAGAGGCCGAGAAGCTGCTTGGCACGGAACCAGGCGGTCACACTTTTGCCATCGAGCCATTCATCGCCCGAGGCCAACGCTGCATCCAGCTGAGCTGGGCTCATCAGCACAACCTCCAGATCTTCGTCGTCATCGCCGGCTGGCGGGTTCTCCAGGGGCATGAGCTCCCGGGCAAGGAAGCAATGGATCACTTCATCGGAATAACCAGGGCAGGGGAGCATCGGCCCCAGCACATCCCACTGCGCAGCGCTGTAGCCGGCTTCCTCCCCCAGCTCCCGCTGCATCGATTCCAGGGGGTCTTCGCCATCTTCAAGCGTGCCGGCAGGGAATTCGAGCAGGCGGGCCTGAACCGCAAAGCGGTACTGACGCAGAAGCACCACCTGGCCGTCATTCGTGATCGGCACCGCCAAGGAAGCGCCGGGGTGGCGGATCATCCCGAAGGTGGCCTCGACACCCATCGGCAGCTTGATCCGGTTGCGCTCGAAACGGAGCTTGCGAGCGTCCACCACCTCAACGGTGTCCAGCAGCTCAAAGGGCTCCGGGGCGGGCAGTGGCGCCATGGGATCAGGCGAGAAGTCTCACCAGCATGGCGGGTAAGTGCCCTGCATCGCTTCCAGCAACGGCGCCAGCACAAAGCTGCGCAGGTGCATCCGCGGGTGGGGAAGCATCAGGTCAGGATGATCCAGCCGCAGTTCTCCCCAGAACAGCAGATCCAGATCGAGGCTGCGCGGGCCCCAGCGCTGTTCCTGCGATCGGTTTCGGCCGAACTGCTGTTCCAAACCCTGTAAGGCATCCAACAGTTCCAGGGCGGCGGCCACGCTCGGCGGGGCCTGCAGCCCCTCCACCAGCATCACGGCATTGCAGTAACGGGGCTGGTCGGGGGGACCACCAACGGGGGGGGTGTCGTGCAGGGATGACCAGCGGTAAACCAGCTCCTGAGCAGACCAGACCCTGAGCAAATCCTCCAGCAAAGGCCGCACCGCCACCAACGTCTCGCGCGGCGATCCCACCCCACTGGGCTGGTTCGCCCCTAGCGCCACCGCAACAGAAGCGTCATCGATGGAGGGCATCAGCGAGACTGGCGCGCACGAACGGGCTAAACGCGTCCATGGTGGCAACCGGAGTAGCGGTGAAGGACGACCAGGCCACCCGTGCCTTTCCGCTGGCAGCGATCACGGGCCATGGGACGTTGAAGTTGGCCCTTCTGCTGGCGGCCGTGGACCCTGGGTTGGGCGGTGTGGTGATCGCGGGGGGACGCGGCACCGGCAAATCTGTCTTGGCGCGGGGCCTGCATGCCCTGCTGCCCCCGATCGACATCCTCGATGCCGAAGGAGGTGTGGGCCGCAATCTCGATCCCCAGAACCCGGATGAATGGGACGACGCCACCCGTGAACGGATCACAGGCGAAGCACCCTCCACGGTGATTCCCGCCCCCTTCGTGCAGATCCCCCTCGGCATCACCGAAGACCGCCTGGTGGGCGCTGTGGATGTCGCTGCCTCCCTATCCAGCGGCAGCGCCGTCTTTCAGCCGGGTCTGCTGGCAGACGCCCACCGCGGCGTGCTTTACGTCGACGAGCTCAATCTTCTGGATGACGGCATCGTCAACCTGATGCTGGCGGCGGTGGGCAGCGGCGAGAACCGTGTGGAGCGAGAGGGGCTCAGCCTCAGCCACCCCTGCCGGCCGCTGCTGATCGCCACGTACAACCCGGAGGAGGGCAACGTTCGTGATCACCTGCTTGATCGCTTCGCGATTGCGCTCTCCGCCAACCAGTTGGTGAGCACCGAGCAGCGGGTGGAGATCACCAACGCAGTAATCAGCCATGGCCAATGCAGCCGCAGCTTTGCTGAGAAATGGAGCGAGGAAACCGATGCGCTGGCAACCCAGCTGTTGCTGGCCCGCCAGTGGCTCCCGGATGTTCAGATCAGCGGCGAGCAAATCGAATACCTCGTGACCGAAGCCATCCGCGGCGGCGTTGAAGGGCACCGCTCCGAGCTCTACGCGGTGCGGGTGGCCAAGGCCCATGCCGCCCTCAGCGGACGGGATCAGGTGGAAGCTGACGACCTCCAGGTGGCCGTGGCCCTGGTGATCGCTCCGCGAGCGTCCCAGATGCCACCACCGGACCAGCAGATGGAACCACCGCCGCCGGAGGACCAGGAACCGCCACCGCCGCCCCCCGAACAGCCCCAGGACCAGGGCGATCAGCAACAGGAGAATCCGCCGCCGCCGGAGGGATCCGACGAGGAGGAGAACGACCCTCCGGAGGACAACAGCGATGACGACACCAGCGACGATGACGAGAGTGACGGCGAGGAGGATCAGGCTCCACCGGCGGTACCCGAGGAGTTCATGCTCGATCCCGAAGCGATCGAGGTGGACCCTGATCTGCTGCTGTTCAATGCCGCGAAGGCGAAAAGCGGCAACAGCGGCAGCCGGTCTGTGGTTCTCAGCGACAGCCGCGGCCGCTATGTGAAACCGATGCTGCCCCGCGGACCGGTGCGCCGGATCGCCGTGGACGCCACCCTGAGAGCAGCGGCGCCTTACCAAAAGATTCGCCGCGAACGGGAACCAGGCCGCTCGGTGATCGTGGAGGAGGGCGATCTGAGGGCCAAGCTGCTGCAGCGCAAGGCCGGCGCCCTGGTGGTGTTCCTGGTGGACGCCAGCGGCTCAATGGCCCTGAACCGGATGCAAAGCGCCAAGGGTGCCGTGATCCGCCTGCTCACCGAGGCCTACGAAAACCGCGACGAAGTGGCCCTGATCCCCTTCCGTGGCGATCAAGCCGAAGTGCTGCTCCCTCCCACCCGCTCGATAACGGCGGCCCGCCGCCGGCTGGAATCAATGCCCTGTGGCGGTGGTTCACCCCTGGCCCATGGCCTCACCCAGGCGGCCCGAGTCGGCGCCAATGCCTTGGCCACGGGTGATCTGGGCCAGGTTGTGGTGGTGGCCATCACCGACGGTCGCGGCAACGTGCCCCTAAGCACCTCTCTCGGTCAGCCCGAACTTGAAGGCGAAGAGAAACCCGACCTCAAACAAGAAGTGCTGGACGTCGCCACCCGCTACCGCATGCTCGGGATCAAGCTGCTGGTGATCGACACCGAGCGCAAGTTCATCGGCAGCGGCATGGGCAGAGACCTGGCTGAAGCCGCAGGCGGCAAATACGTGCAGCTGCCCAAGGCCAGCGATCAGGCGATTGCAGCGGTTGCGATGAACGCCATCAGCAACATCTAAAACGCACGATATCGGGCCGAAATCACACCAATATCGACCCAATATGGTGCCTATTGAGAAATTTGCGCTGGAAAGATTTCGCCAAACAATTCCCCCAAGCCGATGGTGAGATTGCGAACACCCTTCATGAACTCAGGATCACTGGTGAGTTGAACCACATCGCCACCCACGGCATCGATCGTGGCCATGAGCTGGGCGGCATTGGCGGCCGTCTGCTTGAGGTCACTCAGGGTCTGGGGATTATCGAGGGACGCGGCAATGTTGTTCAGATGTGCCGTGGCCACCTCCAGATTGCGAATCACAGGCGCGGCCTTGGCCAATTCATCCTGCAATTGCACCGTCAACGCCTCGAATTCCTTCGTGGAGGCCTCAATCTGCTCAAGCGAGGCCGCCACATTGGGAATCACCCGCTCGTCCTGAACCTGTGCCAACAGCTCCTGCATGGTTGCAGTCACGGTGGAAAGGCTGGGGATCTCTTGCCCCACAACAATTCCACCGTTGCAGAGCTGGAGCGTTGGCTGACAGCCAGGCGCTTGAGGGACGGGTGCATCCGGCGGAAGCGGAGCTCCACGGCTGACCAAGGCCACCCGGGCGCTCCCTCCCAACAAGGAAGCCGAGCCCACCGTGGCGGTCACGGGCAGCGGCAGGCGCAGATCAGCTTTGTTGATTTCGAGCTCAGCCACCACCGCTTCGGGCGTCACCGCAATCGAGCGCACTGAACCCACCACGATGCCCCGATAGGTGACCGGAGAACGCTCGGCCAAACCTGCCGCATCGTTAAAACGGGCGGTCAGCGTCCAATGGCTTGATCCCAAACGAACCCCGCGAAGCCAGAAGGCGGTGGAGGAGAATCCAATGATGCCGCCGATCAAGGTAAATCCGACGATGGCATCACGAACGCTGCGTCGCATGGTGGTCAGTGCTCCGCCGGTTGCATCGGTCCGCGCAGGCTACCCGTCCTGAACTGGACGACATAGGGGTTCTCTGTGGTGCGAAACGCCTCCACCGACCCTTCCCACCGGAACTGTCCGTCGTAGAGCATCAACACCCGTTCCGCAGAGCGTTCGATCGTGCTGCGCACATGACTCACCACCACGGAACATCCCTGGGCCACGGTGGTGGTTTTGACAATCAAATCTTCGATCCGCGTACAAGCCACGGGATCAAGCCCTGCAGTGGGCTCGTCGTACAACAACAGGGGCATCGACTGATTCCCCCGCTGAGGATCATCAATCAGGGCACGGGCAAAGCTCACCCGCTTCTGCATGCCACCACTCAATTCACCGGCATAGAGGTGGGCCACGTCATAGAGCCCCACCGCCTCCAGGCAGGCATGCACACGGTCACGAATCTCTTGCCGCGACAGCTGCGTGCGTTCGCGCAAGAGAAAGCCAACGTTTTCCTCAACCGTGAGCGATGCCAACAGAGCGGGATTTTGAAACACCAGCCGCACATCCGGCGGATCGGTCTGGTCCAGCCGCAGGTAGGTCTGCGGCTGATTGAACAGGCGCAGCTCACCACCGGTAGGCAGCTGCAAACCAGCCAGAAGACGCAGCACCGTGGACTTTCCGGCCCCGGATGGGCCCACCACGGCCAACCGCTCCCCGGCACGCAAGGTCAAGTTGACCCGATCCAGAACAGGCCGAGGTCCCCACTGCATCGTGAGGTCCCGCATCTCCACGACGGGTTGAGACTGCGGCACGGTCTGGGCCAAAAACACAGCCATCCTGCCGCCTTTCCACAAGCTCCGTACAGTTCGGTGAACATGCTCATCAAGCCGTTCCTTGGCGCTGAAGCCTCCGACAAGCAAACGCCAAGCCCGGATGATGCGCAATCAGCGGCGACGGGATCTGATGACCCGCTCCCAACGGGCGGTTCGCTGGCTGCAGCCTGGCTTGGTGGTGAAGCGCTGGCTGCTCACCTCCGGCCTGGGCCTGTTGACGGCACTGCTGGGGGCCGCCGTCTGGGCCGATCTGAAGCCGATCTACTGGATCCTGGAAACCCTCAGCTGGCTGCTGAGCACCATCACCACCGTGCTGCCCCGCGAGATCACCGGACCCCTGGTGCTGCTAATCGGCAGCGGTCTTTTGCTATGGGGACAGAGCCGCAGCTTCGGCTCGATTCAGCAGGCTCTCGCCCCTGACAAGGACACCGTTCTGGTGGATGCCCTGCGGGCCAAAAGCCGCTTGAACCGGGGGCCCAACATCGTGGCCATCGGCGGAGGGACAGGCTTATCGACCCTGCTGAGCGGTCTGAAGCGATACAGCAGCCGCATCACCGCCATCGTCACCGTCGCTGACGACGGCGGAAGCAGTGGGGTGCTCCGGCGGGAACTGGGGGTGCTGCCCCCAGGTGACATCCGCAATTGTCTGGCAGCCCTTTCCACCGAAGAGCCACTGCTCACCCGCCTGTTCCAATACCGCTTTGCGGCCGGGAGCGGTCTGGAGGGGCACAGCTTCGGCAATCTTTTTCTCTCTGCCCTCTCAGCGATTACGGGCAATCTGGAAACCGCCATCACCGCATCAAGTCGTGTGCTGGCGGTGCAAGGTCAGGTGGTGCCCGCCACCAACGTGGATGTGCAGCTCTGGGCCGAACTTGAAAACGGCCAACGGATCGAAGGCGAGAGCAACATCGGCCACGCCCCCAGCCCCATTGTTCGCCTGGGCTGCAGTCCTGAACGACCACCGGCCCTGCCCCGGGCTCTCGAAGCGATCGCCAATGCCGACCTGATCGTGCTCGGACCGGGGAGCCTCTACACATCCCTGCTCCCCAATTTGCTGGTGCCGGAACTGGTGGGCGCCATCAAACGCAGCAAGGCCCCCATGCTCTACATCTGCAACCTGATGACACAACCAGGCGAGACCGATGGCCTGGATGTGCGAGGACACATCCGAGCGATCGAGGCACAGCTCGCCACTCTCGGCATTGAGCCCAGACTGTTCAATGCCGTCCTGGCCCAAGACGATCTGCCCGAGTCTGATCTGGTTCGCTATTACCAAAGCCGCGGCGCTGATCCCGTGCGTTGTGATGCGGAAGGGCTCCGCTCAGACGGCTACGACGTCACTCAGGCTCCACTGCAGGGAGTACGACCGACTGCAACACTGCGCCACGATTCCCGCAGACTTGCCCTTGCGGTAATGCGCTTCTACCGAACCCATCGACGCGAACGCGATCAATAGGCGTCCTGCATTTCATAAAAATCGGGCTGGACGTAGTCCTTGCGCAGCGGCCATCCCTTCCAGTCCTCCGGCATCAACAAGCGTTTGGGATGCGGATGCCCCTCGAATTGAATGCCGTACATGTCGAAGGTTTCACGCTCCTGCCAATCGGCGCCGCGGAACAGACCATAGATCGACGGCAGCGAGGGGGTGCCTTCTCGATTAAGAAAGACCTTGATCCTCACTTCCCGCAGCTTGGCTGAGGGATCTGCCGCCATGGCCTCCACCTGTTCCGCCATCGCCAGCAGGTGATAGAAGCAAACCAGTTGCTCTCCGGGGCCTTCGTCGTAGCCCCCTTGGCACTGGAGGTAGTCGAAACCGTTGCTCTTGAGCGCCGCAGCAATCATCGGGAGAACGTCAGCTTCAACACCGATCTGCTCAACACCGAGATGATCAGGCTCGAGGCTGTTGTGATCAAAGCCTTGTTTGTTCAGCCATTGGCTCACCGGACCAGGCTCGGGAGCAAGAACCGCACCCGCGTCATCCGAGGCGGCTGTCTTCTTGGAAGGGGTTTCGCTCATGACTCGACAGGTTCAGCAGCAGGGGTAAGCACGGCGGCATCGGTAGCCAGGGTCTGCCCTGCCGGCGCTGCAGCCAGGGCAGCCTTCTGAGATTCGGCCCGAAGGTAAGAACCGGTCACCACAGGTTCAACACGCTTCATCTGGTGGGAGACCATCATGTAGCGGTGGGTCTGCTGATGCTTACGCCGCTCCGCCAGCGACTCATCCCCAACTTTCTTGCGCAGCTTGATCACGGCATCAAAGATGGCTTCCGGGCGGGGCGGACAGCCGGGCAGATAAAGATCCACCGGAATTAACTTGTCGACGCTGCGCACTGCGGTGGTGGAATCAGCGCTGAACATGCCGCCGGTGATGGTGCAGGCACCCATGGCGATCACGTACTTCGGCTCGGGCATCTGCTCATACAGCCGCACCAGGGCGGGCGCCATTTTCATGGTGACCGTGCCGGCCACGATTAAAAGGTCGGCCTGACGCGGGGAACTGCGGGGTACCAGACCGAAGCGGTCAAAATCGAAACGAGATCCGAGCAGCGCGGCAAATTCAATGAAGCAGCAGGCTGTTCCATAAAGAAGAGGCCAGAGACTGCTCAAGCGAGCCCAGTTGTGCAGGTCATCCAGACTGGTGAGGATGACATTCTCGCTGAGATCGTTGGTGACCGTTGGGGCACCAATCGGACCGCAGCTGGCTTCGCGCAGATCGCGAACAGCAGCAATAGAGGGGGATGTGTTCTCAGGCATGACTAGCTCCACTCAAGGGCGCCTTTGCGCCAGGCGTAGGCCAAAGCCACCAGCAGGATGGCGATGAAGATCAAGGCCTCAATGAAGGCCAACAAGCCGAGACGGTTGAACGCCACAGCCCAGGGATAAAGGAACACGGTCTCGACATCGAAGATGACGAAGACCAGCGCAAACATGTAGTAGCGGATATTGAATTGAATCCAAGCCCCACCAATGGGCTCCATGCCGGATTCATAGGTGAGCTGGCGCTCACCGGCACGGCTTTTCGGCGCCACCAATTTGTTGGTGATCAGCGCCAGGGCCGGCACTGCAGCCGCAATCAGCAGAAACCCCAGAAAGGCGTCGTAGCCGGGCAGGGCAAACATGGAGGTCCCCGTAGACCGGGCCAGTCTGGCATTCACCGCCTGGAGTTGTCGTCGATAGAGTCGCTTGGCCCAGCAACACAGCGGTGAGCGACGAACAACAGTCCGTCCAGCCGGTCGAAGCCACCGAAGCGGTGGAACCAGCGGTTGAAACCGCTCCGGAGAGTGACCCACGGACCCACCGTTTCGAATGTCGCAGCTGCGGCTACGTCTATGACCCCGACGAAGGGGTCAAGAAAGTTGGGATTGAACCCGGCACAGCCTTCGAGGATCTCGACGCGCTGGCTTTCCGCTGCCCCGTCTGCCGCAGCAAAGTGGCCGCCTTCCGCGATATCGGCCCGCGGGCGAAAGCCAGTGGTTTCGACGAGAACCTCGATTTCGGCCTTGGGGTGAACCGGATGACGCCCGGGCAGAAGAATGTTCTGATCTTCGGCAGCCTTGCCCTCGGCTTCGCCTTTTTCCTGTCCCTTTATTCCCTGCGCTGAGGCCCAGCCATGAAACGTCTTTTGAACTCTTTAAGCCAGCTCCTGCTGGTGCTGGTGCTTGGGGTCAGCCTCAGCGGCTGCGTCACCACCCACGTGCCCACGGCCAGCACGAGCCCCTGGCAGGCCGAGGATCTCGACACCCAGGCCAACCCCCTGGATGTGGCCTTCACCGACAGCCGCCACGGCTATCTGGTGGGCAGCAACCGGATGATCCGGGAAACCAACGACGGGGGCGCCCATTGGAATGAGCGCAGCCTGGACTTACCCGACGAGGAGAACTTCCGCCTGATCAGCATCGATTTCGATGGCGATGAAGGCTGGATCGCAGGACAGCCAGGTCTGCTGATGCACAGCGACGACGGTGGCCAGAACTGGACTCGCCTGTTCCTCGACACCAAACTGCCCGGCGAGCCCTATCTGATCACTGCCCTGGGCAGCCATTCCGCAGAGTTGGCAACCAACGTGGGTGCGGTCTACGAGACCCACAACGACGGCAACAGCTGGGAAGCCAAGGTGACGGATGCGGCGGGTGCGGTCCGGGATCTTCGTCGCAGCAAGGACGGCAGCTACGTGAGCGTGAGCGGCCTCGGCAACTTCTACGCCACATGGGAACCGGGTGATTCCGTCTGGCAGGTTCACCAACGGGTGAGTAGCCAGCGGCTGCAGAGCATCGGCTTCCAGCCCGACGGCAATCTCTGGATGGTGGCCCGCGGGGCACAGATTCGCCTCAACGATGAGCCAGGCAACTTCGACAGCTGGAGCAAAGCCATCATCCCGATCACCAATGGCTATGGCTACATGGATCTGGCCTGGGATGACGACGGCGCCATCTGGGCCGGCGGTGGCAACGGCACCCTGCTGGTAAGCCGGGACGGAGGCGACAGCTGGGAGAACGACCCCGTGGGAGACCGTCAACCCAGCAACTTCACCCGCATGGTGTTCGACGGAGAGCACGCCTTTGTGCTGGGTGAGCGGGGCAATCTGCTCCGCTGGGTCGGCAACGCTGTGTAACTGAGGCTCTTCCTCAGCCCCGACTCACCAGAACCACCTCCTAAGATCATTTTCCTGATACGCCCAACGCCATGGCCGCCGGCTCAACAGGAGAACGTCCGTTCTTCGAAATCATCACGAGCATCCGTTACTGGGTGATCCACGCCGTGACACTTCCTTCCATCTTTTTGGCAGGCTTCCTGTTCGTGTCCACCGGCCTGGCCTATGACGCCTTCGGAACACCTCGACCCGATGCATACTTCCAGGCCTCGGAAAGCAAAGCACCCGTGGTGAGCCAGCGCTACGAGGGCAAATCTGAACTCGACATCCGTTTGAAATAAGCCATGACTCAAGCTCCTCCTGTCGCCACAACGCCACGCAACTATCCAATTTTCACGGTGCGTTGGCTTGCATTGCACACCCTCGGTATCCCGACGGTGTTTTTCCTTGGCGCCCTCGCCGCGATGCAGTTCATCCGCCGCTGATCTAAACCATGGAACGCAATCCCAATCCCAACAATCTGCCGGTTGAACTCAACCGCACCAGCCTGTACCTGGGTCTGCTGTTTGTCTTCGTGACCGGGGTGCTCATGTCCAGTTACTTCTTCAACTGAGGATTATTCGATGAGCGGAAAAAAATCCCCATATCCCGACGGTCGTATTCCCGATCGCAATCCTGATGGCACACCGGCTGTGCCCTGGAGAAGCCGCTGGACCGAAGGCGTTCTTCCCCTCTGGCTTGTGGCCACTGCAGGTGGCATGGCTGTTTTGTTCGTTGTGGGTCTGTTCTTTTATGGCTCCTACACCGGTGTTGGTTCCGCTTGATCGGAAGCCACTTACGAAATAAAAGCCCTCTGGTCTCTTTCCAGGGGGCTTTTTGATGCAACAACGCTGCGACGACGTTGCTGCCTAACGACAGGCGATCAGACGCCGTAAAAGGAGCGATACCAATCAGCAAAACGCTGGACGCCGCTTTCGATCGGCGTTGAGGGCTTGAAGCCCACCCACGCCTCCAGAGCTGCGGTATTGGCTGCAGTGGCCACCACATCGCCCGGCTGCATGGGCTGGAAATCCATAATGGCTTCGCAACCCAGAGCCTCCTCCATCACCTCGATGAAGCGCAGCAGAGGCGTGGGCTGGCTGTTGCCAATGTTGAACACCCGGTGCGGTGCCGCGGCCGTGGCGGGATCAGGAGCCAGGGGGTCGAACTCGGGGTTCGCGGTGGCGGATTTGTCGCAGCAGCGCAGCACCCCCTCCACGATGTCGTCGATATAGGTGAAGTCGCGCTGCATCTGGCCTTGGTTGAACACCCGGATCGGGTTCCCCGCCAGGATCGCTTTGGCGAACAACATCGGTGCCATGTCGGGCCGGCCCCAGGGGCCATACACGGTGAAAAAGCGCAGACCCGTGGCCGGCAGCCCATAGAGATGGCTGTAGGTGTGGGCCATCAATTCGTTGGCCTTCTTGCTGGCGGCATAGAGGCTCACCGGGTGATTCACCGGTTGGCGCTCATCGAAGGGCAGGTTGCGGTTGCCGCCATACACCGAGCTACTGGAGGCATACACCAGGTGTTCCACGCCGTTGTGGCGGCACCCCTCAAGGATGTGACCGAAGCCCACCAGGTTGCTCTGGATGTAGGCCGCAGGGTTCTCAAGCGAGTAGCGAACGCCTGCCTGGGCGGCGAGATTCACGACCACCCGGGGCCGTTCGGTCGCGAACAGCCCAAGCAACGCCTCAACCTCTTCCAGGCCAATCTGCTCAAAACGCCAGGCACCGGCAGGGGCCATGGCCGCGATCGCCGCGAGGCGCGCCTGCTTGAGGGCGGGGTCGTAATAGCTGTTGAGGTTGTCGATGCCGATCACGCGATCACCGCGCTGCAACAGCCGCTGGCAGAGAGCAGCCCCAATGAAACCGGCAGCACCGGTCACCAGAACCGGTCGGGAATGAATGGCAGTCATGGCAGATCAGCGAACGGTGGGAAGCAAACAGACGTGATGCGAATCAGCGCGTGATCGGGTCGCCACCATCCCCGACGCGCCACAACTGCAGCCCGGCGGTGGCGACGGCTGCAGGATCCACCACGGAACGGGCATCAAAGATCCAGGCGGGCTGACGCAGCAAGGGAGCCAGGGCCTGCCAATCGAGCTGGCGATACTGCTTCCACTCGGTGAGGATCAGCACCGCGTCAGCTCCCGACACGGTGGAGGCCACGTCGTCTGTTTTCCACCAGGTGCCCTCGCCGCTGAGAGCCGCCCTGGAAGGGCCGGCGTTGGGATCGGGAACCGCGCTGGCCTCCAGGTGCAGATCACGGGCGATCTGATCGGTCTCCACCTTGGGGTCGTGGATCGCGAGCTGAGCTCCCTCCTCCAACAGATCGCGGCAGATGCGGATCGCCGGCGCTTCGCGGGTGTCGTTGGTGTCGGCCTTGAAGGCAAAACCGAGCACAGCCAAGCGCTTGCCGGTCACGGTGCCGAACAATTTCTGCACCACGAGGCGCGAGATGCGGTGCTGCTGCCAGGTGTTGAGCGTCACCACGCTCTCCCAGTAATCGGCCACTTCTGGCAAGCCGAAATGGCGGCAGAGATACACCAGATTGAGGATGTCTTTCTGGAAGCAGCTACCGCCAAAACCAGGGCCGGCCTGCAGAAATTTGGGGCCGATGCGGCTGTCGGTGCCGATGGCCCGCGCCACCTCGCGCACATCAGCGCCAGTCGCCTCGCAGAAGGCGGCAATGGAATTGATCGAGCTGATGCGCTGGGCCAAAAAGGCATTGGCCGTGAGCTTGGAGAGCTCACTGCTCCAGAGGTTGGTGCGCAGGATCTTCTCCTGGGGCACCCAATGGGCGTACACCGCAGCCAGGGCATCAATGGCCGCCGCATCCTCCCCACCAATCAGCACCCGGTCAGGGCCTTCCAGATCGCTGATGGCAGTGCCTTCCGCCAGAAACTCCGGATTGGAAAGCACCGAAAAGGTGCGTCCGTCGCTGCCTTCCCCCTGGGCTGACGCCAGGATCTCCTTGATGGCCTGAGCGGTGCGCACCGGCAAGGTGCTCTTTTCCACCACGATCGTGTGGGCCGTCGCCACCTTGGCCACCTGGCGGGCACAGGCCTCCACCCAGCGCAAGTCACTGGCCTGGCCAGCCCCTAAGCCCTTGGTTTTGGTGGGCGTGTTCACGGAGATGAACACCATGTCGGCGGCGGCGATCGCCTCATCCACCGCCGTGGAGAAGCTGAGGTTGCGGCCACGGGCCCGCTCCACCACAGCATCCAAGCCGGGCTCATACACCGGCAGCTTGCTGAGATCGCTGTCGTTCCAAGCGGCGATGCGCTGCTCATTTAGGTCCACCACCGTGACGTGGAGGTCAGGGCAGCGGTCGGCAATCACGGCCATGGTCGGCCCGCCCACATAGCCGGCGCCGATACAGCAGATACTGCGCACAGAAGACAGTGTCATCGGCAGATCGAGCATGCCCAGAGCGGTCCTGCCAGGCTATCGGCAGTTTCTAAAGGGATTACCCCAAGGCCTCCAGCAAGGCAGGGATTGCATCAAGCGCCAAGGTCTGCTCGTCGGCTTCCGCGCGTAGCGACTTGAGGCGCACGCAGCCCTGCTCCGCCTCTTGATCGCCGATCACCAGGGCCCAAGGGGCACCGCAGCGGTCGGCGCGTTTGAACTGTTTGCCGAAGGCAGCTCCTGAGCCATCAAGCTCCACGGCAACACCGGCCTGCCTGAGGCTGCGGGCCAAGCCCAAAGCTGCGGCCTCAGCGGCCTCACCGCGATTCACCAGATAAACAGTGGGGGGCAGCTGAGCAGTGAGCCGGGCCGCTACACCATCGGGATCGGCTTTGGCGGCCGCCTCCAGCACAAGCAGCAGACGTTCCATGCCCAGAGCCCAGCCGATCGCCGGCGTTGGCGAGCCACCCAGCTGCTCCACGAGGCCGTCGTAACGGCCACCGCCACACACGGTGGCCTGGGCTCCGAGCTGGTCGCTGGTGATTTCAAAGGCGGTGTGACCGTAGTAATCGAGGCCACGCACCAAACGGGTGTTCACCTGGAAAGGAATCGCCAGCTGACGCAGCAAAGCCTGAACCTCAGCGAAGCGAGCGGCACTCTCCTCCGATAATGCCTCCAGCAGGGTGGGGGCATCGGCCAACAGCGCCTGGGTGGTTGGGTTCTTGCTGTCGAGGATGCGCAGGGGGTTGGTGGTGAGCCGCTCCTGAGAATCGGAATCGAGCTGATCCACCCGCTCCTCAAGCCAAGCCACCAGTTGGGCGCGATAACGCTGGCGGTCGTTTGGGGTGCCGAGGCTGTTGATCTCCAGCTCAAGCCCCTGGACCCCCAGGGCTGCCAACAGATCCCAGGCCAAGGCGATCACCTCCACATCACTGCGGGCACTGCTCACCCCCAGGCACTCCACCCCGATCTGGTGAAACTGGCGCTGGCGCCCCGCCTGGGGGCGCTCGTAGCGGAACATCGGCCCGCCATACCAGAGCTTCTGGGCTCCCTGGCTCAGCAAACCGTGCTGCACCGCCGCACGAACCACCGATGCGGTGCCTTCTGGCCGCAACGTGCAGGCGCGCTCGCCACGATCAAGGAAGGAATACATCTCCTTGCCCACCACGTCGGTGCCTTCGCCGATGCCCCGGGCAAACAGTTCGGTGACCTCCAGCAGGGGCGTGCGGATCTCCTCGATGCCAGCGCGGCGGAAATGCTCGCGGGCCACCGCCTCCACCGCCTGCCAGCGCCGGGTTTGTTCCGGCCGCAAATCCACCATGCCGCGCAGGCTCTGCAGCTGACTCACACCCTTCCCGCTTCAGTGGGGCCAGTCTGCCGTTCAACCGCGCAGCCTTAGCCCAGCAACTCCTGAAACCAGGCGATGGTGGGTTCGAGTCCCTGCTCAAGGCTCACCTGAGGCTGCCAGCCGAGTGCTCGTTGCGCCAAGACAATGTCGGGCTGACGTTGTCGGGGGTCATCAGCGGGAAGGGGCTTTTCTATGAGTGGCAGCTCCGGATTGATGCGGGCGCGCACCTGTTCAGCAAGCTGGCGAATGGTGAACTCATGGGGATTTCCCAGGTTGATGGGCCCGGTGGAGGTGCCATTCATCAAGCGGATCAAGCCCTCGACCAGATCGTCGACATAACAAAAGGAACGGCTCTGGCTGCCGTCGCCATAGAGGGTGATCGGCTCACCGCGCAGGGCCTGCACGATGAAATTGCTCACCACACGGCCGTCGTCGGCGAGCATGCGCGGACCGTAGGTGTTGAAGATGCGAGCGATGCGGATCTCGCTGCCATGCATGCGCTGGTAGTCGAAGCAGAGGGTTTCAGCGATGCGCTTGCCCTCGTCGTAACAAGCGCGGATGCCGATCGGATTCACACAGCCGCGGTAGCTCTCGAGCTGGGGGTGAACGTCAGGGTCGCCATACACCTCACTGGTGGAAGCCAGCAACAAGCGGGCCTTCACCCGGCGGGCCAAGCCGAGCATGTTGTAGGTGCCGAGGAAGCTGGTTTTGGCGGTTTTGACCGGATTGGTCTGGTAGTGAATCGGGGAGGCGGGACAGGCGAGGTGCCAGATGCGGTCGACTTCGAGCTTGATCGGTTCGGTGACGTCGTGGCGGATGAACTCAAAGCGGGGGTGATCCCACCACTGACGCACGTTGGCCTTGCGGCCGGTGAAGGTGTTGTCGAGGCAGAGCACCTCCTCACCGGCCTGCATCAATCGATCCACAAGATGGGAACCGAGAAAACCAGCTCCGCCTGTGACCAGGTTGCGCATCGGACCGGAAGGCATCAACAACTTCGGCGGATGGGCTGACGTTAAGCAGGGATCACCAACTGCGATAAGCCAAGCGGCCAATCAGATCACCCAATGCTCAAGAGCCTTTAAGCCTTTGCCACTCCGGAACCAAATCCGCCAAGAGAGCCAGCGCAGCGTCAACGTCGTGCGCCTCAATCGCTGTTGCCAAGACTTCCAATTGCGGCCAGAGCTCATAGGGTGCTATCGACCGTTCCTGAGCCCGATAAATCAAGGGATGGGCTGTGGGCTGGGATTCAGCCTCAATCAGCAGCTCTTCATAGAGCTTCTCGCCAGGGCGCAAGCCGGTGCAGATGATCTCGATATCCCCATCGGGATTGGCAGCATCACGCAGTGACAAACCACTTAGGCGCACCATCTGCTCAGCTAGTGCTTTGATTCGCACGGGTTCACCCATATCGAGCAGGAATACATCTCCACCCTGGGCGAGCACAGAAGATTGCAGGACCAAAGTGGCCGCCTCGGGGATGGTCATGAAATAACGAATGATCTCCGGGTGAGTGAGAGTGATCGGCCCACCTGCAGCGATCTGGCGGCGAAACAAGGGCACCACCGAACCTGAGGAACCGAGCACATTGCCAAAACGCACCATGGAGAAACGAGTGTTGCTGCCCTCAGCGGCATATGCCTGCACCACCAATTCAGCCAGACGCTTGGAAGCTCCCATCACATTGGTGGGACGCACAGCTTTGTCGGTGGAGATAAGAACCACCTGACCTACGCCGCTGGCAACTGCGGCACGGCATACCTGATCGGTGGAGCCCACGTTGTTGGCCAGACCCGCCAACGGATTGGCCTCCACAATGGGAACGTGTTTGTAAGCAGCGGCGTGGAACACCAACTCAACCGCCTGATCAGCAAACAAACGCTGCAGCAACGATCGGTCGGTGGCACTACCCAACACTGGCTGGAGCACCACTCCATGCCGCAATAGGGAACGGAGGTTCTGATCTATGGCATAGAGCGCGGGTTCACTGCACTCCAACAAGATCAGCCGCGCCGGCGACAACGCCAGAATCTGGCGGCAGAGCTCCGAACCAATAGAGCCACCAGCACCGGTGACGCAGACCACAGAACCGCTGATACCCGGCCCTATGAGCTTTGTAATGGCCGGCACCTCGTCACGACCGAGCAGATCTTCAATCGCGATTGGCCGCAAAGCATCGATGCGAGCGCGACCTGAAGTGAGGTCATCCACCGAAGGCACTTGCAATACGGGGATGCCACGACTCTGAAGCTGATCGACAATGCGCCGGCGATCCCCTCGAGACAGTGAGGGAATGGCCAGGAGCACCTGATCAATCGAGTCCTCCATTTCCATCAATTTATGGGGCGATTGAATGCCAACTCCGTTGATCGATCGGCTCCAATAGGCGGGATTGTCGTCAAGGAAGCTGACGATCCTGTGGTTACCCGCTAACCGCAGAGCAGCCGCCAATTGAGCACCTGCTTCTCCAGCCCCATAGATGGCGACACGCAATTGCTGCTTGTGCTGAGTGGAACGCAAACTGAGCAACACATCCCGCAAGGCGAAGCGCACAGCTCCAGTGAAAGCGGTTAGAAGCAACCACAACAGAATCCAACTGCTGCGGGGCGGCATCGACAGCTGAAGCATCAAACCAAGAGCGATCAGCAATAGCACTAGAAGGCCGTTGCGGCCTGCCAGGCGATAGAGAGCAGTACTACCTACGTAGCGAGTTAGACCCTTGTATTGCCCAGTGAATGCATAAAGAGTCAGGCCAATCAGGAGAATGCCCGGCACCAACCACCTGCCAGCGGCGATAAAGCTGGGATGGAACATATCTGCCAGGCGTAACCAGAAACTCAGCCATACCGCGAGGGGGAGAAGGAGAGCATCAAGCCCTATGAGCAGAACTCTGCGAAGGAGAGGGCTAAGGTTCATCAGCGGCTGAATCACCACAAAAGAAGCAGGAAACAACTTCATCGGCAGGCTCTTTGAACCACTGACTGCACAGCTTCGGCATATCCCGCCATCTGCTCAAGGGTGATGGTGGGGTGCACCAAGAACATCAGGCTGGTCTCACCAAGCTTCCGTGCCACAGGGAGTCGTTCAGTGGGAAACAGACCAGCATCTTGAAAACATCTCTCTAAATAAATCTCGCTGCAGCTACCGGAAAACGCGGGGTAGCCGAGTGCAGACACCTCCAAGAGGATGCGATCACGGCTCCAGCCATCTGCCAAAGCCTCAGGCTGCACAAAGGCATAAAACTTGTACCAAGCATGGGTGAGGTGTGCTGGTGGGAGGGGCACACGTACGGCCGGCATGTCACTAAGTGCTCCTGCAAGCAAGAGAGCATTACGAGTGCGAACGGCATTCCACTCAGGAAGACGCTTGAGCTGAATTCGTCCGATGGCGCTCTGTAGCTCAGTAAGGCGAAAATTGGAGCCGAAACGTTGATGCAGCCAGCGAAATCCCGGTAGGTGCTCCCGCCCAAAAACCGCTTCATATGTTTTGCCGTGATCTTTAAAAGACCACATCACGTCCCAGAGTTCAGAACGAGAGGTGCTCACCATGCCACCCTCGCCGGCAGTCGTCATGATTTTGTCCTGGCAGAAGCTCCAGGCAGCCACATCGCCAAAACTGCCAACTGATTGGCCATAGATACGAGCACCATGAGCCTGAGCACAGTCTTCGATCACAGCGATGCCGTGAGAACGGGCTAAGTCACAGATGGCCGGCATATCCGCGGGCCACCCACCCAGATGGACAACAGCGATGGCCTTAGTGCGTGATGTGATGAGTGGAGCAATAGTTGCAGCAGTAATGGCTCCAGAATCAGCATCAACATCAGCGAAAACCGGATTAGCACCGAGCAACACGGCACTAGAAGCTGTGGCAATGAAAGTCCGCGGCGTGGTGATGACTTCATCCCCTTTCCCCAAACCGATGGCTAAGTAAGCAGCAGAAAGAGCCAAGGAGCCATTGGCCAAGGCGATCGCGTGGTCAGTGCCGACCCACTCGGAGAACTCCTGCTCAAAAGCTTTGGTTTCCAAACCAGTCCACGCATTGACCTTGCCGGAGGCGAGCAATTGACTGGCAACGTTGATCTGATCGGCGTCGAAGTGGGGCCAGAGGGCGAGAGGCACGCGATGAACAAATGAAAATGAGTAACTAGGAGGTGGGCAACTCCCTAGCCGGCACCCCCACGGCGGTGACGCCGTCAGGCAGGTCACGCACTACAGCAGCTCCTGCTCCAACAATGACATCGGAACCGATGCGGATTCGTTGAATCACCGATGAACCGATACCAATCCAGCTGCGGTCACCAACCTGCACTTCGCCCGCCAAGCGAGCACCAGGGCAGATGTGGACACCATCACCAATTAGTACGTCGTGGTCGACCGAGCAACAATTATTGAGAATGACACCTCTACCAATCACGGTCTGGGACTGGATGACGGCCTGTGCACAAACCACTGAACCAGCATTCAGCTGAGCCGACGGCGACACCCAGGCAGTGGGGTGAGATAGAACGGGAAGGTGAAAGCCAACCGAGGCGAGGCGCGTCAGCCATTGCAAGCGCAAAGAAGCATTACCGATGGCCACAAGCGCATTTGGATATTGCTGGCGAATATGGGGATCAAGGGAAACAGCCAAAGGGCCAATCACTGGCCAGCCAAGTTGATCGGGTAATGGAGCAAGAGTGCTCCAACGGTCATCAAGAAAGGCAATGCTGCTGTAAAGACCTGAGGCCAAGGCAGTTTCAGCAACGACCAGGGCATGACCACCGGCGCCAAGTAGAAGTAAGCCTGCCATCAGCGCGGCTCGGAATCCACACAAGAGCCCGTGAAGGGCACCGTGGTGGCTTCTCCAGGGGCAGAGACTCCTTCGCGACGGATAACCTTCCAAATAGTGATGAGAAAAATGCGAAGATCCAGCCAGAAGCTCTGGTGATCCACGTACCAGACATCGAGGATGAACTTCTCATCCCAGGAGAGAGCATTGCGACCATTAATTTGAGCCAGACCACTGAAACCAGGCTTGACGTCATGGCGGCGGGACTGGTCGGGGGAATAAAAATCCAGATACTGCATAAGAAGCGGCCGCGGGCCAATAAAGCTCATCTCACCACGAAGGATATTGAGTAGTTCGGGTAGCTCATCGATAGAGGTATCGCGTAACCAACGACCGAATGGCGTAAGTCTCTGGACATCGGGTAGAAGAGCGCCTGAGGAATCACGAATATTGGTCATAGTACGGAATTTGAGCAACTGAAAGGGACGCTCGCGATAGCCAGGCCGCTGCTGGGTAAAAAACACAGGAGAACCCAAGCGCCAACGAACTATAAATACGACAACAATAAGCAATGGCGATAAAACAATTAGAGAAAATAAGGCCACGAAAAAGTCAAGGAAAGATTTTAAGCGGAAGTAAAACATTTAACAAACAAGCAAAAATCTAGAGTTAAAGGCAACCATTCATGATTTTGGCAAGTTTGTACGCCAAGAAACGTGAATCATGATGCTGTTCCACATAGGTCCTTCCAGCTTTTCCCATCTTATTACGCACAACAGGATCGAGTTGCGCCATACGGACAAAAGCGTCAGCTAAAGCAGAGACATCACCCGGACCAACGCTAAAACCTGCACCAGCCTCAGCAATAGGGTTATTAACAGCACCGCTAGCAATTATCACAGGCTTACTTGCCGCCATATAGTCATACAACTTATTCAGACTGATGCCATAGTTGTATAAGGGAGAATCCATTAAAGCAACGACAAAACAATCGGCTTCTGCTGCTAAGGAAGGAATATCTTTTTTCATAACTGGTTTTTCAAATATGACATTTGTAAGCTTCAGACGAACAGCCAAAGATTCAAGGGAAGACTTCATTGGGCCATCTCCGATAAGCCTTAAACGGACTAGTGGTGGATTGTCTCGCTCAGAAAGTGCATGCATGGCATACAAAAGAGTCTCCAAACTGTTAGCCAAACCAAAAGAACCGAAATACATCAAGCACAATCCATCTCGATCTCGATAGCTGGGTTTTTGTGACAAATCCCATCGAGAAAGATCAACACCGTTAGGAACCCAATAAACCCGATCTCGCTTAATACCAAATCGCTGAATATAACGATAGGCGTTGGGAAGAAGTGTGATAATGGCATTGGATTTATGATAAAGAAAAGCCTCAAGCTTACGAAGAAGGATTGCAGCAATACCACGATTCCGTAGCTTGCCAAAGTCAATTAATGTTTGAGGCCAAAGATCTCTAACCTCAAATATGAAAGGTACTCGGTACTTCCTAGACAATAAGTACGCCGACCAAACAGCAAAAGGATGAACGCTTGATCCAATAATCAAGTCAGGGGGTGGCAAGAGGCGAACAGGCCTTGGCTTAAGCAACTGTATTGAGAATATAAGCATGTTCAAAATGCGACCAAGACCATTTCCTTTATAAGAGGGTGCAAACAACCAAAGAAAAGGTACCCTCTCAACGGTATCAAGTCGAAATGTCTGATTACTATCTAATCGTTGATGACCAGTATGGTGTTCTGTGCTCGCAGCTAAAATAAATGGTTTCCATCCGTATTCCGGGAGAAATTGAGAGAGTTGAAAATGTCGAGTTCCACCTGGACCAGAGGGTGTTTGTGCATAGTGGTTAACAATCCAGACGTTTTTTTTGGATTTCATGCGCAGAACAGCGAGCGGAAAACGTTAACGGAGCGAGGCGTATAGAGTCGAGAATTGAAAAGTTGCATTGCGTTCAAATTTATAATAAGCAATATAGGATGATACCAAATAACCAACACAAAAAGACACAAGCCAAATGACTAAGGCCAAAGGCAAAAGCAAGAAAAAAATAAACATATAATAGACAAATTATTTGAGCAACCTAAATAAAATAAGTTCACCTAGAAGGAGGACGGAAAGGTGGTGGGGGAATAACAGGTCTAAAGCTGAAGGAGCCAGTCATAAACCGAAAGACACGCAAAGGCAATAACTAATTAGAATAGAGGGATAAATATTTCTTTGCAATATGGCTCCAAAGGAAGGGATGCAAAAAGTCGTTGTGCATCAAGCTAACAGAATCAAGCCTGTAAAATAAGCAACGAATTCCTCTAGCGATATCTGATATTGATGATGGATTAACTAGTTCTACAACAGAATTAGGTGGAAAAAAACCATCAATACCCTGTCCTTTAGAGCATAAGACAGGAAGACCCTGTGACAATGCCTCTAAATACACTAATCCAAAAGTTTCGGTAATGGATGGCATTAGAAAAAGATCATGGTTTTGATATATGGTCTTCAGATAGTCATGATCATCTATCCGACCTAAATAGTTAACCCATGATCTCGACATCAAGAATTTAAGATACAGTGAGTTAACAAAATTATTCTTTTTGCTCCAGCCACCAACTATTGTCAATGAAATAGGGAATGAATAATTACGCAAGAGTTGAATAGCTCGGATAAGTCTTACTAAGTTTTTGTTAGGTGAAAAATCTCCAACATATAAAGCCTGAATACTAGGGTTTTTAACAGTAATCTGAGAGAGTCTAGGCGAGACAGTATTAAGCCAGGAAGGAGAAATTCCATTACTAATTACAACTGACTTAGCATCAATAACCTTAGAAAGGGCAGGTGGCAAATCAGAAAGAAATTTCTCCTTATAGGATGGTGTCAAAAATACAACATGCTTGGCGCATGCAAGTATTTCATGCATAAATGGATCCAAGTCTCTTCTGTACTTTTTATAGACGTTTAGATCGGTATTTCGAATTGTACAAATAAAGGGTATAGAGAATTTTTTGTAAAGATCGAGAGCAACACCTCCATCTGTATACAGAAAATGCGCATGAATAATAGTAATAGAGGAAAGATCTATACTATCAATTAGAGACTGGCAAGTGTCGCGAATTCTCTGTCGAAAAAAGATAGAGTGGTAATATCTTAATAGATTAGGAGAAAAGAATTGACCGGTCAAATACTCAGGAATTACAATTTTATTTATATTTGTTTTCCTCAAAGGTGTAAAAATAGTCTGCTTTATACCAAATGCGTGAAGAGCATCAACCAATTCGAGATACAACTTAGAAAAAACAAAAGAAGAACTGATGTGCAAAACGTGAGCCACACTGATTACCTCGTTGAAAGTTATGTATCAGAACTAAAGAGAAAGGATGAGAAACTGTGGACGGGGAAAGCTAATAAAAACAACTGAATAGAAGAGGTCGATAATTAATTTTTAAAAAAAAGGACTATGGAAATAAGTATATTAATAGGATGAGAGCTCTCAAGTGTATTCAAATAATTGAATATGAAGCAAAAGGGAAAAATATTGTGTGAATTGCCCTATTTGCACCATAAGGTCGACATCCTAGTTATGTCAAGTTAGTTTGAATAAGAAATGAATGAAAATAACGGGAGAAAAGCCAAAAAGGAATAGCTTGCCGCCTGCAGGGACGGGGATGACCATTGGCATCGACAACAGACACAAGAGACCAAGGATAAAGTATTTTAGAGCGATTAAAATAAATAATTGCGAGAAAGATAGGCAAGTCCTTAGGATTCATAAATATATTAGGGAGGAGAGCTTAAAGAGCGTGCTTTTTAATTCTATAGAGTATAAACTTGAAAGGCAAAGAAATGTAAGGCAGAAGGAATAATATAAACCATGCAGCACCTCCATGGCTACGGTAATAATGAAACCGAGAGTTTATTGGCTGGTGCTTAGCTGAACACAGAGTTCGATAGGAATCTAGTAAGGAAGAGGAAGCTAAGAGCCAGTTTTCTTTATGAAAGTTGCGTGAACAAGTACCGACATAAGAGTTGGATAAGTTGATATAAAAACCACGCTTCCGTGCTCGGAGACCAAAGTCATAATCGGCACCACCATGAATAAAGTAAGCGGGAATAAACTCAATTGTATTTAGAATATGAAATGGAATAAGTGCACTATTCATATTTAATGTATCTAGAGAAAGAGACTGAGTTTTATGTGGTTCTACTAAAGAAAACTTTAATGGGTGCAGCCATGAGGAACGACGGAGACCACCATAGGTCACTTGATTAGTTATACCATCGCAAAAAGCACCAACAACTATATGACTGTTGGGATCATGAAAAGACTGGCTGAGTTTAAGAAGCTCGTAAATTGCATTCGAGAAAAGATTAATATCATCATTATAGACATACAGGTAGTCTATAGAAAATATATTGTCAGTAATATAATTCCAACCAAGCCGCATTGAACCTGACCAATACAAATCACCATTTCCCTTAAGAACATGAACAGAAGGGAATCGTGATTCCACAGCTTCGAGAGTACCATCACTGCTATTGTCGTCAACAAGTACATGCACTAGCTCAACAGACGATAAAAGAGTTTGCCTGTGGAGCGAAGCTAAAGATTCAAGAGTATATTTTTTTCGATTAAATGAGGAAGCAAGTGTAACAATCTTCACGGTAAAGGAAAAAAGGGGGCTAGATCAGAAGATGAGAAAAGAGTAAGAAAATACTTTTTACCACTAAGGCTGAAAAGATTTAAACTGATTACAGGTTCGGTAGCCAAAATATTTTTTGAACACTTTAATCAGGCAAAATAAACCCAAGTACGGTGCTTTATAGAAACGTAGAAATACATTTAACCAATCACTCCTCTGAATGGAAAACTGCAGAAATCGAAAATCAAGATATTGCTGATAACACATGCAAAAATGAATGTAAAAATCAATTGAGAAATTCCGGGTTAAAAGAGGTTGCCATGCTTCTAGTGAATGAGATATGCCCTGCCTTCTAGATGTTTCCAAGGTGGTGAGGCGAGATACACTAGAATCAGTATTTGTTATGGGAACAATTCCCCATGCGACGCTAACCAATGGATTAATGGTAGTCAGTGAAATCCACAAATCATGGTCAACTCCAGACTTAATGATTGGATTGTATCCACCTATTTTTTTTAAGACACAAGATCTATAAGCTTGACCGCTAACAGGAGGAGTAACACCGGCGTACATTATTTCCTTAAGTGTAGGAAGGCTTGGAAAGAGGTGATACCAAGATTTCTGATATAATTTAGGTAAAGCAATTACAACATTAGCATCCGAATAAGTAAGAGATCGGACAAAAGCTTCGGCTAAAGTAGAGGGCCATATATCATCATCATCACAAAATGAGAAATAATCTCCAGTCGAAGCCTCAAGTGCTGTATTCCTAGCCGAAGCCAGACCCATATTTACAGGGTGACGAATAAACTTGGCACAGTGCAACGAGAGCTCATTAAAAATCTCCGTTGGAGGGCTGTCAGAAGATGCATCATCGACCAAAATAATCTCGATGTGCTTATATGTACTTTTAGAAACAGCTCTTACTGCCTGAAGACAACTAGTCCACCGATTGAAAGTTGTAATGGCTATAGAAATGACAGGATTACTCATACATGAGTCACAAAGAGCTATAAAACAAACAGAAGATTTGCTTAATCATACAATAGATGCTATGCAGTTGCAAACTTCAGCAGATGTTTTATTGAGAAAATCACGATAACAAAGATTTCACATATATGTTAATTGGAACGGGGTTGAGCGACTATTAAAAGTCTATTGGAATCACTTTCATCTAGATTATTTGAATCACTTTCTATTTTTTTGAACAAAAGGTAGTTCAAATATGGATGAGTAATTCTGTAGGTATCAGAGTGGTACCCCATTGCCTTTAAAAGCAATGAATTAATTATGGATCGCTTGTCAAAGGGCTGAATATTGACGATATCGAAGTATGGAGAAAGTATATCTCTTATTGAGGTTGAATTAAAATGCTGATAATGCTTGCTATTGCATGGTTTATTTAAATGCGGCACGGTAAATATCAAAAAACCTTTAGCCTCGACTAAATCAGCAGCTGAAGCAAGAAATTTAGGAAGATATTCCGGAGGAATATGCTCAATAACTTCAATTAAGGTACAAATTTCAAATCTTTGGTCTAGGGACTCATTTGTGATGTCAAGGCAGACATATTCGATAGATGGATTCAAAGCACAAGCCAAGCTAATTGCTGATTTTGAATAATCGACTCCTTTTAATCTAATATCGGGAAATTTTTCTTTAACTTCACGAAGAAAACGACCATCTCCGCATCCAATGTCTAAAAGTGAGTTAAACTGATACAGTTTTAAATTTGAAAGAACTAAATTTAAGCCTAAGATATAATTCATTCCCCAGGACCAATCAATATATTGCGAAAAATAATTAGATTGGAGTCTGGGAATATAATGATAAGGAAGGTTGTACTCAGACTCCTGAATCTGCTGCTGAGAGGACAAAGAATTAATCACTTAAACAACAAACTAATCAATTTTTAATATGCTAAATGGGTTAGTGCCTAATTCATATGGTATTTCATATTTCTTTTCAACAAAGCCAATTTTTTTGTTAATCAGTGCAAGCCAAGCTGGTTGATCATCTTGCACTTCTCTTCTTTTGCTAACAGCAACTAAAAGATGCTCATCTGATATTAATTCAACACCACGAAGAAAACCTTTTTTGGGATCGCAAACCTGAACTCTTTTAAAGTTGGCTGATTTAAGATCAGTACTTCTATGAATATTGTCAGCCCATGACACAATTCCATTACTAGATTCAGTTAACAAATAGGTGTTGTTTCTCAAGCATCCATCATGTGGACCTTTTAATCCTTTAAGCAATATTTGTTTACTATAAATAGATCGAACTTCGCCAGGGTTTTTTAAAGTTACCAAGATATCATCATCAAATTCACAAATATAATTAGGGTGTACTACGTGAGGCCTCATGAAAGCGAAACGAAAATCTATTGATCTTGCCCTAAATAATGCTGGCAAGAAGTATTTTTGAAGACCAGGCAATATTATTTTTTTAGATAACTTTTTGTATCTAATATCCTCAAGAGTAGGATTAATTGTCAGAGAACAGTCTCTTGGAAATATTTTTTGTTTTATCGATGAAGCTGTCTGAGCCAATATACGAAATAGGTCCTTTTGCTGTAACAAATGAATTGATTTATTGGGCCTCATATCTTTGTCGAGGACTTCAATAGTATCTAAGCCCGTATTAGCTACAAAGTATTTGTTATGATAATCACTCCAATGAGTGTAATGCTCATCATTTAAAAACTTATACGTTAAAGATTGGCTGCTTAATAAACTCTTAGATAAAATATGGATTTGAGCTTCACTGGTGATAAGATATCCAAGAGGGCTTTCAACAAGCCCCAAAAATCCTTTAGTGCTTTCACCATAAATGTTATTTTCTTTGCTAAAAGCAATATCAAACTGTTCATTATCTAAATCAAAGGATAAAAGACTCATGTGAGAGCTAAAATAACATCCGCCTCCTATAGTAATTAAAATCTTAGATGTCATGACAACCCCCTTACTAAAGCAGCGATAACACGCCTAAGTCTTACAAATAAAGCAGCAGGATGTATGCAGAAAAGAAGCCAATGCTTTTTGATTAGATATAGGTTAGTTTGTGCGACAAGAAAAGATGATATGTTTGAATGAATCGGAGTCATTCTTTTGAAAGTATGCGAAATGTCTATAGTCGAGGTTGGCTCTGGTAATGTATTAATTGAAAAACCTGAAAGTACTATTCTACGAAATAGGTCTGAATCTGTTCCTTTTCTCTGGCAGACATCCATTCCACCGACTTTTATCCAAGCTTCCCGAGAAAGCAATGCTGTTGATCCACAAATAAAGCTACCGCTTGATAAGAGTTGGTCAACGCGAATATAATTATTTGAACTTAATTGGATGGGCTTAACAAGCTCTTGACGTGTATTTCCTAGTTCAACCCAATAAGACCCCACAATTGCAATATTTTTTGATTTATCAAATAGCTGAAGCTGCTTATAGAGCTTAAGATTATCATTCCAATAATCATCATCACCTAGCAAGGCAATATGGTCACCACTTGAATAAGAAAAACCGAAATTTGTTGAGTATGCAACTTTCGAGTTCTGAGGAGTTTTGACTAATTTAATTTTATTTTCATACTCAGAATGTAAAGCTGCAAAGGTATTGTCAGTAGAGCAATCATCTACGACAATCAATTCAAAGTCAACATTTTTTTGACTCAGAACACTATCAATCGCACGCTTTACTAAAGGATATCTATTGAAGGTGCAAATAATTACTGAGCAGGCAGTCACTGGTACAAGGTCAAAATGTTAAAGGATTGAGCCAATCCTAGACACTATTTTAGCATAAAGAGCGGTCAAAAAAGTAACTCTAAAGCATAGGACGTATGCAACGTAGTACAAACTAGAGACACACCAGTAATGCAAAATGAAAGGCCAAAAGAAATAAGTAGCACATCGCAAAGAGATATGGTGGTAATATGTACGCAATTCCTTTCTAATTATTGTTAGAAATAGTATTGAACAACTGGGAACAACCATTCTAGGTTCCCCTATCGGGGTGGTCAGAGGCTCCTGAGGGCAGACCCGGCAGAGTATCTGGCAAGAACATCTAGCAACTCGTCGATAGATGACCGCTCCAGGTAATCACGACAAACGAACAGTGTGACCTAAAAGACAGTCAGTGCTACAAGAGCCGAGGGAATACTGTATACATATTGGTGTAATTGACGTAATACTCCAACTAAAGACTTAGGCTTGGCTAAACTTGGGAAAGCAATCAACTTCTGCTGCAACTAAGAAGTTGTTTTGGGCATTGCACTAACCCCCCGACTAAACCGACGTTGAGGACCTAAGAATCTACAAACCTGAGATGTGAGCACCACAACAGTGAATATGAGCGAATACATGAATTACAAGTAAAAGAGAGTATCCAGGCGGACGTATAGCCCTTGCCTAACCGAGGTTAATAACAACTGTCATGGCTAGAATGAGCCCCTCTCCATTTAGTCAAAGGAAAACAAGATGCGTTGGCGTCCCTCATTGATGAACTTGTGAGCAAACAGACGCATAATACTTCGTAGCATTCATTACAAAAACTATCAACGATAATGGTTTTGGAGAAATCACTCTACCTCCAAAAAGTTTTGCCTTGCATAAAATATTTTGGTAGCTAGTTTTGGTCTTGAGCGAAGAGATTTGAGATAAATTTTGGCATCAGACACTGTTCTTCTTGAGGCAAAAGTTATTGAGCTAAAAGCCTGAAAGCTCGGCTCTTTCGCAAGCACAGGATCAAGATCGGAAGTAGTTACACAAGTATAGGAGTATTTATCCATTAATTCGGCCAATGTTGGAGCAGATTTAAAACCGTAGAGATTTAAAGCATGTTTAGACAATCGACAATTAAGCATGTTTTGCACAATCTGATAAGCATCTCTCGAAATATTATTATTCGCCGACTTAATAACTCCATAAGCAGTTCTTTTCCATGTCTTCACGGTACGACGAGAAACAAGCTTTCTATAGGGGTTAGAAAGATAATTCTCCAGAATATTATTTTTATCACTCCATCCTGGAATGATATTTAGTGATGATGATATATTTTCTAGGGCTGTGACTGGATTGTCTACAATATTTTCGTACTTGAGTACCGTAATTGCCTTTCCTGCTGAGGCTATATTTTCAATTACTGTTCCACACTGGAGCCATGCTGCTGCTGCACTATAAGGAGAATAACCTCTTTTCAGCATGGAAGTAATAACGTAATATGGATTTCTTATTATAAATATAAATCCTAAAACGCTATTCAGTCTCAAAATATCAGGTGAAAAAACTGCATTGGTAGGAGTCTTTTCAAAGAAAAGAGAGTTAGACGGTTTACCTCTTAAAGCAAAATATCTCTGTATTATTCGGTCAAGAAAATCATCGGAGCAGGAAGACTGATTCCAAAGTTGTTTGAAAATAGAAGGATTAATGCCATACTCACAAAGTCCATCCCAGTCAATATATAATGAACGCTTACAGATATCTCGTGAAATAAAAGCGCTGCAAAGTTCAAGTTTTCCTAACTGCGGCAACTGACTAAGAGCTGTGAGCAAAGAAGTTTCTGATCCGCAAGTGTAGAAGGGCTGTCCATCTATGATATCTGCCAAAAGAGTACTTCCTGAACTGGGAGCAGAACCGATAGCAACAATATTTTGAGTCATTGAAGAGCAAAAATGAATCAATCTTCTAGCTGAATCATAGCAGTGGACTTAAGAAGAAATACATATACAACTAAGTAACCAACCATTGAGCAGAAGGAAAAAAGTGCAATTGAACCATCAAAACCAATGGAATGGGCAAGAAAATAAACGGGAAGAACCTTTAAAGTGACAATAATAATCTGAGCCAATAAGTGAGTTTTTACATTGCCGCTTGCAATAAAACCCATACTGAGGGGTTTGACAACAATAGTACCCAAGAAAAGAGGAATTAACAATGGAATCAAAGCGCTAGCAGATGACCACTTTTGGCCGAATATTATAGGAATCAACGGAACCAAAACCAGACAATATATTATTGATAAAGCAATTCCGAGAGACAACAACTTGCGACTGACCTTTATAATTAATGGATAGAGGGTGTTTGAGTGATTGTGTTGTGTCGCTTCACTCAAAAAAACCTTACCAACTGCATTACCAATCAAACCAGCCGGCAAAAGCAACAAACGTTGGGATAACGCCAATAAACCTACCTGTGATGATTGAAAAGTAGATGCAATAATTAGAATTGGAAGTTTGTTCCCAAAAGTATTTATTAATCCAGCTGGAGAACTATAAATACCAAAATGGCTATATTTCTTTAGTGTCTGAAATAATAAACTAGGGCTGATATTTGACCACTTCCACAAATCTTCGGAGTTACGCAGGATCGATAAAGAGCCTGCACTCTGACTAACGATCTGGCCAAACAAAAGGCCTATAACACCCATTGGGAAAGCAGCAAGATTAGTGGCAACACCGAAGATACCTTGTCTAAACTTAGTTCGAGCTAACAAATCAAACTGCTTGCAACGAATTGCCCAATAGCTCAAGGGAGAATAAATGCCGGTCAACAACACTCCCAGAGGCAAGAGCCACAAAAGAGACTTAATTTCAGGCTCGTTTAACCAGCTGACGAGGTAATCCCCAAGCAACAGTACTAACAATGCAGTAAGCAAAGTGCTGATTAGAACTAACACAAAGCAGAGCCACACTAAAGCAATAGCATCATCTTCATCTTCTGGTACAGAAATCGCCAGCTCATAGCGCAGACTGCTCACTACATTCAATACAGAGAGAATGGATGACAACACAGCTACAATCCCAAAGTTTTCAGGGCTATAAAGCCGTGTCAATAGTGGTATTGCAGCGACTGAGAATATCTGACTACCAGCGCTACCCTTAACTAATTTTAGAACATTTCTACTCGAAGCCGATAATGGTTTCAAGCTTAGTTTTATGGACTTAATTGTTCGCCTTGAGATAGATATCATAATATGATATAGCTCAAAAAGAATACGCTGCGTATAACATTAGGTTTCCAAAGGTAAGTGGATTACCTTCTGCTCTCTGGCCGAGCGATAAGCAGCACTCAGAAGTTCCAAACTCAATAGGCCCTGCTGACCATCACACAGAGCTTCGGCTTTTCCTTGCAAAGCATCAAGCATATTGGCGTAATAAGGCGGATGCCCAAAACCGTAAATACTCGTTGTCTCATAGCTGGCTTGTTCCACCAATGCGTCGTCATCGCTGTCATCAGCAAAAATCCAATGCTCAATCTGGTTTACAGCAGGGCCACCAATTTTCACGGTACCGGTCTCACCCAGCAAGGTAATCGAACCCTCCAAGTTCTTGGGGTAAGTGAGCATCGTCACCGCCATCGTGCCCAATGCCCCGTTCTTCCAATGCAACTGAATAGCAGCTGTATCTTCCGCCTCAATTTGCCGCCCTAGCGTTGCAATTGATGCACTTAAACTTTCAACAGGACCTACTAGCCAATCAAGAAGATCGATGTAGTGACTGGCCTGGTTCATCAAAGCACCACCATCTAATGCCCAAGTTCCACGCCAGCTATCTTGATCGTAATAACTCTGCGGACGTTGCCAGAAGACATTCACAGACACCATCGCCAACTGACCAAAACGGCCAGCCTGCAATTGCTTTTTAACAAGCTGAAGAGTGCTATTGAATCTATTTTGCTTCACAACAAATAAACGAACACCTGCAGCTTCACAAGCCCTGACCATCTCGACTCCATCTTCCCAGCGAGTTGCCATGGGCTTTTCGGTACACACGTGAACACCAATCTCTGCTGCTGCGATGGTTTGAGCTGGATGCAGACCACTGGGAGTAGTTAGGACAACTAAATCAACCGCGATCGAACCAGACTTAACAGCATCAAGAAAGGTGTCATATCCAATGAATTGCTCTGGGCTATTTGCAGCTGCAGGATATTCCCGGACAGCCTCAGTTACCAACTGCTGAGCAGAATCAAGTCTTTCCTGCTCAGTATCACAAATAGCAACAAGCTCTGCCCGCTCATAATGAAGAGCAATCGCTTTGATGTGATTGCGACTGATGCGCCCACAACCAACCAATGCGATTCGAATGCGTCGGCCGTTGATTAAATAGGCAGAAGTCATAGCAAGAAGACAATTAGACGAGAGAACTTAGGTCAAGCTCTGATAATTCTTGAATTTGGCACAAACTTTCCACGAGTATCTATCACCAATTGGCTGGAAGACTGAATCAGCTTGTAATCGAAAGCGTCATGGTCGGTTGCGAGTAATACCACATCGTATAAAGCAACAACATCGGCAGAGAGACTAACGCTCTGCAGTTCAAATTGATGCTTGCGCATCTTTGGAAAGCTTGGGAAAAAAGGATCGCTATAGGCCAACTCAGCACCTTTCGCCTTCAAGAGTTCCATAAGCTCCACAGATGGCGACTCGCGCATATCATCCACATTTTTCTTATAGGCAATCCCTAACACCAACACCTTACTGCCCTTGAGAGGCTTGCCCACCTCATTAAGGGCATCCATCGTTTTCTCCAACACATAGGCAGGCATGCCGGAATTGATTTCGCCAGCAAGCTCAATAAACCGCGTGTGCATTCCATACTCACGTGCCTTCCATGTGAGATAAAAGGGGTCAATCGGAATACAATGTCCACCAAGACCAGGCCCTGGGTAATAAGGCACAAACCCAAAAGGTTTAGTGGCCGCAGCTCGGATCACTTCATATAGATCAATCCCCATGCGATCAGCAAGGGGTTTGAGTTCATTCATCAAGCCGATATTCACTGCTCGGTGAATGTTCTCAAGCAACTTGGTCATCTCAGCAGCACGGGTGCTGCTCACCTCCACCACTTTCGAGATCGCCTGTTCGTAGAGGGCCACCCCCACCGAACGGCAGCCGTCCGTGCTCCCTCCCATCACCTTGGGGATCGTGGCTGTATTGAAATAAGCATTACCTGGATCTTCCCGCTCCGGTGAATACACCAAGAACATATCTTCACCCACCGTGAAGCCCCGTTGCTCGATCAGGGGACGCAGCTCTTCTTCAGTGGTGCCTGGATAGGTCGTGCTCTCCAAGCTCAACACTTGACCTGCGCGTAGATGCGGAAGCAACCCCGCCATCGTGGCGCGAATGAAGCTGAGATCAGGCTCACGGTATTGATTAAGCGGTGTCGGCACACACAAGATCAGGGCATCGGCTTCTGCAGCCCTGGCGAAATCGGTCGTGGCCTCAAGCTTTTGCTGTCGCTTAGCGTGCGCGACCCGCTCACCGTCAATGTGCTCAATGTAGGTCTGGCCTTGATTGATGGCACTGGCTTTTGCTTGATCAATGTCAAGCCCTAATACTCGATAGCCCACTTCCGCATAGGTCAGTGCAAGTGGCAAGCCCACATAGCCCAAGCCCACAATGCCGATCAGGGCCTGGCGGCTGCGCAATTTCTCCAGCAACTCAGCCTGATGGGTCACGTTGGAAGAAAGGGACATTGTCATGCTGCTGAAGGGATCGAATTTTGCTGAACTGTTTGAGCCACGGCTTCCACAACCCGATCTTGGTCAGCTTCACTGAGCCAGGGATGCATAGGTAGGCTCAACACACGCTCACTAGCTGCCTGAGCAATGGGAGTGTGACAGCCACCACTACAGACGCTGTGCTCGCAACGCAGAGCTGGTTGCTGGCATAGAAGCGTGGGGTAGTGGACAGCCGTGGGAATCCCCTTCTGTTTGAGTGCAGCTTGCACATCGTCCCGCTTATCCAGCTGCACTGTGTATTGCGCATACACACTGGTGTTCCCTGACATCAGCTGTGGAGTTGTAGTGACTCCAGCGTCATGCAGCTTGCGGCTGTAAGCCGCACCGATGTGACCACGAGCCTCCACTTCCTTGGCAAAGTTGGGCCATTTTCCCAGCAAAATCGCGGCCTGCAGAGTGTCGATTCGGCCATTGACACCTATGTCGGTGTGGTAGTAACGCTTTTCCTGGCCATGTCGCGATATTCGCCGCATGCGATCGGCCAACTCAGGGTCTTCGGTAAAGCAGGCACCTCCATCGCCATAACCCCCGAAAGGCTTGGAAGGGAAAAAGCTAGTAGTTCCAATTGTGCTCAAGCCGCAACTGCGTCGGCCCTGCTGCTCGCTGCCAAAGCTCTGAGCACCGTCTTCGATCACCGCCAAGCCATGGCGATCAGCAATGGCATTGATGGCAGGAAAATCAGCTGGTTGCCCATACAAGCTCACCGGAATGATCGCCTTGGTGCGTTTGTTGATAACCGGTTCCAACTTGCCAGCATCAAGGTTGTAAGTGACAGGATCAATATCCACGTAAACCGGCGTCGCACCCAACACGGCAATCGTTTCTGAGGTGGAAATGAACGAAAAGGGGGTGGTGATCACCTCGTCGCCGGCCTGAACCCCAAGCGCCATGAGAGCAATGAGCAAAGCATCAGTGCCACTAGCCAAGGCAATGCAGTACTCCACGCCCACGTAGGCGGCGAGGGTTGCCTCCAACTCATCCACCTCGGGTCCAAGGATGTAGCGGCCATGATTAAGAACCGCAGCGATGCGGCAATCCACTGCTTCACGGATCGTTTGACCGTTCTGCAGTCGCTGGCGTTGCTGCGCTGCCAAGTCAATGAACTGCATCGCTCAAGCAGGAGTGTGGGTGAGATATTGATCGAGAAGTTGGTAATTATCACCGGTATGTGGACAGGTCCAAGCACCGGTGCCCTGAATCGGGAGATCCACACGTTCGCCATAGGCGCTCATCCAGCCGATCTGTTTCGCAGGCACCCCCACCATCAAGGCAAAAGGCTTCACATCACAGTTGACCACGGCCCCAGCACCAACAAATGCGTGGCGACCAATCCGTATGCCGCAAACGATCGTGCAATTCGCTCCAAGCGTTGCCCCTTGCTCCACAACCGTATTGAGGTACTCGTCCTTGCGACTCACGGCTGAACGCGGGTTATATACATTGGTAAACACCATGCTTGGGCCGCAAAAGACATCGTCTTCGAGAGTCACATTGTCGTACACCGAAACGTTGTTCTGAATCTTGACGTTGTTGCCGATCCTGACCTTATTTCCAACAAATACGTTCTGACCAAAAGAACAACGTTCGCCGATTACAGCCCCAGCACAAATATGCACCCAGTGCCATATACGGCTAGCCGCTCCAATAGTTGCCCCTTCATCGATCAGAGCCGTAGAGTGAATTTTTACAGAAGAATGAATCGACATCTTTGATTGAAACCTTGATACTGAATGACAAAAAGAGGCTTAAAAGAAGGCATCAACTAGAACGCACTCTCTCTTCCCTAATTGTTTCACAAAAATCTGCAACTGTGCTTTTGAGCCCATCCGCCAACTCAATTCGTGCTCGCCAACCCAGCCGAGCAAGACGGGTGACCTCCAGTTGTTTCTTCGGGGTGCCATCTGGTTTGCTGACATCCCATCGAATTTCATTTCGGAATCCCATCGCCTCAGCCACCGCTTCAGCCAGCGCGCGGATCGTCAGATCAACTCCGGTGCCAACGTTGAGGAAGGGCGGATCCTCCGGCCCTGGCTGCCAGCGCTCCAAGGCAAACGCGCAAGCATCACCAAGATCATCTACGTGGAGGAACTCTCTGAGCGGATTGCCCGTACCCCAACAGGTGACACTATTGAAATTCGCTTGAACTGCTTCATGAAAACGGCGGATCAGCGCCGGAAGCACATGGCTGTTTTGTGGGTGGTAATTATCACCTGGCCCATAGAGATTGGTGGGCATCAAACAAATCGCATCAAACCCATGCTGCTTGCGCAGTGCTTCGCAAAGCTTGATGCCAGCGATCTTGGCAATCGCATACCACTCATTCGTGGGCTCGAGAGGTCCGGTCAGCAGCGCCTCCTCCTTGATCGGCTGCTCAGCAAGCTTCGGATAAATGCAGCTGCTGCCCAAAAACAACAGGCGTCTCACCCCTGAACGCCAAGCTGTTTCAATCACATTGGTCTGGATCTTAAGGTTATCCAGCAGAAAATCCGCCGGGTAAGTGGCATTGGCATGAATGCCACCCACCTTCGCTGCGGCGAGGACAACCACAGTTGGCTGATGCTCAGCAAACCAACGCTGAACCGCCAATAGATCGAGAAGGTCGAGGTCTTGTCTACTGGGGGTGAGTTGCTGGTGATAGCCGGCGCGATTCAAAGCGCGGCTGATGGCACCGCCCGCCATGCCCCGGGCACCAAAGATCGCAAAGCGATCATTGAGGTTGATCAACGTCATTCCCGTGTCGCAACCACAGCAAAGCCCTTGCGCTTGAGATACGCCTCCTTCTTCGCTTCCTCAACGTCAGTCGCCACCATCTCAGCCACCAGTTCTTCCAGGGTTGTTGTCGGCGTCCAGCCCAGTTTCTCCTTGGCTTTGCTTGGATCACCCAACAGGGTCTCGACCTCCGCAGGACGGAAGTAGCGCGGATCGATGCGCACCACTACTTCACCGGTGTCGCCGCGGCGGCCCACTTCAGTGGTGCCTTCACCATCCCATTGCATTGGGCCCCAGCCCAGCTGCTGCGCTGTGAGCTCAATGAAGCGACGAACGCTCTCCTGGCGGCCGGTGGCGATCACGAAATCCTCGGGCTGCTCCTGCTGCAGCATCAGCCACTGCATTTCGACGTAGTCGCGAGCATGGCCCCAGTCGCGCAGCGAGTCGAGATTACCCATATAGAGGCAGTCGTCCAGACCGGCATCGACCCGCGCCAGTCCACGCGTGATCTTGCGCGTCACAAACGTTTCCCCACGCCGCGGACTCTCGTGGTTGAACAGCACCCCGTTGCAGGCATACATCCCGTAGCTCTCGCGGTAGTTCACCGTGATCCAGTAGGCATAGAGCTTCGCCACCCCATAAGGGCTGCGCGGGTAGAACGGCGTGCTCTCCTTCTGCGGGATCTCCTGCACCAGGCCGTAGAGCTCACTGGTGCTGGCCTGATAGATCCGTGTTGTCTCCGTTAACCCAAGAATTCGTACCGCCTCCAGGATCCGCAGCGTGCCCAGCGCATCACTATTGGCGGTGTATTCCGGGCTCTCAAAGCTCACCGCCACATGGCTTTGAGCACCGAGGTTGTAGATCTCACCCGGCCGCACCTGCTGAATGATCCGGATCAGATTGGTGCTGTCGGTGAGATCGCCGTAGTGCAGCACCAGGCGAGGATCACTTTCGTGGGGATCCTGATAAAGATGATCAATCCGGCTGGTGTTGAACGAGGAGGCTCGCCGCTTGATCCCATGCACTTGATACCCCTTCTCCAGCAGGAGCTCCGCCAGGTAACTGCCGTCCTGCCCTGTGATGCCAGTGATCAGTGCGGTTTTGGCCGTAGAGGAAGCAGAAGCAGAAAAGGGCATTGAGGGAGTCGGAGAACAAGCAGGCATGAAACGCCTGCAGGCAGTCACAGCAGATGGGAGCAGAGCTCAACCGTCTCGGCCGTGACGTTCATGCTTGAAGCCTCGCACGGCTCTTCTCGCTCGCTTCAGGCGTCAAACCCAGACCAACAATCAACTCATGGCCTTGAGGGGCAGGAATGCCCCTGAGCTAAGACTTGATCACTCAAGAGTGCAGCGATGGCCAGTGTGCTCATCACCGGCGGAGCCGGCTTCATCGGTAGCCACACCTGTGTGGTGCTGCTCGAGGCTGGCCATGAACTCGTGGTGCTCGACGACTTCTCCAACAGCTCCCCAGTGGCTCTTGAGAGGGCGCAGCTGCTGGGAGGAGGCTCCATCCGTTGCGTTCGCGGAGACATCCGCGACCCGGCGTGCCTCAACGCAATCTTTGCAAACGCACAGGCAGCTGATACGCCGATCGAGGCCGTGATTCACTTCGCTGGATTGAAAGCCGTGGGTGAATCCGTAGCCGAGCCGCTGCGCTACTGGGATGTGAACCTCTGCGGTTCTCGGACGCTGGTCGCAGCCATGGATGCGCACCACTGCAGAACGCTGGTGTTCAGCAGCACAAGCACCATCTATGGAGAACCCACACGGTTTCCGCTGGTGGAAACCATGGCTCCAGCGCCGATCCATCCCTATGCCCAGAGCAAATGGGCGGTAGAGCAGCTGCTCAATGCCCTGGCGGCCACAGGCTCCTGGCGCATCGCCAACCTGCGCTACTTCAACCCCGTAGGCGCTCATCCATCCGGGCAGATCGGCGAAGACCCCCTCGGCATCCCCAACAACCTGTTTCCGTTCATCACCCAGATCGCCGCCGGGCGACTGGAGAGCCTGAGGGTCTTCGGGAACGACTACCCCACCCACGATGGCACCGGCATTCGCGACTACCTGCATGTGATGGATCTGGCCGAGGCCCATGCCCATGCCCTCGACCATCTGCTGAGCGCCGCGCCGGAGACCGCCCTCACCCTCAACCTCGGCACTGGCCAAGGTCTCTCCGTGCTCGATGTGGTGCATGGCTTTGAGCAAGCCACGGGTATCTCCATCCTCTACAGCATTTGTGCCCGTCGCCCCGGCGACGTGCCGCGCCTGGAATGCTCTCCGCAGTTGGCTGAGCAAACCCTGGGCTGGACAGCCAAGCGCTCTCTCGCGGACATGTGCCGCGATGGCTGGGCCTGGCAATCTGCCAACCCCCATGGCTACCGCCGGTGACCCCCACCACCAGCCAGTTGATGCTGGCGGGCGGAGGGCACAGCCATGCCCTGCTGCTGCGCCGTTGGGCGATGCATCCCAGGCATCGGCCCAAAGGGTTGATCACCCTGGTAAACCGATCGAGCACCACCCTTTACTCCGGGATGGTGCCGGGGCTGATCGCAGGCCTTTACAGCCGTGATCAGGTCGCTATCGATCTGCGCCGGCTTGCCGCAGATGCAGGCGTGGCCTTTGTGGAGGCGGAGATCCAGGGTCTCGAACTCACCGGCCAGACCCTGAGGCTCGCGAGCCGGCCGCCTTTGCCCTTCACTCAGCTGAGCCTGGATGTGGGCGCCATCAGCCGCCCCATCACTACGGATCAATGCTTGCCCGCAGCTGGTTGGGTTCCCATCAAGCCCCTGGAGCCGGCCTTGGCGTTCCTCGACAGCCAGGACGCCAACAGCTCGGAACCTTTCCATGTGCTGGGCTCTGGCCTGGCAGGGGTGGAAGTGGCCCTCGCCCTCAGGCAGCGCTGGCCTCAGCGCCCCATTCACCTACTGGCACGCCAAGGCCGCCTCGATCAACACCTGGACCAAGCCCTTCAGGATGCTGACGTGAGCATCGTGCACCAACCAGCAGGGGCTCCAGCAGCCCATGCTCTGGCAACGATCTCAGCCGGCCTGATCTGCAGCGGCACCCGCGCTCCTGGCTGGCTCGCCGCCAGTGGCCTGCACTGCTGCCCCCAGAGCGGCCGTGTGCTCACCAACAACCAGCTCCAGGTGATCGAGCACCCAAACATCTTTGCGAGCGGCGACTGCGGCCTGATCGGCACGGACCGGCGGCCACCCTCGGGAGTGTGGGCCGTGCGGGCAGCCATCCCCTTAGGCCGCAACCTCAAGGCTGCCTGTCAAAACCAGCCCCTGCGTCGATGGACACCGCAGCGAAAAGCGCTGCAGCTGCTGGGGGGATTCCAAGCAGGCCGCCCCACCGCCTGGGCTCTTTGGGGTTCTATCGTGCTCGGCCCCCACCCGCTGCTTTGGCACTGGAAACAACGCATCGACCGGCGCTTCATGCAGCACTTCCGGCCCTCCGCCATGAGCAAAACACAAGCAAGCGCCGATGGTGATCCAATGCTCTGCCGCGGCTGTGCCGCCAAACTACCCGCCGCTACCCTCGAAGCGGCCCTGTCCTCCGCAGGAGTGGGCGGCTTGGCGACAGCCCCGGAGGATGCCGCTGTAATCCCAACCGACGCACTTGGACAAAAAACACCACTGCTGCAAAGCGTGGATGGCTTTCCTGCTCTAGTCAGCGATCCCTGGCTCAATGGCCGTCTCACCGCCCTGCATGCCTGTTCCGACCTCTGGGCCTGTGGCGCCTGCGTGCAGTCAGCCCAGGCGGTGATCACCCTGCCCCTGGCACCAGCGAGCATTCAGCAACAGCTGCTGGCCCAGACCATCTCCGGAATCCGCTCGGCCCTGGTCCCCCAGAAAGCGATGCTGATCGGTGGGCACACTCTGGAAGACCGCAATCCAGCTCCTGATCCCTGCAGCCTGGGCCTGCAGCTGGCGCTGACCGTGCAGGGCTCACCCCGCCGCAACCTCTGGCCCAAGCGCGCACTCCAAGCAGGCGACCAGTTGTTGCTCAGCCGCCCGCTGGGCACCGGCGTGCTGTTCGCCGCCGCCATGACTGGAGCCGCCCGCCCCGAGGATCTCGACACCGCCCTCTGCCAGATGCAAACCAGCCAGCACAGCATGGTGGAGCAGCTGAGCGCTCTGGAGCAGCACCATCCCGGTCACCTCCATGCCGCCACCGATATCACCGGCTTCGGGTTGCTGGGCCACCTCGGTGAAATGCTCGGCGACACAGCCAAAGATCGAGAGCGGCTGCAGGTACAGCTGGACGCCAATCGCATTCCGGCTCTACCTGGGGCGCTGGCACTGCTAGCTGCTGGCTATACAAGCAGCCTCGCACCGGCTAACCGGCGCGCCTGGTCACTGCTGGATGCCCCAGCATCAGCTAAGCAGCCTGCTCCCGTTGGCCTTCACCTTGCTCAACAAAAAGCCGATCACAAGCATCACAGGGCCCTACTGGAGCTCCTCATTGACCCCCAAACCTGCGGGCCGCTCCTGATCAGCGTGACCCCGACCTTTGCTGCAGACCTCCTGAGCCAACCGGGTCACAGTTGGCACACCATTGGCCGAGTTAGCCAACTACCGATGAACTGAGCTCCTCAGGCAGCGGCATACCGATGAGCAAAACCCCACAGCCTGAGCATTGCTCATCTGACTAATCAACAAACGTGCTTCTTCAAGAGTCCTGGCGGAATTGAACCCCGGCTCCACCACCACCAACCAAGGGTTAGCTAATCGCGTGGATCCAAACTCAAAACGGCTGACAACAGGGATTCGGCGCTCTCGAACGGGAAGTGCGCTCCACCCTGCTGCAGCAGCAACTGCGTGAGAGGCGCCACCACTTCATGCTGGCGGGCAATGCTCAACACCCTCCAAGACAACGTTTGGTTCAGCTGAGTGGCCAACTGACCCACCAAAACCGGCACGGCCGGAGAAGTCCAAGGAACAGCGGGCAAACCAAAGCGCAGGAGGTGGCCGAGGCGACGCAGCAGCTCCACCTGGGAAAACACTCGGTTGCTACGCCGATCAGCGACCAACGCACTGCCAGCGCCCACGACCAGCCCCCCCCTAGCAAGCCAAGGAACAGTGAACGGGGGAATGGACTTCGGACAACCATCTCGGTTGGTTTCTCGAAACGAATCCAGTCAGGGCCAAAAAAAGGTTTGATGCCATTGACAGAGGCCTTGTTCGCCATTTCCAGCGTCATGCTTTTCTAGATTCGCGTTAATCCATCCAGAATTTTCGGAGCCAGAACTGAAGGTCCAACAACGCTCAAATGAAGGCGAGCAAGACTTTTTCTTTTCCTTTTTTGTCGTACTTAAAATTTACAATGCTGCAATACTGTCATTGAGGCTTGGCAATAGGGAACTATTTTTAACAAGTCGAATTAACGCTTGACGCACTGATTGGATCTCACTGTAACAAGAAAATCTTTCCACAGATGACTCTTTGAAGACGCTCTGTTGTCGACTTCTTGAGAAACAAGGGCCCTGGGCCACATCCAAGATCAGGCCGCTCTGCACTTGCGGAGCCAAACGTGGCTTGGAGGAGACAGCTCCAACCGCCAGCGCCAATCCCAAGAGGCCACCACCAAAAACCCAGCGCCAGCGGCGTTGGGCGGCAGCAAACATTTCTAGAAGATCGATCTCATCGTCGCCTGGAGGTAAATTTGTCTGAGGATTCGACATCTATATAAGGCCTTTCCCAAACTTCTCACACAACTAATCTAATTCCAAGACCACCACATTGATCTAAATCAATAATCAACTCGATCAGACCAGCCGTGAATCAAGGATCTTGGGCCAATCCCGACATCTTCAGGGCAAGTGGAAGAGCTGATTTATTGCAACTGCTCCAACCGTTGCCAGCGCAAGCGACGGAGCTCCTCGCCCAGGGCAGGGCCTGGCTTCCAACCCTGAGCCATCAAGTCCTTCGCGGTGACAGCGGCCTGCAGATGGCGCCAACGGCCCCACCAGCGAAGCAGAGGTTTCCACAGGGCACCATCAGCTGCCTGCTGAGCCAGGACACATACAGCGTGGGCCACGGCCTCGGGCGCCCAGCCCTGTCGCTCGAGAGCTTGTGTCCAATCCGCTGCCGACCACGCCGACACCTGCTCAGGTCTCACCTCAGCCAGCCAAGCCAACAAACAGTGCTGCTGCTGCAGCACCCGCTGCTGCTGAAGAGGCAATTGCAACCGCGCGGCCAAGGCAATCGGGTCAGCAGCACCGGCCACCAACGCCGTCAGCAACGGCAAACCGAGGCGTTGTGCCTGGCCCAGGCGTCGCAGAATCCGACCATCAGATTGCAAGCCGGGGTCCAGCAATTCAAGACCTCGCCACGCCTGAAGGAGTTTTAACGCTTGGGGCCAGGGTTCTCGTGCCAGAAGCAACTCGAGCTCCATGCGCAAACGCGTTGCAAGAGCCGGTGGCGCCTGCTCCGGCGGATCACCGACATGCCATTTCCATGGCCAGACCTCCAGCGTGTCAGTGATCTGTTTAGCGGCGTCTGGAGCCAGGGAAAAATCCAAACGGGCCCCATAGCGAGCAGCACGGACAACCCGCGTGGGGTCGTCCGCCACGCTAGTGCCATGCAAGAAAGCCAGCTGTCGGCGCGCCAAGTGGTCTTGACCACCATGGAGATCCAGCAGCCGCTGGTGCACTGATCGTTGAGGCGACACTGCATTGAGCGGCAACTCGAGAGCAAGTGCATTGACTGTGAAATCACGACGAGCCAGATCGAGCTCCAGCAGGCCCTCCTCCACCACAGGATTAACTCCGGGTGCTGGGTAATGCTCCTTGCGAGCTGCGGCTAAATCCAACCGCACCCCATCCAGCGTTAACTCCACTGTTCCGTAATTGCCATGCACACGCAGCTCGGACACCCGTTCTGCACCACAGCGATGCAGGAGATGACGAGCCAAAGCCTCAGCTGAACCCTCAAACACAAGATCGAGATCGGGCAGACCCCGCCAGGGGTCTTGGTACTGATGGTGGAGGAGAGCATCGCGTACAGCCCCGCCCACCAACGCCAGACGCGTTACCCCAGAAGCGCGGGCAGCATCCTGCACGGTGCTGAGTAGATCCGCAGGGATACCGGACAGCTCCACGAGATCAATCACCCACAGGTTCGATTGGAGCCAAACGCGGATCCAGGATTTTGGGGCCCATACCTGCGAACTTGACCGCGATGGACACCTTCTCACCACTGCCGAAGGTATGAGTGATCTCCCCAAGACCGAAGCTGGCGTGCATCACCTGATCGCCTACCTGCCAGCTACGACCGGGAGCTGGCCCTGCCTGACGTCGCCGCACCGCATTCGCGGGGGCCGATGATGGTTTCTCACGATCCACGCGGGTGAGCCTTTCCAGGCGCCGCTCGCGCCGAAGCGCTGCTCCACCACTCTGGGGAATGTCGCCCTGCACCAGGGCCTCCGGCAGCTCCGAAAGAAACACTGAGGGAACCGCCGCCTCACGCATGCCACCCCAAAGACGCCGCTCACTGGCATGGGAGAGGAACAAACGCTCCTTCGCCCGGGTGATGCCCACATAGCAAAGACGTCGTTCTTCCTCCAGTGATGCCGGATCGTCCAAGGAGCGATAGCTGGGGAAGAGTCCCTGCTCCAAACCCACCAGGCAGACCACAGGAAACTCCAGCCCCTTGCTGCTGTGCAACGTCATCAAGGTGACACGGTCCGCAGCGGTGTCCTTGCTGTCGGCATCACTGGCCAGTGCTGCACTGGCCAAAAATCCCTCGAGATCACCCTCCTCGTTCTCCTCCTGATACTGAAGAGCAGCGTTCACCAATTCCTGCAGGTTGCGACGCCGTTCCTCGGCCTCATCGGTGCCATCAGCGATCAACTCGCTGACATAACCGCTTTTCTCCATCACCTGCTGAATCAGTTCCGAGGGAGCCACCTCACGGCTCCGCGACTGGAGATCGTTCACCAGATCGCAGAACTGCAGCAGCCCCTTGGCGGAACGACCGCCCAGGGAACGCACCGCTTCAGGATCACTCACCACATCCCACAGCGGAATGCCCAGTTGGTTGGCCGCATCGGTGAGCCGCTGGATCGTGGTCTTGCCGATGCCGCGCTTGGGCACATTGATCACCCGCAGCAGGCTGACGGTGTCTGCCGGGTTGATCAGCAGCCGCAGATAGGCCAGAAGATCTTTGATCTCACGTCGGTCGTAGAAGCGCAGTCCCCCCACAACGATGTAAGAGATGCCCCAACGCACCAGCGATTCCTCGATCGCACGGGACTGGGCATTGGTGCGATAGAGCACGGCCATGTCACCCCAGCTGAGCTCGGGATTGGCCGCTTCCATCGTGCGCAACCGGTGCACCACAGCCTCCGCCTCAGCGATTTCGTCATCACAGCGGGTAAGAGAGATCAATTCCCCCTCGCCACGCGTGGGGCGCAACACCTTGTCGATACGTTCGGTGTTGTTGGAAATCAGCGCGTTGGCCGCTTCAAGGATCGTGGCGGTGGAGCGGTAATTCTCCTCCAGCTTCACCATCGTGCGCGTGGCCTCATCCGGAGCCTGATCACCGAAATCGTCCTGAAAACCCATCAGGATCGTGAAATCTGCAGCCCGGAAGCTGTAGATACTCTGGTCGGCGTCACCCACAACAAACACCGAGCGCCCGGCCCAGTCGTCGTAATCCTGAGGCTCCTTGCCATCGGTGACCAGCAGCTTGATCAGGTCGTACTGGGTGCGGTTGGTGTCTTGATACTCATCCACCAGAACGTGACGGAAACGACGGTGCCAGTAGCTGCGCACCTGCTCGTTTTGCTGCAAGAGCTGCACCGGGAGGAGCAGCAAATCGTCAAAGTCGAGGGCATTATTTGCCGCCAATGCCTTGCGGTAACGCCGATAGACATCGGCGGTGAGCTTGCCCCGCTGCCCTTCAGCATTGGCCTCGAGCTGATCGGGAAGCCAGCCCTGGTTTTTGGCGTTGCTAATCGCCCAACGGGTCTTCTTGGGTTCAAAGCGCTTGGGATCCAGTTGCAATTCCTGTGTGACGATCTCCTTCACCAGGCTCTGGGCATCAGCTTCGTCGTAGATCGAAAACTGCTTGGTCCAGGTAAGTCCTTCGGCATCCTTGAACTTATCGATGTCGTAACGAAGCATCCGCGCGAATAGCGCGTGGAAGGTGCCGATCCAGAGTTCTTTGGTGACTTCGCGGTAGATGCGCGAACGCAACTGACGCTGCTCCACTGGAGGCAAGGTGCTCCAGGGCTGGCCGAATTGACTCTGAGCCAGCTTCTGGGCCAAGAGCAGCTCAAGCCGCTCCTTCATCTCGCGGGCGGCTTTATTGGTGAAGGTCACCGCCAGAATTTGAGCTGGATCGGCACCGTGCTCTCCGATCAGGTGAGCAATCCGATGGGTGAGTGCCCGGGTTTTTCCACTACCTGCACCTGCCACCACCAGCAGGGGACCCTCGTGATGATCTACTGCCCGTCGTTGGGCATCATTGAGGCCGGCCAAAAAGCTCATGGGCCGATGGTACGGGAGTTCTCGTACACAGGGGCCGTTGAAACCAACGAAGCGATGGCTAAAACAAAACTGATAAGGCCCAGGAACGCTGCCAAAGGGGATAACCAAGAGCCGAGGAAGGCGAAGACGACTGGGAGATAACTCCGCAGCAGCTTCAGCTCCCTCCGGATCTGTGCCTTAAGAAGTTATAGACAAAAGGTCTCGTGACATTGCTTCGGTAACAAACAACGGTCCTGACAATGCTTATTCAGGACCACAAGCCCGCTTGGTCAGGGCGAAAGCAATCAGCCACGCAACCGATCGACCACCTTGCTCCGCAACCGTTCGAATCGCTGCATCCAACGCAAACGACGTGTGGAGGGCGAACGCAAGGCCGCTTCAGCTGACACGCCCATGGCTCCATGGGCACGAAGATCCTCCAGCTGCGTCAAAACATGACCCCAGCGCTCACACCAGCGCCGCTCGGCCACCTCGGCGAGCAGGCCCTCGAGCGTGGCCGCATCCGGCAACCACCCATAAGAATTCGCGACCGCCGCTGCGATGCGCGCTTGATCGTTCGCCAGCGTGCCTTGACCGATTTGATGGGCCGTGACCCCGGGGGTGAGCATGTCCGCCAGAGCGTGATTAAAGCTGCTGAACACCACGCAGCCACAGGCCAGCGCCTCGAGGGGCGGAAGGCCAAAACCCTCACTCACCCCACGACCACGCCAATACTCAGCCGAGTCGTAGAGATAAACCTTGGAGGAGTTGAACAACTCCACTAGATCATCGACCCAGCCGCTCTGGACCTCCACTCTCAGTCCCTGCGCCTGCAAAGCCGGCACCAGTTGATTCAGCACATAGGGGCTGCTTTTACGAAGCTGCACCAGCACATCGATCGGTCTCTCAGAGCGGGTTCTTTGCGCTGCAGAACCGGGGCGCGCGCCCTGGTTGATCCAGTGAGGTTCGAGAGCATTCGGTACCAAAAACAATGGATTACGGGGCGCACGATCAGCCCAGTAACCGAGGGTGTTGCGACTGACCGCAACCACTGGCACTCCTGGCGGGAGATCAAATCCATAGCCACTGCTATGGGCCTGATACACCACATTTTTACCGCGCAAAAGCTCCAGCGTACGCGGAACATCAAAGCCCCAACTAACGATCCAAAGAGCTGATCCTGGCCCCGACTCATTGCGAATCAGATCGTCAAGGAAGGGGTGACGATCAGTTCTCTCCCGATACGTGACAACCTCCGTATGCCGCAGCGTATACAGCAAGCGAGCGGTCTGCAGAGCCACTCTGAGGCCACCGCAACGAAAACGGGTTCCGGTGCCAGGCACCAGAACCCGAATAGAACTGAACCTCCCAAAGGAGGACTCCGTTAATGCCATCAGGCAGTGACTGCCTCCGTGCTGCCAGCCCGCTGACGGCGGGTGAGGAAACCAAACAACACCTTGCCGATGGCGGCCACGAGGTTGCCCTCCAGCTCCTTGAACATATTCATGTTTAGGTGGAAAGCATGGTTGGCCTCCTCAACGATGCGATCGGCCATGGCCTGATCGATGGGCAGCGTGTCCATTGCGGAGCGATAGGTCGTCTTAAACGCCTTCTCATCGGCAATGTCGTCGAAGACGTAAAAGCGCAGGCCGGCATCACCCTCCATGTTCATCGCTTTCTGGGCGATGTTCTTGAGGATCTGACCTCCGGAAAGATCACCGAGATAACGGGTGTAGTGGTGGCCGACCAACAACTCGGGAGATTCCTGGGCTACAGCGTGAATACGCTCTACGTACGCCGCCGCTGAAGGGGAGGGCTGGATGTTTTCCTTCCAGCTATCGCCGAAGTAATACGTGAGGTCTTGTTCCAACGCCTCACGACGATTCAGCTGGGCCATCGCAACAGGCCCAACCACCGGGTGGTCTGCCAGCTTGCTGATCTCGTCCTCCATCGCGGAATAAACGAAATACAGATCAGCGACAAGCTTGCGATAGCTGGCCTTATCAACAACACCCTTCAGAAAGCAGCTCACGAAGCCGGTGTTCTCGGCCATGGTGTGCGATTTTTTCGTGCCTTCCCGGAGCTGGGCAGCAAGGGCGACAGACATGATTGCTTTTGATTGGACCAATGGAAAGACCCTATAAGCAGTCCACGTAAGGGTGGTCACGAGCGTTGCGAAGGGTTACGCCGCTGTATCGGACGAAGCATTCCGATCAAACAGTTCAAACAGCTCGCGACAGATCTGCTGAAGCTGCCTCACCTGTTGCTGCTGGGGCAAATGGGAGCCTTCCGGCAACCATTCACCAACCGTCGCGAGGCGCCAGCGTTCTCCGTCGTAAGTCATGCCTCGCATCAACACACCGAGCAAGTGCAACTGGTCATCACCTCGCTCGGTGCTGATGCGCAATTGCATCAGCAAACTGCGGCACTCCAAACGTGGACTCCAGCCCGGGAAGTGAAAGGAGAGGTCAAGTGATTCTGTTTCACTCCACTGCCGGGTCTGCGGGTCATCCCTCCATGGGCTGAGGTTGGCCTGCGCAGCAGGAAACTGACGTCGCACAAGGGTGATCGTTGAAGCGAGTGCTCGCATCCGGGCCACGCTGTGTACCGACTCACCCGCGTTCACCGCAACCTCCTGGTTTCGCACAGTGTGCAGGGAGATGCAAAAGGTCGCCGTTACGGTTGCCCGAGGTTTACGAAACCATGACGCAACCGCTGCGCCTCGGCCTGCTGAGCGCCATGCCGGAGGAAATCGGCTCTGCTCTCAGCCACCTGAAAAATCTGAGCTGCAGCGACCATGGCGACCTAAGGGTCCACAGGGGTTCCTGGGGTGACACCGTTCACCTCACCCTGGCATGGAGCGGCTGGGGAAAGGTGAGCGCTGCACGGGCCGCCACACGCCTGCTCGCCAGCGAACCAAGCATCGATCTGCTGATCTTCACCGGCGTTGCCGGCGCAGCGGATTCAGCTCTGAGCCAGTGGGATGTGGTGTTGGCCGATGCCTTGGTCCAGCACGACATGGATGCCCGGCCCCTGTTCCCGCGCTTCACGCTGCCATCGCTAAAGCAGGACCGGCTCCGACCGCAGCCGGCTTGGTTCAACTGGGCCAAGACCGCTCTGCTGGAGGCCCATAGCGCAGGCGATCTGGACGGGTTCGCTCAGCCCAACAGTGGTCTGATCGCCACAGGAGATCGTTTCATCGGCGATCCAGCAGTGCTGCAAGCGCTGCTGGATGCCCTACCCGACCTGCGGGCCGTTGAGATGGAAGGTGCTGCAGTCGCGCAGGTGGCCGAACAAGAGGGAATTCCCTGGTTGGTACTGCGAGTGATTTCTGATGGTGCTAACGCAGCGGCAGCTCAGAGCTTTGAGACCTTCCTCAAAGGCTACGAAAAGCAGGCCTGGCGGCTAATTGAAGCCCTGCTTCAGCGCTGTGGAGACTCGCCCCAACAATGCACATGATTTTCGTGCCCTCATGAGCATCAGCGCGACCATTTCCGCCTGGCTGGTCAATCCGGCGGCATTACTGCTGACTTTGCTGGTGCTCTACATCGGCCATGGCCTGCTCGCTGGCCATTGATGGCGGTCTGCACTGTTTGAAACCGTAGGGCTCCCGGCTCAGTCATAGGCTCGGCCTGCTGACGCCCGACCAACCGCCATGGCCCAGTTCGAGAAGCTCACCGCCCCGAGCCAGGGCACACCGATCCGCTT
>Ga0189274_100124_pt1 | contig 62171 bp, 49 predicted proteins | sample N5B1minimetaG_FD_130323 | JGI IMG/M metagenome (GOLD analysis project Ga0189274, IMG submission 130323) | Marine microbial communities from the Costa Rica Dome - N5 B1 mini metaG | ecosystem: Environmental > Aquatic > Marine > Oceanic > Photic zone | place: Costa Rica: the Eastern Pacific...
CCATTTGATCTGTTTCGCTATATCTAATGCGCACGTAGCTTGAATTTGAGAACATTTTAGTATATTAGTGAAGTCTTAGTTAGTTCGGCGAGTAAAATAGAATTAATTTCTAGAATTTCGGGAAAAAGTATGTCGAATTTTTGAGAAACTTCACAAGTAAAAAAAAATTAAAAAACAACAGCTTTTTCATTTTTTTTATAACTTTTTTATGTGAATATTTGCTTGCTGTTTTGGTTAAGCACCATCACAGTTACTAAGCATAACTTTTTTAACCCGTACCTGAATGAAGAACAAAAAAAACCATGAATTGATTTGGGAAGATTGCCTAAAAGTAATCAAGGATAATATAAGCCTTCAAAGCTTTAAAACCTGGTTCGAGCCAATCACACCAATTCGATTCAAGAATAAGGTTTTGACACTTCAGGTTCCATCACATTTCTTTTACGAGTGGTTAGAGGAGCATTACATTGATTTACTGAAAAAAGTCATCAAAAAAGAGATTGGTCCAGATGCTAAATTGGAGTATTCAATTATCATGGACAGAAGCTCAGATGCGAAAAAAACTCCGTACACAGTAAAGCTTCCGACTTCATCCAAAAAGAATTTATCGAACACTCCGGTGTCAATGCCGTTGAATATTGGTGAGAATCCAATTAGAAACCCATTTGTCATTCCAGGCCTTAAAAAAGTAAATGTTGATTCAAATTTAAACCCGACTTATTCTTTTGACAATTTCGTTGAAGGTGATTGCAACAGACTCGCCCGATCTGCTGCATTTGCAGTTTCTAACAAACCAGGAGGTACAGCATTTAATCCACTTTTAATTTACGGTGGAGTTGGGTTAGGGAAAACTCACTTAGCGCATGCGATTGGAATCGGTATTAAAAACCAGTTTCCAAACAAAACAGTTTTGTATGCGCAAGCAGAAACATTTACGCGTCAATTTATTGACTCTATCAAGAACAACACAACAAACGATTTCATTAATTTTTACAAATTGATGGATGTGTTGATTATTGATGATGTTCAATTTTTTGCAGGCAAGGAGAAAACACAAGATGCATTCTTTCACATTTTTAATCACCTACACCAGACAGGGAAGCAATTGGTGCTAACTGCTGATAAAGCTCCTGTTGAAATGAAAGGAATTGAACAACGATTGTTGTCAAGATTTAAATGGGGATTATCGGCTGATGTTCAGGCTCCAGGATTGGAGACAAGAATCGCAATCTTACAAAAGAAAATTTATGGTAACGGAGTCAACTTACCTGATGACGTTATCGAATACTTAGCATATAGTATTAATACGAATATTAGAGAAATGGAGGGAGCCTTAACTTCACTCATTGCTCAAGCATCTTTAAATAAGAAAGCCGTTACAATTGAACTGGCTAAGAAGATGATTGATACATTCGTTAAGAATACTGCTAGAGAGGTATCTATGGATTATATCCATAAGATTGTTTGTGATTACTTTAACCTTCCAATTGAGTTGTTGAAATCAAAAACAAGAAAAAGAGAGGTGGTTCAAGCAAGACAAATTGCAATGTACTTTGCAAAGAAAATGACCAAATGGTCACTTGCTAGTATTGGAGCGCAATGTGGAGGTAAAGATCACGCGACTGTGCTGCATGCTTGCAGAACGGTAAACAATCTCGCAGAAACTGACAAACAGTTTAGAGGTTATCTCGAAGATTTGGAGAAAAAATTAAATGTAAATTAAAAACAACCCTGGCTCTATAGTCAGGGTTTTTTGATGGTTGCTATGAAAGTATTAATGGTTTGTTTAGGGAATATCTGCAGGTCACCTATTGCAGAAGGAATATTGAGAGAAAAGTCAAATAATCAAGGTCTTTCTTTTGAAACAGATTCGGCCGGAACGTCTTCTTATCATGTTGGAGAGGCTCCGGATGCAAGGATGCGTTCAACTGCTAAAGCGAACGGTGTTAATATAGACGACCTAAGAGCAAGACAATTTGACGTCAGTGACTTTGATAGTTTTGATATCGTTTATGCAATGGATACTTCAAACTACAATAATATAGTAGCGTTGGCCCGGGATGAAAATGATAAAGAAAAAGTAAAAATGATTTTGAATGAAATCAAGCCTGGAGCAAATGAAGCAGTTCCTGACCCGTATTACGGAGGAGATGAAGGATTTCAACACGTTTTTGATCTGCTAGACGCGGCCACTGATAAAATTATAGAGAAGTATGGCTAAAGGGACATTGTATATCGTTCCGGTCCATATTGCCGAAGATTCAATTGATCGCGTAATACCAGAATACAACCATCAAGTTGTCAAAAGGTTAAGAGTTTTTGCTGTTGAACGAATCAAAACTGCTCGCCAATTTCTAAGAAAAATAGATCCTACTTTTCCAATTGACGAAAGCCAATTTTTTGAACAAAACAAGCATCAAGATTACTTGATAGATGATAAGCTTTTTGAATTATTAGATCAAGGAGAAGACGTTGGATTGATGTCAGAGTCTGGATATGCAGCGGTTGCAGACCCAGGTTTCAAAGTTGTTTCTAAAGCTCAACAAAGGGGGGTAAAAGTAGTGCCTCTTGTGGGGCCAACTTCACTGCTTTTAGCATTAGCAGCTTCAGGTTTGAATGGGCAGAGCTTTTCATTTAATGGGTATTTGCCAGTTAAAGATCCTGAACGTTCTAAGCAACTCAAATTCTTGTCTAGTTTGGTTGAAAAGAATAATCAGAGTCAAATTTTCATAGAAACACCTTATAGAAATCAAGCTTTTATGGATACGGTTATCAAAGTGTGCCATGCAAAAATGAAATTGTGCATAGCCTATGATGTTACCGGACAAGAAGAGAAGATAATTACAAAGTCAGTTGAGAAGTGGAAGAAGTCTCCATTCAAATTTGATAAAACACCTTGTGTGTTTATCTTAGGAAACTGATCAAACAAATCAAATCATTAACAACATGAATACAGAATTAGCATTATTTCGAGCTACAAGAAACAATACAATAAGCGTCTTAAAAGGTTTGACTTTAGATCAAATAAATGAGATTCCAGCTGGGTTTACAGGTAATATTGCTTGGCATATTGGTCATATGGTATCAACCCATAAGGGCTTAGTGTATCAATTGAACTCTGCTCCAGGAGGTTTAGAAAAGGAATTTGTGTTAAAGTACAAAAAAGGTTCTGTGCCAGAGGAACCAATAACTCAAGAAGAGTTTGAGTTTATTACAGAGCAGCTACTCAATCAAATTGATGAGTTAGAGCAAGACCTCCAAAAAAATGACTTTTTTGGAGATAATATTCCTTATTCAACTTCTTATAATTATGATTTGAATTCGTTTGAAGAGTGCTTAAAGTTTTCAAACCTGCACCAAGCGTTACATTTAGGGTATATTATGGCGCTAAAAAGGTTGGTTGTTCAGTAATCAAAATTGAGGGTGATTTCTTGTTTATGAAGAATTCTGTTTTCTCTGTAATAACTATACTACTTCTCTCATCATGTTCTGATAATGCTGACAAGTTACCATCTTTACCTGTTCAGTACAAAGATGTAGAGAAAAGAAAAGTAACTCATGTTTCTGAAAAAAGCAATGATGAAAGTGAGGTGGAGAATTTCCTTTATTTGGAAGAGGTTGAATTGGTTTCAGAAAGCTGGGATATGAAAGGAGGACTTTTTGAAACTTCAACACACCAAAGGACAGAAAAGCATGTTCAAGGTCTTTTGACCGAATTTTCAATCGACAAACCAAGACCAATTTCAAAAAAGACCGATTCAACCGTTTTTGTTAATGAATTGGGTGAAGTTATTTACAGAGATACTTTAGTTCAAATCGAGCAAAGAGTAGTTAAAAATGACTTGCCTTCTGTAGTGGATATTTACCCTCTGCGATACAAGGATAATGCGTTTTTAGATTTAAAATATCTAGATAACATAAATGGTTTTCCTTCGTCCTATGTTTATTCATCTTTTGTTGATTCTAGAGGGGATATTTGGTTTGGAACTTACGGAGAAGGTGTGGTTATGTATGACGGTACTTTTTTGACCCATTTTAAGTCTGTCAATGGCTTGATAGGAGATAGAATTTGGTCTATTTCTGAGGATAAAGAAGGAAACATTTGGTTTGGGAGCTTGAATAGTGGCGTGTGTTATTTTGATGGCGAACAGTTTTTCCAAATCTCAGAAGAAGAGGGTTTATTGTCAAATTTTGTTTGGGATATAAAGGTTGATGATGCAGGGCATGTATGGCTAGGCACGGCTAATGGATTATCAGAGTTTGTATTCAACTCTGAAGGTGAATGTTTTGTTAGGAACTACACAGAAAATGAGGGGCTTAGCTCAAATTATATTCTAGCTTTAGAGTTAGGTGATAACAATGATATTTGGGTTGGTACTAATAAAGGTTTAGATAGAATCTCTGAAATTGATGAAGAAGATCGAAATATTCAGAATTTCTTCAATGATTCATTGCATAGCGGAGATGTTGTAAATTCGATTTTGACCCATTCATCAGGAGATCTATATGTTGGAACTACAAATTCAGGCTTGATTCGGATTAATGATATCTCCGAGCTACTCTTGACGAATAAAAGTACATGTGTTGAATATAGAGAATCGAATGGGCTGATTTCCAATTATATCAAGACAGTTTATGAAGATTCGAATAATGGGATTTGGCTAGGGACTTATGGAAACGGTGTCGTCAATTTTTCAGCAGAAAATTTTGAGGTAAAGGAAAAAGATGAAGACTATTCGTTGCATGGTATCGAAATAAGTAATTCAGAAGGTTTGTCCAATGAATATGTTTGGAATTTTTCAGAAGATGATAACTCAAACCTTTGGATTGGAACAGACGGTGGAGGTGTTTCTCTGCTAAAGACGTCTTCGTTTAAAAACTATACTGAAAATCAAGGGTTGAGTGAGCGCTTTGTATGGGGATTCGCTCAAGATAGTTCTTCGAATATTTGGATGGCTACTCACAGTTATGGTGCGAGTGTTTTATCAGGTGATAGTCAAATCAAAAAATTCAGAACAGGATCCGGACTGGAAAATGTAGGAATAAGAAGTATTGAAGTAGACAATAATCAATGTATTTGGCTTGCAACGCACACTTCTGGCCTATTTAAAATTGAAAAGCCTTTTTCTAACCTGCCCCATATAACTAATATAACTGGAGTTCGTGGCAAAGGAATGGTAGCTTTTAGTCATGTAGATATAGATGAAAAAGGCAGTGTTTGGGCCATGTCTAAAGGGTTTGGTTTAATTAAAATCACCGATTCTTCATCATATAAACTTACTGAAGAAGAAAATTTATTCAGTAATAATTTAAAGGCAATCAGCACGACTGATGATAACCAATTACTCTTATTTACGGAAGAAGGGCTGGGGGTTGTGACCTCTTATTCAGATCAGAAAATTGGAGTCAATCAAATATCAATGAATGAGGGGTTAAGTTCCAATTCAGTAGAAACCGGAACTATTGATGGTCAAGGTCGATATTGGATAGGAACTGCGGATGCTGGTATTAATGTTTATGACGGGAATTTTGTATATGAGATTTCTACTGACCAGGGGCTTTCAAGTGTGCTTATCAGTTCAATGGTTTATGATGATGTAAATGATGATATTTGGGTAGGAAGCGGCAATGGAATTTCGCGTATAGATATAGGACAAAGAGATGAGCTAGAAGTCAATTCGATAGAAAACTATGATCAGCAGAGTGGACTAAAAGGATTGGATACCTATCCTAACAGTATTTTCATTGATATTGAACACAGGTTGTGGGTAGGGGGTGGTAATAGTGTTGTTTCCTTGGATTTGCAAAATCAGAAACAAACAAATTTGAAACCGAGTGTGAAATTGGTGCAACTTGACGTGAATAATCAACATGTGAGTTTTAATCGTGAAATAGAAGGAATTGATTTTGATTCTAAACGTAAGTTTCGAAACTTGCCTGAGAATCCTATCTTTGAAATTGCGAACAACCATCTTACTTTTTATTTCAGTGCCAAAGATTGGCGGGCTCCTGAGAAGTTAAAGTATTCTTTTCTGATGGATGGTCCTGGAATGACCCCGGAATGGTCTGAACCTGATGTGAAAACTGTTGCTGATTTCCGAAATCTTTCTGGTGGCCAATACACTTTTAGTGTTGCGGCAATTGGGCAAAGTGGAGTTTGGAGTGATGTTGAGGAATATTCATTTGAAATTTTACCACCTTGGTGGTTGACTTGGTGGGCGAAATCTATTTATGTTGTCTTACTTATAGCTTTGATTTTTGTTGTCGTGAAAGTTAGAACAATTAAACTCAGAAAAAGACAAGCGGTTCTTGAAAGAGAAGTTGAAGAGGCAACAGAAGAGATTAGAGCACAAAAAGAGCAAGTAGAAGGCCAGAAAGAAATTGTTGAACAACAGCATCAGGAAATACTTGATTCTATTCATTACGCAGAAAGAATCCAAAGAAGTTTTCTTGCAACAGATGAACTTTTGAAGACAAACTTGAGAAACTATTTTGTTTATTTTCAGCCCAAAGAAGCCGTTTCTGGTGATTTTTATTGGGCGGGTCAATTGAAGAATGACAACTTTGCTGTAGTAAATGCAGACAGCACCGGACATGGAGTTCCAGGAGCTATTATGAGCATTTTGAATGTCTCTGCAATAGAAAAATCTGTGGATAAGGGGACCACTATTCCTGCAGAAATATTTAATGAGGCAAGAACAACAATTATAGAGAGATTAAAAAAAGATGGAAGTTCAGAAGGGGGGAAAGATGGTATGGATGCAAGTATGATCAGTTTTAACAAAGACAAATCTGAGATGTCTTATGTTGCTGCCAACAATCCAATTTGGATTCTCAGAGCGGGTGAGTTGATTGAGATCAAACCAGAGAAAATGCCTGTTGGTAAACATGATTTAGACCATGTTCCTTTCGTAGGAGGAACAATAGCACTTAAGAAAGATGATATTGTTTACACTTTGACAGATGGTTTTCAAGATCAATTTGGTGGTGAAAAAGGCAAAAAATTTAAAGTGAAACCGTTCAAAAGACTGGTTATTGAGAACGGTCATTTGAGTATGGATGCCCAAAAAGAACTATTTGAACAGGTACTGAACGGCTGGAAAGGTAAAATGGAACAGGTTGACGATATTTGTTTTATTGGTATTAAAATCTGATCCTAGCTTATCCCTCAACACCAAACCCATAATAAAACATCCAGCTCATTTGCGATTCGTCTACCTGAACATGATATGTTTTACCAGTGAAGCAATCACAAGTTTCACAAGAATTATCTCGGTCTCCTTTTATTTTTATTCTTAGCGGAATAATACCGTCTGCTCGAAGAACTGCTTCTAGGTTATTTCTTGTTTTATAGTCTGCTTTTGCCGCCCATGGGGGTAAGCATCCCTCTTCAGAATAAACCATCCAAACAGGTTCGACTGTTTTACTACATGACTGAATTCCATATCCAATTCCTGCCAACAAAAGTGTTGCGATTACTATTTTTTTCATTTGCGATCATTTTAGTCGAATAGCTACAATTATCGTTCCAAAATGGCGCTAAATTCCTTATATTTGGATTCCTAAAATTGATCGAGAAGATGGAGAAAATCGAGCCATATAAACCAAAGAATAAAGTAAGAATTGTAACTGCAGCCTCATTGTTTGACGGACATGATGCAGCTATTAACATTATGCGTAGAATTATCCAATCTACTGGTTGTGAAGTGATTCACTTAGGACATGATCGTTCTGTAGAAGAAGTGGTTGATTGCGCTATTCAAGAAGATGCACAGGCGATTGCTATGACCTCTTATCAAGGAGGACATACAGAATACCTGAAGTATATGTATGATTTGTTGCAAGAAAAAGGTGCTGGCCATATCAAAATTTTTGCTGGAGGTGGCGGAACCATCTTGCCTTCTGAGATAGAAGAGTTACAAGCTTATGGTATTACCAGAATCTATCATCCTGATGATGGTAGAGCAATGGGATTACAAGGTATGATCAATGACTTGGTTGAGAAAGCCGATTTTCCAACAGGACAAAATTTGAACGGAGAAGTAGGGCACTTAGCTGAAAAAAGTCCAGTTGACATTGCTCGATTAATTTCAGCTGCCGAAAATTTTCCAGAAGAAAGTAAGGCCGAATTAGACAAGGTTCATGAACTGGCTTCAAAAGTAGATACGCCAATTTTAGGAATAACTGGAACCGGAGGGGCAGGAAAATCATCTTTAGTAGATGAGTTAGTGAGAAGATTTTTAATTGACTTTCCAGAAAAAGAAATCGCAATCGTCTCAGTCGACCCTTCTAAACGAAAAACAGGAGGAGCATTGTTGGGTGATAGAATTAGAATGAATGCAATCAAGAACAAGCGAGTTTACATGCGTTCATTAGCAACTAGACAATCTAACCTAGCGCTTTCAAAACATGTTTCTGAAGCTTTAGAAATCTTAAAAGCAGCAAAGTTCGATTTGATCATATTAGAAACTTCTGGAATCGGACAATCGGATACAGAAATTATGGATCATTCTGATGTTTCATTATACGTGATGACACCAGAGTTTGGTGCAGCTACTCAATTAGAGAAAATCGACATGTTAGATTTTGCGGATCTGGTTGCCTTGAACAAGTTTGATAAAAGAGGAGCACTTGACGCCATTAGAGACGTCAAGAAGCAATACATGCGAAACAATGATTTGTGGGATACACCAATGGATGAGATGCCAGTTTATGGTACCATTGCCTCACAATTTAATGATCCAGGAATGAATTCGCTGTACAAAGCGATCATGGATAAAGTTGCTGAGAAAACAGGGGCAGATTTAAAATCTACATTTGAGATTACGCAAGAAATGTCTGAAAAGATATTTGTGATTCCGCCTGCTCGTACGCGTTATTTATCTGAGATTTCAGAAAATAACCGAGCATATGACAAATGGGTAGATGACCAAGTCGCAGTAGCTGAGAAATTGCACGGTCTTGATACTTCAATTAAAACCCTTCAAGGTTCTGATATAGAAGATAAGGATCGATTAATCAAAGGTTTACAAGAATCTTTTGAAAAGGTGAAGTTGGAGTTAGACCCTAAGAACTGGGTGATTATTGAAGAATGGAATGACAAGGTAAAACGCTACAAAGAGCCAGTTTACAAATTCAAAGTAAGAGACAAGGAATTGTCCATCCAAACACATTCTGAGTCATTGTCGCATCTGCAGATTCCGAAAGTGGCATTGCCAAAGTATAAAGGGTGGGGAGATGTGTTGAGATGGTCGCTTCAAGAAAATGTTCCGGGAGAATTCCCATACACGGCTGGTTTATTCCCGTTCAAGAGAGAAGGAGAAGACCCGACAAGAATGTTTGCTGGTGAAGGTGGTCCAGAAAGAACTAACAGAAGATTCCACTATGTGTCTTTAGGAATGCCTGCTAAACGATTGTCAACAGCATTTGATTCAGTGACTTTATATGGGAACGATCCAGATTTAAGACCAGATATTTATGGTAAAATCGGAAACTCAGGAGTTTCAATTTGCTGTTTGGATGATGCGAAGAAATTATATTCTGGATTTAGATTATCAGACCCGAAAACTTCAGTATCCATGACCATCAATGGTCCTGCACCTATGTTGCTTGGATTCTTTATGAATGCAGCCATTGATCAGGAGTGTGAGGTTTATATTAAAGAGAACGGATTAGAAGCAGAGGTTGAGAAGAAATACAAAGAATTGTATGATGATCAGGGATTAACAAGACCTGCTTATCAAGGAGATTTACCTGAAGGTAATGATGGATTAGGTCTGATGTTGTTGGGCTTAACAGGAGATCAAGTATTGCCAGCAGATGTATACAATAAAATAAAAGCCGAGACTTTAACCAAAGTCAGAGGAACCGTTCAAGCAGATATTTTAAAAGAAGATCAAGCCCAAAATACGTGTATTTTCTCTACAGAATTCGCTTTGAGGTTGATGGGAGATGTACAAGAGTATTTCATTGATAAAGGAGTTCGTAACTTCTACTCGGTATCAATTTCAGGGTATCATATTGCTGAAGCTGGAGCGAATCCTATTTCACAATTGGCATTCACATTAGCTAATGGATTTACTTATGTAGAGTATTATCTCTCAAGAGGAATGGATATCAATAAATTTGGTCCGAACCTTTCATTCTTTTTCTCAAACGGAATTGATCCAGAATACGCAGTGATTGGTCGAGTTGCGAGAAGGATTTGGTCAAAGGCATTGGCTAAAAAGTATGGTGCTAACGCTCGTGCGCAAATGTTGAAATATCACATTCAAACTTCTGGACGATCATTACATGCTCAAGAAATTGATTTCAACGATATCAGAACAACCTTACAAGCGCTTTACGCGATTTATGATAACTGTAATTCATTGCACACCAATGCATATGATGAAGCCATTACAACGCCAACTGAAGAGTCGGTAAGAAGAGCTATGGCTATCCAGTTAATTATTAATAGAGAATTAGGATTAGCTAAAAACGAGAATCCAATCCAAGGAGCATTCATCATTGAAGAACTGACTGATTTGGTTGAAGAGGCCGTCTTGACAGAATTTGATCGTATTACCGAGAGAGGTGGAGTTTTAGGAGCTATGGAAACCATGTATCAACGATCTAAGATTCAGGAAGAATCATTGTATTACGAGACTTTAAAGCATACCGGTGAATTCCCTATTATTGGAGTGAATACCTTCTTGAGCTCAAAAGGATCGCCAACAATTGTACCTGCAGAGGTCATTCGAGCTGAAGAATCTGAAAAGCAATATCAGATTGAAATGTTAGGTAATTTACATCAGGCGAAAGCAGGTCAGGCAAAAGATGCTTTACAACGTATTCAAAAAGCAGCTATCCAGAATCAAAACATCTTTGAAGAATTAATGGATGCAGCAAAAGTTTGTTCATTAGGACAAATTACGGATGCTTTGTTTGAAGTTGGAGGACAATACAGAAGAAATATGTAATTTCAGGCATGATTCGCCTCTATACCAGTCTGTTTTGTGTTGCATTAATTAGCTGGAATCAACTTGCGTTTTCGCAAGATGATAAAATAGAGTACTATCTTGAGCAGTTCTATCAGTTTGAGTATTCTGACTGGGATAAAGCGAAGTCATTTCTTGACTCTGCTGATGCTTTGGCAACAGAGCATACTGGTCTCTTGACTCTTGGAAGACTTGAGTTGTATAAAGGATGGTATTTACAAGATATTGCTGAATTTGATTCAAGTCGTTATCATTTTTTTAGGTCTTTAGATTATTACAAACAGGCTCAGTCATTTAATGATATAGCAGATGTATATGGTAATATTGGTAATGCCTACGTAGATGTTGAAGATTTTAGTTCGGCGCTAGATTATCAAATGAAATCTCTTGACTTGAACGAGAAGATTCTCCTCTTATCAAAAGACGAACATCAATTAAAAGAAGCTGAAAAAGGACGTGCCTATTCTTGGACAAATTTATCCAGTATTTTCTTCAGTATTGGAGAGTATGAAAAATCATTATTTTATCAAAAGAAGGGGTTAGTCTACGAACAGCAAAAGGGTGACACCTTGGGGATGGGCATTTCTTATGTAGGTATGAGCAGTGTTTTTGATGATTTAGGACATGTTGATTCTTCTATCTATTATGCGCATGTGGCTGAAAAAATCTTCAAAGAATATGATTACTCCACGGGCCTGATGAATACCTACATCAATCTTTACAATTATTATCGTTTGCAAGGAGAATTAAAGATTGAATACTTACATAAAGCTCATGATATTGCTTTAGAATTTAATGACCCTTATGGCAGAGCAACCGCTTTGAGTGCTATGGTTGGTTCAGATTATCCTTTTGCAAAAGACTCCATGGAGCACATGATAAGGGATATGAAGTTGCTGATGAAAGAACATAATTTTGAAGATTTTATGTTCGAGTTTTACAAGGCAGAAGCTATTTATTTGAATAATAGAGGTGAGTACAGAGAGGCATATGATGCACTGTTCAAATTCACTGAGTTCAATGAGGCCTACAAGGAAAAAAACGAACGAGTTGATTTCAAATCTGCCGAGTTGAAGCAGGAATTGCAGTTGCAACTGTTCTCTGACAGCTTGAAATACCAACAGACTATTCAAGAACAACAATTGGTCAGTGAAAAAAGAAATAATAGACAGCGCATTTTCATTACCATCATCACCTTCGGAGCATTAGTCTTATTGGCAATTTTGATTTTTGTATACAGATCACTAAAGGTTAAAAAAATGAACAACTTGGCCTTAAGTCAAAAGAATACTCAAATCGAGAAGCAGAAAGCTATACTTGAAGAAAAGAACAAAGAAATCACGGATTCAATAACTTACGCAAAAAGACTACAAGCTGCCATTTTACCTCCCTTTGAAGAGTTAGGTAATTATTTTTCAGATACTATGGTGCTTTACCTTCCAAAGGATGTGGTTTCCGGTGATTTTTATTGGTATGAAAAAAAAGGAGAAAACTTGTTTGTAGCATGCGCAGATTGCACCGGGCATGGAGTGCCAGGTGCAATGGTTTCAGTAGTGTGTTCAAATGCTCTAAATCGTTGCATCAACGAGTTTCAATTAAGTGATCCGAGTCTGATTTTAGAAAAGGCGCGTGAATTGGTGATTCGAACATTCAGTAAGAGTGGAAACAATGTCAAAGACGGAATGGACATTTCATTATGCAGGATTAATTTGAATAAGAAAGAGTTAGTGTTTTCAGGAGCGAACAATCCGTTGTGGATTAACAAAGCTGGTTCTGATGAAATAGCCGTTGTGAAACCAGATAAGCAACCAGTTGGATTATATGAAGGAATGAAAAAGTTTACTTCGTATCAGCTTTCACTTCAGAGCGGTGATCAGTTGTATCTGTTTACTGATGGTTATGCCGATCAATTTGGTGGAGATAAAGGGAAGAAATTGAAATACAAATCCTTTAAGAACCTTCTATTGAAAAGTCGCGACAAATCACTAGATGAACAAAGAAATTCGCTTCTCCAGTCCTTCGAAAGCTGGAAAGGGAGCTATGAACAAATAGATGACGTTTGTGTGATAGGAATTCGAATATAAAAATCGAATTGCAACAAAATCACTATCTCAACACATTACTTTCTTTACCAAATTGTCGGATGGAAATGAATACTGCCACTCCCGCTAAAATAATGAGCGAGAAGAAGGTGATTGCAATCAATACCATATCTGGATGGCCTCCAATCAATGATTTACAAGCCAGCACTACGTTCAAAATCGGAATAAAAGCAGTAGTGTAATCTAACTCTACACCTGGTAAAAATCCAAAAATAGCAGGCAATACCACTAAAATGTTCAAAGGCGTCAAAATACTTTGTGCTTCTTTGAACGACTTTGAGTAGACCGAAACCGGAATCATTAATCCTGCAAAGAATATGGCTAACGGAATCAATAAAATATAAAGGGTTCCTATCAATCCTGGTGATAACATGTTCTTTACGGTATTCATAAATCCATCTTCGATTCCCATAAAGTTTAGTCCAAAATATAGACCTAGTAGAGCTAAAGATGCGCTCAACAATCCAAACACCGTCACCACCACCATTTTTCCAACAACAATATTTAATCTGCTTACAGGAGTTGTTAATAGTGTTTCAATCGTACCTCTTTCTTTCTCACCCGCGAACATGTCAATGGCAGGAATCATACATCCCATAAAACAAAAGGCTAAGAAAAAGTAGGGAAGCATTCCACCGGCGTATTTTGCTATGGTTTCCCTTTTGTCAATTTGGTCATCTGGTGCTACTACAAAAGGAGTAACGAAGTTGTAGTCCTTATCAACCGTTTTCATTCTTTCTGCAGTATGAATTGAGTCTTCTCGATCTAATAAATTATCCAATCGCTCATATTCTTCATAATTGGTTCCTCTCATGTAGACTGTTAGCAGGGGGCTTTGTCCTGCTTCATATGTCAAGTCGAAGTTGGAAGGTATTGATATTCCCAAGTTAATTTTGTCATCTCTAACGGCATGAGCTAAAACAGTGTCGTCATCATATTCAGTGAACGTAAAAAGTGGTTCATTTGACATTCTTTCAATCATATCAGTTGATTGACCGTTGGAAATATAGCCCACTTCTAACTCTTTTCCTGCCTCTTTCTCGGCGGCTGAGCTTTGCACCATGGTCACTAAGTTGATGATTACCGGAAACACCAATAGTGGAATCAATATCATTCGAACTAATGTTCTTTTATCTCTGAGTAAATCGAGAAATTCTTTTTTAGCTATGATTATTATTTTCTTCATCTTAATTCTCGTTTACAATTCGAATGAATTCTCCTGTTAATGTATCTGTTTGCATGTTCTCTCTGAAGGATAGCATAGTTCCTGAAAACAACAATTTTCCTTTGTTGATAATCGCTAAATCATCACACAATAAATCCACCTCAGACATAATATGAGAGGAGAAGATGACGGTTTTACCTTGGTCTTTACAATCTCTGATCAGTTTAATGATGTTCTCGGCCGTAATCACATCCAAACCTGATGTTGGTTCGTCAAAAACGACTACCTCTGGATCATGAATCATGGTTCGTGTAATCGAAACTTTTTGTTTCATTCCGGTAGAAAGTTGACCAATCTTTTTGCTCTTAAAGTCATGCATGTCTAACAAGTCGTAATAGTGATCACGCCTTTTTTCGAAATCTTCTTTTGATAAGTCATTTAAATCGGCAAAGTATTTTAATACTTCGTTTGGAGTCAACCTTTCATAAAGTCCTGTAGAACCTGTCAAAAATCCAATTTTTGCTCGAGCTTCTTGCGGCTGTTCAACCACATTAACTCCTGCCACCTCAATGGATCCAGAAGTTGGTTGTGCAATGGTTGAAATCATTCGAAGGGTGGTTGTTTTTCCTGCACCATTGGGTCCTAACAATGAAAATATTCTTCCTGGTTGGCACTCAAAAGAGATTCCTTTTACAGCTCTAGCCACCTTTTCATTGGTGTTCATCTCTTTCTGTTGCTTCTTGGTCAGTTTGAATTCTTTGACCAGATTTTCGACTTTAATCATGCCCCAAATGTATCAATAAAATGAAATGATTATGTGTTATCTTTTGTTAACTTTAAAACAATTGCAAGGTCTTTTGAAAACTATTATCAAATACTCATTTTATCCTTTAATATTGCTATGTACACTGGTGAGTACCTTTTATTTTACTGAATATTTTCACCGTGATTACTATATTTTTATTCCGGGAAATGTCTCTCTGGTTTTCATCTTTTTGTTCATTGTCGGAGAACGCTATTTTCCGTATCGAAAAGATTGGTTCGGAAACAGAGGTGATTTGGGAACTGACCTATTACAAACCTTTGTCGTTTTACCACTGGCTTCAAAGCTCTCTGAGTTGGCGATTCCGTTTCTTTTTTATTATCCAATCATATGGGCGTCACAAACGGTAGGCTATTTTGATTTTACAAATGAATGGGGAGTTTTCGGTCACTTTGGGATAGCATTGTTAGCTTGTGAGTTATTTTATTATTGGTTTCACCGTTTTGCACATCACATTCCAGTGATTTGGAGATTTCATGCTGTACATCATGGAGCAGAAAGGGTCTATTGGGTGAACTCTGGTCGATTTCATTTTGTCGAAGCATTTTTTAGTAGCCTGGTGTATTTTTTACCTTTAATCTTTATAGGAACTACCCCTGAAGTCACAGTGCTAGTGTTAACCTTTTCATCAATTACAGGATTTCTAGAACATGTCAATATCAATTTTGAAGCAGGTTGGTTCAATTACATCTTCAACACTGCACAACATCACCGTTGGCATCATAGCAAGGTGATTCATGAATCGAATAAAAACTTCGGTAAGGCGTTGATTATTTGGGATCTTTTGTTTGGGACCTTTTATTTGCCAAAAAACGCTGAAGTAGGAGAGGTGGGGATAACGGGAAAGGCCGTTTCACCAAAATTCATAAAACAATTGACATACCCTTTTCAAAAGGATACTACTTCAGAATAAGCTTTTCTTGTTTGATGATTTCATTGTTGTTTTCAATGATCACAAAGTAAACTCCCTTATCAAGTTTTGATACATCAATTTGAGTACTTGCTCCTTCTAGCTTAGGAGTCAACACTTCTTTTCCGTTTATATCAACAATTTTCATGCGTGAATTTTCGCTTGGTGCAGAATCAATCACTAATACATCCGAAGCTGGGTTGGGATAGATTGAAATATCCAACACTTGTTCGCTTTGAGAAAGAAATGAGCAACTTGCTCCAGAAGTTTGGGTTCTTACATGCATTAATGGCAGTATTTCTTGTCCGAGAGTATCTTTAATATCAATAGTCCATTCTGCGCAACCCTCTATCACGGCATTTGTATTCAAGGTGTAGTAGCATGATTCTCCCGGAGCCAAAAATTGATTAAGGGCAGGGTTTGACATTTCAGGGAGATAAGACAAGATACAATCATGTAAGCTTTGCGTCCATTCAGGAACCCATTGAATTGCTTTTGAGTCTGAAATATAGTAAACCGTATCGGTGCTCTCATTTTTCAATTCAAAGTAGATGCTCTCGTGTCCCGCGGTCGGAACAATGAGTTCTTGTAGTATTTGATTTGAAACAACGGTACCATTTTGATACCAGTTCAACTGTGCAATACTTTGTACAGAAAGCACTATGGCAAGAGCTGTTAAGGTGAATTTAAGTTTCATAAGTTGGGATTTGATAGCAATGTACTGGAAAATGGTGTTAGTGAAAAACTTATTTCTCATCCATCATTGGAAACTCAAAAATAAGATTGGCCCGAATCTTGTCTTAAACTTTTAAAATCATAAAAATGAAGATTATGAAGGCAATTATTTACAGTAGTATATTTCTTGTTTTATCAGCTTGCACGTTAACCGATAATGGTGTGATTATCAATAAACCAACAATTCCTCAAGTGAACGTGTGTGAAAATGTTGCTTCGGACAGTGATGTAACGATAATGAAAGAAAAAATTGAAGCTCAAGCTTTTAAAGATGAGCGCATGCAAACAGCAAAAATGGTTACTAAGGGTTACTGTTTTTCTGCGAATCAAGTGGTTTCTGTCATGCAGTCTATGATTTTTCCGGATGCACGTTTAGAAATTGCAAAAGATTTGTATGATCAATGCACCGACCGTAATAATTATGATGTTGTTGTTAATTCTTTGGTGCACAAAAGTGACCGAGATGAACTGCGTGAATACATTGCGAATCATCCGTTGTAGCGAATTTAATGGTGTCCGTGCCCATGAGGATGCCCATGTGGTATTCCTCCTGGAGGAGGACCTGCAGGATGTTGGATGCCGGGTGGATGAGGAGGATTAACTTCTTTGAATTCACCTTTCAAGCATCTGCTTACATAAGGATATTCTTTTGTAACTAAATAGATGTACTTGCCATTTAATGTAATTCCATTACATTCATCTAAATCGCCTGAGCCCTCTATGAATTCCCAATCAGATACAAAAGTGCCATCCGCGTTTGTCTGATCTAGATCCTTCGATAGATGATTGTGTGGATTGTGCAAATCACAAGCTTCTCCCGTCCTGCTTTCTTCTGATAATTGATAGCTAGGTTGGTATTTTCCGCTTTTTGAATAATACATAGGAAAACCATCCATTGCAAATCCCACCAGTACCAAATCTTGATTGGAGCTGAGTGTATTGATGAATTCAGTAGGTATTCCATGATAATGATATTCGCCAGTGGGTTGAACATGGGCATTGTTAGAATCGAGTCCCAAATCCATCAAATCTTGAAATGCTTCAAGTTGATAGACTTCTCCACTTTCGCAAATGAATCGCTCTGCGGTACCAGGTTCGAACTTTACTCCATTTAATGCGACTCCTGGAACCCTAGCAGGCTTAACTTCTCCACTCATTTTTGGCTCTAGCGGAAAAACATATCTTTTATTTTGAGGACGAATTCTATTTGGATTGCCTGCATTTGGGAATGTTCCGGTGGCGTGATTCGGTAAACTGTTGGTGATCATGATTCGATTTTCTTTGTGAAATCGAACGGTGGTATTTGTCCTGTACACCGAGTCTATTATTTCATATTCTTGGGTGTAATCATTAGTTGAATCAGTTGCTAAGAAAATAGAAGTATCCGCTTTTGTGAAATTTGAATTTTCTGGAATCAATACCATGCTGATTGCCACAGTAGCTGTGAAGATGAAAAAGAAAATGATCGCTCGTTTCATGAATTTGGTTTAGTGGATAGACTAGAAGATGAACAAAAGGTTTAAGGCCTCAGTTTCTTTTCTTTTTCAGCACGTTTCTTTTTGTAGTATGCTTTGTCGGCAATGTATAGCGTTTTGTCTATCTCACAAAAAATAGCCGATCCATCTTTATTGGTAAGTAGCGTTTTCTTGGGGTGTTCAATTTCGAAAGTTTCAGCCACTTGTTTTTTGATAGCTTCAATTTCTTCATCAGTAAATTCGAAGGTTGCGTAAAGGTGTTCTCTTGCAGGTCTTTTAAAATTTATTTGAGCTGCTTTATCCCAAACGACATAGTCTTCACCAATAATATTGATGAGTTGCACCATTGGAATAGGGTCAACCGCTGCGAACATACTTCCACCGAAAATAGAGCCCACGTAATTCTTGTTTTTCCAAGATATTTTCAATCGAACTCTAATTCTACTGATATCTTCTGAGACCTCTATGATTCGGGCAGTAGAACGCCGATACATAGGGGAGAGATTGAAGCCGTATTTAAACAACTTCTTTTTCGAGATGAACCGTTGTCCTGTTTTGGCGATTTGTTGATAGATGCCCATCCTTCAAAATTACTCAAATCTTCCCATTTTGTTTTTAATAAACTCAATGGCTTCTTTTGACTTGTTCAATTGCCGGTTGGGGACACAAATGCTGGTCCAATAACGTCCTTTTGAATCTTTATTTTTACCCAAAGTGATCAAATATTTCCTGCCTTTTTTGAACCAAGTTACGCCACAGGCACCTGCATTCAAACCGGTCGCAATTGTCAGGGTTGATGTTTGCTGCTGATGTGTTGACGCAATCAGTTCTAGTTTTATTTCTCGATAGTATCGCTTTAAACTTTGTTCATATGATGTTCTGCCCGTTGTGTCTGCGTAAAGAGGTTCATTGACTTCTTCTATGGAAATAATCTTTGCTGCTACCATTTGATATTGAGAACTGTCCATGAATTTTTCGGTGAAATCAGGCATGAAATCAAAGTCAGAACATACACAAGCGCTTGAGGTGAATCCTATTAGAGCGTAAATAAAAAAGAAAACAAGCTTCATATAGTTTTATAGTAAAACAACCGCTTGAGCTTGAAAGTTACATTTACCTTTTTTTCAATTGAACAATAATGTCTGCTTTTGACCTGAGGGTCATTTTGGGAGACATTTCTGGTGCGATACCTGAGTAATGGAGTTCGAAATTTTTAATGATATGAGCAAGGATAACGACCATTTCCATCATAGCAAAGTTTCTTCCGGCGCAAAGTCTGGGGCCTGCACCAAAAGGAAAGTGTAAAAAGGGGTTTCGTTCTTTTACTTTCTCCTCTTGAAACCGCTCCGGGTCAAATTGGTTTGGATTTTGCCAGTACTTTTCACTTCTCTGCATGACCAGTGGACTCATTCGAATGTGAGATCCCGCAGGAATTTTGTATCCACCAATTTCGTCATCTTTTAAATTCATTCTACCGATATGCCATAGTGGAGGGTATAAGCGCATCACTTCATTTAAAACTTGCGTGCAATATGGAAGTTGTCGGATGTCTTCAAACTCGAAATTATTCCAATCTAGGGCATTTATTTCAGCAAACAATTTTTGTTGAATCTCAGGATGAACCGCTAATTCGTAGAGAGCCCAACTCAACACATTGGCCGAACTCTCATGACCAGCAATAAAGATGGTCATCATTTCATCTCTCAACTCTTGGTCACTCATTCCTTCTAGGTTTTGTTCTTCAGGATTCATGAATCGTGAGAGCAAATCGTTAGGATGCTGGTTGTCCTTCTTTTTATCCTTGATGATGTTGAAGATGACCTCATTAAGGTTTTCAACTGAACGTTTGAATTGCTGATTGTTTTTCGTTGGAATCCATAAAGGTGTTACAAATGGATTTCTCAAGGCGCGCTGTCCAATCCATTCTAAAGCAAAAGTCATGTCATTCCACAAGTCAGACCCAAATGGTATTCGGGTACTAAACAAGGTTTCACAAATGACATTCATGGTAATCTTACTCATCTCTTTTGATGCATTGGCTTGCTCATTTTGATTCCAATGCTCAATTAATTCTTGACAGTTTGACTGAACGACATTGAAGTATGATTTTATTGCTTGATGATTAAATGCGGGCTGATAAAACTTTCGACTTCTTAACCAGGCCTCACCATCATTCGTGAAAATACCCATACCACCAAGTAGTCTTAATGGTCTGTATCCAGGACTTTTATGGTAGTTTTTGTGATTGGATTGCAAGACATGTTTGACATAATCAGGGTGATTAATCATGTAAATTTTCTTATTGAAAATCTGGTACATAATAATATCACCATGCTCTGCAGTGGTGTCGAGCATGAATTGAATAGGGTCATTTTTAAAGCCACTCAGATGACCGGTAATCGCTTTCTTGGGTGGAATAGGAGGTAGTTTCATCTTATAAAGCTTCAATCTGTAATTTACTTTTGTGTCTGGCATCCCTTGGAAGAGGCTTTCCATAATAAATGACTGCATCACACGGATATCCTACCCTTATTATTTCATTTTTAACAGCTTCGGTATCTACTTTGTCTCCTGTGAAAAATGTAATGATGTTTTTATGATGTACATATCCCACATCTGATATTCCAAATTTGAGCTGAATGTGCTGCTCTATTGGATAGGGATGAAAATCTTGTCCTTTAGCTTGGATGATTCGGTGATCTCGGCCTACTAAATAGAGATGCTCTTTTGTAAGGTAACCTAGGTCTCCTGTACGGTGCCAAATAGTTCCTTCTTCATCAACAATTTTGTTTTTCTCAGATGCCAGTTGATTTTGGTAATAGCTTTTATTGACATGGTCACCAGTGACAACCACTTCACCAATTTCATGTTCTTGAAGTTGGAGACTGTTGAATTCATTAGATTTAATAGGAGTTGATTGAGTTTGAATGATTTTCAGTTCAATGTCCTCCACTTTTTTTCCGGTATAAATTCCTTTTAAAGGATTATCTAACTTTTCATTGATTTCGTCAAAGGTGGTGATGCATATCGGTTCTGCCTCTGTTGATCCATAAATTGCCTCAAAGTGTATTTCAGGAAAATGAAGCAGACAGTGTTGGATGAGCTGTAAAGGAATGGGAGCACCTCCAGTTACAACATGCTTGATATGTTTCAAAACGGTTGAATCTGAATTGTAAATAATTTTAGCCAGCAGAGAAGGGGAAACAATCAATCGGTTTACTTTGTTTTCATTAAGCTGCTGAATAATTTGTGAAGCATCCGCCTTGTGAATCTTCATGAGGTTAAGTCTGGGAATAACAACCGTATTTCCGACCGCAAAATCTGCTAAGCCAACAATGGGGAAATTAGTGAAATCAATATATGGTTCATCATTTTCTCCTTTGATATGATGCTTTAGTGTTTGCGACTGTGCATGTAAAAACCCAAAGGTTCTGTTTGCTCCTTTGGGTTGCCCGCTAGTACCACTGGTGAAGGTAATGAGGGCATTGTCATCATCAGTTGTTGCTGTGATGTTCCAACTGTTGAGTGAAGGGTTGAGCGATACTATTTTCCATTTTTTAAGATTCCATGTAGCGGGCAACAACCAGGCAATCCGACTAATTTTTTTAGTAACTACGAATAAGTCTGGCTGCACTTGTTTGATGACCTGGCTCATTTTTTTTCCTTTCATCCATGGATCAAGAAAAAGAGCGATAGCTCCTAATGAAAATATAGCTTCTAATAAGGCATAAAGTTCAACACTCATGGGAACAAAAACCAGAATTTTATCACCTTTTTTAACTCCTTTTTTTAGTAATTCTTCTTGTGCCCCAACGATCATTTGTTGAAGTTGATGGTAACTATATGACGTTCCATTTTTTTCAATAATGGCGGTGGCTTCTTTGTTCATTTCCAAAGAATGAACAATATCATCAAATGCTATGTGGTGCTTTTTAGTCAAAGTTCTTTTTTCATCAAACTGTAGGTTCTTAAGACCTTTGTATTGAACTTTTTACTCCCTACTTTTGACGTGATGTTTCCAGAAAACATCATGGCGTGAATGACCTGGTCAAAGCCAATTTCATAAGCCTGATTATGAATTAAATTGACCATGATTGTCCCTATTTTTTGATTTTGATAATCAGGGTGTGTGGCGATTGTTTTTAATATCAGTTTATGGCTTTGGTGTTCTTTGGCAGAAGATTTCAATTCGTGGTAGATGTCTCTGTAACATACGAAAACAGCAATTATTTCTCCTTCTTTGTTTCTTAAGAAATAAGAAAGTCGGGTTTCAATTATTCCTTCAATTTTCCGTGATAATTCTCGATAGCTTTCTTTCTCGATTTTGCTGTAAAGCGGGTTGGTGACAAAACACTTGTCGTAAAATGAATACAGTTCATCTTCAAGTTCAGTTCCGAGCTGATTTGGGAAGTGGTGGATACTCATACCGTGTTGGTCAAAATGAGCCTCAACAGCTTGAGCCGTGGTTTCTTGTAGTAAAGATTTTGGAGGTTGTTCTGTTTTGTAAAACAATTGCGTCTCATATCCAGTGTACTCCCAAAAGTCAATATAAAACAAAGGTTGAAAAGGTTCTCCAACGAAGAGCGGGTATTCACAATCTAGATTAAACCTGTATTGTCCCCAGGTAGATCCGTTAACCGGACCAAATATTTCGGTGATTGAATTTGACTGAAACCACTCTTCAGCTGAATCCATTAAACTTTGATGGATCTCCATATCTTCATCACATTCATACCATCCAATAAAACCAACGCCCTTTTCAAGATAGGCCAAAATTCTCCCTTCATTACCGTCACTAGTAGCAGAAAGCATTTGCATTTTCACATCTGTTTGCTCAACAAACTTCAATATGCTCAGGTCTTCGCTTTTTGGAACTAATAACTCTTGGCGATTTCGAATGCGGTTTCCAATTTCTATGAATTTCCCCACATTTTTAATGATTTCAACTTTTACGGTATTCATAGAATGAGAAATTGATTGAATAAAACTAAGCAAAAAGTAACTGAAATTGGGATCAGGAAATTATCGAATCCTTTTCTGGACAATGCTTCTACAATGGTACTTAAAATCGCAATAGTTACACAAATAATGAGTCCCCATTGCCAGCCAACACAGTTCGGAATGACAAATAACAAGGCTAACACAAAAGCACTAATAAAGAATGCCAAAGAACCGACTACTGTCTTATTGTTGCCCATAATACTGTATTTTCCATAAGACCATTTCTTGCCAAATAAGGCTGCTAGAGGGTCAGAAATTGTAAGCACTAAAATGGGTAAAAAATAATAAATAGTACCGCCAAGACTAAAGCGCGAATAAACCCCGTTCTCCAGTCCAACAGCTTTAAAGTTATGCTGTCCGTAAATAGCATATATCCAAAACATGAAATAAATAATGATAGGAAAAAGAAAGGCTCCTCTTGTGGTTCGCCTGACGTCATTGATTGACTTCAATAAGCGGTATTTCATACTCAACAGTAAAATGACAACAAAACAAAGCGTTAAGAATAATACTGACCAGTGAGTGGTCAAGAAAAAAGGAAAGCTCAGACAAACAAAGCCTGTGCCCATATGCACAAATTTTCGTGTTATTTCTATAGGGACTTTCATTTTGTGATACATGATTTCTGCAATCACAAAAAGCGTCATGAAAATAGACGAGTATATGGCGGTATATGTTATTTCAGTCCAATTCATTTCACTTCATCTATCAAAAATGCTTGGTAAAAATACCCCTTGTCCAGTTCTTTTAGTTTCATTGATAAGTCTTCCAGATGAGTCACTTTTCTCGGTAAAATTTCCGCTATTTTACGGGGAATCATTAAGTTCCAGTAAGCGATTCTGGCTCCATTTCTAGCGTGATCAACGATACTTTGAGCTACTGTCTTAAATAATTCATCATCCATATACTCAAATATGTCTGATAAATTATAATGAGAACAGGCTTCATGTTCTTCTATGGCAGAGTCTAATAATCCATGGTGCAAGATCAGTGCGTCAATATTCGCTTTTACTTTTTCGTAATTCTCTTCGCGAACGTAATGCGGCAAGTAGCCTTCATCAAACCTGTTGTTCAAGATGTAGTACAAGAAGTAGTTTTGCTGAATACAAGGTTTTCTGATAGCGTTAATTTCTTGCTGTAAGATCAACTCAGAGACTTCTCCTTTCACATGTTTCAAAAATTCAGGATCTCTTCCGTGGTCACCCATCATTTGCTTGCCAAAGAAATGACCATACATTTCTTTCCACTCAACGGTGTGCCACTTATTATCATGAAAAGCCAATTGCTCAGCTGCACTTTTAGATCTGAATAATTCATCAATGGTAGATTGGGGATGAATCTTATGCAAATAAGATTGTTTGAATAATTGAAAATAGCGTTCAAATTTACCCGTGTGGATTACTCCTTCTTTGATAGCATCTGTTTGCTGATTCCAATAGTTCAATGCGTCACTGCTCAAGTTAGCCTTTAAGTTATGATAGGTTTCGAGTCTGTGATCATCTTCTTGAAATCCGACAAAGCGCATGAACGTGATTCGATCTAGTTGTTGAATGGCTACTTTTTTCAGCTCTACTAAATAGAGCTGAACTGCAGAAATATCGACGGCAATGCATTGTTCAATGCCTTCTGATAACATAGAAAAACAGTTGTCCCCAGCCGAAGCGATTGACATAACTCTTGAAGAAGGATTTAATGAAAGTCCTTCAAGCAATACATCTGCGTCTTCCCACAAACTGGCATATCGAATCACTTCAAAGTCTACCTTATTGAGCTGCTCCTTCATTTTCTACAATTTTTATTATCCCTGTTGAACCATCCATTTCAATGGTGTCACCTGTATTTAATGACTTGAGTAATCCCGTAACACCAACTATACATGGAATTCCCATTTCTCTTGACACAATCGCTGAATGACTCAAAAGACTACCACGTTCAACAATTATTGCTGAGGCAGTAGGGAATAGGGTGACCCATCCGGGATCTGTGCTTGAAGTGATGAGAATATCACCGTTTAAACTTTCAACTTCATTAGGGTGTTTTAGTTTTCTGACTTTTGCTTTTACTACACCTGGGCAACATCCTAATCCTTTTAATTCTCCATCCAAAATTGCCTCTTGAGATGTGTCAAAAAAATCGTTGTCAATATGGACAGCATCATAAGTGGTAAACCGTTCAGCTGGCTCGTCCATTTCTTCAAACCTTTGATATTCTTTTTTACGCACTGAAATGATTGATTTAAGGTCTTGACTTACCGAAGTTCCGTCAATGAACTGGAAGATTTCATCTTTCGTTAAGAAAAATATATCTCTCTCATTTTCAATTTTATTAGCGCTTTTAAAACGCTTTCCTATCTCTAAAAACAAGGTTCTTGTTACGCCGAAAATACGTGTTCGTTCATATCTCAAATTTTCTCTGTTACTGACAAAGTAACGTGTCTTTTTGATGAGTTTTTTGAGTTTTCTATTTCTAAAAGGACGAAATTTTAGGGCTGAATTAACTTCATTTTCTGCGGCTTCTCTGAGTTCTTTGTCTAAGTCAGATTGGGCCGATTTGGAAGTTACTTTCTGTGCAGAAAATGACTTCAATGTTTGAATAAAAAGGGTAGGGTCTTGTTTGAATGAAACAGTTTCTAGCTTAAGTTCACCAACGCAACGATCTCCAAATTTTTCAATATAGTTTTGGACGTCTTTTTTGAAGGGATGTCCTTCTAGTTTTTCCCAAATTTCTGTTGGATTGTTATTTCCAAACAACTCACTCAATTCATCATTCTCGACAATCGTTGTGCTGAGCTTGAAGCTCTCATGTATCGGTTCAACTGATATGATATCAGATGATCCACACAACAAATCATTTTGAATGTTCGGATTGTCACTAATTCTGTATTTCTCAATCGTTTTTTGTAAACGACCAAAGTAGATCATTGCAAAACTATCATTGATAACCGGAGCTTTCCACTTTGGAGTAACTTCACGATCTAAATTGATCCACATTTGTTTCAGTTCAAAAGCAGATAGCTCTTCGATTTTGGTGTTTCGCACTCCTTCTATCGCTTGATTTAGGTCTTCTAAGAATTTTCGGGAAGTTTTTTTAATAGTGATTAGGTTCCACACAATCTTAACAATCATCAAAGAGGTGCGATATAAAGCTGATAGCTTATTTCCTTTTGGCTGTTTAGGCAAATCAAAACGCTCTTTTACCCCCATCATATTCTCCATGAACCTGGCGTTTAACTTGTAGCCTGGAAATAAAGCCAGAACTTGATACCATGAGAATAGATTGTAGTATACTCGCCCGTTTATTAAACCTAACATATTGGCAAAAACAGTTTCATTTTCTGAGATTGTCTTTTTGCTAGCTCCCATGATCAAAGCCAATTGCATGTATACATTTTTATAGGCTTCAAGGATGTAGGAGAAAGTGAGTGGTGTCGTGACCCCTGGATACGATTCTATGATATTGCTATTATCCCAAATGATTCTGTTTTTCTGGCTTTTTTGTGTCGGAATGGTTGTGATTGGTCTTGATTGAAGTAAGTACAAGACATCATCTTTGATTGCAAATTCTATATCTTGAGGAGCTTTAAAATGCCTTTCTAGCTTATTCAATACTTCAATGATTTCGTTTATGTGAGCTTCAGTTAAAGAGGATTGCTCTTGGTATTTTTTCTCAACTTCAACCAATTCAATTATTCCGCTTGATTTGCGCCGCGCTTTTTGCTCTTTGAGAACAATTTCCTGCTCAGTTTCAGCTCCTTCAATGTTATAAGTATCGGCATTTAGAGCCCCTGATACAATTCCTTCACCTACACCATATACGCTGCAAATGACTTTTGAATCGGGAGTACCGGTATTTGGATTTCTTCCGAAAGCTACACCTGACACATCTGGGTCAACCATTTCTTGAATGACAACGGCAATTCCACCTAAGTGTTGAATTTTATTGTGTTTGTGATATTCAATTACACGTTTATTAAAGTTTGATTTCCAAACTTGCTTGATGAATTTGGTGATGTCTTCAAATTCAACATATAAGAATGATTCAAACTGACCAGCAAACGAGAACTCTTGTCCATCTTCTTGTATGGCTGAAGAGCGGACCGAATATTTCTTATCGGTTTGATGATTCAAAACATGTTTTAGCTCATCTAAAAAACTTGAAGCGAATTCATAATTATCAATCACAGAAAACAACTGTTCTTGCTCTAAGTTTCTCAGGTCTTCTTCAGGAAGAAGGTTTTTTAAGACAGCTTGATTGAGTACACAGAAATTCGGGACTCTAATGCCCATTTGCTGCATTTCTATCAGATTGTATCCCTTTCCACCAACTTGATTTTTGGTGACTCCAGCGGTATTTTTCGTAATTAACTGATTCATCCGATTAAATCAATTATCATAGGAATACCACCTAATGAAAGGTACATTCCAATTATCCAAATACCTGAGGCGGCCTCTACCAACTTGGCACTTTTTTTTGAGGGCTTTGCTTTAAATTTGAATCCAGCTAAACTTGCGATTAATCCAAGAGTGAAAAGTACAGAGAAAGTAATGAGCCCATATCCTGCAAAGTAAGCGGCTAAACTTGCCACTAACATGGTGAAAAAGATACATGCTACCCAAATATATACTGCTTTAGAAATTCCCCACATGCCCGTATATGAAGTAACTCCTTCTTCTTCGTCTTCTGTTGACTTCATTTTACGTCCAAACTCTCCAATCAAGCCATTCATATAAGAGACGACAAAGAAAAATGCTAATCCCCAGTGTGGTTTTGCTCCCGCTAATAACCAATCCAATCCGCTAGAATAGATGTCAAGAAGAGGGATTATTATCATGTGAGATGTGATGTATAATATTTGATGTTCTTTTAGCCAATCACCCACAAAAAATTCAACTCCCATCAAACATAAATAAACGATTACCAGCGCATACAACCAAAGCATGGGCAATTGAAAATAGGCAATCACTGCTATTTGGGTGATTCCAATAATGATCCCCAAATTTCTTAATTCACTGAGTTTGATTAGTCCTCTCGGAACAGGGAGGTAACTTCTGTATTTTAAATCATCTTCGCGATCTTTAAACTCGTCAAATACGCGTACCAAAAAGAACAAGGTAAACGTTGCAAAACAACCGATAAGAAAAGTGCCCAGGTCAACAAATCCATCCTCACCTCTGCAGATTCTAGAGTATGAAATAGCAGAAAAGGTAAAAGTGGTGACCGCAATTAAGTTGACAAACAACGGAAAGCGCTCTTTTTGGTAGATCCAAAGTCTTTTAAGAATATGTTGGTTATTCTCGTTCATTTATTTCCTACCTAATTTTTGATGAGCAGATGCAAAGTGACCTGCAGACATTGCGGCAATAATTGAGATTTCGCCAGACAAACATAGTGCCGCACAGATTTCGGCAAACTTTTTGGCTTTCCCGGCTCCAAAACAATCCATCATTTCAAGACATTCTCTTTGGGTAGGCAAGGCTGTTCCACCTCCTACGGTTCCAACAATCAAGTTAGGCAGAGTAACTGAACAATATAGGTCTCCATTTTCATTTATTTCCATTCTCGTAATTCCTACAGAAGCTTCAGATACACATGCTGCATCTTGTCCACAGGCAATAAAAAGTGCTGCCAAACCATTAGCAAAGTGTCCCTGTGCTCCAATTGCTCCGCATTTTACAGCTCCCATAAAGCTGGTTTTCCAGTATTCATGCATGAGTTCAGGACTAGTTTTAAGCACTTCATTCACCACTTTTTGAGGAAGCGTAACTTCTGCAGTTACATTCTTTCCACGAACAGAACTAAACGAATTAGAAGTAGCTTTTTTATCTCCTGAAAAATTACTTTCAATAAACCAAATACTGGGTTGAACCGGGGTGTTTTGAATAATGAACTGACAGATTTGATTGGTTACAATAGTGACCATGTTTTGACCTGCTGCATCTCCGGTAGTGAATTCTAAAGTTAGAATTACTTGATTTCCCTCTATGTTCATTTCCATGTCACTTAATTGTGCATAGTTAGAGGTAGCTCGGGTGATTTCTTCAAACTTTTCTTTATGTTCCATCAACCAAACAACAAATTGACCTAGAGGAACTAATGAATCAAACTTGAAAGAAGGGCAACGTTGTACGCCTTCCATTAAGAACACTGAAGTAATTCCACCAGCATCTTTGCAAGCTCTTGCACCCCGAGCATATGAGGCAATGAGAGCACCTTCTGAGGTGGCAAGGGGTACATAAAAGCCTCCTGAAGCATGGGTTCCGTTCACAACTAACGGACCTAAAATACCTGTTGGCATGGTGGTCTGACCTATATAGTTTTCGATATTTCCCTTCAACAAACTCGCGTCCTCCAGACGCTTTTCACCGCTCAGATATTCATAAGTTAATCCGGTCTTATTCTTAATAAAAGCCAATCTAGCTGCCTGTCCTTCGTTACTGTAAGGCTCCCTTGCAGGCACAGTATCTAGTTGATCGGTAACTGAACGGTCAAAATTGACTACTTTGTTTATTGAATCGTTTGCATTAAGGTCTGCAACTACCTTATTGAGTTTTTCTTTAGTTATACTCATGTCTCATAGTTTAGGTCCAAAATTAGAGGTAGTGAAAGATAGTTAAAAATTGATTTTCACCATTTTATATTTTTGATTTGCGATAATCACAAATCATTGCGCTGAAATTGGATGTTACATGAATTTCATTACTTTTAAAACACTAAACTTAAACGCTTGAAAAAGACTTTTAATTGGCTGTATGCCAACGGTATCTACTTTTTGATCATTGCCATCATTGGAATCTTTGTGTTCATTTTGTTTGATTTGAATAGAACAGTAGATCATTTGAGTAAAGACATGGTTGAGAAGTCATTATTACAGACCGACCTTGAATTAGAAAACTTTTTTGCTCCGTTAAAAGAGGATATATTGATTACCGCTCAAGAACATTCGGTTCAAGAATTTAATCACACAAATTACAGACATCTCAATGCAGAGTTTAGACCACTAATTGAGAATAAACGTCAACTTTCTTCTGTTCTCATGGCAACAGAAGAGGGAGATGAATTTATGATATTGGATTTAGACTCTTCTTGGCTTTTCAGAATGACACATGAAGGGTCGAAAGATTCTCTTTCAGATCAGCTTTACTGGAAAAAAGGAGATTATTTGGAGCCGCATTTCAGAAATAAAAAAGATGTGATTTATGACCCTAGAGATCGACCTTGGTTTCAGAATGCAATGAGTCATGAACCTATGCACGTCAATTGGACAGAGCCTTATATCTTCTTTACTACTAAGGAACCTGGTATTACTATTTCAACACGCTGGAGGGATACCTCAATTCATCAGGATGTTGTTGCCGCTTTTGATGTCTTGCTCAATGATATTTCGAAGTTCACAACAGAAATGGAGATCTCTGAAAGAGGATTTGTATTTGTACTGACTGAGGATGAGCGAGTGATTGGGTTGCCAGCACATTCAGGGTATGATTCTATGGAGGATATCAAAAAAGATGTACTGCAGAATTATAAGGATTTAGACCAACCTGTTCTTGCTCAGACCATTGACTTTTATAATCAGATAGGTAGAGTGGATTCTTGTTTTACCTTTAAAGCTGAAGGTGAAAACTGGTGGGGATCTGTGGAGGAATATGCAATTTCAGATGATGATAAATTACTGGTGGGTGTTGCGGTTCCCGAGTCCGATTTTGTTGGTTCTGTCATCCATTCTGAAAACATCATTATTGTCGGTTTTGTTGTTGTACTACTCTTTTTTATTTACATCTTAAAAGCATACAGAGATAAACACAAATCAAATGATTTACTTAAGGAACAAAAGTCTGAAATTGAGAGCAAGAACGACTTATTGAAAACGGCCAATGAGGAAATTCTTTTAGCAAAGCATGAAATTGAAGAACAGAACCAAGAAATTTTAGACTCAATAAATTATGCCAAGCGTATACAGTCTGCCATTCTACCACCTGATTCATACTGGAATGAGAAGTTGCCTCAATCATTTGTACTCTATCTGCCAAAAGATATTGTAGCTGGTGATTTTTATTGGATGGAAGTGATTGAAAATGAAGTGCTTTTTGCTGCTGCCGATTGCACGGGTCATGGAGTTCCAGGAGCCATGGTTTCTGTAGTTTGCCACAATGCTTTAAATAGAGTAGTACGTGAGTTTGGAATGCATCAGCCAGCTGAAATTTTAGACCAAGTAACCGATTTAGTTATCAAAACCTTTGAGAGAAGTGACCATGAAGTGAAAGATGGAATGGACATTTCATTGGTGGGATTAACTATGGATACCATGCAATTAGAATTTGCAGGAGCTCATAATCCTCTTTGGATTGTGCGCAAGGGTAATGCAGAATATGAACAATTAGAGCTCAAAATGGAGTTGGGAGACAAATCGCTCTATGAGTTGAAGGCAGATAAACAGCCAGTAGGAAAGTTCGCTTACCGAGAAAAGTTTACCTACCACAAAATCCAAGTGAAAAAGGGTGATATTGTGTATTTATCAAGTGATGGGTTTCCAGATCAGTTCGGTGGAACAAAGGGTAAAAAATTAAAATCAAAAGCCTTTAAAAGGTTGCTGATGGAAATTAGTGATGAACCGATTCATCAGCAGAAAAATATCCTTAAAAAAGCATTTGAAGACTGGAAAGGTGATTTTGAACAATTAGATGATGTTTGTGTCATTGGAGTGAAAATATAATATGATATCGGCCCAATTCGAAAACCTAAAATTTCAATAGTATCCATGAGGTTGATCAAAAACATATCCACATGGATGTATATTCTTCTGAGCACTTGCTGGGTATACAGTCAAGAGATTAACTTTAATAGAGATTCGGCCTTACAAGTGATGTCCAACCAACCAGCTGTTGACAAGGCAGAAACCTTACTTTACCTGGCCGATTCATACTTTTTAATTCAGAATGACTCTACGTTGTTTTATGCAAAAAAGGCTTTCGAATTGGTTCAATACTCTCAAGAATTCGAATTGCTTGCTAAAATTACCATTCGTATTTCTCAGGCCTATGAGTTTATTGACCCTATTTCTTCTACAACATACGCATTGAAGGCGGTTGATTTTGCCGAGCAATCAGAGGTTTCTGAACTGATCGTGTATACCCACAATCTCAAAGGCAATAGGCATAGAGCAAATATGGAGCTCGAAGAAGCTATGGATGAGTACCAGTTTTGTTTAGCCATACACGAAGAAGAAGCAGATTCGCTGGGAATTGCAAGAGCATACAACAATATTGGAATCGTTCATATGATGTCTGGCAAGTATGAAATTGGAATTGAATATTGGTTGCAATCTTTGAATATTAAACTACGCAATAATGAACTAATCTCGGCAGCAACAACTATGGGTAATATTGCCCTTTATTATAAGGATATCGGTAAGTATGAAGAAGCAGAAAAGTTCTTAACTGATGCGCTCGAGATTAATAAAAAACACAAAGATTTCGAATCAGTCGCTTTTAATTATTTGATTATTGGTCAAATGAGACAGAAGCAAGGTAAAATGCCGGCCTCTATTAATGCGTACAATGAATCAATTGCTTTCTGTGATTCTGTAGGGTCATATTTTAACAAAGAAGAAGCACTAGTTGGTTTAGCCGAAGTTTATTCAAGTCTCGGCGATTACAAAAAAGCCTATCAATACCAAACGGATTACACTGAGTTGGTTAAAGAGCTTTACAATGAAGACAATGCGAGAATAACCAGAGAGTTAACTACTCAATTTGAAACAGAAAAGAAAGAAAAGGAGCTAGAGATGCTTCAGGAAGTTAATGACGCTCAAGAAAAAACAATTGAAAAAGAAAAGGCAAATATTGCTTTGAAGGAGGATAGAAATAGGTACCTGGTCATTGGTCTGGTCCTTTCGGGAATGCTAATATTAACGGTGTTTTGGGTGTTGTTTAGAGTTCGAAAAGCAAAGAAAGAAATCGAAGTACAAAAGGATCTCGTCCTTGAAAAAAACAAAGAAATCACAGATAGTATCACGTATGCGAAGAGACTTCAAGATGCTCTATTGCCAACTACTGCAGCCATGAGGCATATTTTTCCTTCTCATTTTGTTCTCTATTTGCCAAAAGATATCGTTGCTGGTGACTTTTACTGGATGGAAGAAACTCAAGAGTACGATTTTGTTGCTGTGGCCGATTGTACTGGTCACGGTGTGCCAGGGGCAATGGTTTCAGTGGTGTGCTGTAATGCCTTGAATAAAGCAGTGCGAGAATTAGGGGTTACAAATACGGGTGAAATTTTAGACAAGGTCACAGACATTGTAGTTGAAACTTTCGAGAAGTCAGGACATGAGGTGAAAGACGGAATGGATATCGCATTGTGCCGTTTGAATAAACAGCGAACTGAACTTCAATTTTCTGGAGCAAATAATCCACTTTATCTTCTCAGAGATAAAGATTTAAAAGAATACAAAGGCACCAAACAGCCTGTGGGGAATTACGCAGATAGAAAACCTTTTGAATCACATAAGATTGTGCTCACAAAGAACGATAGAGTTTATTTGTTTACTGATGGTTACGCGGATCAATTTGGAGGTGAGAAAGGAAAGAAAATGAAATACAAAGGGTTTAAAAAACTTCTTATCGAATCATCCAACTATTCAGTTGAACAAGCTCATCAAAACTTACATCAGGCTTTTGAGGATTGGAAGAGCAGTTATGAGCAAATTGATGATGTTTGTGTAATGGGAATCTATTTCTAGAATATCGCATTTGTCCGCTCCTCACATCCAGTTTCACCACTTCCCAAGAAAATAGTATATTGGTGTAGTTTTTCTAACTAAATCTTTAATGAGTAATTTATTCAAGCGAATACTTGGGAATGTCGCCACAAGAATTATGTTTATCATTTATATAAGCATCATTCTCATAACGGGATTCTTTATCATTTTCGGATACTTTACTCAATTAGACCTTCAAGAAAAAAGACAGTATGATAGATTGAATGCTATTGTTTCAACCGTAGCAACGCAGATTGACGGAGATGAGCATGAGCGAATGATGGAGGATCATCCTACAAAAGACGCCATAATTTCCAATGAGGAAAACATGACGTATCATCATCTTTATTCTCAACTCAAGGTTGCTGCTGAGGTCAACGATTTAGAAACAGCCATGTATACCATGGTGTTCAATGAAGAGAAAGGCTTTTTTGAGTTTGGTGTTACCTCTGATCCAATTCCTTATTTTCGGCATGATTATTCGAACTACCCTCAAATATTGCTGGATAGTATGGATAATGGTGCCAACATTCCTCCTTACCAATCAGAAAATGGAACCTGGATTTCTTCTTTCCATCCTATAAAAAACTCTCAAGGAGAAACTGTAGCCCTTCTTCAGGCAGATACCGTTTTTCAACAATTCATTGATGAAGTTCGTCAGAACTACTTGAATGAAACTTATATCGCATTGGGCGTGATTATCTTAATGGCACTCGTTCTTATTCCCTATACAAGAAAGATTTTGAGAGAAGAAGAGATTAGAAAAGAACAGGCTAGACATCAAGCGGCAATAATTAAAGAAAAGAACAGGGATATTACTGATTCAATCAATTACGCTTTAAAAATTCAGTCTGCAATTTTGCCTTCTCAATCCAAATTCCAAAAGTTTCTTCCTCAGAGCTTTGTGTTCTTCAAACCAAAAGATATTGTTGCAGGCGATTTTTACTATTTAGATGAATTTGAAGGACACATTTATGTGGCAGTTGCGGATTGCACTGGGCATGGTGTTCCAGGAGCCATGGTCTCCGTGATTTGTTCCAATGCGCTTAATTATGTAGTACAAGATTCCCAGATTACTGAACCAGGAAAGATTTTAGACGCCGTAACCGATATTGTGATTGAGAAGTTTAAATCTTCTCCTGATGGCATTAAGGATGGGATGGATATCTGCCTGTGTAAAATAAACAAGGAGACCAGAACAGTTGAATATGCTGGTGCAAATAATCCATTGTATATTATCAGAAAAGAGGGCTCTTTCGAATCAATCAAGCCAAATAAACAACCAATTGGACAATTTGATTACCGCGTACCTTTTGAAACCCACAAAGTAAGTTTAGAAGAAGGTGATGCCATCTATTTATTTACAGATGGGTTTGCTGACCAGTTTGGTGGTGATAACGGGAAGAAATTGAAGTATAAACCTTTCAAAAATCAATTGATTGAAAACAATCATATTGATATCCAGAAGCAGGTAAAAATCTTAGACGATTTCTTTGAACAGTGGAAAGGTTCTTATGAGCAAGTTGATGATGTGTGTGTCATAGGTATTCGCATGTAATACATTTAGACTTATTGTCTGATTCTCGATCAAGCAACTTATTTGCTTATATTTCAGTCTAGTACATAGAACCTGCCCATCAATTTATTTACCCCTATGAAAAAAGCAATCATCATGTCTGTTCTTATGATACTGTTATCTGTATCACAAACCTTTGGACAGCAACTAACGAATGAAGGTCAAGAATTTTATATTGCCTTTCCTGAAGTATATGATAATGCAGCTGCACAATTCGAATTAAATATCTCAAGTAGAGTTGCAGGATCTGGAAATGTTGAAATTACAGGGACAGGTTTTACTCAAAATTTTAATGTAATTCCAGGTCAAGTAACAACGGTAACACTTCCTTCTGGAGATGCAGACATCACCATTAATGAAACAGTAATAGAACGGGCAATTCATGTAACCTCAGATGTGCCAATTACGGTGTACGGATCAACTTTTCACCTGTACCGCTCTGAAGCGACAGTTTGCTTACCTGTAACCTCATTTGCTTCTGATTACATGGTCACCACTTATCCCTCTGTACTCAAAAGTGGCGTATGGTATCAGTCAGAATTTATTGTAGTAGCAGGTGATCAACCTTGCGATATTACGATTACCCCCTCAGCCAATACTGAAGGAGGTGTTCTAGCCGGAACTCCTGTGCCCGTGCACCTTGATCCAAATGAAGTTTATATGGTTCAGGCCGCTACAGGAAGTGCTACAGATTTAACAGGAACAACTGTAGTAGCCGATAACGGTACTGACAAGTTTGCTGTTTATAATGGTCATGTATGGTTGTATCTGGGAACTTGTGGAAATCAAAATGCAGATCCTGTTTTTGAACAGTGTTATCCTACACAATCTTGGGGATTAGCGCATATTTTGATGCTCACTGAAGAGCAAAGTGAAAACTATTATCGTGTTATCGCAAAAGAAGATGGAACCACCTTCACGGTAGATGGAGTGCCAACCGGACCAGTTTTGAATACAGGAGATGTTTATGATGGAAATTTTACTTCAGCTAACGAATGTATTTTGATTGAGTCGAATAATCCGGTAGCGGTTACACAGGCTATGGTGACTGGAGTTTGTGCAGGAGATGGCGACCCTTCTATGGTGATCATTAACTCAAATGAGCAAATGTATCTAGACACCGTTACTTTTTACGCGGTTGAGTATAATGGATTGGACACGAATTATTTGAATGTTGTAACGAGAACAGCTGATGTCGGATTAGTAGAACTTGATTTAAATCCAGTAACTGGATGGACACCTGTGCCTGGAGACGCTACCTATTCATATAATATTTTTGGAATCGATACTGGTTCGCATACATTAACAACTACAGGTTGTGGTTTTCTGGCTTATACGTATGGTTTACAATATGCCGAATCTTATTTCTATGCAGCAGGAGCACGTGTAAATGCTGTAGAAGATAGTATCTCATTCACCAATATAAACACTTCATTGCAAGGCTTATGTGATTTGGATTCAATTCAATTTACACCTTTTACTTCAGGCGGAACTGTTATCAATTATAGCTGGGATTTTGGAGATGGTGAATCATCCTCTGAGCAAAACCCTTTGCATACCTATGATAATCCAGGAACTTATACGGTAGAGCTTATTGTCGAATACCAATGTTTTTCAGATACCATTACAGATGACATCACTGTATTTAACTCACCAATTCTAACTCTCAATGAAACAGATGTTACTTGTTATGATTGGGGGGATGGCTCTATTACTTCAAGTGTATCTGGAGGAACTCCAGGATACAACTATGATTGGAGTAATGGGAGCACGAATCCGGATTTATCCAGTTTAGATGGAGATGATTATTGGCTAGTAGTCACAGACCAAAATGGATGTCAAGATTCAGCTTTTGTGACAGTTAATGAGCCAGCTGCCATTATTGTGACGGTAGACCCAGCGGGACCTTTTTCACCTGCAGATGGTCCGCAAAACTTGAATGGAAGCCCTGCAGGGGGCACCTGGACTGCAGATTGTGGTGCATGTATAAATGCAGTTACCGGGGTGTTTGATCCGCTAATTGCAGGTGATGGTACTTGGCAAGTCTGTTATACGGTAACAGTAGGTGCTTGTGACTCTTCTCAGTGTATAGATATTTTGGTGTCCAGCACTTGCGCTCTGCAAGCTTTTGGTAATGAGCCAACCTGTTTTGGCTTTACTGATGGTTCGTTTACGGTGAATACGTCTGGAGGAGCAGGGACGGTTAATTATGTATTAACGGACGACCAAGGAGTACAGGTAAATTCAGGGAATTCGAACACGGCCAATAATTTGGGAACTGGATGGTATTACATCAATGTCACAGATGACGTTTGCACTTTCAGTGATAGTATTTTTATTGATGAACCTGGGCAAATGCAAATTGATTTAAGTATTACTGATTTAATATGTAATGGCGATAATTCTGGTCTTGTAACAGTAGATACGGTAACCAATTCGCAAGGGGATTATGATGAGATCGCTTATTTCTGGAATCCTGCTCCGCCTGGTGGAAATGGAGTAGGAGCAACAACTTTTGGAAATGCGGCTGCCGGAAATTATACCTTGCTTATCAATGACGAAAATGGGTGTTCAGAAACAGTTGACTTCACTATAAATGAACCTACAGCTCTTGCTTTTACAGAGTTTGGTTTTGATCCGGCGTATTGTAGATTGTTTGATTATCAGTCAGGTAATGGTGTTGTTTACGCGGCAGCTAATGGTGGAACTCCAGACTATGATTATGAATGGGTGAATGTCTATACTTTACAATCTTCTAATAATACAACCTGGGGAGGATTGAACCCGAGCCTATACAAAATAACAGTAACAGATGATAACGGGTGTCTGCTGGAAGATTTCATTACGCTAGATTCATTGAGTCCGATAGCTGACTTTGAAGCAACTTCTCCACAATTTTTAACTCCAGGTGTTTGTGAAGGGACGGCGGTTGTAGATGTTCATTTTGTTAACCAATCACAGTATTTTGCAAATCCGAATAATCCTCAAGCTGATACTACTTTCTTTTGGCATTTTGGTTTTCCAAATGGAGGATGGGAGCTAAGTGAAGACTTTTATGAGGAGTTTGATCGATCTTATGCTGATTCGGGTACATATACGGTCTGTTTAGTTGCGCTCAATAAAAATGGATGTTCTGACACAGCTTGCAAAGAAATTCTTGTTTTTGATCAACCAGAATTAACATTACCGAATGTATTTACGCCAGGAGAAGATCAGATTAACAATACTTTTTATTTCCCAAATACGGCAATTATAGAATTAGAAGCAGTTGTTGTGAATAGATGGGGTAGAGTAGTATTTGAATTTACAGACATTAACCAGTCATGGGATGGTAAAGACAAGAGCGGTAGTGACTGTCCAGCTGGGGAGTTTATTTTTACACCTATAAAGCTCGAGCTACTAATGGCACGGAGTATGAAGGGCAAGGAAACATACACTTGATTCGTGATTAATTCAAGAGCTTTTTGATAAGCGAAATTTGACCTAAATGGTAATGGGTGTGCTCTATGATTCCCAATAAATTTCTTTGATATGAGCCATACTTTTCGTCTCCAAAGGGTTTTTCAAGTATGCTGTCTTCTAAGGCATCAATGAGTTCGGCAAACTTTTTCCCTTTATCAAGCACTTCAATTTTGAAATTTCCCCATGCCTCCTCAGAATCGAAAGGTGGGTGGTTAAAACTCAATTTGTCGTTTCCTTCTAAGGGGTATCCCTCTAAAACTCGGCTTGCAACTTTGATAAAATAATGAATGTGGAAAGTCAGAGTAGCTATATTATTCAAATCCTGAACTTGGTGAAGAGCCGTTTGTAAATCTACATCAGCAATTGTGTCTTTTAAATTGGTAACAGTCCAGTTACCACCAAAATAAACTTGATGAAAATGCTGAGCGATATGTTGAGTAGAAGGCATAAAAAAACCTGCTCAATTGAGCAGGTTTAAATATATTAAAAAGCTTTGATTAAGCTTCAGCTTTTGCAACTGGAGCCGCCGCCATGATTTCTTCATTCGCAGCAGATTCAAATTGCTCAAAGTTCTTAACAAACTCAGAAGCAAGAGAATTTGCTTTAGCGTCATAAGCTGCCTTATCAGACCATGTATTCTTAGGATTTAAAATCTCAGCCGGAACGTTTGCACATTCATTCGGCATTGCTAATCCAAAGATTTCATGAGTTGTATAATCAACATTGTCTAATTTACCTTCTAGAGCTGCAGTAATCATAGCTCTTGTGTATTTCAAGCTAATTCGCTCACCTGTTCCGTAAGCACCGCCTGACCATCCAGTGTTGATCAGCCAAACACGTACATTGTTCTCTTCCATTTTCTTTCCTAGCATTTCTGCATATTTGGTTGGATGTAATGGTAAGAAAGGTGCACCAAAACAAGCTGAAAATGCAGTTTGTGGTTCAGTAACTCCTGCTTCAGTTCCAGCTACTTTAGCTGTATATCCTGAAATAAAGTGATACATAGCTTGACCAGGAGTCAATTTTGAAATCGGAGGTAATACTCCAAATGCATCAGCAGTTAAGAAGAAAATGTTTTTCGGCATTCCTCCTTTTGAAGGCACCATGATGTTATCAATATGGTGAATTGGATATGAAACTCTTGTATTTTGAGTTATTGAAGCATCAGAGTAATCTGGGGTAGAAGTTCCTTCTACGAAACCAATGTTTTCTAAAATTGCCCCAAATTTGATGGCATCCCAGATTTGTGGTTCTTTTTCTTGTGAAAGGTCGATTGTTTTTGCATAACAACCACCTTCAAAGTTGAATACTCCATTGTCTGACCATCCGTGCTCATCATCACCGATCAATCTTCTGTCTGGATCTGACGACAAAGTTGTTTTTCCAGTACCTGAAAGACCAAAGAAAATGGCAGTATCTCCATCTTTACCAACATTTGCAGAGCAGTGCATAGACAATACATTTCTTTCAGTTGGTAAAACGAAATTCAAGACCGAGAAAATACCTTTTTTGATTTCACCGGTATATCCAGTTCCACCAATAATGATCATTTTTTCAGTGAAGTTAATGACAGCATAGTTGTGTTGTCTGGTACCGTCAATTTCAGGATCAGCCATGAAACCTGGTGCGCACACAACGTGCCACTCAGGGTTGAAGTTTGAGATTTCCTCATCAGTTGGTCTTAAGAACATGTTTGAAGCAAACATATTTGACCAAGGAAATTCCGTTACAACTCTCAAGTTCAATCTATAATCGTCATCCGCACATGCATATGCATCACGAACATAAACATCTTTGTTTGTCAAGTACGCTTTCATTCTGTTGAATAAAGCATCAAACTTGTCAGCATCAAACTTTTTATTAATATCTCCCCACCAAACTGAATTTTCAGTTTTTGCATCTGCAACAATGAATCGATCTTGAGGAGATCTTCCTGTAAACTCACCAGTTCTAATCGCTATCGCTCCAGTGTCAGTTAGTACACCTTGACCGTTAACAATTGTTTCTTCCACTAGTTCAGCCGGAGTTAAATTCCAGAAAGCATTTTCAACTTGACCTAATCCAATTGATTCTAAAGAGGCATTGTCTGCCTTTTTTCCATAGTTATTCATACGAATAGTTTTGTATCCGCTAATGCGGAGCTATTTTTTATAGTTTGTGCAAAATTATGATAATTGAGCGGTACAACGAAAAAATCGTGCGCTATTTTATCAATAAGATATCAACGAGTTGAATAGGAGAAAATTATAACTTAAAGAGATCCACCACAAATTTTGCAATACTTAGCGTCTTTGTCATGTCCATCTTTCCCACAATTATCACAGGCGCGATTGTTCAAAGCTGGTGATTTCATGGTTTTCATAAGGTCATTTGTCACAATTCCTGTAGGGACAGCAATGATTGCATAACCGAGTATCATAATTACTGAAGCTACAAATTGTCCAAGTGAGGTTGCAGGCGCAATATCTCCGTAGCCTACGGTGGTCATGGTTACTATAGCCCAATAGACACTCCTTGGGATGCTGGAAAAACCTGATTCAGCATCTTCAATCATATACATGATGGTGCCTAATATGATGACCAGCATCACTACAAAAAACAGAAACACGATAATCTTGTTTCTGGATGCTTTGAGTGCCATAACCAAGCGTTCTGAATCTTGCACAAAATTACCGAGTTTCAAAATTCGGAATACTCTCAATAATCTTACGCTTCTCAGTATCCTTAGTGAATTTGTTCCGCTTACGAATAAGCCTACATAGGTTGGTGCTGTAGAGAGAAAATCAATAATACCGTAAAAGGAGAACACATATTTCAATGGTTTCTTGACACAAATGAGTCTTAAAATGTATTCAATCGTGAAAAGTATAGTTACGGTCCATTCAGTATACCAAAGTTCGTCAGCATACTTTGCTCTGAAAGAGGGAACACTTTCTAGCATCACCGCAACAATACTCACAACAATAATGACAAGTAAAATGATATCAAACAACTTACCGGCATTGGTTTCAGCTCCAAAAATGATTTCGTTAAGCTGCTTTTGCCAAGGTCTGAGTGAATCGGTATCTCTGTGTTTTTCCATGAATTATAATCCTACCACTTCTAATTTAGAGTTTTTGTGCAATTGCATCTTAATGATTGATTGAAAATCTCTGTTCGTTGCTTTTGGATTCAAAAACTTTTTATACAAGTGAATACTGCGTTTCAGAATGTATTTCGGAGCAAAGCCGTAACCTACGTAATGTCCTTCATCTACCACTACAAATCCAAATTCTTTTGAATTTCTCCCCTTATCTAAAATCACAAAGCTAGCCTGTTGAAAGTTAAGATCACTCAAAAGTTCATTCACTCTTTGGTTATACGTTTCGGCCGATTCTTCTTGTATACATGCGCCTCTGCAGGCCTTAATGGTATAATTGAAACAGGCACTTTTGGAGTCGTGCAAATGGCAAAGGCGCTGGCAAAGGTCAAACTCTTTCAACCAGTATTCTAGATATTTCTTGCCATTTTGTGCTGAAGTAAAGGTCATTAATGGAACTCCCGTTTCTGAATTCTTTTTGATGAGAAGATTGATGTAACCGTTTCCATCCTCATGCGCATATAAACCATGACTGAAATTGGTGGTTCGTTGCGCTCTGTTGTAGACCGGTTGATTTTTTTTAATCTCTGAAGATTCAAGAAGCAATGCAATGAGTTCACTGCCAGTTAATTCGTGGTCAACTTTAACAATGTTTTGTCGCATTTCTGTAGCCTTTGCTGTCTTCGTATTTTTTAAGTGTTGTTCAACGCGTTTTTTGATATGGATTGACTTACCAATATAAATCAATTGATCTTGTTCATTGTAAAATTTATAGATACCCGTTTTATTTGGCAAGGCATCCAAGGCATCTAAATCGAAATTCGGATGAAGAATTTTTGGATTTATTTCCCGTTTGATAAAGTTGTTTAACTCGTTTTCTTCATCACGCTCATAGAGCATTTCGAATAGTCGTGCTGTAGCTTCGGTATCTGCAATCGCTCTGTGGTGATTGTCTAACGGAATCCCGAGTGTCTTAGTGATGTTTTTTAAACCATATGATTTGTGTCCGGGAATAAGAATTCGTGAGGTTTGAACAGTGCACATGTGTGGCAATCTGTAATCGAACCCTAATCGCTTGAACTCTCTTCGAATCACGCCATAATCGAAACTCACATTATGAGCAACAAAAACGGTATCTTTTGTAAACTCTACTATGTCTTTCGCAATCTCAAAGAATTTTGGAGCATCTGCTACGTCTGAATCATGTATTCCGGTCAAACGCGATATAAAAGGTGAAATTCGTTCTTCAGGATTGACAAAAGAAGTGTAGCGATCAAGTTCTTTTTTACCATCATGCAGAATAATAGCAATTTCAATCACTTTAAAATTCACGGGCTTGTCACCTGTGGTCTCAATATCTACTATGGCAAATTTCAATTAGAATCCTTTCTTAGCGCATTCAAAAATGCGATATTTTTTTCATTGTTGACAGCACCAGCTCCATTTTGCCTATAAACTTGCTGTAAATCAGCATTAAAAATCATGAGCGTTGGAAACACCTCAATCTCAAGCGATCGTGGGTAGTTTTGTGTGAAATAGATGAAATCATAATCATCCATAAGTCCAGCATTTTCTACAGCTTCTGGTGTTTCAGTGGTGACTGCAATAAAGGCTACTTTTTTATCAACTTCATGGTATAAATCATTGAGTTCTGGAAGCTCTGCACGACAAGGGGGGCACCAAGTTGCCCAAAAATTGACTACCACCGGCTCACCCTTGAAGTCTGAGAAAATCTTCAATTGATCTTTTTGATCAAATAGTTGCCATTGCAGCGCATCTGGTTTTAAGCTCACGGGATTTCCCGTTGAAAATTCAACCTCTTCTAAGAACCAAGATTGATACCAGCCCTGAAAACTAATTCTCCAAGAGGGGATAATCACGATTAAAATAATCACGATTAATAGGGCAGAACTTACCCATTTCCAAACTGTTTTAATTTTTTGCTTAAAGCTCATTGTAGTCCATCAACTCCTTCCATAATTTACTGAACTCACGGTCAAAAGATCGGAAAACTCCAGTAGACTGTGTGATTAAAATGTTTTCATGATTGTACCGCTCAGCACTTCTAGTCCAATTGTAACTTCCTGTCAAGGTGGTTTCATCATCAAACAAAGCAAATTTGTGATGCATGTGTTTGTCAGTCATATCCACTTTTACTGAGATACCAGCTTGCACCAGTTTGTCAATGTCACTTCCTTTATCAAAGATCTTATCATTATCAGTAATTACTCTGATTGGAATTCCTAATTGATGCTTCGCAATAAGAGCTTCTGCTATTCGATCATCCGAAATAGTAAATAAACAGATATAGATGCGCTTACTACTGTTTTTTATTTGATACAAAATGGCATTGAGACATTCTTCACCGGGAGAAAAATAAACGCGTTCATCAGAGTCATTGTCTTTTTCTGCAGCTAAGATTGTTTTGTTCATTTGTTCTATCCACAGAACGATTTCGTGATAGTTGTCAGAATTAATTTTATCCTGTGCCATCTTGAAAACTTCGCTTCTCAAGACATCTGCTTCTCTTTTATTTGGTTTATGCTTCAAGATGATTTCTTTTAACTCGCGCTTTTCGGATTTTGCCAAGAAATTATCTGCAAGCGCGGTTGAAGCAAGTTGAATAAACTCTTCTTTGTAATTCATTTCTTTAGTTGGTGTTCTATGTTTTTAATGCGATCATTCATCTCGTCCAATTTCTTAAAGAGTGTTTTCATGTCTTTGGTTTGTTGAAGAGGGTATTCGAAATGAGCGATTTTGTTGACCGTAAGTTCTGAACGAATCAAATCATCTACTTTTAATTTAAAATGGTCTGCAATTTTCAGTAATGTCTCTAATTTCGGTTCTGCTCGTCCTTCTTCATACGATCCTACTGTGGAGCGTGTGATTCCAAATAGTTCTGCAAATTCTGATTGATTCAAATTTTTGAATAGTCTGAGCTTCTTGAAATTTTTTGCGATAATTTGTTTTTGCATAAAATCTATAAAAATTAGCTAAAAACTAAATTAATTAGTATATTACTGACGAAATTAGTATTTAGAAAACAATATCTCATGAAATTAGCAATTTTTTATGTCATCCATGGAAGAGGGTCTCCCATTAATCGAAATAATAAAACGAAGATGAAAATCGAAGAGTTTAATTTTTATATTTGAGAGTAAAGAAAAATTTTAATAAACACTATGGATAACTTTGACAAGGTTAAAGGATATTTAACCGAATTAGAATACTCTATTATTCATGAAGATAGAGAAAATGAAGTATTTGTTGTTGAGTCTATTGATGACGGTATTTCAAACTTAATGATTGGTATTGCAGATCCGATTATCATTATCGAACAGTTCTTGTTTGATTTAAAAAATAATAAGGGTGAAGTGGCGCAGCAGCTATTGATAAAGAATAGAGATATTGTAGCAGGAGCTTTTGTAATGGATGAGGATGGAACGAAAGTATTGTTCAGAGATACATTGCAGGTTGAAACATTGGATTTTGAAGAGCTAGAAGGTTCGTTGACATCATTGAGCTTATTGTTGAGTGAATACACGGATGAGATCATTGGGTTCTCAAAAAATTAATCAAAAGAAAAAAATAAGAAATGAATATTTTTAGAAGACTATTTAAAATCGGACAAGCTGAAGCGAATTCGGCGGTTGATAAATTAGAAGATCCGATTAAAATGACAGAACAGGGAATTCGTGACCTGAAGAAAGACTTGAGTGCAGCATTGCAGGCAATGGCTGAGGTAAAAGCTTTGGCCATTCGTTCAAAAAATGATGCAGAAAAAGAAGCAGATAGAGCAGCAGACTATGAAAAGAAAGCTGTGTTGTTGTTGAAGAAAGCAGAAAGTGGAGAAATCACTATGGAAGAAGCAGATAGGTTAGCTTCTGAATGTTTAGTGTCAAAAGATCAGGCAGCAGCAAGCGCAGCACAACACAAGTCTGATCAAGTGAAGTTTGAAGCAAACTGTGATAAATTGGAAAATAACATCCAAAAATTGAAGTCAAACATCAAGAAATTTGAAGTTGAATTAAAGACTTTAAGAGCAAGAGCAAAAGTTTCAAAAGCAACGAAGAAAATTAATCAGCAACTAGCTGGCGTTGATTCTTCGAGCACAGTAGAGATGTTAGAACGTATGAAAGAGAAAGTGGCACAAGATGAAGCATTAGCCGAATCATATGCTGAAATCGCAGGAGAAAATACATCTATTGATGACGAAATCAATGATGCTTTAGATGCAGGTTCTGCAGAAGTAAAAGCAGCAGATAGTTTAGCGGCGCTAAAAGAAAAGATGGGAATGAATTCCTAAGAGACATTACTTTTAAGTAATTCGAACATAAAGTAGCCGGTGAGTCCAGAACTCTCCGGCTATTTTTTTAACTTAGTGACAATGAAATTTCTTACACTTTTTAGCCTCTCTTTATTCTTATCAATCTCTACAAATGCTCAAATGAGTGTAGGTAAAATAGAAGTTGATAAGGAAGATTTTGAAGAATTTGAGGTCTTCGCTGATTCACTCGATCCTTACAGGGTTTATTTTACTGGTGAAAACCATAACTACTTAACCTTTAATTCTAAGTTTGAATGGAAAATGCTACGTTATTTACATCAACACCAAAATGTACGATATTTCATTTTTGAGCAAAGTCCGGCCGTAGGTTACCTAGTTGAAAAATTTATTATCGAAGGAGATAAAGAGTCGCAGAATTATCTGAAGAGTAATTTCTACAGACAGTTTTATAATTGTTTCAAATCCATCAAAGAGTACAACGACTCATTGTCAGTTGAAGATAAAATACATTTTGCCGGAATTGACGTTGAGCGATTCCCCTACTTTTCGGTTGAGGCACTCCATAGAATTACTAAAGATTTGCCTACAGATGGGATGGGAGGAGAGGTATTCGAACAGATTACCGCCTTGCAGAGCTCTGATTTTAAATATGGAACCGCAGATGAATTCTATGCTAATCCGCAAGAACGAAATTTTTTATTTGGAGAGATGAGTGGCAATGGTGCTATGGAATCCATCATCAAAATCAGCAATAAATATGCAGATAGTTTAAAAGTTGTTTTGGGCAAAGATTCAAGTATCTATTATGCGATTATTAAAAGCTTGCAAGATGGTAAAGAATGGTATCAAACTGAGAAAAAAGGAGATCCTAGAAGTCCTATAGTACGTGAGCGGTTCATGCAAAATGAGTTTGAACGTATCTATAAAACAGCCGGAGATGTCAAATTTTACGGGCAGTTTGGTAGATGCCATTTGCAAAAAGATCCATCATCAAGAGGGTGCTATGATTATTATATGAACTCCATTGCAAATCGAATTCAAGAAATAGATGATAGTCTCAATCACAAAGTACTTGTGATTCCTATTTATTATTCCACAGGCGTAATCAAGTTTGATCGAGAAGCTATCTCTTCATTGAAGTTAGAAGAAAAGTATATGGAAGAAGGTACTTCCTATATTATTGACCTTGCTTATCAAAAGGGAAGTCAATTCATTGATGGATTCTACAATAAGCTTCCATTTGTAATTGTATCAAACGAAAAAAACGAACCCTTCGAAGAAATGCAGTTTTCATGGGATGAAACCATTACTGAATATCATTTAGGTGGTTACTACGGCTATCGTTATTTCAATGGCATGAACCGACTTAATAATGTTCTTGCAAATCAGGGTTCTAATACCTTTACGAACAAATTTGTCGCTTATGACTTTTCTGTTGATTTAATTGAAATTGATTTTATGACCAGTCGCATGCGTTTTACCTATATTCCTGAAATGTCGAATGGAGATCGTTTTGATATCAAAGGTTGGCAGTTTGGTCTTGGTTATGGTTATGCTTACGGTAACAAGTGGTGCTTGGCTCAATTTGGTATGGATTTCAACTATGGTCAAATGAAACTCACAGAGCAGCTAGATAACACTGTTCCAAACCTCATTCAGTCTGAAGGAAACAATTTAATTATCTACACGAATGATGTTTTTACTCTTGATCCAAACCTGGAACTTCGATTAACTCTACCTGTAATATCGCTCAATTTTAGAGCTGGTTATGCATTTGATGTATCAGGTAAATATTGGCGACTTGACAAGAAAATGAAAGACTTTGTCAAGACCTCTTGGAGCACGCCCTATATTCAGGCAGGAGTTAGTTTAAATTTTAAGCTCTTTGAGTAAAAAATAACAATCCAAGAATTCGTTCAAAACTCCTTCAGAATTGTTGATTCAGCCATTCAATTTTATGCTATTTTTGACTTTTACAAAAGTTAAATGAAATGGCCGTTGCAACAAAACCACATCTAAAATTTGATAAAAAAGACCTTTCAAACGAAGAGCTAATTCGAATTTACAAAGCATTAGTAAAGCCTAGGCTGATAGAAGAGAAAATGCTGATTTTACTTCGTCAAGGTAAGATCTCAAAGTGGTTCTCTGGTTGGGGGCAAGAAGCTATTTCAGTTGGAATCGCGCTGGCATTAGATGAAGATGAATACATTCTTCCTATGCACAGAAATTTGGGAATATTTACGACTAGAGAGATTCCGTTAAACAGACTTTTTGCGCAGTTTCAAGGAAAAATGACTGGTTTCACAAAAGGAAGAGATCGCTCTTTTCACTTTGGAACCAAAGAACATCATTTAGTTGGAATGATTTCGCATCTTGGGCCTCAATTGGCTCTCGGAACAGGAATTGCATTGGCGCATAAATTAAGAGGAGAAGGGAAAATAGCCCTTGCTATTACTGGAGATGGTGGTGCAAGTGAAGGAGATTTTCATGAAGCTCTAAACGTTGCATCAGTTTGGGATGTACCTGTAATTTTTGCAGTTGAGAACAATCAATGGGGACTTTCAACACCTTCTAATGAGCAGTTTAGATGTAAACAATTTATTGATAAAGGTCCAGGTTATGGAATGGATGCTTACCAGATTGACGGAAATAATATTCTGGAAGTTTATCATTCTGTAAAACAAATTGCCGAATCTTTAAGAGAAAAACCAAGACCGTTTCTGTTAGAATGTATTTCTTTCAGAATGCGCGGACATGAAGAGGCCAGTGGAACAAAATATTACCCTGAAGGAATTCAGGATCAATGGGAAGTGAAGGATCCGGTTACCAACTATGAGGCCTTCCTTTTGAGCGAAGATGTGTTAACTGAAGCTGAGGTTGAGAGTATCAAAAAAGAAATTAAAAAGGAGATTCAAAGTGAACTCGAAATCGCTTATGCTGAGCCAAATGTTACACCTGATACTGCGTTTGAACTGGCAGATGTTTACGCACCTTACTCGCCCAATTTAATTCAACCAAATTTCAATAAAACTTCAGAAAAAAGATTTGTTGATGCGGTATCGGATGGATTACGTCAGTCAATGCAGAAATTTGATGACCTGATCATAATGGGGCAAGACATTGCAGAATATGGTGGTGTCTTCAAGGTAACTGAAGGATTTGTAGAAGAGTTTGGTAAGGAACGTGTTAGAAATACACCAATTTGTGAATCAGCAATTGTAGGTGCAGCTCTAGGGTTATCAATTAACAATATGAAGGCAGTGATGGAGATGCAGTTCGCAGATTTCGTTACTGTAGGATTCAATCAAATAGTAAACAACTTAGCTAAGCTTCATTATAGATGGGGCGAGAATGCTGACGTTGTAGTGAGAATGCCAACTGGTGGCGGTTCAGCCGCGGGGCCATTCCACTCGCAATCAAATGAAGCCTGGTTTACGCATACACCTGGATTAAAAGTGGTTTACCCTTCTTCACCAACTGAAGCGAAAGGGCTTTTGGCAGCAGCCATTGAAGATCCTAATCCGGTAGTGTTTTTTGAACACAAAGGACTCTATCGCTCAATCAAAGAAGAAGTGCCAGATGAGTATTATACACTGGAGATAGGAAAAGCTAAATTAGTGAGAGAGGGGAGTGCGGCATCTGTCATAACCTACGGAATGGGAGTGCATTGGGCGAGAGAAATAGCTGAAAAACATGATTTAAATGTTGACATCTTAGATTTAAGAACATTGTTGCCGTTAGATATGGATGCTGTATACGAAACTGTGCAGAAAACGGGAAGAGTGATTCTACTTCATGAAGATTGCTTAACTGGTGGAATAGGTGGAGAAATTGCGGCACGCATAGCAGAAACATGTTTTGAATATCTAGACGCACCTGTTATGCGTGAAGGGTCATTGGATACTCCAGTACCATTTGATGGTGAGTTGGAGAAAAACTTCATGCCGAAAGAGCGTTTTGAAGAAAAATTATTGAGATTGGTTCAGTACTAGTTCTGCTGCTAAATTCGTTTCTTCAAGGCTTTAATAAGACCAGGAGGGAGATCGTTAAGCTCCAAAAGCCTGTGAATTTGATCTCGTTCGGCTTTGGTGGAATGGTACATCAAGGAGTAGACATCTTTCAAAGAACTCTCCTCAAATCCCTTTGAGATTAATTTGATTTCATCTCCAGATTTCACTGCACCTTCTTCTAATACTCTCAAGTAGGCACCTGGATATGGAGCATTAATGAATTGCTTTAACACTTTCTGAGTGCCAAATCTTGCGCCAAGTTTAAAGCAAGGTTCTCGCGGTTGTGTGATTTCAACTTTTGCTTCGCCAATTTGATAAACATCTCCCAAGAACATATCTGTTTCTTGCATTCCATGAATGGTAATGTTTTCACCAAACATCCCGTAGTCAAATTCCAATTCTGGGTAAAGACTCTTCCAGTAATCATAATGGTCGGCTGAATATATATAACAGGCCTTATATTCACCGCCATGGTATTTTCGGTCTATCACCTGGTCATGGTTGACGCCTGTCTTTCCAAGAAATATAGCGGAGTTTACAGGGTACTTGAAAATACCTGTTTGTACTTTTCTTCCCCGCCATTTGATACTTTGCTTTTCTCCAATATTAACTGAAACAACCTTCATGTTTCAAAAATAGGATTTTTACTCAAGCATTCACGGAGTAGATTTGGAGACCGGAATAATCTTACCGTTAATCCACTTGTTGGTGTTCAATGCGAAATCAGCAATGAACTCAGCCATTTCTTCAGGGCTTGTTGGAGCTTCGTATCCTGGAAAGGCTTCAGCTAACATTTCTGTCTGAACAGCTCCTAGAGCTAAACAATTGACCTGTATATTGGTTTCTTTAAGCTCCTCTGCCAAGCATTCGGTATAACCCGTTACAGCAGCTTTAGATGAGCTGTAAACTCCTATTCCTGGAAACTTTACCGAGCCTTGAACCCCACCAATTGATCCTATGTTTACAATGTGACCCTGACCATTCATTAACTCAACTGCTGCCTGGCATGATTGGATCAATCCAAAAACATTGACTCTATATGTTTGTTCAATGTCTTCAAGAGTGGTTTCTAAAAATGGCTTATTTACAAGGTAGCCTGCATTGTTTACTAAGATATCTAGTCCACCAAGTTCAGTTTTTATGGCTTCTGATAGTTTGCTTTTATAATCTGAATGTCCTAAATCAAGAGAAGCAATAGAACAGCCGGTTTCGGCTTTTAGTGTTTCTAACTTTTCTGCATTTCTGGAAACAGCTAACACTTGATGGTTTTTGGCTAGTTGTCTGACCAATTCACGTCCAATCCCTCGGCTAGCGCCAATAACTGCAATCTTTTTCATTTTAGTATTCGTCAAACGAAATAACAACCTTTTCAGAGGTTGGGTGTGCTTGGCAAGTCAATACAAAACCATCTTCTACTTCATCTTCTTCAAGAGCAAAGTTTAATGTCATTTTTACTGATCCCTCAAGAACTTTTGCTCTACAAGTGCAACAAACACCACCTTTACAACTAAATGGTACATCAGCATCTACATCTTGAGCTGCAGATAACACATCTTTTCCGTCAGTTGCAAGCGGGAATGTATATTCCTCATCATCAATAATTACGGTAACTTCAGAATTTACAATTGCACCTTCATCAATCACTTCAGAAATATTATCCGGCGCAGCCTGAGGTGTTGTAAAAAGCTCAAAGTGTACTTTATGTAAGAGACCTTTTGAAGTGTAAAACTCTTTTACGCAATCAATCATCTCTGAGGGTCCGCAGGCATAAACACCCTCTAGTTTTAATTCAGAAAGATCGTCAGCAAAGAAATCAGCACATTTAGCCGTGTCTATTCTGCCGTTCGTTTTTGGGTTGCCACTTTCTTCTCTACTTAGTACGTAAGTTAATTTGAAATTATCATGCGCATTATTCAATGCGTCCAACTCGTTTTTATAAATAGTTTCAGCAGCTGTTTTGTTTCCATAATAAAGGTAAACGCTTGAAGAGCTGTCTGTCTCTAAAATCGTTCTAACCATGGATAGAACAGGAGTGATTCCTGAACCAGCAGCAAAGAAAACATAGTTCTTGTTCTCTCCAGCAACTGGATTCACAGTAAACCCGCCTTCTGGGGTCATCACGTCAAGCTGGTCTCCTTCTTTCAAGTCTTGGTTAGCGAAAGTCGAGAACTTTCCATTTTCAACCTGCTTTACAGCAACACGAAGTTCGTTTTGAGCAACAGATGAAGATATAGAGTAAGATCTTCTGATATCTTCTCCGTTAATTAAAGCTTTCAAGGTTAAATACTGACCTGCTTTGTAAGTATACTGCTCTTTTAACTCAGCCGGTGCATCAAAGGTGATAGATACGGTGTCAGCTGTTTCTTTGTTAATTTTCTTTATAGTTAAGTTGTGAAATGTTGGCTTCATGAATCTCAAAATTTGGCGTAAAAATAGTTAATTGTTTTTAAGCGGTAGGTGGCAGGATAACAAATCAACCGAACTTATGTTCACAATCCAATCGTGCTAGGTGTAACATGTGTATCCAGTCGGTGTTTGTATTCTTTTTGAAAAAACGGCTGGGAGTCAAAGTTGGCTGACTTTTGAAAACTGTTAATTATGTGTTGAAAACTACTTTGAATAAGTCAATTTTAAGCGAAAGATAAATAGTCGGATTTGTATCTTTGTTAGCCTTGTGAAAACAGTCGTTCTTCACGAGTGTGATTAAATGAAATTTATGAGTGACGAAAAGAAAAAATCAGGCTATTCAGCCGACAGTATTCAGGCCCTGGAGGGGATGGAGCACGTTAGGATGCGTCCATCCATGTACATTGGTGATGTAGGTGTAAGAGGATTACACCACTTGGTGTACGAAGTAGTAGATAACTCTATTGATGAAGCTTTAGCTGGGCACTGTGATACCATTACTGTAAATATTCTTGAAGGTGACGGAATTCGTGTACAAGATAACGGAAGGGGTATTCCTACTGGAATGCACGCCAAAGAAGGAGTATCTGCACTACAAGTTGTAATGACCAAGATTGGTGCCGGTGGTAAGTTTGATAAAGATTCATATAAAGTATCAGGAGGTCTTCATGGTGTTGGTGTTTCTTGTGTTAACGCCTTATCAAGACATTTAGAAGCAGAGGTACATAGAGAAGGTAAAGTATTTAGACAAGAATATGAGCGAGGTAAAGAGCTCTACTTGGTAAAAGAAGATGGAACGGCCTCTGATACAGGGACAACAGTTACATTCTTCCCAGATCCGCAAATTTTTGACACTTTAGTTTATAACTATGAAACGCTAGCGTCAAGAATGCGTGAATTGGCGTTCTTGAATAAAGGACTAACGATCACCTTGACAGATGAGCGTCATACAGATGAAAACGGAAAGCACATTCAAGAAACTTTCCATTCAGAAAAAGGACTTTCAGAATTTGTTAGATTTTTAGATGAATCTAGAGAATCATTGATTGAAGAAGTGATTCATGTTGAAGGCGAGAAAAACGGAGTTCCGGTAGAAGTTGCAATGATTTACAATACTTCTTATTCAGAAAATCTACATTCATACGTGAACAACATCAACACACATGAAGGAGGAACACATTTGTCTGGATTTAGAAGAGGTTTAACGAATACATTGAAAAAGTATGCAGATGAATCAGGAATGTTGGACAAACTGAAGTTTGAAATTTCAGGAGACGACTTCCGTGAAGGATTGACTGCGGTGGTTTCAGTAAAAGTAAGCGAACCTCAGTTTGAAGGTCAGACGAAAACGAAACTAGGAAACAGAGAGGTGACTGCTCCGGTATCACAAGCTGTCTCTGAAATGCTAACTGACTATTTAGAAGAGCATCCAAAAGATGCAAGAGCAATTGTTCAAAAGGTGATTTTGGCAGCTCAGGCAAGACACGCAGCTCGTAAGGCGCGTGAAATGGTTCAGCGTAAAAATGTCTTGACAGGCTCAGGCTTACCAGGGAAATTGGCAGACTGCTCGTCTAAAGATCCGGCTGAGTGCGAGATTTACTTGGTTGAGGGAGACTCAGCAGGTGGTACGGCAAAACAAGGTAGAGATAGAAACTTCCAGGCAATTATGCCATTGAGAGGTAAAATCTTGAATGTTGAAAAGGCCATGCAGCATAAGATTTTTGAGAATGAAGAAATCAAAAATATATACACAGCTCTAGGAGTTAGAGTAGGTACAGAAGAGGATGAACGTGCATTAAACCTTGAGAAATTAAGATACCACAAAATCATTATCATGTGTGATGCTGACGTTGATGGTGCGCATATCGAAACATTAATTCTGACCTTCTTCTTCAGACACATGCGTGAGCTGGTTGAGAGAGGTTATGTGTATATTGCTACTCCGCCACTTTACCAAGTGAAGAAAGGAAAGAAAGCGTCATATGCTTGGAATGATGATCAAAGAGATCGATTAATTATGGATTTCAAAGGGTCTGGTTCAGATTCTTCAGTTTCGGTGCAACGTTACAAAGGTCTAGGTGAGATGAATGCTGAACAATTGTGGGAAACTACAATGGATCCAGAATCAAGAACGCTTCGCCAAGTTCAAATCGAAAATGATATGACTACAGACAGAACCTTCTCTATGTTAATGGGAGATGATGTTCCGCCACGTAGAGAGTTCATTGAGAAAAACGCAAAATACGCGAATATCGATACGTGATAAAGCTTTAATTTAAGTTGAGAAAGGCCGGTTGTTTTTTAACAATCGGTCTTTTTTTTGATTCAAAATTGAATTGTCGTAACTTTAGCTATTGATAGTCAGTATATTTAGCAGTAAGTTGCTTATATGGAAGGACACACCTGGATATATTTATTAACTATTTTGGCTTACCTCTACTACATGTCAAAAGTGTATGATAGATTGAGTACACTCATGAATGAAAAGTCAAAAATTGTAGAGCCTAAAACAGATAAAGAAGAAGACCGTGAACGTTGGCTTGAGCTTAATGCTCTGATACTCTATAAATTGAAAAATTACAGAAGATGGAGTGTTGTTTTGTTCTTCTTAATCCCCGCGCTCGAGTTATCTGCGCATCTTTTTGTAGGTAATTATGAATATACCGGACAACTACTTTCTGTAGTATTTATCGCACTTTTTCTTGCCGTACTATTGGTCATACTATTTGTCTATCGAGGACGAAAGTCAGATAGACTAGAAAAGAAATATACTTGGAAAACTAGCCTGTTTAATCGTTCAAAATCGAAGCAATATCAGGCTTAAAATATTGATCTGACTTCATCACTTTTCCATCTTCACGATAAATTGGATTGCCATCTTTATCCAGTTTAGACATGTTACTTTCTTGAATTTCTTCAAATACTTCAGCAATCTTATGCTGCAGGCCGTGTTTTAATATAGTTCCGCACAGAATATAAAGTTGGTCTCCTAATGCATCAGCCACTTCTACTAAGTCACCATTTTGAGCAGCTTCTAGATATTCTTCATTTTCTTCACGCATCAATTTGTAGCGCAACAAAATCTCGTCTTGACTCAATTCTACTGTCGGCTCGTAATTGTTGCCAATTTTAAATGAATCATGAAATTTCTCTACATGTCCAATTACTTCGCTCAAGCTGATGTCTTTCCCCATTATTTTCTATTTTTGAGTAAAGATAGTATTGCCTAATTAACCTTACATGATTCGAAAAAGCCTTTTACTAACAATTTATTCAATCTTGTCAGTGGTTGTGATGGGGCAATCAAATTATCCTCCAGTTACCAACTACAGTACGCACGACTACTCCAAAAACTACAACCCTGAAAACTACTGTGTTGTGCAAGACTTTAGAGGCGTGATGTATTTTGGAAACGGCAACGGGGTACTTGAATTTGATGGAGCGCAATGGCGATATATCAATGTACAACCGGGAGCATTTGTGCGTTCATTAGCTATTGATAGCACAGGAAGAATCTATGCAGGTTCATTTGGAGAATTTGGTTATTTCAAGGCAAACGACAAAGGCGAACTCGAGTTTAATTCTCTTCTTTCTAAGTTGAACGAAGAAGATCAGTTTTTTAGTGACATTTGGAGTATCCACGCTACTCAAAATGAGGTTTATTTTCAAGCGCAAGAAGTTCTATTTGTGCTCGATTTAGCTACAGATCAGATCGAAGTAGTGTATCCAACTGATATGTCTTCATTTCACACGAGCTTCCTGGTAGATGGCGAATTATACCTAAGGGCCCGTGAAATAGGAATCGTGAAATACAATAATGGAGACTTGGAGAGATTAAAAGGAACAGAAATCTTTAGAGGTCTTGGAGTGTTTGGAATTCATAAAACAGCTGGTGATTCACTGCTGATTATCACTCAAGAATTAGGTCTCTGGAAATACAAAGACCAATTTATCCGAGAACTTAACCCTGAGCAAACACCATATTTTAATAGTCTAGGAATATTTGGTTCTACTGAATTGTCGAATGGATTAATTGCGTTAAACACATTTACAGATGGTGTATTTATTATAGACCAAGATGCATCCATTCAGCAAGAGCTAAACAGGAGAGTAGGGCTGCGTTCTAATGATGTCAAGTATGTATATGAAGATCGAGACAAAAACATTTGGATGGCTCTGGAGAATGGTATTTCAAAAGTAAATTATAACTCTCCTTTATCGTATTTCAATGAAACTTCTGGAATAGAAGGGAATGTCCAATGTATGATTCGCTTTCAAGACAAGATGTATGTAGGTACCTCATATGGATTATTCAAAGAAACTGATGCTCAAAATGAATCCAAATCTTTTGAGAATACCAAATTAGTGAAAGATCAGGTGTGGGATTTTGAGGTAGTGGGTAATCAATTATTTATAGCCACTTCCAAAGGGATTTACAGAGGAGATGGCGCAGGTTATTCAAAGGTTTCTGATAATCGCTCAAATGTGATCAAATACTTAGCTGATCGAAAATTGTTCATTTCAGCCGGTCCAACCGGTATCTATGTCTACAGTCGCAGTTTCGGTACTATTTGGAAAAAAGAGAATAACTATTCAACTTTCTTGGGTGTAGAAGTTGACCCGAATTATAAGCAAACTGTTTGGTTGGGTACCTCCAATAGTGGTGTTTTCAGGTTGCAGTATAAAAATGATGGTTTTGTGTTGGATGAATATGGCATGTTTGATGGATTAGTGGATAACGAATTAGGTAATCCGATACTTGCAGATGGACAAGTGAAGTTCGGTACAACACAAGGAATTCTTGCTTTCATTCATGAAGATATTATGGTGCAAGAGTTGGATGATAGCCTTAAAGATGATCCTGATTATTATCGCGGAATGTTTCAAACAGACTTTTTACACGATTCATCATTTACAAGCAAAATATTGCTAGTTCAAGAGGCTGAAGATCGTACTTGGTTTTGTGCTGAAGATAAAATCGGATTCTATGATTACAGTTCTAAAGAATTTGTCAATAAACCTTTCTGGGGGGTAGATTTTGGGCGCGTGAATGAATTCTATTTAGAACAAAATGGAATTTTATGGATTGGCTGCGCAGATGGATTAATTCGTTTTGAAGAAAACAGCAGAAAAGATTACCAATCACCTTTTGATGCATTAATTAGATCTTTTCAGGTGGGAAGAGATTCAATTGTTTACAATGGAGCCTCAGTTGATTCAGTGGTTACAAATCCGGTTTTGGAGTATGTGAAGAATGATGTACAATTTACTTTTGCAGCGCCTTATTTTGAAGACAATCATTTGCCTGAGTTTTCCTTTATGCTTGAAGGTCATGATGATGAATGGACGCTCTGGTCAGATAAAACAGAAGCTAACTTCACCAATCTCTCTGAAGGAGTTTATACTTTCAAAGTTAAAGCGAGAAATATCTATGGCGTTGTTTCATCTGAAGCATCCTACACCTTTGAAATACTGCCACCTTGGTACCGCACAACCTGGGCATATGTCCTTTATGGAATTATAGTGATCGTGCTTTTCTTTGTTGGTTTCAGACTCTTTTCTGCACGTTTAAAGCAAAAAAACATTTGGTTAGAAGGTGTCGTTGCTGAGCGTACCAAAGAAATTTCAGAGAAAAACGAAGTGCTTAAGCTTCAGAAAGAAGAAATTGAAGATAGTATCAATTATGCACAGCGAATCCAAGAAGCGTTATTGCCTCTAGAGCAAGAAATGAAGAAATGGGTGCCAGATTCTTTCGTCTTGTTTAGACCAAAAGATATAGTTTCTGGAGACTTTTATTGGTTTACAGAGGTTGATAATAAACTCGTTTTTGTTTGTGCTGACTGTACAGGTCATGGAGTTCCAGGAGCGTTTATGAGTATGATTGGTTCTGATAGATTGAACATCATTGTTGAAGAACGTAGAATAACGAATCCTGGTTTGATTTTGTCAGAGTTGAACAAGGCGATTAAGAAGTCGTTGAAACAGGATGGTCAGAAAGATTCTACAAAAGATGGGATGGATGCGGCTATTTGTACGATTGATTTAAATACCAATGAATTGCATTATTCAGGGGCTAACAGACCATTATGGATTATTCAAAACGGAGAAATTCAAGAAATTAAAGCTACCAAAGTCGCTGTAGCTGGATTTACACCGGATGAACAGGTTTTTGAAGAACACATTATTCCATTGTCAAGTGATTTGAAGTTTTACATGTCGTCAGATGGGTATGCAGATCAATTTGGAGGAATAAAAGGGAAAAAGCTGAAAGTGAAAACAATGAAGCAAATCATCCTTGATCACTGTAATTCAGATTTTACCACACAGAAAAATGTTCTTCATGATCATCTTATTGAATGGATGGGAGATCATGAACAGATAGATGACGTTTGTGTAGTAGGATTTCAAATAAAAGGATAGGCTTTTGTCAAAGTCACTATGCTGAGAAAGTAAACTTTCGTCATGCATAGATGACGTTTGTGTAGTTGGATTCCAGATGAAAACGTAAAATGCTTTCAGATTGAACTTATTGTATCTCTTTTGAAAGAGCAGGTAAATATCCAATTTGTTTTTTACTCAATTTACCCTTTCCAATGAGCAATAAGAATTGAGATTTTGTCTGAACAATCGCAATTATTTTTCGGACCTTTCCTCTTTTCTTTTCTCCGTAAACATTGACAATCCTACTTCCTTCTTGTTCGTTTAACAATTCCTTATAAGTGCCCTTTGATGAGATTGCCTTGGTTGCATATTGTTCAATTTGGCTTTTATCTCCGTAAAAATTCAAGTATTTCAGTGCGCTCATAGATTGAAGAACGTCAATTGCTTCTGGATAATCTTCATCAACAAAAAGAGAAGCTAATTTAGGTGGAACCTTTTTGGCTTCCATACCTTGATCGTTTTTGTACTTGTTGTAGTAATCGTCTATCGGATGTGCGAAAGCTTGAATAGCTAGGAACATTATAAACAACGACATTAGGGTTTTTAGTTTGCTGTGCTTTTTCATGATGTCTGGTTTTTAGTTTGTGCCGGTATTATTTTTAACTGTGAAAAAAGGTTTTGGTTACGTCCTAAAACTTATAAAATCACATTTTGTGCCAAAAAATAAATATTTGTATTGCATGACCTAAATTAAATAGTTATCTTTGTCGCTCCTTTTTGAGGAATTATTAGTAATATTGCAGCCCAAATTTGAGGGAGAGAAAAGAAATTTATCATGGACAGCATTATAAGAGATTTACAGAACGAATTGGTTGAGTCAACAAACCTACCTGATTTCAAGGCAGGATCAACAATCACTGTACATTACAAAATTAAAGAGGGAAACAAGGAGAGAGTTCAGCAATTTCAAGGGGTTGTTATCCAAAGAAAAGGAACTGGATCTACTGAGACTTTCACAGTGAGAAAAATGTCAGGGAACATTGGAGTAGAGAGAATCTTCCCAGTTTCTTCACCATTCATTGAAAGAATTGACATCAACAAAGTTGGTTCAGTAAGAAGAGCAAGAATTTACTACTTCAGAGATAGAAGAGGTAAAGCGGCTAGAATCAAAGAAAAGAGAAGAGCAACTGCAAACTAATACTGCAGTATCAAATTATATAGAATCCCGTTTTCATTTGAGAACGGGATTTTTTTTATTCCGATTTTTTAAAGTAAAAAATACGATCCTCAGAAATTAAGATCAGAGTTCTGCCTTCCTTGAATTCTTATTTAGTCACTCTGAGTCTTTACACTAGATGTCAGGACAAGAAAAGTTTTCCTAGTCATCCTGAGCTGTGTCGAAGGGTAGACACGGATTTTCACCATTTGAGAGCCCCACTTCGACAGTGCTCAGTGTGACAACAATATTTCCCTAGTCACTCTGAGGCCCTCGAAGAGTAGACACGGATGTTCACCATTTCCAGTTCTCCGAACTACGTATAACCCGCAATATCACTACGTATTAATACCTGATTTTGAACTTTTATTTTGAAGTGAACTTATTTATTCATACATTTCAAAAATCTGAAAATTCAAACCCAAATCTTGCGCAAATTTTTGGCTTTTCAGTGTTTTTACCAAACCTCTTAAAACTTTATCATGAAAAACCTATTCAAGTTAATGGGCGTATTGTCCCTGTTAAGTACTTCTGCTATTGCTCAAAATACTTTCCCAACAAACGGAAATGTTGGAATTGGTACTGCAACTCCATCAGAAAGATTAGACGTTAACGGAAATATGGTTGTTGACAGCAGTGTGATGGTCAAAGACTCTGTCATTATAGAGAAGGATCTTAGGACTAAAGGTGCGTTTAGAGTAGAGGATAAAGCTTATTTCTTTGACAGAGTATATATTTATGATCAACTTGAATCAACCAGTAAAATTATTACTGAGGAAAGCATTGAAGTAGGCAATAATGCTAATGTTGATAACAATGTGAACATTGGCAACAAACTTTCAGTAGATGGTGCAACAAGTTTGAACGGATCGGTAAAGCTTTCAAATTTGGCTGAACAAGCTAGTTTGAACAATCCCAATTTAGAGATATTGATTAAAACCAATAGCGGAGATGTAAAAACGTATAAAATTGTTGATTTGGTAGAGTATTTGTCCCAAGAGCCACTCGAGCCTGCGCTTTGTCCACCAGGTGACATACAGAACCCTCAATGGTATAGTGCAGTCAACAAAATCTATTCTTATTGTCCTCAAGTCAATGTAGGTATTTCAACGAACAACCCTCTTCATAAATTGCATGTGGTAGGTAGAGCATTTGCTTCTAGAATGATGGCTGGTAACGCATTGGCCAATTCAAACGCGGTTATCAGTGGCTTTGCTATTAATAATACATATCCATTACTTGATTTAGGGAGAAAAATTGGCGGACTTGATCAGTCTTCAAGGTTTGTTGTTGCTAATGACGGTTCATTGACCATTGATAATGATGGCACAAATGCTTCATTAGTTTTAAAGAATGGTGACAATAACGCTATTGAAGTTTATGATAATACAGGATATAAAATTTTTCAGTTACAGAATGATGGTTTGATGAGATCGAGGGAAATCAGAGTAGATTTAGAAAATAACTGGCCTGATTATGTTTTTAGCGCTAATTATGAATTGCTCACTTTAGATGAGTTAGCGAAGTTCATCAAACTAAACGGACATCTTCCAGGGGTCCCTTCAGCCATAAAATTAGAAAATGAGGGGCTTGATTTAGGAGAAATGCAAAGAACCCAAATGGAAAAAATTGAAGAGCAAACCCTTTATACCTTGGAGTTACACAATGAAGTTGAACAACTGAAAACAGAAAATAATGAACTCAAATCTGAACTTGACAATTTGAAAGCAGAGATGGAGTCAATTAAGCAATTACTGACTAAATAAGGATAAGATGAGAAAAATAATTTTGTTTGGACTCTTAAGTCTTA